>JADMIO010955772.1_pt1 | contig 67444 bp, 62 predicted proteins | sample 8958161 | NCBI WGS metagenome assembly JADMIO01 (sample SAMN16585339, study PRJNA669376) | soil metagenome | isolation source: Crop rotation soil | place: USA: Cullars Rotation, Alabama | collected 2011 | reverse complement strand
CGCGACAACTTGTCCACGTGGAATTCTAAGCTTAGGATCCCAATGTGCTGGAAAGGGGCGCTGGCAACCTCGGAGATCGTGCCGATCGTCCGCGCGATCTCGCCTTCGAGCGCGCGGCGGTAGTTGACCTGCTCGAGGAATTCGGTGGCGCCGAATGCCGTGCGGTCGAAGATTTCAAAGCCGACGCGGCCCGATTGCGGCATGCCGCCCGCGGTCAGCTGCAGCCGCAGCTCGTCGACGCGCTCGGCCGGCACGCGGATGCCGCGGCCCCCCTCGTCGAGCTGATACGGCACGTTCTGGTTCTTCAGCTGCGTGACGATCTGCCCCGCCGACTCCGGATCCATGTCCGAGAACAGCAGCGCATACGTCGGCCGGTTCATGTAGTAGGCCGACCCGCTGACGATGCCGACGACGAGCAGGAACGCCAGCGCCAGCGAGACGAGCTGTCCGACCGAGAACGACCCGAACAGCGACTTGAGCTTGTTGAAAACCTGTTGTGGGTCCATCGCCGCCTAGATCGGCATCCTCATGATGTCCTGGTAGGCCTGCACCAGCTTGTTGCGGATCTGGACCGTCAGCTGCAGCGACATCTCGGCGCGCTGCAGCGCGATCATCGCGTCGTGTACTTCGCCCGACTTGTCGAGCATGTTGCCGACCGCCTGGTTGGCGTCGCCGGCCGTCCCCTCGACGCTGTCGATCAGCTTGCCGAGCGACTCGGCGAACGTGCCGCCCAGCGACGGGGCCGGCGCCGTCCCCGTGCCCGGCGAGGACCCGAAGGCGCCGCGCGCGATGGACGCGCCGTTCTTGATGACTGCGTCGATGGCCATGGCTAGCGTCCGAGCTCCAGCGCCTTGGCGACCATCTCTTTGATCAGGCTGATGGCCGCGAGATTGGCCTGGTAGGCGCGCGCCGCGCCCAGCATGTCGACCATTTCCTGCGGCGCGTCCACGTTCGGCATCGAGACGAAGCCGTCGGCATCCGCGTCGGGATGCGACGGTTCGTACTTGCGGCGGAACGGCGCCTGATCCTCGACGATCCCCACGACCTTGACGCCGGTCGCGCCCGAAGCCGTGCCGAGCGCCGTGTCGAAGCTGTTGACCTGATCGGGCGCCAGGACCACGTCGCGGCGGCGGTACGGCTGCCCGTCGGCGCCGCGCGTCGACTCGGCGTTGGCGATGTTCGAGACCGCGACCTCGATGCGCGTGCGCTCGACGTTGAGCGCGCTCGCGCTGGCGTTGATGGCGGCGGAAAGGGATGACATCAGCGGCCCTCGTTGATGGCGTAGCGCACCAGCCGGAACTTGGCCGCCAGCGCTGTCTGCGCCGCCGCGAAGTCGCCTGCCGCGCGTCCCATCGTCAGCAGCTCGCGATCGAGCTGCACCGTGTTGCCGTCGCGCCGTGCCGGACCGTCCGCTTCTTTCAGCGCGACCCCGCTGCCCGAGGCGGCGGAGCCGAGGTGCTTCGCATTCGTCCCGGCGAGCGCATCGGTGCGCTGATCGAGCGTCTCGTCGAAGCTGACTTCGAGCGCCTTGTATCCAGGCGTGTCGACGTTGGCGAGGTTGCCGGCGGCGGCGACCTGCCGCGCAACCGCCACCGTCATCTGGCGCCGCAGGGCGGCGACTACAGCCGAATCACTGATCTCGTTCATAAAGAAGTCGCGGCGCGCGCCGATTGATCGTTCGGCAGCCGCTCCACCGCGTCGCCGCAGCACGTCGCAAGACAGGTGCCCCGCCCGCCACCGCATAGATCACTGAATTCGTTGAGGAATTTGCGCGATCGCGATCCGGCCGCGCGGACGCCGGACCGACACGATCGACGGCGGTTCGGCTCTTCGCGCATCGCACCCCGCTCTTCGGAGCAGCCGCCCTCTAGCGAAGTGCGAAGAACGAGGGCCGAAGCGCGAATGTAAAGAGTTTGTTAAGAACTGCCAAACATCTGGCGACTTGGTCGATCGCCTACGGCAGGCGTGTCAGGATCAGTCCTACTTAGTGTGCCGAGATGACACTAAAACCGTGCGGTGGTCGGTATTCCGTCACTTCCCATGACCCATGTCATATACAGTCACTTAAATTGCACAATTTGGCAGACACAATACGACTTGACGGCGGCACCAGCCTTGCCGAATACTCTGCGAGCGCGATGACGGTTGGACGTCCCCAGGGACGCATTTCTGGAATCGGCACTCAAAACAGCAACTTTAGAAGGAACCGGGCACCTGAAACGGGCCGCCACGTGTCGGAAAACCGGCAACAGCGGTCGAAACGCCGACAGGCTTGAGATGAGTCAAATGGCACTCCCAACCGTACTGATCGTTGAAGACGATGTTGATCTCCGCCAGACGCTGGCTGATTCACTGGAAACAAGTGGATTCGCCGCGGCCCAGGCCGCTGACGCGACCGACGCCCTCGAGCGTCTGAAGAACTTCGCGTACGACGCGATGGTGATCGACCTGCACCTGCCCGATGCCAACGGCATGGAAGTGCTCTGCGACGCGATCGTGCGCTACCCGCAGATTCGCGCCGTCGTCATCACCGGCTTCGGCGAAGTGGCCGACGCGGTCACCGCGATGAAGCGCGGTGCCGTCGACTTCCTGACCAAGCCGTTCGAGCTCTCGCAGCTGACCCGGGTGCTGAAGAACTCGCTGGCGCACCAGCCGGCCGCCGAGATCGAGGCCGAGCCGCAGCCGGAGCGCCGGTTCAAGTTCGAGCACATCATCGGCCGCGACAGCACGATGCAGCGGCTGTTCTCCACGCTCGAACTCGTGGCGCCGATGAACAGCACCGTGCTCATCCAGGGCGAGACCGGCACCGGCAAGGAGCTGATCGCCCGCACGATTCACAACAACTCGCCGCGCGCCGACCAGCGCTTCGTCGCCTTCAACGCGGCGGCGATTCCCGAGGGCCTGGCCGAAGCCGAGCTGTTCGGCCACGTCAAGGGCGCGTTCACCGGCGCCGTGCAGTCGAGAACCGGCCGCTTCGAGCTCGCGCACAAGGGCACCCTGTTCATCGACGAAGTCGCCTCGATGTCGCTGCCGCTGCAGGCCAAGCTGCTGCGCGCGCTGCAGGAGCGCGAGGTCGAGCGCGTCGGCGAATCGCGCCCGGTCAAGCTCGATATCCGCGTCGTCGCCGCCACCAACACCGACCTGCGCAAGATGGTGAAGGACGGCACCTTCCGCGAGGATCTCTTCTATCGTCTCAACGTCATCCCGGTGGTGCTGCCGCCGCTGCGCTCGCGCCGCGAGGACATTCCGCTGCTGGCGCAGCATTTCGCCCGCAAGTCGTGCCGCGAGAACGGCGTCGCGCTGAAGCCGCTCAACCAGGAGGCGCTGCGCATCCTGATGTCCTATGACTGGCCGGGCAACATCCGCCAGTTCGAGAACACGATCGAGCACGCGATTGCGATGAGCCTGACGGCGGCGGAAATCGGCCCCGAGGCGCTGCCCGAAGAGATTCATCACCCCGCCGGCGTCGGCACGGTGCTTCAGCCGATGGCGATTCCGGACGAGGGGATCAACTTCACGTCGGTCGTCTCGGAGCTCGAGCGCGACCTGATCATGAAGTGCCTGGAGAAGACCGGCGGCAACAAGCGCCAGGCCGCGCGGCTGCTCAACCTGAGCCGCACGACCTTCATCGACAAGCTGCAGCGGCTGAACGTCGCCTCAGCGTAGTCAGGAAGCTTTCGGCAGGCGCAGACAGAACACTGCGCCTGCACCACTGCTCTCGGACGTCAGCGTTCCCTGGTGGGCCTCCGCGATCGCGCGGGCGGCCCACAATCCCAGCCCCGCCCCCTGCCACGGATTCCTCGTCGAGACGAACGGCAGGAACGCCTGCTCCGGCACGTCGAGGGCGACACCCTCGCCTTCGTCCGTTACCCGCACCTCGATCCACCCGTCAACCTCGCGCAGCGAGACGTCGATCGTCCCGCCGCGGCGATCGGCAAGCGCCTGCTCGGCGTTGACGAGCAGATTGAGGATCGCCTGCTGGATGAGACTGCGCGTGCCGAGCACCATGAATGAGGAGTTCGGCGGTGGCTCGAAGCGCGCGGTGAGGCCGGCGCGATTAATGGCGAACTTCCGCACGCCGAGACAGTAGGTCACCGTCTCGCGCAGGTCGACCGGTGTCGACTCGTCGACGGCGCCCTTGGTGAAGACGAGAACGTCGGCCAGGGCGTTGGCGGCGCGCGTGCTCTGGTTGCGCACCCGCTCGAGGGCGCGGGCAACGGGGTCGCCGAGATCGGCGCGCCCCTGCAGGATCTCGACAGTACCGGAGATCACCTGGAGGGCGTTATTGACTTCATGGACGGCGCCGGACAGCAGCCGGGCGGCCGTGGCAGAGCGGTTGAGCGCGAGCAGCGTCTCGCGCGACGGTTCCGTGTTGGGTGGCGGCACCTGGGTCTCGGACGGAACTATACCAAGCTCTGCACAAGCAAGGGTGACACCAAGAGCTCATCCATTTGCACACTTTGGTGGGAGGCTTGCACACTGACTCGGCATGAGCGCACGAATGTCCACTCCGCGGTACGCCGGGTTCGCCGCTGTCCTGATGATGACGGCCGCACTGGCGCTTCCGTCAGCACAAACGAGAATTACGGCCGATCCGAACAAGTACACGCCGGCCGAGGATGTCAGGCTCGGCCAGGAAGCGGCGGCTGAGGCGAAGAAGCAGCTGCCGATGCTCAACGACGGCCGGATCGACCAATGGGTCGAGGAAGTCGGCAGGAACCTCGTCGCGGCGATCCCCGCCGAGTTCCAGCACTCGGAGTTCCGCTACACCTTCGATGTCGTCAACCAGAAGGAAATCAACGCCTTCGCCCTGCCGGGCGGGCCGATGTTCCTCAACCGCGGGATGATCGAGGCCGCCAAGTCCGAGGGCGAGGTCGCCGGCGTCATGGCGCACGAGCTCTCGCACGTGGCCCTTCGCCACGGCACCGCCCAGGCGACCAAGGGCCAGAAATGGCAGATCGGCTCGGTCGCCGGACAGGTGCTCGGCAGCATCCTCGGCGGCGGCCTCGGCCAGGTCGTCTCGGCCGGCTCGCAGATCGTCCCCGGACTGACGCTGATGAAGTACAGCCGGGAGTACGAACGTCAGGCTGACCTGCTCGGCGCGCAGATGATGGCGCGCGCCGGCTACAACCCCCGCGAGATGGCGAACATGTTCAAGACCATCGAGGCGGAAGCCGGCAGCAACGGCCCCGAGTGGATGAGCGACCACCCGAACCCCGGGAACCGCTACGACTACATCGTCCGGGAAGCCTCGATGCTGCGGGTCAACGGCAACGCCGATACCGGCCAGTTCGGCTCGGTGAAGACGCGGCTTGCAGGGATGTCGCCGGCCTACACCCAGGAGCAGATCGCGCGCGGCCAGGGACGGGACGGCGGCGGGAGCAATGGCGGCGGGTCGACCGGCACCAGCGGCCGTGTCGTGCGCGTCTCGGCGCCGTCGACGCAGTACCGCACCTACACGCCGGCCAACTTCCTGCGCGTGAGCGTGCCGTCGAACTGGGCGCAGAAGAACGGCCAGGACGGCGTGATGTACATCCCAGACGGGGCATTCTTCGAGGGGGATAACGGCGGCACCGCCTTCACCCACGGCGTCGAGTTCGGCGTCATCCAGGGGGGCACCGGCAACCTGCAGCGCGACACACAGCAGGTCGTCCAGAACTTCGCGCGATCGAATCCCGACCTGCAGACCGCCGGCAGCGCCCGCCGCGAGACCGTCAACGGCCGCGCGGCCATCGTCACGCCGCTCTCGAACGTGTCAGAAGTGACCGGCCAGCGTGAATACGTCAGCCTGATGACCACGCAGCTGCGGGACGGCAGCCTGCTTTACATGATTGGCGTGGCGCCGCAGGCCGAGGCGAACACCTACGACTCGGCGTTCCGGCGCGTGCGGCAATCGGTGCAGATCGCCGACCGTTAAAGGAACGCCGTCAAGGCGTTCCGGTAGATAGAGGGGGAATCGTGGACTACATCACCGCCGTGCTGCGGCATCCCGTTGCGCTGACCGTCACCGTCGCCGTGCTGATGGTGGTGGTCGCGCTCATCGGGATGTCGTCGCACGGCGGCGGCCCGACGGTGATCAAGGAATAACTGCCGTCTATTGCGGGAACCTTCCCGTCGCGACGAGCAAGTCCAACTTCGCCCGCCGCACGGCGTCCTCGGCGATCGCCACCGCCGTCTCCGCATCCCGCGCCCGCCGCTGCGCGTCAATCACCTCGATATTCGTCGTCGCCCCTTCACGGAACGCCACATCGGTGATGCTGACGACTTCGTTCGCCTGACTGGCAGACGTCTGGAAGCCGTCGAGTGCACGCTCGGTTGCCGCGACCGCCTCACGCGCGGTGCGGATCTCGGACGACGCCTGGCGCTCGGCGTTCTGCCGCTCGAAGCGGACGACGTCGACCAGCACGGCCCGTTCGGCCGCGCGGCCTTTGCGCCCGCCTGAATCGAAGATCGGCAGCGCGAACTGAATGCTCGCCCGCCATGACTGGGCCTGGCTGAAGAGGCCGGAGGGGGCGAGCACCTGCGGGCTGAAGAGCGCCGTCATCGACGGCAGCTTTTCGCGCCACGAGTCTGCGGCCACGCGCTCGGCGGCGGACTGGCGCGCGATGATGGCGCGCAGGTCCGCTCGCGCGGCGACCAGTTCCTGGTCGGGCACCGCCGGCGCGGGCACGTCAAAGCTCGGCTCGTCCGCGGCGTCCACTGGGCCATCGGCGGCCACCAGGACGCCGAGCGCTTCCTGCGCCCTGCGGGCCAACAGGCGGGCGGTCTCGACGCGCGCCTCGTCGGCGGACACTTCCTGCTGCGCGCGCAGGGCGTTCAACCGGCTGCCGAGGCCGCCCTGGAAACGCTGGTTGGCGTAGTCGTAGTGGGCGCGGGCGTTCTCCAGCGCGCGCTCGTTCGTCTCGATGACGCGGCGGGCGGCGAGAATCTCGAGATAGGTCTGCGCCGTCGCCACGGCAATCTGCCGGCGCGCGTCGTCCGCGGTCCGCTGCGAGACGAGCACCTGATCCTCGGCTTGCACCCTCTGCGCCCACCCCACCGGGTTCACCAGCGGAATGCTGAAGACAGCGCCGGTGTTGGTCTGGACGCGCGGGTTGATGCTGCTTCCCGAGAAGCGCGTGACCGGATCGATCACGTTGGCCGTGAAGGTGGCGTCGAGCTCGACGCGATTGCGCGCGGCCACCTGCCGCAGCACCGCCTCGGCGCGCATGATGCCCGCGGCCGCCTGCTGCACCGTGGGGTTGTTCGCGACAGCGCGGCGCACCGCCTCGTCGAGCGTGATGATTTGCGGGGCCTGGGCTGATGCAGCGCCCGCGTGAAGCGCCGCCGCGATCGCCAGCGCCGCGATTATCGTCCGCCTATGCATGGGCGGTCGCCTCCTCGCGCTTGCCGGGAATGAGCGTCCGGACGAGCACGTACAGAATCGGGATGAAGAGCACGTTCAGGAAGGTGGCGAAGAGCATTCCGCCGGCGACGGCGGTGCCGACCGAGTGCCGTCCTTCCATGCCGGCGCCGCTGGCAAACACCAGCGGCATGACGCCGAGGATGAACGCCAGCGACGTCATCAGGATCGGCCGCAGCCGGATGCGCGCCGCCTCGATCGCCGCATCGATCACGCTCATGCCGCGTCCCCGCAGCTGCTCGGCGAACTCGACGATCAGGATCGAGTTCTTGGCGGCCAGGCCAATCAGCATGACCAGTCCGATCTGGCAATACAGGTCGTTCTGCAGCCCTCTCGCCCACTGCGCCGACAGCGCGCCGAGGACGGCAAGCGGCACGCCGAGCAGCACGATGAACGGCAGCACGAGCGACTCATACTGGGCGGCGAGCGTCAGGTAGACGAGCAGCAGCGCGATGCCGAAGATCGCGATCGACTGGCTGCCCGACTCTTTTTCCTCGAGCGACAGCCCCGACCAGGCGTAGCCGAAGCCCTGAGGCAGCGCCGCGCCGGCGAGCCGTTCCATCTCGGTCAGCGCCTGCCCTGAGCTGGTGCCTGGCGCCGCCGCGCCGGTCAGCTGCGCCGAGCGGAACAGGTTGAAGTGGCTGATCACCTGCGGTGCGGTTGCCTCGTGCACGCTGACCACGTTGCCGAGCGGCACCATCTGCCCGGTCTGGGTGCGGCCGTAGTACCGGCTCAGGTCGCCCGGGTCGGAGCGGTAGGCCTTGTCGGCCTGCACGTAGACGCGGTACGCGCGGTTGTTGAAATCGAAGTCGTTCACGTACGCCGACCCGAGGTTGATCTGCATCGCGCTCGTGATCTCGCCGATCGGCAGGCCCAGGCTGCGCGCCTTGTCGCGATCGATGTCGACGGCGAGCTGCGGGTCGTTGGCCGTGAAGGCGCTGAACACGCCCGTCACCTGCTGCGACTGGCTCGCCGCGCCCATCATCGCGTAAACCGCGTTGCCGAGGTTCTGGATGTCCGTGCCGCCGCCCTGGTCCAGCACCTCCATCGTGAAGCCGCCGATCGTGCCGATGTTGATACCAGGCGGCGCGAACGGAATCACCAGCCCACCCTGGATACCGAACAGCTGCGGCCGCAGCTTGTTGAGGATGCCGGCGACGCGCGTCTCTGGCGTCGTCCGTTCGTCGAACGGCTTGAGCAGCGTGAACACCAGCCCCTGGTTCGGGGCGCTGCCGGTGAAGCTGAAGCCGACGACCGAGAAGACGGTCTGCACTTCAGGCGTCGCCATCATGATCTTCTCGGCCTCGCGCGCGACATTGCTGGTGAAGTCGAGCGATGCGCCCGGCGGCGCCTGGATGATCGAGATGAAGTAGCCCGCGTCTTCGTCAGGAACGAACGCGCGCGGCACCCGGTTGTAGACGTAGTAGGTGCCGCCGAGCAGCGCCAGGAACACCAGCACCACCGCCCAGCGCACCCGCATCAGCCCGCCGACGATCCGCACGTAGAGATTGGTGCCGGCGTGAATGGTCCGCTCGATCGGGCCGAAGAACCACCCGGAACCGAGGTTGCCGTGACGCAGCAGCAGAGCCGACAACGCCGGCGTCAGCGTCAGCGCGTTGAACGCCGAGATCGCCACCGAGAAGGCGATCGTCAGGGCGAACTGCTGGTAGAGGCGTCCGGTCGTTCCCGGGAAGAACGCCACCGGCACAAAGACGGCGATCAGCACGAGCGCCGTCGCGATGACCGCGCCGAATACTTCGCGCATCGCATCCGACGCCGCCTGCAGCGGCGGCTTCTTGTAGTCCTGGATGTGCCGCTCGATGTTTTCGATGACGACGATCGCGTCGTCGACGACGATGCCGGTCGCCAGCACGATCGCGAACAGCGTCAGCGTATTGATTGAGAAGTCGAGCAGGTTGACGAACGCCATCGCGCCGACGAGCGACACCGGGATGGTGATCGTGGGAATGAGCGTCGCCCGCCAGCTCTGGAGGAACAGGAACATGACGAGGACGACGAGGCCGACCGCCTCGAGCAGCGTCAGCACCACCTCGAAGATCGACTCACGCACGACGATCGTCGTGTCGTAGGCCATGCTCTGCTTGAGTCCCGGCGGAAACGCCTGGGCCAGGCGGTTCATCTCGCTGACGACGCCGTTCTGCACGTCGAGCGAGTTCGCCGTCGGCAGCGCGTTGACCGCGAGCCCGATCGCTTCCTGTCCGTTGAAGCGGAGGATCGACGAGTACGTCTCGGCCCCCAGCTCGACGTTCGCGACGTCCGCCAGCCGCACCAGGGTCCCCTGGTTCGCCTTGACGATGATGTTCTGGAACTCGCTGACCTCGCTCAGGCGTCCGGCGGCGCGGACGCTCATCTGGTAGGTCTGCCCTTCGCGCGACGGCGCGTCGCCGACGCTGCCTGCGGCGACGTTGATGTTCTGCTCGCGCAGCGCGTTGACGACATCCCCGGCCGTGATCTGGCGCGCGGCCAGCCGCACCGGATCGAGCCAGACGCGCATCGAGTAGCGGCGCTCGCCGAAGATCTGGATGTCGGCGACGCCCGGCACGCGCTTCAGGGCATCGCGGATATAGACGTCGACGTAGTTCGAGACGAACAGCGAGTCGTAGCGGCCGTTCTCGGCATACACGGCCGCGACCGAGACGAAGTTGCCGCCGCCCTTCTGCACAGTGACGCCAAGCTGGCGAACCTCCGCGGGCAGGCGTCCGAGCGCCTGGTTGACGCGGTTCTGCACGTCGACCGCGGCGATGTCCGGATCGCGGGTGATCTCGAAGGTGACGGTGATCTGGCTGATGCCGCTGTTGGTGCTCGACGAGGTGATGTACTTCATCCCCTCGACGCCGTTGATCGCCTGCTCGAGCGGCGTCGTGACGGCGGTTTCAACCGTCTCGGCGTTGGCGCCGGTGTAGACGGCGACGACCGACACGGTGGGCGGCGCCACCGCCGGGTACCACGCGATCGGCATGTTCGGGATCGCCAGCGCGCCCGCAAACACGATCACGATCGCGCAGACGCTGGCGAGGATCGGACGACGAATGAAGGTATCGACGAACATGGCGTCCCCTAGCTCGGCTTGACCGGCGCGCCGTCGCGAATCTTCTGCAGGTTCGAGACGACGACGCGCTCGCCCGCCATCAGTCCGCCGCGCACGATGTAGTCGTTGCCGACCACCTCGCCAAGCGACACCGCCTTCTGCCGCGCGACCGTCCCCTGCTGGCCGTCCTCGGCGACAAAGACAAAATACTGGCCCGCCAGCCGGTTCACCGCCGCCACCGGCACCGCCAGCTGCGGGTCGTTGCTCCAGATAATCCGCGCCCGCACGTACTGCAGGATGCGAATCGAGGGCGGCATCTGACGCAGCGTCGCCTTCACCAGCACCGACTGCGTCGCATCGTCGGCGCGCGCCGCGATGAACGTCACCGGGTTCGACGCGATCACCTGGCCGTCGCTGCCGAGCAGCTCGACGGTCAGACCCTGCCGCAGCTCGCCCGCCTGCTCGAGCGGCACGTTGATGTACGCCTCGAGTCCCTCCGGCTCATCGATCGTCGTGATCGCCGTCGACGGCGTCACCCGGTCGCCCTGGCGAATGCTCAACTCGCCGATGATGCCGGTGGCCGGCGCCGTCACGCGGTAGTACTGCAGCTGCACCTGGTTCTCGCGGATCTGCGACTGCACGGCGGCCAGCTGCGCTTCCGCCGTCTTGACCGCGGTTTCCGCCTGCTCGAGCTCGGCGCGGCTGACCGCGCCGGCGGCGAACAGCTTCTGTGCGCGATCGAGCTGCTGGCGCGCGAGCGCCAGATCGGCCTCGCGCGAGACGCGCTGCGACTCGATCGTCTGCCCCGTCGCCTGCTGCCGTTCGGGGTCGATCTGCATGATGGGATCGCCGGCGCGCACGCGGTCGCCCGACTTGACGAGAATCTGCCGGACGATCCCCTCGACCTGCGGCTGCACGGTCGTGGACCGCAGCGAGCGGATGGTCGAGACGAACTCGGACGAGCGCGGAATCGGCTTTGCCGCAAGTGTCACGACCTGGACATCAGTCGGGGGGAACGCCGGCGGCGCGCCGCCTGCGGGAGGTTGTTCCCCGCCCCCGCCGCAGGCCGCGGTAACAACCGAAAACGCGAGGACGAGGTACAGCGATGCTCTGTGCATAAAGAAAATCGGTGGCGTCGCCGCAACGGCGGGCGACGAGTGTGACCGGGAAGAAAACAACTATACCTGAGACGCCGGGCCACTGTTGCACGGTTCGTCCCCGTGCTCCCGCCGACGGTCCTGGGGCTACTTGAAAATGTTACGAAGCGCGCCGAAGAACCCCTGGATGGCGCGCTGGGCTTTCTGCTTGAGGTTCCCCTCGTGCACCGTGCAGAGCCGCGACGGGATGTCGTCGCCGCTCTTGAAGTGCTCGATGTATGTAGGACAACCCTCTACAGGGCGCTCGTAGGAAATCAGGCAGAGTTCCTCTTCACGCAGGCTCGAAGGCGGCGCGATCGGCTCAGCCGGCAGCCGCCGCGCCACCCGCCGCATGAAGTCGGACCAGATCGGAAGCGCGATGCGCGAGCCCGACGCGGCCGGGCCGATGCGGTCCGGCTGATCGAATCCGACCCACACCCCGACGACGACCGACGACGAGAAGCCGACGAACCAGGCGTCGTGGTAGTCATTCGTTGTCCCGGTCTTGCCGGCCACCGGACCGATGACGCCATAGCGGCGCGCCGCGCTGCCGGTCCCGCGATTCACCACATCCTGCAGCATCGTCACCATCTGGAAGGCGACATCCGGCGACAGGATCTGCTCGCGCTCGACGTGCACCTGCAGCACGGTGGCGCCCTGCGCGTTCTCCACCGAAACGATCGCCCGCGGCGTAACGTGATAGCCAAGCGTCGGAAAGACCGCATAGGCGGCAGTCAGCTCGAGCGGCGTGACGAGGCCGCTGCCGAGGGCGAGCGAGGGGACGTCCGGCTGATCGCGGACCCCGAGATCGCGCGCCAGGCGCAGCACCGGCCCGCTTCCGACCTGCTGCTGCAGCAGCACCGCCGCGGCATTGTTCGACTCGAGCAGCGCCTGCCGCAGCGTGAGCTCGTCTTCCTCGCCGGCGCGCTCGTCGCGTGGAATCCAGACGCCCTCGGGCGCCGAGATCGCCACCTGCTTGAGTCCGCTGATCTTCGAGACGGGCGACAGGCCATGCTCGAGCGCGGCGGCGTAGACAAACGGCTTGAACGCGGAGCCGGGCTGCCGGCGGCTGCGGACCGCGCGGTTGAACGTCGTCGTCGCGAAATCAGAGCCGCCGACGATGGCGAGGAGGTTGCCGGTGCGTGGATCGAGCGCCACCAGCGCGCCCTGCAGCCCCTTGATGCCGAGGCGGCGCAGTCCGTCGCGCATCGCGCCTTCGGCCGCGTCCTGCAACTCGGGCAGCAGCGTCGTGTGCACCTTCCAATCAGGCGGGTTGTCCCCGCCGTAGACGTTGCGGAACTGCTGGCGCAGGTACTCCTTGGCGAAGCCGTGGCGCGCGCTGGTGACGGCCGGCGGCGGCTGGATCCTGACCTGCTCGTGCCGCGCCGCCTGCTCCTGCGCGGCGGTGATCTTCCCCTCCTCGCGCATCCGCTGCAGGACGACGAAGCTGCGCTGCCGCGCTTCGTCCGGATGCGTCCACGGCGAGTAGGACGCGGGAGCGCGGATGATGCCGGCAATCATCGCGGCTTCGGCCAGCGTCAGGTCGGCGGCCTTCTTGCGCAGCATCTTCTGCGACATCGTCTCGACGCCGTAGATGCCGCCGCTCAGGTAGATGCGATTGAGATAGAGCTCGAGAATCTCGCGCTTGGTCAGGAAGATCTCGAGCAGCACCGCCAGGGCTGCTTCCTGTCCCTTGCGGAAATAGGTGCGCGAGTTGGACAGGAACAGCGTGCGCGCCAGCTGCTGGGTGAGCGTGCTGCCGCCCTGCATGCCGGCGTCCGACCGCACGTTGAAGACGATCGCGCGCCCGAGCGCGATCGGATCGACGCCCGGATGCAGGTAGAAGCGATGGTCCTCGACGGCGATGACCGCGTCCTTGAAATAGGTGGAGATCTGCTCGAGCCGGACGTCGCGCCGCTGCTCGTCGAGGCGGAACCAGGGGCGGCCCGCCGCGTCGTAGAACACCGTGTCGCCGACGCCGCGATTGAGCTTGTAGATGGTCCAGGCGTGGCGCACGGTCCAGACGCCGGCGAGCGCGACCAGCGTGAGGAGAACCGTGCCGGCAGCGACCTTCAGCCACTGGCGGATTGTCAGGTCCCGAAGGGCAGACAGCCGCATTGATCGATGGTAGCCTTTCCCCGTGAAAACGCTGGTTCTTTTGACGTTGCTGGGCGCGACATTGGCGGCGCTCGCCCCGAGCCGCGTCGAGGGGCAGGCGCCTCAGCCACAAACCGTCGGCGATGGTGAGCGGGCGTTTCTCTCGCGCGTCCGCCGCCTGACGGTCGAGGGGCGGCGTGCGGGTGAAGGCTACTGGTCGCCCGACGGCCAGCGCCTCGTCTTCCAGAGCGAGCGCGAGCCCGGCAACCCCTTCTACCAGATCTACGCCCTCGACTTTGCGACCGGCGAGACGAAGCGGCTCTCGCCAGGGTTCGGCAAGACCACCTGCGCGTTCTTCAGGCCGAACTCCGATCAGGTTCTCTTCGCCTCGACGCACCACGATCCGAAGTCGCGCCAGTTCCAGAAGGATGAGCTCGACTTCCGCGCGTCCGGCCAGGAGCGGCGCTATTCGTGGGATTACGACCCCGAGTTCGAGATCTACGCGCTCTCGGAGCGCACCGGCCAGATGACGCGGCTGACGAACGTGCGCGGCTACGACGCCGAGGCGAGCTACTCGCCCGACGGCCAGTGGATCGTCTTCTCGTCGATGCGCGATGCCTACAACCGCACGCTGAACGCGGCTGAGCAGAAGCAGCTCGAGGTCGACCCGAGCTACTTCAGCGAGATCTACATCATGAAAGCGGACGGCTCGGAGCAGCGGCGGCTGACCTCGGTCACCGGCTACGACGGCGGACCGTTCTTCGCGCCGGACGGCAAGCGGATCATCTGGCGCCGCTTCGACGAGCAGGGGCTCATCGCCAACATCTTCACGATGAACCCGGATGGGAGCGACGTGCGGCAGCTCACCGACTTCGGATCGATGAGCTGGGCGCCGTACATCCACCCGTCGGGGGAATACGTGATCTTCGCGACGAACAAGCTCGGGTTCGAGAATTTCGAGCTGTTCATGGTCGACATCGACGGCCGCAAGGAGCCGGTGCGCGTGACGTACTCGGACGGCTTCGATGGCCTGCCAGTACCGTCGCCCGACGGCCGCCGCCTCGCGTGGACGTCGAGCCGCGCCGGCGGACGTGAGGGACAGCTCTTCCTCGCCGACTGGAACCACGAGGCGGCACGCGCAGCGTTGCGCGCGGCGCCAGACAGGCAAAGACGATGAAGCGATTCGTTGGCGCCCTGCTGCTCGCATTCGCCGCCGCGACGCCGGCGTCGTACGCACAGACCGCCGCACAGACCAGCACTGCGTCACGCACGCGGCCGCATGTCGAAATGCTGGCGTCCGACCGCCTCGACGGCCGCGAGGCTGGCACGCAGGGCGAACGACTGGCTGGCGACTATATCGCGGCGCAGCTCGCGCGCGTCGGCGCGCGGCCGCTGCCGGGACGGCGCGACATGTTCGTCCCGTTCGAATTCACGGCGGGCAGCCGCGACGGCGGCTCCCGGATCGCGGTGGCCACGTCCGACCCGTTGCGGAACGGCGGGTTCCGCTCGATCACGACCAGCGGACCGACCCGCATCCAGGCGCTCTCGTTTTCGGATGACGCCGAGGTCACCGGCCCCCTCGTCTTCGCGGGCTACGGCATCGTGGTGCCTGACACGCAGAACTTCGGCTACGACAGCTACGCCGGCATCGACGTGAAGGACAAGATCGCCGTCGTCCTGCGCTACTTCCCGGAGGACGCCGACGCGAATACCAAAGCGATCCTGGCCCGCTATTCTGACCTGCGCTACAAGGCGATGGCCGCGCGGCAGCGCGGCGCGAAAGCGATGATCGTTGTCACCGGACCGCGGTCGCCGAACGCGGGAACGGTCGTGCCGATGACGTTCGACACGGCGCTCGCCGGCTCGGGTATTCCCGCCGCAAGCGTCAACGGCGCCCTCGCCGACGCGCTGTTCACCGGCCAGAAGCCGCTTCGCGATCTTCAGCAGGCGCTCGACTCGGGCGATCCGCACGTCGCAGGGATCGACCTTCCTGGCGTAACCGTCACGCTCAAGACAGCCATCGTTCGCGAGAAGCAGACCGGCCGCAACATCGTCGCCTACCTGCCGGCCACCGTCGCCGGTCCCGCCGCCGACAAGCCGTACATCGCCATCGGCGCCCACTACGACCACCTGGGACACGGCGGCAAGGGGACGTCTCTCGCCACCCGCGATGAGCAGGGACAGATTCACCACGGCGCCGACGACAACGCCTCGGGCACCGCCGCGGTGCTCGCGATCGCCGAGAAGCTGTCAACGCAGCCGCGCCGGCGCAACATCCTCATCGCGCTCTGGTCAGCCGAGGAGATCGGCCTCGTCGGGTCAGCGGCGTATGCCGCCAATCCCCCGCTGCCGCTGTCGCAGCTCGACGCCTACATCAACTTCGACATGGTCGGCCGGATGCAGAACAACAAGCTGGTAGCGCAGGCCACCGGCACGAGCTCGGTGTGGCCGGGGCTGCTCGAGCGCGCCAACGTCCTCGCCGGCTTCGACCTCACCGTGCAGGCCGATCCCTATCAGCCGACGGACGTGGCGACATTCAACACGGCCGAAGTGCCCTGCCTGACGTTCACGACCGGCGCGCATCCCGACTATCACAAGCCGTCGGACACCGCCGACAAGATCAACTACGAGGATCTCGATCGCATCGTCGACTTCGCGGCGGCGATCGTGACGTCGCTGGGCCAGATGGATGCGGCGCCGCAATTCACCAAGGTCGACCAGCCGGTCTCGCGTGGCAGCATCGCCGGCGTCCGCGTGACGACGGGAACGATTCCCGACTATGCGACCGAGGTGAAGGGACTCCTGCTCGGCGGCGTCACCGGCGGCGGTCCGGCCGAGAAGGCGGGGTTGATGAAGGGCGACATCATCATCGAGATTGCCGGCCGGACGATCGCCAACATCTACGACTACACCTATGCGCTCGAGGTGCTGAAGGTGAACGAACCGGTAAAGGTCGTCTACATGCGCGGCACGATGAAGCGCGAGACGATGCTCACGCCGGCCGCCAGACAGTAGGGCGGGTCTTGCTCTGTAGACCCGCCGCTATTCCCTCGTTCCGTCGGCGTCTTCCTCCGCCAGCAGGCCCGACGCCTTCTCCGTCACCGGGTCGTGCGGCGGCTCGGCTGGCCCCTGCATCCGCGCGTAGACAAAGGACACCGCGAAGATCAGCACGATCAAGGCGAGCGACGCCCATCGCGGAACCTCCAGCTCCATGAAGCCGGCGTCGTGGAAGTACTCGAGCCCGAGCTTGATGCCGACCCACGCGATGATGACGAACGCGCCGTCGACGAGCGCCGGATAGCGCTGCACCAGCGAGATCAGCTGGCCGACCACCAGCCGCAGCGCGACGATGCCGAGGATGCCGCCGGTGATGACCACCCAGCGCTTCGGCGACATCGCCACCGCCACCAGAATCGAGTCGATCGAGAACGCGAGGTTGACCACCTCGACGCGGACGACCGTTGCCCAGAGCGGCGACAGGCCGAGCATCGGCTTCGCGCGGGGGACGCTGCGGCGGTCGCCGCCGTCGTTGTGGCCCCAGAAGTGTTCGTAGACCAGGTACAGCAGATAGGCGCCGCCGAGGAGTTTGATCCAGGCAACCTGAATCAGATAGACGGCGAGCAGCGTCGCGCCGATGCGGAAGATGAACCCGCCGACGAGGCCGTAATGGAGCGCGTGCTTGCGCTGCGCGGCCGGCAGGCCGAGCACCATGATCGCCATCACCAGCGCGTTGTCCGCGCTGAGCAGCCCTTCGAGGGCGATCAGCAGTCCGATCGTGACGAAATCGGAGGCCTGGACGTCGAACGGCAAGAGACGTCGATCCTATCGCAAGGCCGCGGCCGGATCCTGCTCACCTTGACACGCGTCATATCAATATCTACAGTCGATCTGTATCAAGGTGGAAGCCGTGGAACAGGACCTCTTCTTCATCAGCATGGCGGCCGAGATGCTGGGAATGCACCCGCAGACGCTGCGGAAATATGAGCGTCTCGGGCTGATCCAGCCCACCCGCACCATCGGCAGCATGCGGCTTTATTCGCGTGAAGAGCTGGAACGGATTCGGCTAATCAAGACGCTGGTGGACGAAGCCGGCATCAACCTCGCCGGCGTCCAGCGGCTGCTGTCGATCGCCGAGGTAATGCAGCGGATCCGGCCGCTGATGGACGAAGGTGCCCTGAGCACCGGCGCCGGGCGCCGGCAGCTGCTGACGGAAATGCGGCGTCTCAGCGACGCCCTTGGGATGTAGCCGTGGAATTCAAGGACTACTACGCGACGCTCGGCGTCTCGAAGTCGGCCACCGACAAGGAGCTGAAGCAGGCCTTCCGCAAGCTGGCCCGCAAGCACCACCCTGACGTGAATCCCGGCGACAAGACGGCCGAGTCGAAGTTCAAGGAGATCAACGAGGCCTACGAGGTGCTCGGCGATCCCGGCAAGCGGAAGAAGTACGACGAGCTGGGTGCCAACTGGCGGATGTACGAACAGATGCCGCCCCAGGGCGGCGGCCATCCGTTCGGCGGCGGCGGCGGGGGCGGCTTCCGCACCATGACCCAGGAAGAGATGGAGGAGATGTTTGGCAACGCCAACCCCTTCTCCGATTTCTTCACGACTTTCTTCGGCGGGGCCGATTTCACGGGAAGCGGCGGCGCGGCCCCCAGGGGCGCCCGCGGCGGACGGGGCCGGCAACGGCCAGGGCGCGACGTCGAGCACGAGCTCGAGCTGACATTGGAGGATGCGTTCCACGGCACGACGCGCCGGCTGTCGCTGAAGCACGACGGGCATGCCCGTACGGTCGACGTCCGCATTCCCGCCGGGGTCGGCGACGGCTCGCGGGTGCGCGTGACGGGCGAAGGGGAACATGGCCAGGGCGGGGCGGCCTCCGGCGACCTGTATCTCCGCGTACGGCTGGTGCCGCATCCGGAGTTCGAGCGCAAGGGCCAGGACCTCTACGTCAAAGTGCCGGTGCTGGCATCGACGGCCGTCACCGGCGGCGAGGCCGAAGTACGAACGCTGGCGGGCAAGAGCGTGCGGCTGAAGATTCCGCCCCTGACGCAGAACAACCAGGTGTTCCGCCTGAAGGGTTACGGCATGCCACGGGTCGGCAAGCCGGCCGAAGCAGGCGATTTGTATGGGCGGGTCGAGGTGCAACTCCCCGCGGTGCTCACCGATGAAGAGCGGGAGCACTGGGAGGCGCTGGCAAGACTGGCAGGAGGCGCCGCGAAGAGCAACAGCGCGGCATAACGAATATGGACCTGAACAAATTCACCGAAAAGGCGCAGGAAGCGGTCGTCACCGCCCAGAACCTCGCCTCCGAGTTCACGCACGCGGAGATCACCCCCGAGCACCTGCTCGTGGCGCTGATCGAGCAGCAGGGGGGCATCGTGCCGTCCGTCCTGCGCAAGCTGACGCTCGATCCTGCCGCCGTGGCAACCGAGGCGCGACAGCTGTTCAACAACCTGCCGAAGACCTATGGCGGCGACGTCCGCTTCTCGCCGCGCATGAACCTGATCGTGCAGTCGGCGCAGGCCGAGGCGCAGCGCCTGAAGGACGACTACGTCAGCACCGAGCACCTGTTCGTCGCCATCGCGACCGAGACCGGCCGCTCGCCAGGCGCACAGCTCCTCCAGCGCCTCGGCATCACCAAGGACAGGCTCTATCAGGCGCTGACCCAGGTGCGAGGCAACCAGCGCGTGACTTCGCAGAACCCGGAGAGCACCTACGAGGCACTCACCCGCTACGGCCGCGACCTCACCGAGCTCGCCCGCAAGGGGAAGCTCGATCCGGTGATCGGCCGCGACGAGGAAGTGCGCCGCGTCATCCAGGTGCTGTCGCGCCGCACCAAGAACAACCCGGTGCTGATCGGCGAGCCTGGCGTCGGCAAGACCGCCATCGTCGAAGGGCTCGCCCAGCGCATCGTCCGCGGCGACGTCCCCGAAGGGCTGAAGGACAAGAAGATCTTCGCGCTCGACATGGGCGCGCTCGTGGCGGGGGCGAAGTATCGCGGCGAGTTCGAAGAGCGCCTGAAGGCCGTCCTCAAGGAGATTACCGACTCAGAGGGCGAGATCGTCCTGTTCATCGACGAGCTGCACACTGTCGTCGGCGCCGGCGCCGCTGAAGGCGCGATGGACGCGTCGCAGATGCTCAAGCCGATGCTGGCCCGCGGCGAGCTGCACACGATCGGCGCGACTACGCTTGACGAGTACCGCAAGCACATCGAGAAGGACGCGGCGCTCGAGCGTCGCTTCCAGCCGGTGCTCGTCGGCGAGCCGACGGTCGAGGACACCATCTCGATCCTGCGCGGCCTGCGCGAACGCTACGAGATTCACCACAAGGTGAAGTTCAAGGACGCGGCGCTGGTCGCGGCGGCCCTGCTGTCGCATCGCTACATCGCCGACCGGTTCCTGCCCGACAAGGCGATCGACCTGGTCGATGAAGCCGCGAGCAAGCTCCGCATGGAGATCGACTCGATGCCGGTGGAGCTCGACGAGGTGCGGCGCCGCGTCATGCAGCTCGAGATCGAGCGCGAGGCACTGCGCAAGGAGACCGACAAGGCTTCGAAGGAGCGGCTCGGCAAGCTGGAAAAGGAGCTCGCCGACCTCAAGGAAGATCAGTCGCGCCTGCAGGCCCAGTGGCAGCAGGAGAAGGACGAAATCAGCGGCAGCAGCAACATCAAGGAGCAACTCGAACAGGCGCGGCTCGAGCTCGACGCCGCGGTGCGCGCCGGCGACTTCACCAGAGCCTCGGAGCTGCAGTACGGCCGCATTCCGGATCTCGAGAAGAAGCTGACGCAGCAGGACGGCGCCACCACGCCGAAGGGCCAGCGGATGCTGAAGCTCGAGGTCGACGAGGAAGACATCGCCGAGGTCGTCGCCAAGTGGACGAACATCCCCGTCAGCCGCCTGATGGAAGGCGAGGTGCAGAAGCTCATTCACATGGAAGAGCGCCTGCACCAGCGCGTCGTCGGCCAGCACGAGGCGATCACCGCCGTGTCGAATGCGATTCGCCGCGCCCGCGCCGGACTGCAGGACCCGAACCGGCCGCTCGGCAGCTTCATGTTCCTCGGCCCCACCGGCGTCGGCAAGACCGAGCTGGCGCGCGCGCTCGCCGAGTTCATGTTCGACGACGAGCATGCGCTGATCCGGATTGACATGTCGGAGTACCAGGAGAAGCACACAGTATCGAGGATGATCGGCGCCCCGCCCGGATACGTCGGCTACGAGGAGGCCGGTCAGCTCACCGAGGCGGTGCGGCGCCGTCCCTACTCCGTCGTCCTGTTCGACGAAGTCGAAAAGGCGCACCCGGAGGTGCTGAACGTGCTGCTGCAGCTGCTCGACGACGGCCGGCTGACGGACGGCAAGGGGCGCACGGTCGACTTCAAGAACGTGGTCGTCATCATGACGTCGAACCTCGGCAGCCAGTTCATCGCCGAGCACTCAGGCGAGATTACCGAGGGGATCCGGCGGCAGGTGACCGAGGCGCTGCGCCAGCACTTCCGGCCCGAGTTCATCAACCGCATCGACGAGGTGATTTTCTTCCACGCGCTCGGCATGGAGCACATGAAGGAGATCGTCCAGATCCAGCTGCAGGGACTGCTGAAGCGGCTCGAGGATCGCAAGATTCACGTCGAGCTCAGCGACAACGCCCGCGAATTCATCGTCGCGGAAGGATACGATCCGATGTACGGCGCCCGGCCGCTCAAGCGGACGATTCAGCGCCGCATCCTCGATCCGCTCGCGCTGCGGGTGCTCGAGGGCGACTTCCGCGAAGGTGATCGCGTGCTGGTCGATATTGAAGGCAACGGCCTGAAGTTCCAGAAGCAGGCCGGGGTCGGCAGCAGACAGTAGGCAAACGAGTGGCAAATCTTCGAACCCCGCCGGGCATGAACCCCCGGGACAAGCGTCCGGGCGAGCGGCGCACGCTGGCGCCGCGGCCCGGCGTCGCCCTGTGGTACGTCGTCGGCTTCCTCCTGCTGCTGGCACTGGCGCAGTCGTACTTCCTCGCCTCGCCAGGCCGGCAGGTGTCGTACAGCGAGTTCAAGCAGGCGGTGCGCGCCGGCCAGGTCGCCGACGTCGTCGTCGGCGAACAGGTGCTGCGCGGCAACTACAAGCAGGAGATCAACGGGGCGCGCGCCTTCAACGCCACGCGCATCGAGGACCCGAAGCTGATCGAGGAGCTCGATGCCGCCGGGGTGAAGTACACCGGCGAGTTCGTCAGCCCGTGGCTGACCGACCTGCTCAGCTGGGTGGTGCCGCTGCTCGTTCTCGTCGCCCTCTGGGGCTTCTTCTTCCGCCGCATGCAGGGCGCCGAAGGCGGCGTCATGTCGTTCGCGCGCAGCAAGCACCGCGTGTTCGCCGAGGACGACGTGAAAGTCAGCTTCGCCGATGTGGCGGGGGTGGACGAGGCGGAGCAGGAGCTGAAGGAGATCGTCGAGTTCCTGAAGACCCCGAAGAAGTACACGGCGCTCGGCGGCCGCATCCCCAAGGGCGTCCTGCTCGTCGGACCTCCCGGCACCGGCAAGACGCTGCTGGCCCGCGCCGTCGCCGGCGAGGCGAAGGTCCCCTTCTTCAGCCTGAGCGGCTCCGAGTTCGTCGAGATGTTCGTCGGCGTCGGCGCTGCCCGCGTCCGCGATCTCTTCTCGCAGGCCGAGCAGAAGGCGCCGTGCATCATCTTCATCGACGAGCTCGACGCGCTTGGCCGCGCCCGCGTGCAGAGCCCGATGGGATCGCACGAGGAGCGCGAGCAGACCCTGAACCAGCTGCTCGCCGAGATGGACGGCTTCGACTCGCGCAAGGCGATCATCATCATGGGCGCGACCAACCGCCCTGAGGTGCTCGACCCTGCCCTGCTCCGTCCGGGCCGCTTCGACCGCCAGGTGCTCGTCGACAAGCCTGACGTCAAGGGGCGCGAGGAGGTGCTGCGCATCCACACCAAGAACGTCAAGCTCGCTCCGGGCGTCGATCTCAAGATCGTCGCCGCGCGCACCGCCGGCTTTGCCGGCGCCGATCTCGCCAACCTGGTGAACGAGGCCGCGCTGCTGGCGGCACGCAAGGACAAGACGCAGGTCGAGATGGCGGACTTCGAAGAGGCGATCGATCGCCTCATCGCCGGCCTCGAGAAGAAGCGCGTCATGAGCAAGAAGGAGCGCGAGATCGTCGCCTATCACGAGTCGGGTCACGCGATCGTGGCGACGGCGATTCCGGGGATGGACCCGGTGCACAAGATCTCGATCGTGCAGCGCGGGTTCGGCGCGCTCGGCTACACGATGCAGCTGCCGCTCGAGGACCGGTACCTGATGCAGCGGCGCGACCTGCACAACCAGCTGGCGGTCCTGCTCGGCGGCCGCACCGCCGAGGAGATCGCGCTTGGCGAAATCTCGACCGGCGCGCAGAACGACCTGCAGCGCGCCACCGACATTGCCCGCGCCATGGTCACCGAGTGGGGCATGAGCGACACGCTCGGCGCCATCAACTACGACGGGCACAAGCGCAGCAAGTTCCTCGACATCTCGATGGGGCCCGAGCGGGGCGCGTACGCCGAGGACACGGCACGGCTCATCGACGCCGAGGTGAAGCGGATCATGAACGAGGCGCACGGCGAGGCGCGCCGCATCCTTTCAGAGCGGCGCGATCTGCTCGAGACGGTCACGCGACGGCTGCTCGACAAGGAAGTGATGGAAGGCGATGAGCTGCGGACCATCCTCGGCATCCCGGCCTCGACCGCCGAGACTCAGCAGGACAGCACTCCCCTGCCCCCGGTCTGATTCCTGCAGCGAATCCTCCAACAGGAGGATTAGCTGATGACATCGACGCTCTTCGCCCTCGGACTCGCCGTCGGTCTGGCCCAGGCGCCCGCGCAGCCTCATCCGATCACGTTCCAGGGATGCGTCACCCCGGGCGTCGACCGCGGCTCGTACGTAGTCACCGGCGTCTCACAGATGACACCGGCCGACATCCAGATTCCCGAAACTGCTCATGGCCGCCGCGTGCTGCTGTGGCTCGACAATGACGGCGCGGTCCGCTCGAACATCGGCCGCCGCGTCGAGATCACCGGCAATTTCAACGGCATCGAAGAGTCGGAGATCGAGCTCAAGGAGGGACGCCAGAATACGGGCGGCTTCATCGTCGAGTTCGAAGGCCCCGGCAGGGACGTCCGCAGCGCCGACCCGGCGGTGAGCACGGCTGTCGGGACGGCAGGCCGCGTTGAACCTGAGAAGAACGACATCAAGACGTTCCTGATGCGCATCAAGGTCACGAACGTGAAGATGCTCGCCACCAGCTGCTCGCAATAGACAGCGTCTGCCATAAAATCCGCGTATGCCGCTTCTCCAGCCGGCGTACGCGGTCGCCCGCGTCGTCGCGCCGACTGTCGCCGAACATCTGCGCGTGCACCGCGCCGCACTTCCCCCGCAGCATCTCGAGCAGCCGCCGCTCGAACTGCTTCCTGACGCCGACGTCATCGAGCAGCTCGTCGATACCGCCTTCTGGGCGAGCGTCCGGCGCGAAGAGGGATACATCCCCAAGATCTCGCTCGCCTTCCTGCGGCCGACGCCGGAAATCGCCCCGCTCATCTTCAACGAGCCGCTGCCGCTCGACCCTGGCGCACTGACCCGGCTTGCTGCCGCCGTCGAACGCCCCGGGATCCACCTTGGCGTCTGGCCCGTCGGCGGCCGGCTTCAGGTATGGGGGACGACCCACAACCTTCCGGCGTTCTGCTTCGTCGTCGAAGTGGTCGCCGCCGGCCTGCTGGTGCTCAAACACCGGCCGCGCGAGGAGTCGCGCAAGTTCGTCAACGTCGCCGTTCTCGAAGGCGATCGCATCAAGATCGTCGACGAGCGCGCCTCCACCATCGCCGACTGCCCCGAGCTGCTGACGTCGATGCTCGGGTTCGACGTGGCGTCCAGCAGCGACGCCATGAACATCCAGATCCAGCTGGCGCTGTCGATGCGGCGCCACGGGCGCGGCGGCATCCTGCTGACGGTGCCGGCCGGCACCGACGCCTGGTGCGATTCGATCGTGCAGCCGATCCGCTATTCGATCGAGCCGGCGTTCAGCGAGCTCTCCTCCCTGCTCGACGGCCGCAACACGATGCCCGAGCACGAGTGGACCGAGGCGCTCTCGCGATCGATCGATGCGGTCGCCGGGCTGACCGCGGTCGACGGCGCCACGGTGATCAACGACCGCCACGAAGTGCTCGCCTTCGGCGCCAAGATTGCGCGCCGCAAGGGGGGCGCGTCGGTTGAACAGATTGTCGTGACGGAGCCGATCGAGGGGGGCACGCCGGTGCGGATGCATCCGGGCCAGCTTGGCGGCACGCGGCATCTTTCAGCCGCGCAGTTCATCCAGGATCAGCAGGACGCGCTGGCGCTGGTGGCGTCGCAGGACGGGCGATTCACGATCTTCGCCTGGTCGCCGTGCGACGACGCGGTGCACGCGCACCGCGTCGAGGTGCTGCTGCTCTAGGCTTCGTCGGTGACGCAGCCCTGCGAAGCCGACTTCACCAGCCGCACGTACTTCCCGAGCACGCCCGACGTCGCCACCGGCTTCCGCGGCGTCCATGCCTTGCGGCGGCCGGCAAGCTCCGCGTCGCTGATGTCGACCGTCAACTGGCACTTCGCCGCGTCGATGGTGATGTGATCGCCGTCGCGGACGAGGGCGAGCGGACCACCGTCCTGCGCCTCGGGCGTGATGTGGCCGATGATGAAACCGTGCGACCCGCCGCTGAAGCGGCCGTCGGTCAGCAGCGCCACGTCAGCCCCGAGACCGGCGCCCATGATGGCCGACGTCGGCGTCAGCATCTCAGGCATCCCCGGGCCGCCCTTCGGCCCCTCGTAGCGGATGACGACGACGCTTCCCTTCACGATCTCGCCCTTCTCGAGGCCGTGGAGCATGTCCTCCTCGGCGTCGTAGACCTTGGCGGGACCGGCGAAACGCTCGCCTTCCTTGCCCGTGATCTTCGCGACCGAGCCTTCCGGCGCGAGGTTGCCGGTGAGGATGCGGATGTGGCCGCGCGGGTTCACCGGCGTCTCAATCGGCTGGATGACCTCCTGCCCCGCCGCGAGCGGCGCGCAGTCGGCGAGGTTCTCTTCCAGCGTCCTGCCGGTGACAGTCATGCAGTCCCCGTGCAGGAATCCCTTCTCGAGCAGGTACTTCATGACGGCAGGCGTGCCGCCGACGCCGTGCAGATCCTCCTGCACGAAGCGGCCGCTCGGCTTGAGGTCCGCCAGCAGCGGGACGCGATCGCTCGCCTTCTGGAAGTCGTCGAGCGACAGCGGCACCCTGGCTGCCCTGGCGATCGCAATCAGGTGCAGCACTGCGTTGGTCGAGCCGCCGACCGCCATGATCAGCGTCAACGCGTTCTCGAATGCCTTGCGGGTGAGGATGTCGAGCGGCTTCAGGTCGCGCTCGAGCAGCAACTTGGCCGCCATGCCGGCGCGCCGGCATTCGTCCGCCTTACCGGGATCTTCTGCAGGAAGCGACGAGCTGTACGGCAGCGACAGGCCGAGCGCCTCGATCGCGACCGCCATCGTGTTGGCCGTATACATGCCGCCGCAGGCACCCGCCCCGGGGCACGAATGCCGGACGATCTCGAGGCGCTGCTCGTCGGTGATGACGCCGGCGATGTACTCGCCATACGACTGGAAGGCGGAGACGATGTCGCGCGGCTTGCCGAGCGCGTGGCCGGCGCGAATGGTGCCGCCATAGACCATCAGCGACGGGCGGTTGAGCCGCGCCATCGCAATGATCGACCCCGGCATGTTCTTGTCGCAGCCGGGGACGGTCACCAGCGCGTCGTACCACTGCGCGCCCATCACCGTCTCGATCGAGTCGGCAATCAGGTCGCGCGACGGCAGCGAGTAGCTCATGCCGTCGGTGCCCATCGACAGCCCGTCGCTGACGCCGATCGTGTTGAAGCGCAGCCCGACCAGGCCGGCCGCCTGCACGCCTTCCTTGACGTGCGCGGCCAGCTGGTCGAGGTGCATGTTGCAGGTGTTTCCCTCGTACCACATGCTGCAGATGCCGACCTGCGGCTTCTGCAGGTCGGCGTCGGTCAGGCCGATGCCGTACAGCATGGCCTGCGACGCACCCTGGGAACGGGGCTGCGTGACCCGTGACGAATACTTGTTCATGGCTTCACGGGCCACAGAGACACAGAGGCTCAGAGACCGGAATTGTGAACTCTGTGTCTCTGTGCCTCTGCGGCCAATCTGACGTTAGACGGTCACCGGCTGGGGAATGGTGACGGGATCGAGGAACGGCATCATCGAGCGCAGCTTCACGCCGACCGTCTCGATCTGGTGCTGCGCTTCCTGCTGCCGGATCTTCTTGAAGTTCGGCAGTCCCGCCTCGTTCTCGGCGATCCACTTCTTCGCGAACTCGCCCGACTGGATCTCGGCGAGCAGCTGGCGCATGGCCGCCTTCGTCTGTTCCGTGACAATGCGCGGGCCGGCGATGTAGTCGCCCCACTCGGCCGTGTCGCTGACCGAGTAGCGCATGTAGGCGAGGCCGCCGCGGTAGAACAGGTCGACGATCAGCTTCAGCTCGTGCAGGCACTCGAAGTAGGCAACCTCGGGCTGGTAGCCGGCGTTGACCAGCGTCTCGAACCCGGCCTTGACCAGCGCGCTGGCGCCGCCGCACAGCACGGCCTGCTCGCCGAACAGATCGGTCTCGGTCTCTTCCGCGAAGGTCGTCTCGATGACGCCGGCGCGCGTGCAGCCGATGCCGCGGCCGTAGGCGAGCGCGTTCTGCTTCGCCTTGCCGGTCGCGTCCTGGTGAATCGCCAGCAGCCCCGGCGTGCCGGCGCCCTCGATGAACACCTCGCGCACGCGATGGCCAGGCGCCTTCGGCGCGATCATCGTCACGTCGACGTCCTTCGGCGGCACGATGCAGTTGAAGCGGATGTTGAAGCCGTGGGCGAACATCAGCATCTTGCCCGCGGACAGGTGCGGCTTGATCTCCGACTCGTAGACCGCCTTCTGCTTGGTGTCCGGGATCAGGATCATGATCACGTCGGCCCACTGCGAGGCGTCGGCGACGCTGAGGACGCGCAGGCCGGCGCTCTTCGCCTTCTGCACCGACTGGCTGGTCGCGGGCAGGCCGACCACCACGTCCACGCCGCTCTCCTTCAGGTTGAGCGCGTGGGCGTGTCCCTGCGATCCGTAGCCGATGATGGCCACCTTGCGCTTGCGGATCAGCTCGAGGTCCGCGTCCTTGTCGTAATACATCGTCGCCATTAATCTCTCCTGTTTTACGAATACTGGGCGGCTGAAAGGGCGGTATCGCCGCGGCGCATGGCCACCTGGCCGGTGCGCACCATCTCGATGATGCCGAGCGGCTCGAGCCGGCCGATCACCGAGTCGACGTGCGGCGGCTCACCCGTAATTTCGAGCGTCATCGTCTGCTCGCCGGTGTCGACGATGTGCGCGCGCGTCTCGTCGACGACGCGCAGCAGCTGCGCGCGGTCGTGGCCGGCCACCGTCACCTTGACCAGTGCGAGGTCGCGCGCGACCGCAGGAACCGCGCCGAGGTCCTCGACCTCCAGCACGTTGACCAGCTTGTAGAGATAGGCGGTAACGCGCTCGGCGCTCGCCTGATCGCTGTCGATGACGATCGTCATCCGCGAGATACCCGGCTCGGCCGTGCGTCCGACGGTCAGCGACTCGATGTTGAACGCGCGGCGGCGGAACAGCGACGCGACGCGGTTCAGCACGCCCGGCTTGTCTTCGACGAGAGCGATAAGAGTGTGGTGCATGGGCTATTGGGCTCTTGGGCGCATGGGTTAGATCGGGTCCGACGCGGACTCGACCAGGACCGACGGCTCGGCCGCGGGCCTGCGAATCATCGCGTCAAGGTCGGCGCCCGCCGGCACCATCGGGTAGACGCTGTCTTCCTGCTCGACGCGGAAGTCGATGAGAGTGGTGCCCTCGGTCGCCCGCGCCCTGGCTACGGTGTCGTTCACGTCGGCGCGCTTGTCGACGCGGAAGCCGGCGAGCCCGTGCGCGTCGGCAATCTTCACGAAGTCGGGGCTGCGCAGCGGGGTCGACGAGTAGCGGCGTTCGTAGAAGAACTCCTGCCACTGCCGCACCATGCCGAGATAGCCGTTGTTGATGATGGCGACGTTGATCTTGATCCCTTCCTGCGCCGCGGTCGTCAGCTCCGCCTGGGTCATCTGGAAGCCGCCGTCGCCGACGATCGCCCAGACCTCGGCGTCGGGCCGCGCCATCTTGGCGCCGATCGCCGCCGGCAGCGCGAAGCCCATCGTGCCGAGGCCGCCCGACGTGATCAGCGAGCGCGGATCCTCGTGGCGGTAATACTGCGCCTCCCACATCTGGTGCTGGCCGACGTCGGTGACGACGACCGCTTTCCCTTCGGTGATGCGCCAGATGTCGTTGATCACGTGCGCGGCGTAGAGATGGCCGTTGTCGGGCAGCCCCTGGATGTCGCGCACCGCGGCGTCGCCCTTCATCGAGTTGATGTAGGCGATCCAGGGGGCGTGCTCCTTCTTCTCGACCACCGCGAGCAGGTCCTGCAGCGTCGAGCGGAGGTCGCCGACGATCGCCGCATCGGCCTTGACGTTCTTGTTGATCTCGGACGGATCGATGTCGATGTGAATCTTCTTCGCGTGCGGCGCGTAGGTCTTGACGTTGCCGGTGACGCGGTCGTCGAAGCGCATGCCGAACGCCAGCAGCAGGTCGGCTTCCTGGATCGCGTGGTTGACCCACGCCTCGCCGTGCATCCCCATCATGCCGAGGTTCAGCGGATGACTGGCCGGCACGCCGCCGATGCCGAGCAGCGTCATCGCGATCGGCGCATTGATGCGCTCGGCGAACTGGATCACCTCGAGCATGGCGCGGCTCTGCAGCACGCCCTGTCCCGCGAGGATCACCGGCTTCTTGGCATTGCCGATCAGCGTCAGCGCGTTATCGAGCTCGCTGCGCGACGCCTTCGGCTGGGGGCGGTAGCCGCGCATGCGCACGGCGCTCGGATCCCAGTCCCAGTCGATCGAGGCGTTCTGGGCGTCCTTGGTGATGTCGACGAGCACCGGCCCGGGACGGCCCGACTTGGCCAGATGGAACGCTTCCTTGATCGCCGGCATGATGTCGGCGGCGCGGGTGACCAGGTAGTTGTGCTTCGTGATCGGCAGCGTGATCCCGCTGATGTCGGTCTCCTGGAACGCGTCGTAGCCAATCAGGTGGCTCGGCACCTGGCCGGTGATGCAGACCATCGGCACCGAGTCCATCTGCGCCGTCGCGATACCGGTCACCAGATTCGTCGCCCCGGGGCCGGAAGTCGCAATGCAGACCCCGACTTGGCCACTTGCCCGCGCGAAGCCGTCGGCCATGTGGCTGGCGCCCTGTTCGTGGCGAACCAGGACGTGACGGATCGGGTAATCGAGGATGGCGTCGTAGGCCGGCAGGATCGCCCCGCCCGGGTAGCCGAAAACCGTGCTAACCCCTTCGTGGACGAGACATTCCCAGATGATTTGCGCCCCTGTGCGTTTCGGCATGTTTGCCAGTGTCGCCTGTCGGGGCACAATCAGTCAAATTGATAGTCGTTCGCAGACGATAAGCGTGGCTGATGACTCCCCCTGCTGGCCCGGTCCTTGAACTACCCCAGTCCCAAGGGAGAAACCCATGAAGATTCAGTGGACGCTTGCCGCCGTGCTGAGCTCGGCGCTCATTGTCGGATGCAGCGACAAGTCGACCGAGAACACCCCAAATCCTCAGGAAACCGGCACCGAAGCGGCCGCGACGCAGACCACGGGCGAAGTTGCGGCCGTTCCGGCTGAGCCGTCTCCGTCAAGCGACGCCTCGGCCGTTCCGAACCAGGCCCCGGCCCGGACCTCGCGTCCAGCCCGGCAGGCTCCGGCCCAGGCCAACCGGCCGGGATTTGCCACGCCGGGAACTGCCGCGCCTTCTGAGTCGCGTCCGGCGACTTCGGCGCCCAGTGCCTCGGCAGCCGCTCCGGCCGCCCCGGCCCCACCGCCATCGCCGCGCTTCCATGACGCGACGGCCACGGCCGGGACCGCACTCGCGCTCGAGTTAATCACGCCGATCTCGTCGGAGACGGCGCAGGTCGAGACACCCGTCAGCGCCCGCCTGACGCAGCCACTGCGCGTGAACGGCGACACCGTCGTCCCAGCGGGCGCGGTGCTGCACGGTAACGTGACCGCTGTCGAGCGGCCGGGACGTGTGCGCGGGGTTGCGCATCTCGCCTTCCGCTTTACGGAAGTCGAAGTGAACGGCACGCGCGACGAGCTGCGCACCAATCTTCTGAACTTCGAGGGTCAGGAGACGAAGGGCGAGGATGCGACCAAGGTTGGCGCCGGCGCGGGCGTCGGCGCGATCATCGGCGGCATCGTCGGCGGCGGCAGCGGCGCCGCGAAGGGCGCGATCATCGGCGGCGCGGCCGGCACGGGTGCCGTGCTCGCGACGCGCGGCAAGGAAGTGTCACTCGCCAGCGGGACGAGTCTCACCGCCTCGCTCGCGCAGCCGTTCACAGTCCGCGTCCGCGACTAGCGATCGGTGCGTGCCGTCGCAGAACGGCTTCGTCGTGGACGCGCCGCACCGGCATAACGCGATCGGGCGGCGGTCCACCTGATATTCCTGCCCATTCCAGTCGACGACCCGGACATCCGGGTCGTCGATCACGTACGGCCCGTTTTTCCGCAGCCGGATCGTCGTCATCAGAACTGACCCGGGCTGCGGCCGATGCCGACAATGCTGCAGGCCGCAATCACGTTCAGCTTGCGCCGCCGCGCCTCGGTGAGCAGCTCGTCGCTCTCGGCGCCGGGGTTCACCCAGATCTCGCCGATCCCCTTCTGCTGGAACTCGTCGAGCAGGCGGTAGGCAATGTCGGGCTGGACGTAGACCGTCGCCATGTCGATCGGCCCGGGCACGTCGAGCACCGACGCGTAGGCCTGCTCTCCCTCGACGACCGGCTCGTGCGGGTTGATCGGGATAACGGTGTATCCCTCGGCCGCGAAAGCGCGCATCGCCTTGTTGCCAAACTTGCCGCGATCGTTCGAGGCGCCGACGACAGCCACCGTCTTCCCCATGGAGCCATTATCCGCCGCTTCCCAACCTGTACAATTGCGGCCGCGTGTCCCGATCGATCCGTTCCCTGATCCTGCTTGCCGGCCTGTCGTTCTTTCTCGGGCTTGGATGGCCCGCCATCACCGATTCCGACGAAGGGTTCTACGCGGAAGCGTCGCGCGAAATGATCGAGAGCGGCGACTGGCTGACGCCGCGCTTCAACTACGAGGATCGCTGGCAGAAGCCGGTGCTCTACTACTGGCTGACGGCGGCCACCTACAAGGTCGCCGGCGTCGCCGAGTGGACGGCTCGGCTCTGGTCGGCGCTGTCGGGCCTCGGCCTGGTGCTGCTGACGTTCGCGGCGGCGCGGCAGATGACGCAGCGGGAAGAGGACGCATGGCTGGCCGCCGCGATCGCGGCGACGTCGTACGGCTACTTCGCGATGGCGCGCGCCGCGCTCCCCGACCTGCCGCTCGCCTTCTTCATCACGCTCGGCATCTGGATGGCCCTGCGCGAGCGCTGGCTGCTCGCCGGGCTCGCCGCAGGGCTCGGCTTCCTGACCAAGGGACCGATTGCGCTCGTCGTCCCGGCGCTCGTGCTGATTCCGATCTGGTGGCGCGAGCGGCAAACGCGGCGCCCGGCGATGCGCGGCCTGCTGATGGCGGCAGTCGTCTTCGCTGCGATCGGCCTGCCCTGGTACCTCGCGATGTTCCAGGCGCATGGCACGCCCTATCTCGAGAGCTTCTTTCTCAATGACAACTTCGAGCGGTTCGCTACCAGTCGATACAACGATCCTCGCTGGTTCTGGTTTTACATCCCGATCGTGATCGGCGGGCTGTTCCCCTGGTCGGCCTACCTGCTCGTCCTGCCCTGGCGTGCCGCGCGTGACGTCTGGAAGAAGACGCGGCAACTGACGGATGTCGAGTGGCGGCTGCTGATCTGGATTGCCCTGCCACTGCTCTTCTTCACGCTGTCGGTCGGCAAGCAGCCGCGCTACATCCTGCCGGTGCTGCCGCCGCTGGCCATCCTCCTCGGCCGCGCGATCGCCGAACGCATCCGCGCGGCCTTGTCCTCGCGCGCGGCGGCGCGCGAGCTCGCGATCGCGTCGTGGCTGACGGTGACGCTGTTTGTCGCCGGCGCCGCGCTGCTGTGGCGCGCGCGCGCGCTGTTCGTCCAGGCGTTCCCGTTCCTGACAGTGACCGCGATGGTCGCGGTCGGCGTGGCGATCGTCGCGATTGCCGTCGTCGCGGCATTGCGCTGGTGGCGCCTGCTGCCGATCACGGTCGCCTCCGCCTCGGTCACGCTGCTGCTCGCGGCGCAGTTCGGCGCGATGGCCGGCGTTCGTCCCGAGCCCGTCGAACAGATGGCATCGCTCGTCGCGCGTTATCGTGTCGGCAACGAGCCGGTCGGCGAATACCAGACGTTCGTGAGGAACCTCGTCTACTACACCGGGTTCAAGCACGAAGAGATCTACGACGAAGCGGTCGCGGTGCAGTTCCTCAAGAACGACCAGCCGGTGCTGCTGGTCGTCGCCGAGCGCGACCTTCCGCGGCTCGAGCAGCTCGCCGGCCTGACCACGACTACGCTCGACGCCGTCGACTACTTCAATGCCGCGAACGTCCGCCTGGGAACGCTGCTGTCGCCGTCCACCAGCGACGTCATCCAGCGCGTCCTGCTCGTGACGAACCGGTAGCTACGCAGGGAATATTTTTCCGGGATTGAGAATCCCGTTCGGATCGAACGCGCTCTTGACGCGCTTCATCAGCGCGATCTCCTCGCTGGAGAGTTCCAGCGATAAGTACGGCGCCTTGGCGAAGCCGATGCCGTGCTCGCCGCTGATGGATCCTTCGAGGGCGACGACCCGCTCGAACAGGATGCGCTCCGCCTGCTTCGCGCGCGCCCGCTCCGACTCGTCTCCCTTCTTGATCATCAGGTTGACGTGGATGTTGCCGTCGCCGGCATGGCCGAACGAGGCGATGCGCAGGCCGAACCGATCCTTCAGCTCCTGCACGACCGCGAACAGCTCGGGCACGCGGCCGCGCGGCACGACGACGTCGTGGTTGAACTTCACCAGTCCTGTCGCCTTGAGCGACGGCGAGATCAGCCGCCGCACGTTCCACAGCTTCGCGCGCTCCGCTTCGTCGGTCGCGACCGTCACGCGCGCGGCGCCGGCATCGCGGCAGGCGTTCGCCACCACGTCAATCTCTGAATCGACGGCTGCCTGGGTGCCATCGCACTCGACGATCAGCACCGCATGGAGGCCAGCCGGCACGATCGCCTCCCCGAGATGGTCGTGCGCCGCCTGCAGCGAATCGCCGTCGATCAGCTCGATCGCCGCCGGAACGATCCGCCGCGCGATCAGGGTGCTGACGCCGTCGACCGCACCCTGGACGTCCGCGAACATCGCCAGCAGTGTCGCCGCCGCGGGCGGCTTCGGAATCAGCCGCAAGGTCACCTTGGTGATGATTGCCAGCGTGCCTTCCGAACCGACGAGCAGCTGCGTCAGGTCGTAGCCGACGACATTCTTCACCGCCTTCGAGCCGGTGTTGACGATTTCGCCCGTCGGCAGCACCGCCTCGAGACCGAGGACATAGCGCTTCGTCACGCCGTACTTGAACGCCCGCGGCCCGCCGGCGCACTCCGCCACGTTGCCGCCGATCGAGGACGTCTCGAGGCTGGCGGGATCGGGCGGATAGAACAGCCCCACCTGCTCGACGGCGCGCTGGAGGTCGCCCGTGATCACGTTCGGCTCGACGACGGCGAGCAGGTTCACCTGGTCGATCTCGAGGATGCGATTGAGCCGCTCCATCGACAGCACGACGCCGCCGAGGGTCGGCACCGCGCCGCCGGTGTAGCCGGTGCCGGCGCCGCGCACGACCAGCGGGATGCGGCCGGCGTTGCAGAGCGCGGCGATCTGCGAGATTTCCTGGGTGGTGGCGGGAAGGACGACGATGTCGGGAGGGTGGCCGATGCCGAGCGCGTCTTCGCCGTAGCGCTGCAGCGCATCGGCGTCGGAGCGGACATGATCCGCTCCGACAATCGAGCTCAGTTGTTGCGCGAGGTTCACGCCCGCGCGGGCTGGAGTGACTCCGCGAAGCGCTGGATCCTCGTCGCCCCCTCGCGCAGCTGCTCCATGGACGTCGCGTACGAGATGCGCAGGTAGCCGGGCGCGTCGAACGCCTCGCCCGGCGTCACGACAACGTGCTCCTTCTCGAGCAGCCCCGCGGCGAACTCTGTCGAGTTCTTCACCGAACCACCCAGCAGGTCGGTCACGTCAGGGAACAGATAGAAAGCGCCCTTCGGCTTCACGCACTTGATGCCCGGATTCGCCGTCAGCCACTTGTGAATGTTGTCGCGCCGCTCGCGGTACTCGTTGAGCATCGCCGTCACCGCGTCCTGCGGGCCGCTGACCGCGGCCAGCGCCGCCTTCTGCGTGATCGAGGCGATGTTCGAGGTCGACTGCCCCTGGATCGTGTTGAAGGCGGAGGTCAGCTCCTTCGGCGCAATCGTCCAGCCGCAGCGCCAGCCGGTCATCGCGTACGCCTTCGACGCCGAGCCGCACAGCACCGTGCGATCGCGATGCTCGTCGAACAGCACCTTCGGCAGGTTGTGCGCGGCCTTCTCGTAGATCAGCTGCTCGTAGCAGAGGTCGACGATGATCCAGATCCCCTTCGGCTTCGCCGCGGCGACGATCTGGCGGAGCGCATCCTCTTCGATCAGCGCGCCGGTCGGGTTGCACGGCGAGTTGATGATGATCGCCTTCGTCTTCGGCGTGATCGCCTTGACGATGCCGTCGGCGTGGATGGTGAAGCCGTCCTTCGGGCTGGTCGGCACGATCACCGGCGTGCCGCCGACCAGCTTCACCTGCTCCGGAATCGTCGGCCAGTACGGCGAGTGCGTGATCACCTCGTCACCCGGATCGACGAGCGCCAGCGCGGCGTTGAGCAGCGCCTGCTTGCCGCCGTTGGTCAGCAGCACTTCGTTCGTGGCGACCTCGATGCCGTAGTCGCGCTTGTAGCGCGCCGCAATCGCGTCGCGCAGCTCGGGAATGCCCGCCGCCACGGTGTAACGGGTAAAGTTCGCGTCGATCGCCGCCTTGGCGGCCGCCTTGACGTGGTCGGGCGTCGGAAAGTCCGGCTCGCCCGCGCTGAAATCGACGACGTTGACCCCGGCGCGGCGGAGCCGCTCCGCCTCTGCGGCCACCTTGAGCGTGGCCGATGCCGACACACCCGCTAACCTCTGCGCGAACATCTGGTTCTCCGTTTCTCCGCTACCAACTACCAACGACCAACGACCAACTAGGCCTTCACCGCCTGCTTCTTCCGCAGCCAGTGCTCGACGGCCGAGGGGACCAGCCCCCGCACGTCGCCGCCGAGCATGAACACTTCCTTGATCAACCGCGAGCTCAGGTACGTGTACTGCTCGGCCGGCATCATGAACACGGTCTCGAGCGTCGGCTCGAGATGGCGGTTCATCAGCGCCATCTGGAACTCGTACTCGAAGTCCGACACCGCGCGCAGGCCGCGCACGATGGCGCTCGCCCGCCGCTTCCGCGCGTAGTCGACCAGCAGCCCGTCGAAGGTGTCGACCTCGATGTTCGGGTACTCCTTGAACACCTCGCGGACGATCTGCACCCGCTCGTCGGCTGAGAACAGCGCCTTCTTCTCGGCGTTCACCAGCACGGCGACGATGATGCGCTCGAACAGGTGCGCGCAGCGCAGCGTAATGTCGACGTGGCCGTTCGTCAGCGGATCGAACGAGCCTGGAAAGATGGCGAGCCGGCCGCTCGGAGGCGTCATCTATGGTCGGTCCAAGAAAGTGAGCGTACTGTCGCCCGATTTCACGTCGCGCCGCCGCACCAGGCCAACGGGCACATCCGGTTCGCGCCGCGTCGCCCGTTCCAGCACCACGACACCCTCGTCGGCGAGCCGGCGTGCCGCTGCGGCCAGCGTCTCGCCTACCGCATCGGCGTCATACGGAGGATCCACCACCACGACGTCAAACCGCGCATTGTCAGGCAGACGGTTCAGCACGGCGGCGACGTCGCCTGAATGAATAGTATAGCCCTGCGTCACGCCGCAGGCCGCGAGATTGGCCTCGATCAGGGCGATGGCTCGCCGATCCTTTTCGATGAACGTCACGTGCGCCGCGCCCCGGCTGAGCGCCTCGAGACCGACGGCTCCCGTTCCCGCGTAGCCGTCGAGCACGCGCGCGCCGTCCAGGCGCGGCGCGAGGATGTTGAACAGCGTCTCGCGCAGCTTGTCGGAGGTCGGCCGCAGACCATCCCAGGTGGGTGCCTTCAGCCGCCGCCCTTTGAACGCGCCGGCGATGATGCGCATCAGCCGACCTCGATCAGGCCGAACTGCTCCTGCCATCGCTGCTGGACGAACTGCAGCAGCTCTCCCTGCAATCCCCCGTCGGCGACGAGGCGCCGTGCCTCGCGATGCGCGTCTTCCATGATGTCCCGATCGCGGACGAGGTCGCCCGTGCGCAGCTTCGGCAGGCCGGACTGGCGGGTGCCGAAGAAATCGCCGGGGCCACGCAGCTCGAGATCTCGTTCGGCGATCGCGAACCCATCCGTCGTCTCCGCCATCGTCTTCAGGCGCTCGCGCGCGTCGTCGGTCCACGGCGCCTGGTACAGCAGGATGCAGTGCGATTCGTACGGACCGCGGCCGACGCGGCCGCGCAGCTGATGCAGCTGCGACAGGCCGAAGCGCTCCGCGTGCTCGACGACCATGATCGAGGCGTTCGGCACGTCGACGCCGACTTCGATCACGGTCGTCGACACGAGGATCTGGATCTGCCCCGCGGCGAAGGCGCCCATCACGCGGTCCTTGGCGTCCTGCTTCATGCGGCCGTGCAGCAGCGCCACGCGGTACGACGGAAAGATTTCCGCCTGCAGGTGATCCGCCATCTCGGTCGCCGACTTCAGATCGATCTTCTCCGACTCTTCGACCAGCGGATAAATCACGTACGCCTGCCGGCCCGCATCGAGCTGCTGGCGAATGAGGTCGTAGATTTCGTCGCGCCGCGACTCGGGCTTCACCCACGTTCGTATCGGCGTGCGGCCAGGCGGCAGATCGGTGATGCGCGAGACGTCGAGCTCGCTGTAGTCGGTGAGCGCCAGCGTTCGCGGAATTGGCGTCGCCGTCATCAGCAGCACGTCCGGCCGCAGCCCCTTCGCGCGCAGCGCCGCGCGCTGCGCGACGCCGAACCGGTGCTGCTCGTCGATGACGACGAGCCCGAGCTTGTGGAACTTGACGGATTCCTGCACGAGTGCGTGGGTGCCGACGATGAGGTGCGTCGAGCCGCGCTCGATGTGCGAGTGCAGCGTGTGCTTGTGCAGCCCCGGCGTGCTGCCGGTCAGCAGATCGACGCGGAACCGCGACTGCGAGAGCAGGCGGGCGATGTTGCGATAGTGCTGCGCCGCGAGAATCTCGGTCGGCGCCATGAAGGCGGCCTGCAGGCCGTTTTCCATCGCCACCAGCGCCGCCAGCAGCGCGACGATGGTCTTGCCGGCGCCGACGTCCCCCTGCAGCAGCCGGTGCATCGGCTCGGGCCGCCGCATGTCGTCGACGATCTCCTTCACCGCCTCGCGCTGCCCCGGCGTCAGCTTGAACGGCAGGATCTTCGCCGCCGCCGCGCGAATGCGATCGTCGACCGTCGGGACAAACGGCTTCAGCTCGGCGCTCGTCGCCTGCCGCCTCCAGGCGTGGCCGATCTGGAACAGGAAGAACTCCTCGAAGATCAGCCGCCGCTGCGCCGGCGCGCGGAACGCATTCAGCGTCTCGACCTGCGTCTCGTTGGGTGGAAAGTGGGCTTCGGCGATCGCGCTGCGCCGCGGCATCAGCGACAGCCGCTCGCGCACGTCCGCCGGAACGAGGTCGGGGATCTCCGCGGGCAGCTCCTCGAGCGCCTGCAGCACGAGCCGCCGCTGCATGTTCGGCGTGACCGTGCCCGTCTTCTCGTAGAACGGCACGATGCGCCCGGTGTGCACGCCGGCCCCGAGGACCGCCGCTGAGGCGTTCCGCGAGACAGGCTCCTCGGAGACGATCTCGTACTCCGGGTTCATGAAATGGAGCCCGGTCGAGTCGAGCTTGACGTCCCCGAAGATGACGACCGGGAGGTGCGGCTGGAGGATGTCGGCGAGATACGCCTGGTTCATCCACGTGCAGCGGATGGCGCCGCCGGCGTCGCCGACGACGGCGTTGAAGATCTTGAAGCCGCGCCGCCGCGTGATCGATAGCTTGGCGCTCTTGATCTCGCCGAGCACGGCGGCCTTCTGTCCGGGACGGAGCGAACTGATCGGCTGCATCCGGCTGCGATCCTCATAGCGGAACGGCAGCCGATACAGCAGGTCCTCAACGGTGAGCAGCCCGGCGCGTTTGAGGTCCCCCGCCTTGCGGGGGCCTACGCCCTTGAGGAACTGAAGTGGGGTATCGAGAACGTCACGACCCAAGGCACGTACATTGTGCCTTTACTGAACGACTATCGCCTGCCCCTGGCCGACCTGGATCTCGCGGATCTTCGACGGCAGCGAGAACTGATCGTCGAGCCGCACGCCCTCGGGGTTCTTGTCGCTGCGGGAGTAGAAACTCACGAGCTCCTGCACGAGCGTAACGGGAACCGGCACTCCGGAAATGTCGGCACGCTGGATTTCGACGCGGCCGACGCCGTCGCGGGTGTGAAGAATGCCGGTCACGGTCAGCGGCACGCGGCCGCCAATGAGGTTCCACGGGCTGAGCGCGCTGCCGCTGGCGCGCCGCTTCGCCACCTCGTTGAGATCGACCATCGCCGTCGCCATCATGCGCCCCTGGCCGAGCGCCGTGACCTTCGGCTCGGTGACGCCGGCCGGCAGCAGCGGCTGCGCCTTGAACGCAAACCACGAGTTCACTTCGTCTTCAGAGACAGGTGTACGGCGCGGCGCGCTTGTCCGTACATTCGCCTGCTGCTGGATGGTGGTGAGCTTGCGGGTGAAGGCATCGGCGTGCTGGCGCGAGACTGTTGCCGCATGCAGAGGCACGAGCAGCAAAAGTCCGAGGAAAACCACGCCGATCGAACGAAATCCCTGACGCATTGCGTCCTTTCCGGGGCTGGCTTCTTCGAGTGTAGCATCCGCTTGCGTCTTCGCCCTTTGTTCGCATATAGTTTCGCCAGCTCGACCGAAGGAGGGCAGCCGGTGCTTCCACTCACGAAACGTCAGCGCGAGATCCTCGATTACCTCAACGAGTTCATCCAGCAGCACGGCTACGCGCCGAGCCTGGAGGAAATCGGCCGCAAGTTCAGCCTCTCCTCGCTGGCCACGGTGCACAAGCACCTGACGAACCTGCAGGAGAAGGGCTTCATCCGCCGCGCGTGGAATCGCAGCCGCTCCGTCGAGCTCGTGCCGACACGCACCGGCGGGCGGGCGCTCGAACTGCCACTGCTCGGCTTCGTCGCGGCAGGCGCCCCGATCGAAGCGGTCGCCAGCAACGAGACGATCGCCGTGCCGGAGGGTCTTGTCGGCAAGCGCGACAGCTACGTCCTGCGCGTCAAGGGCGACTCGATGATCGACGAGCAGATCCGCGACGGCGATTTCGTCATCGTCGAGGACCGCAAGTCCGCAGACAACGGCGAGATGGTGATCGCGCTGGTCGGCGGGCTCGACGTCACGCTGAAGAAGTTCTATCGCGAGAACGGCAGGGTGCGCCTGCAGCCGGCCAACCCGACGATGCAGCCGATGATGTTCGACCCGGATGCGGTGCAGGTGCAGGGCGTGGTCGTGGGGGTGATGCGCAGGTACTAACTGAGAGTGAGTAAACTTGCGCCATGGCCGACGAAACCGAGCGCAAGCAGATCAACTTCACCATCGTTCCCGACGAGCAGCCCGGCGAGCCGCGCACCTACGCGAACTTCTGCTCGATCGCCCACACGCCGTTCGACTTCACCCTTACTTTCTGCGAGGTGATGCCGCTCTCCGAACAGGAGGTGCGCGCCGCCGGCAGCAACCACGTCGTCAAGGCCCCTGTGCGCGCCCGCGTGGTCGTACCGGTGCAGTTCCTGCCGAACCTGGTCGCCGCGCTGCAGGAGCACATGCGCGTCTTCTCCGACTCGTACTCGAACGTCGGCTGGACCAAGGGACCAATCCACTGAAGACCGCTGCGACGACGCGCCGGATCATCGACACGCTGGCGCAGCAGCATCCGAACGCCGACACCGAGCTCCACTACACAAACGCGTTCGAGCTGCTGGCGGCGACGATCCTGTCGGCGCAGTCGACCGACGAGCGGGTGAACATGGTGACCCCCGCCCTGTTCGCGCGCTACCCGGACGCGAAGTCGCTCGCGAAGGCAAAGCAGCAGGAGCTGGAGCCGCTCATCCTGTCGACCGGCTTCTTCCGCCAGAAGTCAAAATCGCTCATCGGCATGGCGCAGCAGCTCGTCGCGGAGCACAAGGGCGAGGTGCCGGCCGACATGGACGCGCTGACCAGGCTCCCTGGCGTCGGCCGCAAGACCGCGAACGTCGTGCTCGGCCACGCGCTCGGCGTCCCCGGCCTGCCGGTCGATCGCCACGTGCTGCGGGTGTCGAACCGGATCGGGATCGCGGAGGGGGATGATCCCGTCAAGGTCGAGGCGCAACTCTGCGGGGCGCTGCCGCCCGAGAAATGGACGCTCGCCTCGGACGTCCAGATCCTGCACGGCCGGAGGATCTGCAGGCCGAAGCCGCTCTGCGATCGCTGCTCGGTGCGGAAGGACTGCGACTACTATCGCAATTTGAAGAATGACCCGCCCCGAGTTCGAAAAGCTCGTCGTTGAGGCGATCGCGCTCATCCCGAAGCGGTTCCGCCGCGAGATGAAGAACATCGCGGTCGTGATCGAGCACGAGCCCGATGCGGCGCTGCTCGAGGAGATGGAGGTCGAGCCGCCCGATTCGCTCTACGGCCTCTACAGCGGCACGCCCCTTACCGAGCGCACCTGGGGCTATGGCAACACACTGCCCGATCGCATCACCCTGTTCCAGCGCGTCATCGAGGAAGACTGCGACGACGAGGACGAGGTTCGCGCGGTCATCGGCGAGACGCTCATTCACGAGGTCGGCCACTACTTCGGCCTCAGCGAAGACGAGATTGAAGAAATCGAAGAACGCTTCTGGCGCGGCGAAACGCTCGGCCCCGACGAAGACGAAGACTGACCTGCCGCGCGCCCGCAAGCGCTTCGGCCAGCACTTCCTCGAGCCGGCCTGGGTCGCCAAGCTCGTCGACTCGCTTCACGCCTCGCCGGGGGACGTCTTCCTCGAGATCGGACCGGGGCGCGGCGCGCTGACGCTGCCGCTGGCGCCGCGGGTGCGCGAACTCGTCGCCGTGGAGATCGATCGCGATCTCGCCGCGCGCCTGCCGTCGGTCGCGCCCGCCAACGTGCGCGTCATCCAGGGTGATGTCCTGGCCGTCGACCTCGCCGAGATCCTCGGCGCCCTCCCCCGGCCCGTGCGGGTCGTCGGCAACCTGCCGTACAACGTCGCGTCGCCGATCCTGTTCCGCCTGCTGGATGTGGCTGACGGCGGGCGCGCGATCAGCGACGCAACGGTGATGCTGCAGAAGGAAGTCGCGGACCGGCTGACGGCTGCGCCCGGCGACGACGACTACGGGGCGATGGCCATCCAGGTCGGCCTGCTGGCGGATGTCGAACGCGTCCTCGCCCTGCCTCCTGGCGCCTTCCGGCCGCCGCCCAAGGTCCATTCGGCGGTCGTCCGGCTCCGCTTCCGGCCGCCGTCCGAAAACGTCGGTGACCGCACGGCGTTCGAGCGGGTCGTCCGCGGCCTGTTCCTGCAGCGCCGGAAGACCATCGGCAACGGCCTCAAGTCGGTCGCCGACTCCTTCGGCCGGTCGGCGGCGGAAGTCCTTGAACGCGCTGGACTTGACCCGACCCGCCGGCCCGAAACCCTCACGGTCGCCGAAATGGCCCGCCTCACCCGAGCTGTGCTATAGTTTTCCCCCGAAGTCGTTGAGCCTGCCAGATTTGGGCGCTCCCAGCTGCCCTTGAACGCGATGCGGCCTGCCAGGGCCGTGGACGCGTAGAGAAATCCTCTTTCGGCACATGGATCAGTCCGTCACGCCAGACGTGTCTCCGGCGACGCTCGAGGTCGTACCTCTGGGCGGGCTTGGAGAGTTCGGCATGAACATGATGGCGGTGTCGTACGAAGACACCACCATCCTGGTCGATGCCGGCGTCATGTTTCCCGAGCCTGACCAGCCGGGCGTCGACCTGATCATTCCCGACCTCACGTACGTCGCGGCGCGCGGCAGCAAGGTGAAGGCGCTGGTGCTGACGCACGGCCATGAAGATCACATCGGCGCGGTGCCGCACGTGCTGCCGCTGTTCGACGGACCGGTGTACGGAACGGCGATGACCTTGGCCTTGATCGAGCCGAAGCTCGAAGAGCACCGGATCGACGCCGGCGACCGCCTGAAGGTGGTGAAGCCGCGCGACACGGTGACGATCGGCCCGTTCACCATCGAGTTCATCCGTGTCACGCATTCGATGCCTGACTGTGTCGCGCTGGCGATTACGTCGCCGGTCGGCACCATCATCCACACCGGCGACTTCAAGATCGACCAGACGCCGATCGACGGCGAGCACTTCGACCTGCACCGCTTCGCCGAGCTCGGCTCGCGCGGGGTGCTGGCGCTGTTCGCCGACAGCACGAACATCGATCGCAAGGGGTTCACCGGCCCCGAGATCGAGGTGATCGACGCCTTCGAGGAGCTGTTCTCGAGCACGCAGGGGAAGCTGGTCGTCGGCATGTTCTCGTCGAGCATCTACCGCATGCAGGTGCTGGTGGATCTCGCGGTGCAGTTCGAGCGCAAGGTGGCGTTTGTCGGCCGCAGCGTCATCCAGAACACCGAGATCGCCCAGCGCCTCGGCTTCCTGCGCATTCCTGCCGGCGTGCAGATTCGCGACATGGACATCCAGAACTACGCCTCCCAGGACGTCCTCTGCATCGCGACCGGGTCGCAGGGCGAGCCGCAGGCGGCGCTCCCCCGCATCGCCATCGACGACCACCGCTACGTCAAGCTGCGCCCGGACGACGTGGTCGTGCTATCGGCGCGCGCGATCCCGGGCAACGAGAAGGCGATCGCGCGGACGATGAGCCACGTGGCGCGGCGCGGCGCCGACGTCGTCACCGACTCGATGAAGCACGTGCATGTGTCGGGACATGGCAGCGCCGAGGAGCTGAAGCTGGTGCTGTCGCTGGTGCGGCCGCGCTACTTCGTGCCGATCCACGGGGAATACCGGCAGCTGTCGCAGCACGCACGCGTGGCCGAACGGGTGATGGAAGGCGCCGGCCACCCGCTGCAGGTGCTGCTCGCCGAGAACGGCGACATCATCCAGTTCGATCGCCACGGCGCGCGTATCGCCGACAAGGCGCCGGCCGGACGCGTGCTGATCGACGGGACGCGCACCGGCGAGGTTGGCGACGAAGTGCTGCGCGACCGGCGCCACCTGGCCGGCGACGGCGTCGTCGTCGCCGTCGTCGCGATCGCGCGGCAGACCGGGACGCTGGCCGGCGAGCCCGAGCTGGTCAGCCGCGGCTTCGTCGTCAACGAAGAAGACGGCGCGTCGCTGTTTCGCGACGCAGCGGCAGTCATCGGCGAGTGCGTCGACGGTTCGAGCGTCGAGGAACGTGCCGATCAGGGCCTGATGACCGAGAAGCTCCGCGCGGAGCTTCGCCGGTTTTTCAAGAAGCGTTCGGGCCGCCGCCCCCTGGTGCTCCCGATTCTCATGGAGATCTGAGTGAGCGACTCAACACTGTCCAGGCGCATCAGCGAGTTCGTCGGGGTGGCGCTGTTCGCGCTCGCCCTCATCTGGCTCATCGCGCTCGTCACGCACGAGCCGTCTGACCCGGTGTGGTTCTTCACCACCGATTCCCTGCACGCGCCGGCCAACTTCGCCGGGCGCGTCGGCGCCTTCCTCTCGGAGCTGTCGCTGCAGCTCTTCGGCTATGCCGCGTACCTGATTCCGGCGCTGATCGTCATCGCCGGCTGGCACTACTTCTGGTGCCAGCCGCCCGAAGCCGCCTACACGAAGATGTTCGGCGTCACGCTGTTCTTCGGCTGCGCCAGCACGTTCCTCGGCCTGCTCTTCGGCAGCACCGACGTCGACGGCAAGACGTTCTACGCCGGCGGGTCGATCGGCGACTGGCTCGGCGCCGCCATGCGCGAGTACCTGAACCGCACCGGCTCGATCATCGTGCTGCTCACGCTGATGATGCTGTCGGTCATCCTGTCGACGCAGTTCTCGTTCGGCCGGATGTTCGCAAACGCCAGCGAAGGGTCGCGCACGCTGTCGGCCAAGGGAGTGGGCTGGTTCACGCAGTGGCTCGAGAAGCGCCGCAAGGCCAGGGAGCGGCGCGAGGTCGTTGCCAAGCACGCAAAGAAGGCGACCGAGTCGAGCCTGAAGGTCGCCAAGGAGCCGGCGAAGGTGGCCGCCGAGCGCGTCGAGGCGGAAGCGGAGGCGCGCGAGCCGCGCGTGCCGAAGGCGACGCCGCCCGTCGTGGCGAAGAAGAAGGCCGATGCGCCTCCCCTGCCGCTGCCGGAGCCCGAGAAGGCCGCGCCGCGGCGCAGCGGCGCCTACACGCTGCCGCCGCCGTCGCTGCTCGACGCCGCGAAGGCCGAGCAGAAGATCGACGAACGCGAGCTGATGGATCTCGCCAAGCAGCTCGAGGAGAAGTGCCGCGAGTTCTCAGTCGAGGGCCAGGTCGCGCAGATTCACCCCGGTCCGGTGGTCACGACCTTCGAGTTCAAGCCCGAGGCGGGCGTGAAGTACAGCAAGATCACCGGCCTCGCCGACGACCTCTGCCTCGCCATGCAGGCCGAATCCGTCCTGATCGATCGCATCCCGGGCAAGTCGACCGTCGGCATCCAGATCCCGAACCCGAACCGCGAGGCGATTTCGCTGCGCGAGCTGCTCGAGTGCGACGCCTATCAGCGCTCGACGTCGAAGCTGACGCTGGCGCTTGGCAAGACGATCCACGGCGAGCCGTATGTCACCGACCTGGCGACGATGCCGCACCTGCTGATCGCCGGCTCGACCGGCACCGGCAAGTCGGTCGGGTTGAACTCGATGCTGACGAGCATCCTCTACCGGGCGACGCCGGACGACGTGCGGCTGATCATGATCGACCCGAAGCGGCTCGAGCTCGGGATGTACGAAGAGATCCCGCACCTGCTCTCCCCGGTCGTCGTCGACCCGAAGAAGGCGTCGAATGCGCTCCGCTGGGCGGTGCGCGAGATGGAGGAGCGCTACAAGACGCTGGCGGCTGAAGGCGTCCGCAACATCGAGCAGTACAACCGCAACGTGCGCAACATCCTCGCCGAGGGCGGCGGCAAGAGCGACGATCCCGAGGCGCCGAAGACGCTGCCCTTCATCGTCGTCGTCATCGACGAGCTCGCCGACCTGATGATGGTCGCCAGCAACGAAGTCGAGGAATCGATCGCGCGGCTGGCACAGATGGCGCGCGCGGTCGGCATCCACCTGATTCTCGCGACGCAGCGTCCGTCGGTGGACGTCATCACCGGCCTGATCAAGGCGAACCTGCCGTCGCGCATCTCCTTCAGGGTCGCCTCCAAGATCGACTCGCGGACGATTCTCGACGGCAACGGCGCCGAGCAGCTCCTCGGCAAGGGCGACATGCTCTTCCTGCCGCCGGCCTCGTCGCGCTGCATCCGCCTGCACGGCCCGTACATCTCGGAACAGGAGAGCGCGCGGCTCGCCAGCTTCCTGCGCAAGCAGGGTAAGCCGACCTTCGACGACTCGATCACGGCCGAAGAGGAGAAGGCCGGCCCCGGAGGCATCGAGTACGAGAAGGACGATCTCTACGACGAGGCCTCGCGCATCGTCGTCAGCAGCGGCCAGGTGTCGATCTCGTACCTGCAGCGGAAGCTGCGCATCGGCTTCAGCCGCGCCGCGCGGCTGGTCGACATGATGGAGGCCGAAGGGATCGTGTCGCCCGGCGCCGGCGGCAAGCCGCGCGAGGTGCTGGTCGACAGGGGCTACTTCGAGGAGGTGGATGCGCAGCTTCGTTAAGGCGCTCGCCACCGCCGCCCTGATCTCCGGAGCCGTGCTCGTCGGCGCCGCCGCGCAGCAGGATGCGGCAGCGCTGTACTCCGGCGTCATGGAGCGTGAAGAGGCGGTGCGCACCGAGCTGTCGACGCATGCGTCGGGGACGTCGAACCCTGCCCTGCTGCGCCGCGTGCGCGCCGTCGTCAGCTCGTACGAGGGGATCGTCGGACGCTTTCCGCGCAGCGGCTACAGCGACAACGCCCTGTGGCAGGGCGCCACCCTCGCCGCCGACGCCTTCTGGCATTTCGGCGAAGCGGTCGACCGCACCAACGCGCTGCGGCTGTTCGGGCTGCTCAGGAGGGAATACCCGACCAGCTCGCTGCTCCGCCAGATCGACGAACAGACGGCGCGCTTGACCGCGACGAGGGCATCCGGGACTGCGCCCGCCGCACTCAAGGCGATCAGGCGCGAGACGCTGCCCGATGCGCTCCGCATCACGCTCGAGCTCGAGCGCGAGACGGTGTTTCACGACGAGCGGATCGACGGACCGCCGCGGGTGTTCCTCGACCTGCAGAATACGCAGGCGGTCGAGGCCCTCAAGGACGCCACGATTGCCTTCCCGGACGACGTCGTCCGGCAGATCCGCGTCGGCCGCCAGACCGATTCCCGGACGCGCGTCGTGCTCGACCTCAAGGATGCGGGGCGCTACAGCGTCTATCCGCTCTACAACCCTTATCGCGTCGTCGTCGACATCGAGCGGCTGGCGCCGCCCGTGCTCGCGGCGCGCAACGTGCCGGTCGCGCCGGCGGCCGCACCGAGTGCCCCGCGCTCAGCGCCGGTCGTGACGGCCAGCGCCGTGCCGACACGTCCCACGCCTGCGCCGGCGACCGCTCTTCCCGCAACGCCGCCCCCGCCGGCGGCGCCGTCAACCAACACTGCCGGCGGCTTCTCGCTGTCGCGGCAGCTCGGCCTGGGAGCCTCGCGCGTCGTCATCGACGCCGGCCACGGGGGGCACGACCCCGGGGCGCAGGTGCGTGGCTTGAACGAAGCCGACCTGACGCTCGACATCGCCTTGCGCCTCGAAAAGCTCCTGCAGAAGCTGCCCGGCGTCGAAGTCGTGCTGACGCGCCGCACCAACGTCTACGTCGCCCTCGAGCAGCGGACGGCAATCGCCAACCGCGAGAACGCCGACCTGTTCCTCTCCATTCACGCCAACGCGAGCGCGGTCGAGAGCGCGACCGGCATCGAGACCTATTTCCTGAACTTCGCGCCGAACCCTGCCGCCGAAGCCATCGCCGCGCGCGAGAACGCCGGCTCGGCGCGGACGATGAACAGCCTGCCCGACATCGTCAAGACGATCGCCACGAACAACAAGATCGACGAGTCGCGCGACTTCGCCGGAATGGTTCAGGCGTCACTGTTCGACCGGCTGCGCCGCGCCAACCGCAATACGCGCAATCTCGGCGTCAAGCAGGCGCCGTTCATGGTGCTGATCGGCGCGACCATGCCGAGCGTGCTCGCCGAGGTGTCGTTCCTGACGAACCAGCGCGACGCGGCGCTGCTCAAGACGGCCAGCTACCGTCAGCAGATCGCCGAAGCCCTGCTCGGCGGCATCACGCGCTATCAGCAGTCGCTCAAGCGTCCCGCCGTCGCGTCCCGCTAGATTCCTGGCGAGCCGGACGGCTCGCGTCAGATCCGCAGTCGATTGTGTTCGTAGGGGTTTTCCGGAGGCGTCGCGGCGTCGCGCCTACGCCGGTAGATCACGATGCCCAGGCCGACGAGCAGGCCGCCGACGGTCGCGGCGGCGAGCAGGATGCCGGCCATGCTGAACATCCCGAGGATGTAGGGAATGGTCAGGTCCTGGCTGGCGGCGGGCTGCTTGATGACCTCGACGACGAGGCCGGGTTGCTCCTGGAGGAGAAGGAGGCCTGAGAACACTCTGACTACAGGTTACTCCACGGTCCGCCGCCCAGCGCGAGTTCGGCGAGCGTCCTGACGGCGACGCCCGTCGGCCCCTTTGGCTGGAACGGCTTCGGCTCCTCATTCCAGGCCGTGCCGGCGATGTCGATGTGCACCCACGGCAGGCCGCCGGTGAATTCCTTGATGAAGAGCGCGCCGGTAATCGCCCCGCCGGCGCGGCCGCCGGTGTTGGTGAAGTCGGCGATCTCGCTCTTCATCTGCTCCATGTAGTCCTCGAACACGGGCATCGGCCACGAGCGGTCGCCGGCGCGGACGCTCGCCTGTCGTACCTGCTCGACCCAGCCATCCGGCGTGCCGAAGAGACCGCTCGTTGTCTTGCCAAGGGCGACGACGCAGGCGCCGGTCAGCGTCGCGACGTCGACAAGGTGCGTGGCGCCAAGCTGGCGCGCATACCAGACGCCGTCGCCAAGAATCAGGCGTCCCTCGGCATCGGTATTCAGCACCTCGACCGTCTTCCCTTCAGCGCTGGTGAGGACGTCGCCGGGACGAATCGCCCGGCCGCCGGGCATGTTCTCGGCCATCGGCACGACGCCGATGCAGCGAACCGGCGCGTTGAGCCGCGAGATGGCCGACATGGCGCAGATGACGGCGGCGCCGCCGGCCATGTCGTCCTTCATCTTGTCCATGTTCTCGGCCGGCTTGATCGAGATGCCGCCGGTGTCGAAGGTAATCCCCTTGCCAATCAGTCCGAGCACGGGCCCCTTGGGCGCCCCCTTCGGCTCGTGCCGCATGACGAGCAGGCGCGGCGGCTCCTGGCTTCCCTGGGCGACGCCGAGCAGCAGCCCCATCTTCAGCTCGGTGATCTTCTTGTCGTCGAGAATCTCGACGCTGAGACCAGCCGCTTTCGCCACGGCAGCGCCCCGCTCCGCCAGCAGCCGCGGCGGCAGCCAGTTTCCGGGCTCGTTCGACAGCTCGCGCGCGATGTTGCTGCACTCGCCGAGCACCGTGCCGCGCTCGACGGCCTGCTTCAGCGCGCCCGCCGAACCTGGCACCTTGAGCTGCGCCGATTCGATCCAGACGCGCCCCTGATCGGTCGTCTTGTAGGAAGCGCCTTCGAAGTTGGCGATGATGATCCCTTCGGTGATCACCTGCGCGGCGCGCTCGGCATCGACCGCGGTGCCGGCGCGGTGCACTACCGCCACGCGCGGGGCGCGCCGCTGCCGCGCGGCGATCCCTCCGGCGATGGCGACGCGCCGCAGCTTGTCGTCGTTGAACTCGGCCCTGGACCCGACGCCGACGAGGGCGACCCGCGCGGCCTTCCAGCCGCTGACCGGCGTCACGAACAGCTCGAACGACTTCCCCTTCAGCTCGCCGCGGCCGCGCGCGCGCGCAATCTCGCCGCCCGAGGCCGCATCGAGCGCCGGTTCGTCGGAGAGATCGTCGTCGTCGAAGAGCGGGAGGACGAGAAGGTCGGAATCGATGTCGTGGGTCGCGCGGTCAGTCAGCGAGACTGCCGGCGTCCGATGCGCGGTGGGCATCGCGTGTGCTGTTCTCCTGTAGACTTAGATCACTCACGGGCCAACACCCTATGATGCCCCATCTGCGACGGACCTGTTTCACACTGATCGCGGGTCTGGCGGTGCTCGCGCCGCTGCAGACCGGGACCGCCGCGCAGCAGCGGGACAGCGGCCGGAAGCCGAGTCTATCACTCAAGGTTTCGCCCTCGGTCGCCTCAGTCCCGGCGCGCATCAGGGCCGCGGCCGAGCTTCGCGGCGGCAGCGACGATTTCGCCGACTTCTACTGCGCCTCGGTCGAATGGGAGTGGGGCGACGGCACGACTTCCGAGGCGAGCTCCGATTGCCCTCCGTACGAAGCCGGCAAGAGCGCCATCCAGCGCAACTACTCCTCCGAACACACCTATCGCCAGGGCGGCTCGTTTCGCGTCGTCTTCAGGTTGAAGCAGAAGTCGAACGTGGTCGGTTCGGCGACCGCCAGCGTCAACGTGCGCGGCGGCCTCGACGAGGACCTTGGCCGCTGACCCGCAGCGCGTCTCGGCGGACGCGATCATGACCGACCTGCAGGCGCGCGTGCGCGAGCGGCTGCGCCGGCAGCTGGTGGCCGAGGGACGGGCCGACGCCCTCGAGGATCCGGCGGTGCTTGCCGAGGTCGAGGCGCTGCTGCGCCGTTCCGCAGATACCACCGACAAGTCCACGCTGCTGCTCCCCGAGCTGCTGGGAGAGCCAGGCACGTGGCGCCTCGCGACGGCGATGCAGTACCAGTCGCATCGCGAAGCCGGCACGGCCTCGTTCATCATCTTCATCAAGCGGCGCCTGCTGATGCCCGTGCTCCGGTGGCTGTTCGAGTACAGCCGCGACAACTTCGAGCGGCAGCGGCGGGTCAACGACGTGCTGTTCGCCTGCGTGCAGGAGCTGGCGATCGAGAACGCGCGCCTGCGCCGCGACGTCGAGCGCGCCTCCTCTCCTGCCGGGCCTCCTGCCCCGCGGTGAAGCTCGCGTTCGTCGTCCAGCGCTACGGCGCCGATATCGCCGGGGGATCCGAAGGGCATTGCCGGCAGCTGGCCCTGCGACTCGCCGCGCGTCACGACATCACCGTCCTGACAACCTGCGCGCGCGACTACGTGAGCTGGGCGAACGCGTATCCGCCCGGCGTGACGGCCGACGAAGGCGTGCGCGTGCATCGCTTCCCCGTCGGGCGCCAGCGCAGCCTCAGCACCTTCGGCGATCTGAGCGACGAGGTGTTCGATGGCGGCGCGCCGCGCGAGCGCCAGGAACAGTGGTTTCACGAGAATGGCCCCGACACGCCGGCGCTGCTCGACTACCTGCGCGCGCATGGGCGTGACTACGACCTGGTGCTCTTCTGGACGTATCGCTATGCGCCGTCCTACTTCGGCGTCCCGATCGTCGACGATCGCGCCGTGCTGGTGCCGACTGCGGAAGAGGATCCCGCTATCGATCTCGAGGTGTTGCCTGAGTTCTTCGCGCGGCCGAAAGGATTCCTGTTCCTCACGCCCGAGGAGCAGACGCTCATCGCCAACCGGATGAACACGCCGATGCCGCCGTCGGCGGTGATTGGCATCGGCCTCGACGAGGTCCACCTGAAGGTGGACACTGCGCTCGACCTTCCACAACCGTTCGTGCTTTACCTGGGGCGCATCGACAAGAACAAGGGGTGTGACACGCTGCTCGAATACTTCCAGCAGTACGCCGCCTCGCACCCGGACGTCACGCTCGTGCTCGCCGGTCCCGCAAAGCTGCAGATACCGAACCATCCGCAGATCCGCGCGCTCGGCTATGTGACGGAGCAGCAGCGCGATGCGCTGCTGGCTCGCGCGTCTGTCCTCGTCGTGCCGTCACCATATGAGAGCCTCAGCATCGTTTTGCTCGAGGGGTGGAATGCGTCGGTGCCGGCGCTGGTGAACGCGCGCTGCAAGGTGCTGGCGGGACAGGTGCGGCGCGCCGATGGCGGCATCGCCTACCGCTCACCCGCGGAATTCGAAGAGGCGCTCGACTACCTGCTGACGCATCCAGCCGAGCGGAGCGCGCTCGGCGCGCAGGGACGAGCCTATGTTGATCGTGAATACCGCTGGCCGCTCGTGATCGAGCGCGTGGAGCGCCTGCTCGGCGAGGTCAGCTCACGGCGGACCGTATCACCCGTCCGGTAAAACGCCCGCTCGTCGCCTCGGCCCTCGCCGTGTCGAGATACTGCCCGATCCGCAGCAGCGTGTTGAAGACGAAGCGGCCAAGCCCCGCGAGTCCTTCGGCGCTCTGGGGATCGCCAAGAATCGCCGAGCCCGCCTGCTGGATGTCCCGCTCGGCGACGGTGGCGGCGGTCACTGCGGCGTGGACGTAATAGGTACCATCGTCCAGCAGCCCGGTTGCCGGACCGAGTTCGACGCGGAGCGGCAGCGGCAGCGAGACGTCAGCCTGATCGACGCGGTTGCCGAACTGGTCGCTGATGACAACGCCGCGGTCCAAGGCGCGATCGATGCGGTAGTTGAGCGCCGGCGTCGTCAGCGCGAGGCGATCCGAGACCCGCCGGTCCTCCCACAGGTCGGCCTGAATCTGCACGAAGACGGCCCTTCCCTGCTGCACCATCTGCAGGAACTTGTCCTTGAGCAAATCCCGAAGCTCCACGGTCGCCACGACCCTCGACGCCGGCCCTCCCGGCCGGCGGACGCCGACGCCCGTTACCCGCAGATCGAGAGCGGTAGCACGGGCTGGCACCGCCATGGCCGCGATAAACACGAGCGCGGCAGCCACCAGGCGCATCAGAACGATGGCCTCAGTCTGAACATCACCTGCAGCGAACTGGGAATGTCGTCGAGGCGCCAGCCGAACTCGATGCGCGAGCCGCCGTCGAACTCGAAGCCGAGGCCGACGCCCTTCATCCACGTGGTCTGACGCTGCAGCGCCAGCGACAACGGGTCGATGCGGTTGTAGACGTGGCCGAGATCGAGGAACACCAGCCCGCCGAAATCGTGGCGCCCCAGGTTCTGCCGGAACTCTGTGTTCATCAGGAGCATGCGATCGCCTGCCTGCTCCTTGAATGAGTAACCGTGGACCGAGCCAATGCCACCCAGCGCGAACAGGCGCTGTGACGGCAGGACTCCCGTCGATGTCCCAGCCATCAATCGGCCGCTCAGCATCCGGGTCGACGAGGGCTCCCACCAGCCGCGCACGGTAGCGATGTGACGCGTGAAGTCGAAGTCCTGACCGTAGGATCGGGGTGCGAGCTCGGATCGCCACTCGATGCGAACCCCCTGCTCACGGCCCGTCGGTTCGCTGAACAGGTCGTCGAGCAGATGCCGCCCATAGCGCTCCGGCGGACGCTGCTCCCCCAGGCCGCGCGAGTCGAACGTGTAGCCGACGAGCAGCGAGCGCAGGTCGCCAGGCGTCGCCGGAAGATTCGGCCTGAACTGCTGCGAGTCGCGGAAGAATCCATAGTTGGTTTCATTCGCCAGCGCGCTGTGGGCCTCACTGCGCCAGCCGACGATGACCTCGTGCTGTGCGAGCGGCCGGAGGGCCGCCTGCACCTGGAATCCCTTCCGCCGGTAGTAGTCGCGGAACGTGTTGCGGAACGTCAACGCCACCAGGCTTTGCTCGGCGTCGCCGAGCCGCCACTGGTCGTCTGTCGCCGTCAGGTCATGGAAGGACCCGCCGACCTGCAGCATCCCGTCGGCGAGGAAGGCACGCTCGAGACCTACCGAATAGCCCGCCCGATCGGGACCGAACTTGTAGCTGACGAAGGCGGAGAAATAGGTGTGATTGAAGCGGCGCCGGTCGAAGATGGTGGCGTTGACGCCGAGCGCGGCATTGAATGCGTCGACGGGCGAATACCAGTCTTCCCGCCCCTGCGTGCCGACAAAGACGCCGCCGGTCCCTTCGCGGGCGCGAAGCGCAATCTGCAGCACGCGCCGGCCGTTCACCATGACGATGTCGAACGGCTGCGCCCGCGCGACGATGGCGCCCTGAGTGTCCTTGAGCGCTTCGGCAAGGGCGCGGGCGGCCTGGTCGGCGTTGAACACTTCGCCGGTCGGCAACGCGAGCCGCTCGAGCACACGCTGCCGGGCCGGATCGTTGACGCCGGCGATCTGGATGTCGTCGAAGCGTCCCTCGTCGACGTCGAGGGTCAGCACGCCGGTGGCGGCATCGAACGCAGAGACGACGACCTTGGCGAGAGAGAACCCGTCGCTGCGGTAGATCTTGCGGACGTCTTCGGCGATTTCCTCGGCCGATCGGTTCGCCAGTTCCTCGGGCGCAAGGCGGGCCCGTCGAGCCACATCCTCGTCGAGGTAGATGGTGACGGAGTTCACCCGAACACGGCGGACCGGGGTGCTCGTCTGGCTCCTGTCGGACGCCGTGTCCTGCGCCTGCGCCGCGCACGGCGCCGCGAGGCAGGCCAGGCATGCCGCCAGGAGGACGGCGCGCGTACGGTGGGTCACGGGATCGTCTCCTGCGGGTCAGGGACGAGTGTGCGCGGCTGAAGGTTCCCGTCCGCGAGGACGAACGCCCGAATCGACAGCGGCCGGGTCCCGTCAAGCGGTCCGGCGATCAAGAAGAGAAATTGCTCGAACGCTTCGGCGACATCGGTCGGCGACGGCTCCGGCGCAGAGCGTGGATGCGAGTGGTACGCGCCGACCACCCGCGTGCCGTCGGCGCGGGCGCGACATTGCCGGATCTGGTCAAAGAACGCCTCCGGCGCGATCTCATAGCGGCTCGCCGGGCGCTCGGCCACGTTCGCGCACGGCACAGCTTCGAAGATCGCCGCATCGGTGCCGAGCAGCAGGCCGCAGCACTCGTGTGGTGCTTCGCGCCGCGCATGCGACTCAATCGACTGGAGCACCGAACGACGGATTCGCACACGTCAGTGTAGGCCCACTAGAATCGTCTCGTGAGCGATGCGTTCGAGTTCGGGGGCGAGATCGCGTGGCGCCCCACCGACGACTACATCCACAACAGCCGCCTCAAGGCGTTTATCGACGCACACCGTCTCGGGTCCCTCGAGGCGCTGATGCAGCGCTCGACCACCGACCTCGACTGGTTCTGGCGCGCCGTCCTCGCCGATCTCGACATCCAGTTCTACGAGCCGTATCGCCAGGTAATCGACCAGTCGCGAGGCATGCCATGGACGACGTGGTGCGTCGGCGGCGTCATGAACATCGTCCACAACTGCCTCGACAAGCGCATCGGCACGCCGCTCGAGCAGAAGGCGGCCTTGCGCTGGGAAGGCGAGGAAGGGACGACCCGGACGTTCAGCTATGGCGAGCTGACACGTGAGGTGAACCGCTGCGCCAACGCGCTGCGGGCGCTCGGCGTCGTCAAGGGCGACCGGGTGGCGCTCTTTCTGCCGATGTGCCCCGAGCTGATCGTCGCCTTCTTCGCCGTCATCAAGATCGGCGGCATCATCCTGCCGCTCTTCTCCGGCTACGGGGCCGACGCCTGCGCGACCCGCCTGCGCGACGCCGAAGCGAGCCTGATGATCACCGCCGACGGCTTCTGGCGCCGGGGCCAGCGGGTGGAGATGAAGAAGACGGCGGACGAAGCGGCGGACGCGGCGTCAGTGAAGCAGCTGCTGGTGGTCTCCCGCCTGGGCGGCGAGACACGGTGGAACCCGCAGCGCGACCACCGCTGGAATGACGTCGTCCCCGGCCAGCCTGACACCGCCGACACCGAGCGCACGTCCGCGGAAGACCCGCTGATGATCATCTACACCTCCGGGACGACCGGACGTCCGAAGGGCGCGCTGCATACGCACTGCGGCTTCCCGATCAAGGCGGCGCAGGACATGGCGCACGGCTTCGACGTGCACGAGTCCGACACCATGTACTGGATCACCGACATGGGCTGGATGATGGGCCCGTGGGAAGTGTTCGGCATGACGCTGCTCGGTGGAACGATGGTGATTTACGACGGTGCGATGGACTTTCCAGGGCCCGACCGTCTCTGGTCGCTTGTCGAGCGGCACGGCGTCACCGTGCTCGGCGTCTCCCCCACACTCATCCGCGCGCTGATGCCCCACGGCGAAGATCCGCTGCGGCGCCACGATCTCTCGTCACTGCGCATCCTCGGCTCGACCGGCGAGCCGTGGAATCCCGAGTCGTGGAAGTGGCTGTTCGAGACGGCGACCGGCGGGCGCGTGCCGATCATCAACTACTCGGGCGGCACCGAGGTATCCGGCGGGCTGGTGGTCGGCAACGTCCTCACCCCGCTGAAGCCGTGCGCCTTTGCCGGTCCCCCACCGGGCATTGCCGCTGATGTCGTCGACGACAAGGGCAATCCGGTGCGCAACCAGGTGGGCGAGCTCGTCGTCCGCAAGCCATGGATCGGGATGACGCGCGGCTTCTGGCGCGACCCAGAGCGCTACGAGCAGACCTACTGGAGCCGCTTCCCCGATACGTGGGTGCACGGCGACTGGGCGGCTATCGACGAAGACGGGCTCTGGTACATCCTCGGCCGCTCGGACGACACGATCAAGATCGCCGGCAAGCGGCTCGGACCAGCCGAGGTCGAGTCAGTGCTTGCAGAACATCCAGCAGTCATCGAATCGGCCGCCGTCGGTGTTCCAGACGCGACAAAGGGACAGGCGCTGGTCTGCTTTGCCGTACTGCGGCCAGGCAATGTCCCGAGTGCGGCGCTCGCCGATGAATTAAAGACGCTCGTGGCCACGCGGCTCGGCAAGCCGCTCAAACCGAGCGCGATCGAATTCGTGACCGATTTGCCGAAGACACGCAACGCCAAGGTGATGCGGCGCGTGATCCGCTCTACCTACCTGGGCGAAGCGCCCGGCGATCTGTCGTCGCTCGAAAACCCGCAGGCCGTGGAAGAGATCCGGAAGGTGGCAGGGGGCGGGCGGCAGGGGGCGCGTTAGTCGCGGTCCTTCATCAGCGCACTCCGCCAGCGCGCCGCCTCGTCGAACAGCGCCTCGATCGCCGCGCCACGATCGAGACCTGCGCGCAGCTCCTGCAGCCGCTGAATCAGCAGATCGAGCGCCGGCCCGATCGCATCGGCGTTGCTCGAACAGATGTCCTTCCAGACGCTGGCCGGGCTGGATGCCAGGCGGGTCGTGTCGATGAGTCCCTGGCCCGCCAGCCCCAGGCCTGCCTCGCCCGCCGCGCGGCCGACCACGTCCATCAACGCGCTCGCCGTCAGCTGCGGCAGATGACTCACCAGCGCCATCACCCGATCGTGGTGGTCCGCAGACATGACCGACGGAGTGGCGCCCAGCGCGGCGACGAAAGCGGAAAGGCGGGCCACCGCGTCAGGCTGATCGTCGCCCGGGGGCGTGAGAATCCACGGCCGGCCGTCGAACAGGTTCGAGCGCGCAGCCTCGAAGCCCGCCTTCTCCGACCCGCCAAGCGGATGGCCACCGATAAAGGTGAGGTGACGCGGCAGCGACCCGGCCCGGTCGACGATCTGCCGCTTGGCACCGCCGACATCCGTGATGACGGCTGGTCCAGCGAGACGCGCGCCAAGCTCGCCGATCAGCGCGAGGTTCTGTGAAACGGGAGCCGCGAGGATGACGATGTCGACGGCGCCGAGAGCCGACACGTCAGTATGGCCGGCATCGATCGCGCCCCCCTGCCGTGCCCGGTCCACGATCGCCTGTTGATCGACGCCGGCGATGGCGCAGGACGGCCATCGCCGCTTGGCCGCTAGCGCCACGGACCCGCCAATGAGACCGAGCCCGACGATGGCGAGACTCTTAAACGGCGGTTCAGACACAGTTGGCCTTGGGCCCTGGGCTTTGTGCTTTGAGCCTTGTGCCTTTTCCTATCGCGCCCAGCCGCGCCGCGCGACCGCTTCGAGGCAGATGCTGCGGCCGATCGCCGGCGCGATGATGCGCAGCTCCGCCATCAGGCGATCGAACTGCGCCGGGAACATCGACTGCGCGCCGTCGCTGAGGGCGTGATCCGGGTCGTTGTGCACCTCGATGATCAGGCCGTCGGCGCCGACGGCGACCGCGGCGCGCGCCAGCTGCGCGACCATGTCGCGGCGGCCGGCGCCATGGCTCGGGTCGGCGATGATCGGCAGGTGGCTCAGCTTCTTGACGACCGGGATCGCCGAGATGTCGAAGGTGTTGCGCGTCGCCGTCTCGAACGTGCGGATGCCGCGCTCGCAGAGGATGACGTCGTTGTTGCCGCCGGCCAGGATGTACTCGGCCGACAGCAGCAGCTCCTCGATCGTCGCGGCGATGCCGCGCTTGAGCAGCACCGGCTTGCGGCGCGTCCCGAGCTCGCGCAGCAGCGTGAAGTTCTGCATGTTGCGCGCGCCGACCTGGAAGATGTCGCTGTACTTCTCGATCAGCGGAATCTGGCTGATGTCCATGACCTCGGAGATCAGCTTCATGTTGTGGGCGTCGGCGGCGCGCCGCAGCATCTGCAGCCCCTTCTCGCCGTGCCCCTGGAACGAGTACGGCGAGCTGCGGGGCTTGAAGGCGCCGCCCCGGAGGATCTTGGCGCCGGCGCGCTTGACCGCCGCGGCCGAGGCCATGCACTGCTCCTCGGTCTCGGCCGAGCACGGTCCGGCCATGACCACCACCTCGTCGCCCCCTATGCGCACGTCGTCGATCTGGACGATCGTGTCCTCGGGATGGTAGCTGCGGCTGGCGCGCTTGTACGGCTCGGAGATGCGGACGACCTCGTGGACGCCCTCCATCACCTCGATCATCTCCTTGTCCACCTTGCCGGCGCCGACGACGCCGAGCACAGTACGGGTGGCGCCCGATGACCGGTGCACGTCCATCCCCAGCTCGATAAGGCGCGCGATGACCGCATCGACCTGCGCCTCGGTGGCCCGCTCCTGCATCACAACAACCATGACGTTCTACTCTCCAATGGAAGGACCGACGCCGTCCCCACGCACGCTTGCGGCGCGCTCGGCCCGCCGCGCCTCGTCAATGATTCGCTCGAAGATGCGGACGACCGCCTCGGCCTCGAGCGGCCCCGCCAGTTCCGTCGCCTTCTGGCGCACGCGGTTCAGCACCTGCGCCTCGCGCTCGGGCTGGTAGATCGGCAGCCCGGCGTCATGCTTCAGCCGGCCGACTTCGACCGCGCAGGCGACGCGCACGTTGAGGAGGCGGACGAGCTGATCGTCGATCACGTCGATCCGCCCGCGCAGTTCCTCGATACTCAGGACTTCAGCCACCGCACATACTCCTCGACACGCGGAATCAAGTCGTCCGACGCGCCCGCATCCGCGATCACCTGCACGAGCGCGCTGCCGACCACCGCGGCGTCGGCGTACTGGCCGACCTCCCGCACGTGTTCCGGCTTCGAGATGCCAAAACCGAGAGCGACGGGCAGGCGGCTGACGGCCCGGATTCGCCGGACCATCTCCTGCGCCCCGTCAGCGATTCGATCCCGCGCGCCCGTCACCCCGAGGCGCGAGATCGCATACAGGAATCCGCTACCGAGTTCCGCGGCCTTGCGCAACCGTTCGTCGGTCGTCGTCGGACTGAGCAGCAGAATTGTATCAATCCCACGACTGACCAGCAGCGCCCGGAAGTCCCCTGCCTCTTCGATGGGCAGGTCGAGCACGAGCACACCGTCGACGCCGGCCTCGCGGGCCCGGTCGGCGAACCGCTCCGCGCCGAGGCGCAGGATCGGGTTCGCGTAGCTGAAGATGACTATCGGCGCCTTGAGCCTCGAGCGTAAGCCGCCGACCATGTCGAGGACGCCCGACAACGTCGTCCCCGCCGCCAGTGCCCGTTCGGTCGCGCGCTGGATGACCGGCCCGTCCGCCAGCGGATCCGAGAACGGCACGCCGACCTCGAGGACATCCGCCCCGGCGCGATCGAGCGCCAGCAGGATCTCGCCGCTCTTCGCCAGCGTCGGGTCCCCTGCCGTGACATAGGCGACGAGCCCGGGATGGCCGTTGCCCTGGATGCGCGCGAACGTATCGGCGAGGCGGGTCACTTCTTCAACGCCTCCACCACGCTCTGCACGTCCTTGTCGCCGCGGCCTGACAGGTTCACGAGGATGACGCTGCCGTCCTTCAGGTCCGGCAGCATCTTCAGCGTATGGGCGATCGCATGCGACGACTCCAGCGCCGGCAGGATGCCTTCGAGCTTGCCGAGCGCCTGGAACGCGTCGAGCGCCTCCGCGTCCGTGGCGTAGGCGTACTCGGTGCGCCCCTGGTCGCGCAGCCAGGCGTGCTCGGGGCCGATCGCCGCGTAGTCGAGCCCCGCCGAGATCGAGTGTGTCAGCTCGATGTTCCCTGCCTCGTCCTGCAGGATGAAGGTACGCGTCCCCTGCAGCACGCCCTCGCTGCCGCCGGCGAACCGGGCGGCGTGGCGCCCGGGCGCGATCTTCTCGCCACCCGCCTCGACGCCAATCAGGCGCACGTCCTTGTCCTCGATGAACGCGTCGAAGATTCCGATCGCGTTGCTGCCGCCGCCGACGCAGGCGATCACGACATCAGGAAGCCGGCCGGCCTGCTCGAGGATCTGCCCCCGCGCCTCACGGCCGATGACCGACTGGAACTCGCGGACCATCAACGGATACGGATGCGGGCCGAGCGCCGAGCCGAGCACGTAAAACGTGTCGGTGACGTTGGCGACCCAGTCGCGCATCGCTTCGTTGATGGCGTCTTTCAGCGTCTTGCTGCCGGCGTCGACGCCGCGCACCGTCGCTCCGAGTAGCTGCATGCGGACGACGTTGAGCGCCTGGCGGCGCATGTCCTCGGTGCCCATGTAGACGTGGCACTCGAGGCCGAGCAGCGCGCAGGCGGTCGCCGTGGCAACGCCGTGCTGTCCCGCCCCGGTCTCGGCGACGATGCGGCGCTTGCCCATGCGCCTGGCGAGCAGCGCCTGGCCGAGGGCGTTGTTGATCTTGTGCGCCCCGGTATGGGTCAGGTCCTCGCGCTTGAGGAAGATGCGCACCGCGCGGCCGCCGGCGAGCCGGCGCGTCTCGTAGAGCGGGGTGGGCCGGCCCACGTAATGCTTCAGCAGGTGCTGCAGCTCGTCGCCGAACGACGCGTCCGCTCGCGCCGCCAGATAGCCCGCCGTCAGCTCCTCGATCGGCGCGACCAGCGTCTCGGGGACGTAACGTCCGCCGTACTGGCCAAAATAGCCCCGCGCGTCAGGATCCCGCCGGCCGAAGGTTGGTACGTCTGCTTTCACTGGACTGCCTGTTCCTCGAAGGCGCGGCGCGCGTTGCTGATGAAGCGCGCGACCTTCTCGTGATCCTTCACGCCCGGCGACTGCTCGACACCGGACGACACATCCACGCCCACCGGCCGCACTGAGGCGATCGCCCCGGCGACGTTCTCCGGCGTCAAACCGCCGGCCAGCACGGTCGGCCACTGCCGGGCGACTGCCGCCGCCTTGTCCCAATCGAGACGCGTCCCCGTGCCGCCGCGCCGAACGGGATCCGCGGCGTCGAGCAGGAACGTCGTCCCCGCCGGCCACTTGGGACACACGGCGGCCGCGTTCTCCAGGGTCACCGATCGATACGGCGGGACGCTCAGATCGCCGGCCAGCGACGCCGGCTCGTCGCCGTGCAGTTGCACCGCCGTAATCCCGCTCGCGTCGATCGCGCTCCGGATCTCGTCGGCCGTCGCGTTGACGAATACGCCGACCGTCGTCACCTCTGGCGGCAGCTCGGCGATGATGAAGCCGGCGCGGTCTGGCGCGATGAAGCGCGGGCTGCGCGGCCAGAAGACGAACCCGAGCGCCGTTGCCCCCTGCTCAACCGCATGCAGGGCGTCGGCGACCCGCCCGATGCCGCAGATCTTCACGAACACAGCAGTTCTCCAATGGCCCTGGCGGGGTTCGGATCGGTCATGAACCGCTCGCCGATCAGGAACGCGCGGTAGCCGGCGGCCGCGAGCCGCTCGAGATCGCCCCGCGTCTGCAATCCGCTCTCGCTGACCGCGATGATGTCGTCAGGAATCTGTGCCGCCAGCCGGAACGAGCCGTCGACGTCGACCTGCAGCGTCCGCAGGTTACGGTTGTTGACGCCGATGATGCGGGCGCCGCTGTCGACGGCGCGTTTCAGCTCCGCCTCGTCGTGCACCTCGACCAGCGTCGCCAGCCCCAGATCTCGTGCGCGCGACTGCAGCCGCACGAGGTCAGCCTGCGACAGCGCGGCCACGATCAGCAGCGCGGCGTCAGCGCCGGCCGCGCGCGCCTCGAGCAACTGGTATTCCTCGACGACGAAGTCTTTGCGCAGCAGCGGAATCGACACGGCTTCGCGAACCGCGGCCAGGTGCTCGAGCGCGCCGTCGAAGAACGTCGGTTCGGTCAGCACCGAAATCGCTGCGGCGCCTCCCTCCTCATACTGCCGGGCGATCGCCACCGGGTCATAGCTCGCCGCGAGCACTCCCCGCGACGGCGAGCGCCGCTTGCACTCGGCGATGACGTTGCGGCGTCCCGGCTTGCCGAGCGCCGCCTCGAAGGCATCGCCGCGCGGTGAGCGCGCGGCGGCGCGGCGCTCGAGATCTGCCAGCGGTTCACGCTCGCGGCGCACCGCCGTAATCTTCTGCGTCGCCGCCACAATCGTCTGGAGCAGGTCTGGAGCAGTGGTCATACGGTGGCCTGAGAACCGAGCGAACAGCGCACCATCGTGTCGAGTGTCCGCCGCGCGGCCCCCGAGTCGATCGCCTTTCCCGCCTGCGCAATCCCCTCTCGAATGGACGCCGACCTGCCGGCGACGAACAGCGCCGCGCCGGCGTTGAACAGCACCACATCGCGATGCGCGCCGCCGCGGCCATCAAGGAGCGACTCGATGATGCGGGCGTTGGTCGCCGCGTCGCCTCCCTTCAGATCCGCCGCAGAGGCCCTGGCGACGCCGAACTCCGACGGGTGGATATAGAAGGTGTTGACGGCGCCGTCGCGCACCTCGGAGACCTTGGTGTAGCCGGTCGTCGAAATCTCGTCGATGCCATCGGCGCCGTGCACGACCCAGGCGCGCACTGACCCGAGCAGCAGCAGCGACCGCGCCATCACGTCGGTCAACTCGGCCTTCGGGACGCCGACGATCTGCCGCGTCGCACCGGCCGGGTTCGTCAGCGGTCCGAGCAGGTTGAAGGCGGTGCGGATGCCAAGCTCGCGGCGGACCGGTCCCGCGTGCTTCATCGACGGGTGGAACGTCGGCGCGAAGAAGAACGCGATGTTCGCCTCGCGCAGCGTCTTCTCCACGAGCGCCGGCGGCGCGCTGACGTTCACGCCAAGCCGCTCGAACACGTCGGCGCTGCCGCATTGGCTCGACACCGAGCGGTTGCCATGCTTGGCCACCTTGACGCCGCAGGCGGCGACGACCAGCGCCGCGGCGGACGAGATGTTGAACGTCCCCGACCGATCGCCACCCGTGCCGCACGTGTCGAACACGTCGGCAACCGGTGAACTCAGCTTCACCGCGTGCTCGCGCATCGTCCGCGCAAAGCCGACGATTTCAGACGGCCGCTCGCCCTTCATCACCAGCGCCGACAGGAGTCCCGCCAGCGCGGCCGCCGGCGCCCGTCCCTCCATCACCTCGCGCATCGCCGCGCCCGCCTCGGCTTCGCTGAGGTCCTCATGGCGCGTGAGCTTCTCGATCAGCGCGGTGAACATCAGAGATCCAGGAAGTTCTTCAGGATGCGGCGCCCTTCGTCGGTCAGCACCGACTCGGGATGGAACTGCACGCCGTGGACGTTGTACTTGCGGTGGCGGACGCCCATGATCGTCCCGTCCTCGCGCGTGCGGGCCGACACCTCGAGATCCGCGGGCACCGAGTCGGTGGCGATCATCAGCGAGTGATACCGCCCCGCCTGGAACGGAGCGGTGATGCCTGCGAACACGCCTTTACCATCGTGCTCGACGGTCGATGTCTTGCCGTGCATCGGCGCTTTCGCGCGGCAGACCGTGCCGCCGTAGACCATGCCGATCGCCTGGTGACCGAGACAGACACCGAGCAGCGGCACCTTCGGGCCGAACTGGCGGATGACGTCGACCGTAATGCCTGCGTCCTCGGGCCGTCCCGGGCCGGGCGAGATGACGAGGTGCTGCGGCTGCATCGCCTCGATCTCGCCGAGCGTGATCTCGTCGTTGCGGCGGACGCGGATTTCCGCGCCCAGCTCGCCCAGATACTGCACGAGGTTGTAGGTAAACGAGTCGTAGTTGTCGATGACGAGGATCACAACTGCCCTGCCAGTTCCAGCGCCCGGACGACGGCGCGCGCCTTGTCGCGGGTCTCTTCGTATTCTGCGGTCGGATTGGAGTCGGCGACGATCCCGGCGCCCGCCTGCACGTAGGCATGCCCGTTCTCGATCACCACCGTGCGGATGGTGATGCAGAAGTCGAGGTTGCCCGCGAAGTCGAGGTAGCCGACCGCGCCCGCGTAGACGCCCCGCCGCCGGTTCTCGAGCTCCGAGATGATCTCCATCGCCCGCACCTTCGGCGCCCCCGAGACGGTACCCGCCGGGAAACAGGCGACCAGCGCATCCAGCCGGTCGTGATCATCGGCGAGCTGGCCTTCGACGATCGACACCAGGTGCATGACGTGCGAATAGCGCTCGAGCGTCATGTACGTCGGCACCCGCACGGAGCCATAGGCGGAGACGCGCCCAAGGTCGTTGCGGCCAAGGTCGACCAGCATGACGTGCTCGGCGCGCTCCTTCTCGTTGCGCTTCAGCTCCTCGCCGAGCCGGATGTCTTCTTCGTCGTTGCGCCCGCGCGGGCGCGTCCCGGCAATCGGGTGCGTCTGGATCTTGTGCCCCTCGACGCGGACGAGCATCTCAGGCGACGAGCCGACAATCGAGCGGTCGCCCATGCGGATGAAATACATGTAGGGCGACGGGTTGACGTGGCGCAGCGCCCGGTAGACCGTGAAGGCGTCGGCGTCGAGCTCGGTCTCGAACCGCTGCGACAGCACCACCTGGTAGACGTCGCCGGCGGCGATGTACTCCTTCGCCGTCCGCACCATCCCCTCGAACGCCTCGCGCGTGACGTTCGACTTCAAGTCGATCGGCCTGCTGTCGCCGCGCGGCGGCTTCGACAGCGGACGCTCGAGCTCGCGCTCGACGAACTCGATCTTGGCGCGCGCAAACTGATAGAGCGACTCGAGATCCTCGTCGCCGGTGATCCGCGCGTTGGCGATGATCAGGATCCGGTGGCGCACGTGATCGAAGGCGAGCACGGTATCGAACAGCATGAAGCCGGCTTCGTCCTTCTCCTCGGCCTGTGCCTGAGCATCAAGAGGCTGCAGCGTCACCGGCTCGAACCATGCCGCGGCGTCGTATCCGAGATAGCCGACCGCTCCGCCGGTGAAACGCGGAAGTCCAGGCACGAATGGCGAGTGGAAACCCGCCATCAGCTCACGCAGCGTCGGGATGAACGGCTTGTCCGACTCGGTCGCTTCGCCGGCGCGGTCGATGATCGTCTTGCCGCCGCGCGACCGCAGGATCAGGAACGGGTCCTTGCCGAGGAACGAATAGCGGCCCACCTGCTCCCCGCCTTCAACCGACTCGAGCAGAAAGGCGTAGTGCGCGTCCTCGGCGATCTTCAGGAAGGCCGACACCGGCGTCAGCATGTCGGCGACGATCTCCTTGTAGACCGGCACGAACGTGCCCCGCTGCGCCAGCTGCTGGAACTCCTCGAACGTCGTCAGATGCATCGCGCCGCCTTTTCCATCACGCCCGCCTGCGGACGCTGCCCCGTCCACCACTCGAACTGCCGCTCGGCCTGGGCGATGAGCATCGGCAGGCCGTCGATCGCCGTGCAGCCGGCCTGGCGCGCTTCGCGCACCAGCCGCGACTCGCCGGGCCCGTACGTCAGGTCGTAGACGACGCGGCCGGTGAACGGCCCGCCGGGCAGCGGCGACGCCTCACGATCGGCTGCGCCGCCGAGCGGCGTGCAGTTCACCAGCAGGTCCCATGAGCCAGGGGACGGGGGAAACGGCCCGGCGTCGACGCGATGGCTGAACCCGGACGCGACCGCGGCGGCCTGCTGCTCCCGCCTCGCATGCACCGTTACCGTGACGCCGCGCGAATCAAGCCCTGCCACCACGGCTCTTGCCGCCCCACCCGCGCCAAGCACCGATGCCTGCAGCCCCGTGATCTCGCCGCACGCGCTGAGGAGCGGATCGAGAAAGCCGCCGACGTCGGTGTTCGTCGCCTCCCATCCGTCCTCCGTGCGCCGCAGCGTGTTCGCGGCGCCGACCGCCAGCGTCTGTGCGTCGGTCTTCACGCTCGGCCAGGTCAATGCGTCCACCTTGTACGGAATGGTGACGCTGGCGCCGACGACATCGAGCACCGAGGCGAAGACGAAGAAGTCCTTGATGCTGTGGGGACGGAACGGCACATAGACCGCGTCGATCCCGGCGGCGCGAAACGCCGCGTTGTGCATCCGCGGCGAGAACGACTGCGCCGCATTGCCGCCGACGACGCCATAAATCGCGGTGGCTGGACCGATCTCACGGAAGCGGAATTCGTTGACCATGCGCGCGGCCGGCACCTGGCCCGGGGCCACCGAGTTGCCGGCATACGTCCAGCGCGAGCCGTAGCGGTCGGCGAGCAGGCGGCTGGGCAGGCCCGCGTCGCCCATGCCGAGCACGACGGCATCCCCTCCCTTGGCAATCTCCCGCAGCGGCAGCGTGTCGACGAGCCGCTCGGGCGTGACAGCGATCTTGATGATGCCTGCGCCAGTCTGGCGCATTGCGCGCGCCTGGCCGGCAAGATCCTCCGGCACGCCGGTGAAGTCGTGCGACGACAGCACGACGCGCGCCCCGAACTCGCGAACCAGATCGTCGAAGCCCGCCTTCCACTCGATGTCGACGTACTCGGCCCCGGCGTCGAGCGCGGCACGCAGCAGCGCCTTCCGCTGGTCTTCCGGGCCTTCGAACCGTCCACCCTCCCATTTCGCGCGAACGGTGACGATGACCGGCTTGCGGCGGCCGGCGAGGGCCATCGCAACGTCGGGACGATCGACGTAATCCAGGCGCAGCTCCACTATGTCCGTCAGGACGTCGGCAGCGGCCGCGGCATCGCGGGCGGCGACGAGTTCGGCCATGGTCCGGCCGGTCACGGTTTCGACGAGCAGCGCCAAGAGTTATTTCGTCCTTAAAAACAAAAAGCCCCTTCAACCATCTGGCTGAAGAGGCGCTTGTTGCTCGGTTCCTTGTCTGTGCTGGTGCTAGACGCGGGCCGCCCCTTCAGTCGCAGTCCGATACCACCACCAGTAGCTGGCGTCGGTCGGCGCGGTGAAGGTAAAAAATCGCGGCATGTGCGTGAGGCCCTTACGGTAACTCACGCAGGGGGCAGGGGGCAAGGGGCGGGGGGG
>JADMIO010548899.1_pt1 | contig 67450 bp, 59 predicted proteins | sample 8958161 | NCBI WGS metagenome assembly JADMIO01 (sample SAMN16585339, study PRJNA669376) | soil metagenome | isolation source: Crop rotation soil | place: USA: Cullars Rotation, Alabama | collected 2011 | reverse complement strand
CGACAACTTGTCCACGTGGAATTCTAAGCTTAGGATCCCAATGTGCTGGAAAGGCCTGCATGCGGCCGAAATCGAGCAGCGAGTCCACCAGCCGGCTCAGCCGATCGCTCTCGCCGAGCATCAGCTCGTACGCGCGTTGCTTGTGTGGCTCGCCGTCCATGCGCCCGCGTGCGAGCATCTCGGCGAGTTGCCGAACCGAGGTGAGCGGCGTGCGGAGCTCGTGCGACACGGCGGCAACGAAATCGGCCTGCAGTCGCGCGACCGCCAGTTCGCGTCCCATCGCGCGCGCGACGAGAAACGTTCCGGCTCCGAGCAGCACCGCAAACACCAGCAGGCCGGCGACGAGCAGCCGCCGCCGCGCCGTCCACGACTGCGACGGCGCCTCGGCGCCTTCGGACGCGCTGACGGTCCACGGCAGTCCGGTAATCTCGGCCGCGCGATACGCTGCCGGTCCATGCATGCGGCCGCCGCCGTACACGACGTTGCCCTCTGTATCCGACACGCGCAGCTCGGTGCCCGTGTCGCGCTCCAGGTTTGCCCACAGTGTGCGCCACACAGCGGGGCCGGTCAGCTTGGCTTTCCATGCGTCCCGCTCCCGTTCCCACGACACCGATATCACCTCGCCATCGAGGTGCAGCGCACTCCGTCCACTCGGCGCCTGACGCTCGAACGCCCATTCGGCGGCGGCGGCCCGCGTCATCCGTGCATTCCAATCGGCGGGCAGCGCCACGTCGGGCGCGAGCGCTTTCAGTTCGACAAGGTACGTTTCGAGCGTGGCTTTCGTGATCCTCCACGTGCCTGCAGTCAAGTCCGTCCAGACGGCGGCGGCCTCGCGGCGCGCCGCGGCTACGTCGCCGCTCTCCGCGAGCGTCGAGCAGCGCGCCGCTCGAGCGACCAGGTCAGCGGGCATTCCCGCCGCGCGACTTCTGTTGAGTGTTTCGAGCGACGAATAGGCTGCGAGTGCCTGCGCCCAGCGTCCCTGGTGACGCAGCACGCGCGCGAGCCGCATCAGCGCCTCCGCGCGGGTCTGCGGATCAGCGGAGGCGGTGAGGCGACGATACGCGGCGGCTGCTTGCGGAAAGTCGCGCCGACCGAATTCCAGCGCTTCCGCCTCGCCGAAGATCTGGGGCGCCTCCGCACCGACGGACAGTTGCGGCACGTAGGCGAGCCGGCCGCCGGGCGCCGCGTTCACGTCGCCATCCGCTGTTATCGTCACGATCACGTCGGGAACAGTGAGCGCGCGTTCCATGCTCGCGACGGCGCGATCCGCTGCGCGATCGACCTGTTCCTGCCGACGCTGCGCTTCGACCGCGCGATCCTGAACGACCGCCTGCCAGCCGAGCCATCCGAGCGCGAGCGCGCACACGGCCATCAGTCCGATGAACAGGGTCAGCACTACACGTGGCGGACGGAACCACGGCAAGAGTCGCATGAGAGACTGCGATGTTATAGGTTTCCGACCGGATCGCAGCGTCCAGGACTGTGTCAGGAGTTTGTCAGGATTCGGTCGGCCCTCGATGGAAGGTTGCTGGCCAGACGGGAGTCGACTGAGAGACGAGGGCCGCGAAAGAAGAGCAGACGCGCCGCGCGAGCGGCGCAGTCACACCAAAACTCCAATACACTCATTCAGAATGAAGAACAAGATCGTGCTGGAAGAGCACTTCGCGATCGCGGACTCCGTGCGCGAGTCCGCGCAGTACGCGGTGCCGGGGAAGGCGGACGTCCTCGAGCGACGGCTGCTGGATCTCGACGGCGAACGGCTCGAAGAGATGGACAAGAGCGGGATCGCGTTCGCGATCCTGTCGCTCAACGCGCCCGGCGTGCAGTCGATGCACGACGCGAAGAAGGCCGTCGAGTACGCCAGGCGCGCGAACGACACGCTGGCCGCGGCCATCGCCCGGCATCCCTCGCGCTACGGCGGGTTTGCCGCGGTCGCGATGCAGGATCCGGACGCCGCCTGTCGAGAACTCACGCGCGCGGTCACGGACCTGCAGTTCAAGGGCGTGATGCTGAGCGGCTTCTCGCAGGTCGGGGACGCGAAGACGATCGTCTATTACGACGACCCGCGGTACCGGCCGTTCTGGGCGACGCTTGCGGGGCTCAACGTCCCGTTCTACCTGCATCCCCGCGATCCGCTGCCGGAGCGCACCACCTTCTACGACGGACATCCGTGGCTGCGCGGCGCGTCCTGGGCGTTCGGCGTCGAGACCGCCACGCATGCGCTGCGGCTGATGGCGAGCGGGATGTTCGACACGCATCCGGCCCTGACCGGCATCCTCGGCCATCTCGGCGAGACCCTGCCGTACTGCATCTGGCGTTTCGACCATCGCGTCGCGAAACGCTCGCCCGACATTCCGGCGCAGCGGCCATTCACCGAATACCTGCGCAGCAACTTCTACGTGACGACGAGCGGGAACTACCACACCAACACGCTGACATGCGCGATGGAGGAGCTCGGCGCCGGGCGCGTGATGTTTTCGGTGGACTATCCGTTCGAGGAATGCGCTGACGCCGCGCAGTGGTTCGACACCTGCGACATCAGCGCGGGCGATCGCGAGCGCATCGGCCGCGCCAACGCGGCTCAGCTCTTCAGCCTGAAGTAGCGCGTCACGCGCTGCTTCGTGTCGTTCGTGTAATCGACCCGGCGTGTATCGGAGCCCGCTTTGTCGGCCAGCACGAACTTCTCGACCTTCTTGTTGTCGTAGCGCACCGTGATCTCGCGCGCGCTGAAGTCGATCTTCGAGACGACGCCTTCCGTGACGTTGTCGCCCGACCTGATCACCACGGTCGTGCCGGGCACCATGTCGGCCAGCGGACCTCGGGCTTTGTCGTCGGGCGTCAGCGCGTCCTTGATGGCCGGCGCCGCTTTGTCTTCAGCTTTCTTTTCTTCCTTCGCGGTTTCCGGCGTGACAATCGTGCCGGTGTGACCGGGAATCGGCGGCGCTTTCTGCGCGTACGCCTGAGGTGCGACTGCCAGGAGCCCGACCGTAATCAGACGGCAAATCGGCAATGTACGCATGGTTCACGTCCGGTAGCTTTCACCAGCAAACGCCGAGCCATTCAGCCATGCCTTGCCTTCGACGTACAGCTTCTGAGTCAGCGGACCGCGAAGCCCCGGCTGGTCCATCTTCACCGTGAAGCCGTTCTTCGACTGCAGATAGCCGAGGTGTTTGTAGCCGTCCGGGAACGTCGAGAGCAGCGCGCCATCGAGCGCGAGCCCGGCGGACGGATCGACGGCATCCAGCCGATCTTTTTCGTAGATCGGCTGCCGCCGGACGATCGCCCACTTGCCGCTGCGGTACTCGAAGAAGTCGTAGAAGCGCCCCCAGCAGATGACGTCGACCTCGACGCCGTCGAGCTTCGCGCGCTGGAAGATGTTCATCTTCGTCTGCGAGATCGCGCGGGTGCCCCTGATGTCGCACGACCAGCCGTTCAGCGCGTGCAGGATGTTCACCCCGCGCTCGAAACCTTCCTTGCTGACGCGGATGAACTCGCGCGCCGGTCCCTGGAACCAGGTCGCCGACATCCAGCCGTCGACGTGCCAGACCGTCGCAAAGCGTTCCCAGTCGCCCGCGTCGCGCCACACGACCCAGTTCTCGACGCACTGGCGGATTTCCAGTGCGTCAGGGCTGAGGGCTGAAGGCTGCGGGCTCATACGCGCACGACTTGATTACGGAGCGTGCCGATGCCTTCGATGTCGGTTTCGACCATGTCGCCGTCGGTCAGCCATTCCTGCGGCGTGCGGCCGAGGCCGACGCCTTCCGGGGTGCCTGTCGCGATGACGTCCCCCGGCTCGAGCGTCATGCCTTTCGACAGCACCTCGATGATGACGTCGACGGGGAAGATCATGCTGGCCGTCATCGAATTCTGTTTCTGGACGCCGTTGACGCGGGTGCCGATCCGCTTGGTCTGCGGGTTGCCGAATTCGTCGGCGGTGACGACGACGGGGCCCATCGGACAGAAGCCGTCGAGGCTCTTGCCCTTGAACCACTGCAGGTGCCGCATCTGCAGATCGCGCGCCGACACGTCGTTGATCACGGTGTAGCCGAAAACATGACCGAGCGCGTTCGCGCGCGCGATGTTCCGTCCGCCGACGCCGATGACGACGCCGAGCTCGACTTCGTAGTCCACCTGCTGCGTGATCTGCGGATCGAAGGGAATCGGATCGAACGGGCCGTTCACCGTCGTCGGCGCTTTGGTGAAGAAGACCGGATGCTCGGGAATCTTGACTTCGCGTCCGCGCGCCTGTGCGCTCTCCTTGACGTGATCGGAGTAGTTCAGGCCGAGGCAGACGATGTTCTTCGACGGCCGCGGGATCGGCGCGTGCCAGCGCACGACGTCGGCGGCGTACTTCGCGGGAGCCGGAACGTCGCCGGCGGCCGCCTGGGTAATCCGCGCCGCCAGACGCGTCCACGCCTCCGGACCCTCGCGGATTAGTTCTCCAAGCGTGCGGGGCAGCGATCCGGTCGCCGCGCCGAGCAGCACCTGGATGTCGTAGATCAAGTCGGTCTTGCCGGAGAGCACGGCGCCGAGCCGTTCGGTGGGGTCGGATTTGAGAGAAAACGTCGCGTAGCGCACGGGGTGACACAACATAACACAACAAATTGGATCGGATCGTGTTTGAGCCCTAACTTCCGTCCTTTCATGATGTTGACTTCACCCTTACGGCTGCTATACTCCCGCGCGGTCTGAAATTTTCGGTTTCGTTACTCTGGAGGCTTGAATGAAGCGGGTGTGGGGCTTCGTCTGCGCGTTTCTAATTCTTCTTCTGACCGGCGCGAACGCATTCGCGCAGGTCGCCACCGCGCAAATCAGCGGCGTGGTGAAAGACAGCAGCGGCGGCGTGCTGCCGGGTGTCACCGTGACGGCGACGCAAACGGAAACCGGCCTGAAACGCGAGGCCACGAGCGAAGTCGACGGCACGTACACGATCCTGAACCTGCCGCCCGGCTCCTACCAGCTCGAAGCGACGCTGCAGGGATTCCGCACCTTCCAGCAGACCGGCATCACGCTGCAGGTGGGCGCGACCCCGGTCATCAATGTGACGATGTCGGTCGGCCAGATCGCCGAGACGATCACCGTCCAGGCGAACGCGTCGCTGGTGGAGACGAAGAACCTCGGCGTCGGCCAGGTGATGACGAACAAGCAGGTCGTCGAGCTGCCGCTGAACGGCCGCAACACGGCGGATCTGCTCGCGCTGCTGCCCGCGTCGGTGCCGACGCCGGCCGGCAACGCCAGCAGCCGCAGCATGCAGGGCAGCCAGGGCGGCATCGCCTATTCGCTGGCGGGCGGCCTCAACTACGGCGTGTCGTTCACGCTCGACGGCGCGACGCACAACAACCCGTACGACAACCTCAATTTCCCGCTGCCGTTCCCGGACGCCACCGGCGAGTTCAAGGCCGAGACGAGCGCGATGACCGCGCAGAACGGCATGCACTCGGGCGGCGCCGTCAACGTCATCACCAGGTCGGGCAGCAACGCGTTTCGCGGCGACCTCTTCGAGTTCTTCCGCCATCACTCGATGAACGCGACGGATCCGTTCGCCGTCAAGGACGCGAGCGGCAACCGCAAAGACGACGGTTTGAAGCGCAATCAGTACGGCGCGACGCTGGGCGGCCCGATCGCGAAGGACAAGCTGTTTTTCTTCCTCGGCTATCAGGGCACCAACATCCGCCAGGTGCCGACGGACAACCGCGCGTTCGTCCCGACGGCGGCGATGCTGGCGGGCGACTTCACGGCGTTCGCCTCGCCGGCGTGCAACAACGGCCGTCAGCTCAATCTTGGCGCGCCCTTCGTCGGCAACCGGGTGAACCCGGCGCTTCTGAGCCCGGCCGCCTTGCGCATCAGCGCGAAGCTGCCGACGACGACGGATCCGTGCGGTCTGGTGCAGTACGGCCTGCCGACGGCGAGCGACGAGTGGCAGCAGGTGACGAAGGTCGACTACCAGCTGAGCGAGAAACACCGGCTCTTCGGGCGCTACATCGGCACGAGCTTCTTCCGCCCGCCGCCCTACAGCCTGCCCGAAGCGCAGCAGAACCTCCTCGTCACGAGCACCGGCGGCCGCGATCAGCTCGCGACGACGACGACGGTGGGCGAGGACTACGTGATCAGCTCGAGCACGTTGAACAGCGTCCGCTTCGCGTTCAACCGCACGAACATCAACCGCACGAGCACGGACTTCTTCTCCGCGCCGGAAGTCGGCATCAACATCTACAGCTACATGCCGCACTACATGCTGCTCAGCGTGACCAACGGGTTCTCGCTCGGCGGCGGCACGGAGAGCCTCTCGTCGTTCGTCACCAACGAATACCAGTTCGGCGACGACCTCACGATCGTGCGTGGTTCGCACCAGCTCGCTTTCGGCGGCAACATCGCGCACTGGAAGTCGCTGTCGCTCGCCAACGTCCGTTCGCCGGGCCAGCTGTCGATCGACGGCACCCAGACGGGCACGGGCCTCTCCGACTTCCTGACGGGCCGCATGGGCGTCAACGCGCTGATTCAGGCCGCGCCGAACACGCTCGACATGGCGCAGACCTATCTCGGCATCTACGCGCAGGACACGTGGCGCGTCGGGCCGAAGCTGACGATCAACGCCGGCGTCCGCTGGGAACCGTTCTTCCCGCAGCAGCTGCTGAACGGCGCCGTCTATCAGTTCGATCAGTCGCGTTTCAACCAGAACATCCACAGCACGGTGTTCCCGAAGGCGCCGGCGGGCCTGTATTTCCCCGGCGACCCCGGCTTCCCGACGCAGGCGGGCATGCTGACGCAGTGGGGCAACGTCGGCCCGCGCGTGGGCGTGACGTGGGATCCCAACGGCGACGGCAAGACGTCGGTGCGCGCGTCCTACGGACGCGCCTATGAGTTCGTGAACGCGCAGTTCCACCTGAATACGTCGGTGGCGCCGCCATGGGGCTCCGAGATTCGCATCAACAGCCCCTCGGGCGGTCTCGACAACCCGTTCAGCAACACCAAGAACATCTTCCCGGTCACCTTCGACCAGAACGCGCCGTTCTCGGTGAACGGCCCGTTCCTGAGCCTGAGCAACGACATGGCCTCCACGCACGTCGACCAGTGGAACATCACGCTCGAACGGCAGCTGTCGGCGTCGTGGTTCGCGTCGGCCGGCTATCTCGGCAGCAAGACGGCCAACATCTGGGAATCGACGCCGCTCAACAACGCGGTCTTCCAGAACGTCAACGGCCAGGCGCCGAGCACGGCGAACATCAACAACCGCCGTCCGTTCACGCTGCAGGATCCCACCAACGGCCAGTTCTACGGTCCGGTGGATCTGTATGTCACCGACGGCAAGCAGCACTACAACGGCATGATCCTGACGCTGCGCCGTCTCGGCGCGCGCGCGTCGTTCACAGCCAACTACTCGCTGTCGCACTGCTACGGGTCGCCCGACGGCAACGGCGGCGGCACGACCAACGTCTCGGTCGGCTACAACATCCCGAGCAACCCGTCCTTCGACGACGGCAACTGCACCAACGATCGTCTGCAGAACTTCTCGCTCGTCGCGAGCTACGAGACGCCGCACTTCGACAACACGGCGCTGCGTCTCATCGGCAGCAACTGGCGCTTCGCGCCCAGCTTCCGCGCGACCACGGGCGCGTGGCTGACGATTGCGACCGGCGCCGACCGCGTGCTCAACGGACAGGCGGGCACGCAGCGCGTCAACCAGGTCTCCACCAACTACTACGCGGATCAGTCGATCAACCCGGCCAACGGCGGCATCCGCTTCCTGGATCCGACGGCGTTCGCGCAGCCGGCGCTCGGCACCTTCGGCAACATGCAGCGCAACGTCGTCCGCGGCCCGGGCTTCAAGAACATCGACGCCGCGCTGTCGCGTCTCTTCCCGCTCGGCGGGCAGAAGTCGGTCGAAGCGCGCATCGAGGCCTTCAATCTGTTCAACTGGTTCGAGTGGGGCAACCCCAACACGAACTTCTCGGCGGCGACCTTCGGTCAGATCACGTCGGCGCTCTCGCCGCGCGTCCTCCAGCTGGCGGTGAAGTTCAATTTCTAGGGATTAGGGATTAGGGAGTGGGGATTAGGAAATACCTCGCGATCGCGTCAGCCGCCTTGCTGATCGCGGTCGCGAGGCCCGCATTCGCGCAGATGGACTTCTCCGGCGAGTGGGCGCCGGTGCAGGACGAAGACAACACCGGCAATCCGTATGTCGGCGAGTTCCTGGGGATTCCGATGTCCAGGGCGGGGTCGCTCCGCGCGCAGGCGTGGAACGCCTCGCTCTACACGCTGCCCGAATGGCAGTGCCGCCCGCACGGCGCGATGTACATCTCGCGCGGGCCGTCGCAGGTGCGCATCTGGAAGGAAATCGATCCCAACTCGCGTCAGATCACCGCGTACCACGCGGAGTGGCTGCGCTCGGTCGACAACCCGTACTACATGGACGGCCGTGCGCGTCCGCCGGCGAACGCGCCTCACACGTGGGGCGGTTTCTCGACGGCGGAGTTCGTCGGCGACATCCTCAAGATCACGACGACGCACCTGAAGGAGGACTACTACCGCCGCAACGGCGTGCCGTCTTCCGATGAAGCGACGCTGACGCAGTACTGGATTCGCCGCGGCGACATCCTCACGTGGGTGACGATCGCGTACGACCCGCTCTATCTGGCCGAGCCGATGATTCGCAGCAGCGAATACCGGTTCTCGCCGAACCAGCAGATCCCGCCGTATCCGTGCACGCCGGTCGAAGAGATCGATCGCCCGAGCGGCGTCGTCCCGCACTACCTGCCCGGGCAGAATCCGTTCCTGAAGGAGTTCGGCGAGAAGTACCGGATTCCGACGGAGATTACGCTCGGCGGTCCGCAGACGATGTATCCCGAGGCCGCGCGAAAACTGGAGCGGCAGGTGAATAACGTCAAGTGAAGAACACGGATTCAACCGCAGAGCACGCTGAGCACGCAGAGTCTTTTTTGAAGAAGATCTCCGCGTGCTTTGCGTGCTCGGCGGTGATCGTCCTGGGCATCGTCGCGCTCGCACAGGCTCCCGCCATCGACGCGATCCCCGTCCGCGGGCACATCTATCTCATCTCCGGCGCGGGCGCGAACATCACAGTGTCGGCCGGACCTGACGGCGTCTTTCTCGTCGACAGCGGCACCGACGCGAACGCTGTGAAAGTGCTCGTGACGCTCAAGGCGCTCCAGGAGCGGCTGCAGATGGCGCTTCCTGCCGCGCCGCGCGCGGGCGCGGAGACGGCGGTCCCGACCAATCTCGAGCCGTTTTATCGGACGCAGACGCCGCCCAAGCCGATCCGCTACATCGCCAACACGAGCGCGATTGCCGATCACGTCGGCGGGAACGAGAAGCTCGCGCGCGCGGGAAAGACGTTCACCGGCGGCAACGTCACCGGAGAAATCGGCGGCGAAGGCGACAGGGCGGCGATTCTCGCGCACGAGAACGTGCTCGCGCGGCTTGGCGACGCCCAGGGGAAAACGTTCCCGGCAGCCGGCCTGCCGACCGACACCTACTTCGGCAAGACGCTGAAGCTCGCATACTTCTTCAACGGCGAGGGCGTCGAGCTGCTGAGCGTCCCGGCCGCCGTCACCGACGGCGACAGCGTCGTCCATTTCCGCGGATCGGACGTCGTCGCGACGGGCGAGCTCTTCGACTTCACGCGCTATCCGATGATCGACACGGCGAAGGGCGGCAGCATCCAGGGGCTGCTCGCCGGGTTGAATCGCATGGTCGAGATGGCCGTGCCGGAGTTCCGCTCGGAAGGCGGGACGTTCTTCATCCCGTCGCACGGCCGCGTCGGCGACATCGCCGACATGACGTACTACCGCGACATGGTGACGATCATCCGCGACCGCGTCCAGGATCTGATGAAGAAGGGCCGCACGCTCGATCAGATCAAAGCGGCGAAGCCGACCGAAGACTGGGACGGCCGGCTCGGCAGAGACAGATCGTGGACGCCGGACATGTTCGTCGAGGCGATCTACAAAGGACTCAGAGGCAAGTGAGAGCGCAGAGACGGGTATCAACCCAGAGAACACAGAGCTCGCAGAGAAGATCGTTGACGGTCTTCTTTTTCGTCTCTGCGATCTCTGTGATCTCTGTGCTGAATCCGTCTCCGCGTGCTCAGCAGCCGCCGGCCCAGCAGACCGCCCGTGCGCGCGCGCCGATCGATCTCACCGGCTACTGGGTGTCGATGATCGTCGACGAGTGGCGGTTCCGCGTCACGCCGCAGAAAGGCGACATCGCGTACCTGCCGCTCAACAACGAGGCGCGGCAGATTGCGAACGCGTGGGATCCCGACAAGGATCAGGCGGACGGCAACGCGTGCAAGGCGTACGGCGCGATCGGCGTCATGCAGCGGCCCGGACGCCTGCACATCACGTGGGACGGCGACAACGCGCTGAAGATCGAAACCGACGCCGGCTCGCAGACGCGCGTTCTCAACTTCGCGCCGGCGGGCGCACCGGGCGCGCCCTCGTGGCAGGGCCACTCGCAGGCCAGCTGGCAGGTGAACGGCCGTCTGCTCATCGACACCGGCGGCACCGGGTTCGTCCCGATCAACCGCGTCCAGGGCGCGCAGCGCGGCGGACAGCTGAAGGTCACGACCGCCAACATGAAGCCCGGCTATATCCGGAAGAACGGCGTGCCGTACAGCGACAAGGCGGTGCTTACGGAATACTTCACGCTGCTCGCCGGCCAGGCGAACGACTCGTACATCGCGCTCACGGCGATGGTTGACGACCCGACGTATCTCACCGGACAATTCATCCGTACTTACACCTTCAAGAAGGTGGCGGATGCAACTGGATGGGATCCGACTCCCTGCTGGCCCCGGTAACAACACTATGAAAAACCTCATCACGTTCATCAGCGCGATATCCGTGTGCGCGGCCATCGGCGTCGTCGCGCAGAAAAAAGCCGCCACGCCCGCGCAGGAGTGGCAGACCTACAACCACGACCTCGGGGGCACGCGCTTCTCGCCGTTGACCGAGATCAACGCCGGCAACGTCGCGAATCTGAAAGAAGCGTGGACGTACAGGTTTCCCGTGCCCGAGGGCCGCGGCGGACGCGGCGGCGGCGGCCTGGGCGCTGCGTCCGAAGCGGTGCCGATCGTCGTCGGCGGCGTGATGTATGTCCCCGCCGCCAACAGCGTCGTCGCCCTCGAGGCCGACACGGGCAAGGTGATCTGGCAGCGTGACGTCGCCGGCGGGCCGCAGGGCGCGACCGTGACGCGACGCGGCCTCGGCTTTTTCCCGGGCGATCGCAACACGCCCGAACGCATCATCGTCCCCGCGGGACGCAAGCTCCTGGCCTTCGACGCGGCGACCGGGAAGCCGTCGGAAGGCTTCGGCGAAAACGGCGTCGTCGATCTCGAGGTGCCGTACAACGGAACGCCGACCATCTACAAGAACGTGATCATGATCGGCGCGAACGTGAACGAAGTGCCGCAGGGCCCGCCCGGCAACACGCGCGCGTTCGACGCCGTCACCGGGAAGAAGCTGTGGGAATTCCACACCGTGCCGCAGCCCGGTGAGGTCGGCCACGAGACGTGGCTCGACGACGGCTGGAAAGAGCGGTCGGGGACGAACACGTGGGGATTCTCGGAGACGGTGGACGAGCAGCGCGGCATCGCGTACCTGCCGATTGCGGGTCCCGCGTCGAACTACTACGGCGGCGATCGTCCCGGCAACAATCTCTTCGGCAACTCCGTCGTCGCGGTCGACGTGCTCACCGGCAAGTACAAGTGGCACTTCCAGACCGTGCATCACGACATCTGGGACATCGACATGTCCGCGGCGCCGGGTCTCGTCGACATCAGGCAGGGGGGACGCACGATCCCCGCGCTCGCGACGATCGGCAAGGGCGGCTACATGTTCATCCTCGATCGCACCACCGGCAAACCGGTGTTCGGCGTCGAGGAACGTCCGGTGCCCAAGGGCGACGTGCCCGGCGAGTGGTATTCGCCGACGCAGCCGTTCCCGGTCAAGCCGCCGGCGCTCGCGAAGACGAGCTTCAGGAAGGAAGACATGGTGACGGCCGCGGACACGAACGAAGAACACGTCCGCAACTGCCAGGCGCTCTGGGACAAGAGCGGCGGCTTCATCAACAACGGTCCATTCACGCCGTTCAACTACCACGCGGACGGCACGCCGCCGAAGTCGACGATTTCATTCCCCGGCGGCACCGGTGGCGTCAACTGGGGCGGCACCGCGACCGATCCGCGCACGGGCTACATCTACATGAACTCGCACGACACGTCGCTCGTCGGGTGGGTGGAGAAGAAGAAGCCGGGCGTCGAGTACAGCTTCGACTCGGTCGGTTCGAAGCTCCCGTACGATCGCGCGTCGGTCGACGGCGTCGGTCCGTTTCACACGTTCTCCGCGCCGGCGGGGAAGGACGCGAACGGCCGGCCGATCAACCTGCCGTGCCAGAAAGGTCCATGGTCGCGGCTGATCGCGGTCAACGCGAACACGGGCGAGATCGCGTGGGAGACGCCGCTCGGCGACAACGACTTCCTCGGCAAGACGAAGACCGGCGGCAGCGGCAGCGCGGGTCCGTCGGTGACGGCAGGCGGCCTGGTGTTTGTCGGCGCGACCGACGACCGCAAGTTCCGCGCGTTCGACTCGAAGACCGGCAAGGAACTGTGGGCCGCCCGGCTTCCCGCGAGCGGCAACGCGAACCCGATGACGTACCAGGCGAAGAACGGCAAGCAGTACGTCGCGATCGTCGCTGGCACCCAGGTCGTCGTCTACGCGCTGCCGTAGGCTTCGCGTATGTAGTACAGGCCTTCAGGCCTGTCATTAGGGCTTGTTCATCACGAAGGCACGAAGGAAGAGCCACGAAGGTGCGTCACCCTGGACCGACGACGATCAACGTAGAGCTGCTGAGCTCATGAGTCTTGGCATCACTGAGCTTGACTATTCTCTGCAGCCGAGAGCCGTTCTGAACGCCGGATGCACTAACAAACTTCCATGGTTCTCGCAAACAGGTGTGAGAACACGAACAAGATTGTACTGTTCCTGATACGCGAGAGGTTTTTCGCTGCTCGTCACCAGGAGCGCAACCTGACGTGTACAAGAAAAGAGCCACGAGGTTCGTGACCTTCGTGGCTCTTTTTTCGTGCCTTCGTGAAAGCGTGCCGCGGCTCAGTGCGCGACGGGCAGCCCGACGACGATGAGCACGGCGTAGTCCTGCTTGTGACAGCCGTTCACGGCGGGCATGGCCGCGCCTGGATTGACCGGAAAGCCCGTGGCGTGCACGTTGGCGGGCGAGCACGAGTTGTCAGCCTTCGCCGGCGTGTAGCGTGCGGAGCGGCATCCGAGATGCGTGACGTCGTAGAGCGTCGCGCCGTCGGCGAGCTCCCACCGCTCGTTGCCGTCCTTGTCCTTGGGGTGAATCGTCAGCACGCTCGTCACCGTGCGGTCGCCCGTGACGAGGTACTGTCCCGGCGGCAGCGGAAACGTCGGCTTCTCCATGATCAAGCCGTGCTCTTCCAGCCACCAGTCCTCGGCGTCGAATTTCCAGTTTGCCGGGGCCACGCCGCCGGCCGCCTTCAATTGCGGGTAGCGGTCCAGCTTGCATCCGCGCGGACCCGGGTCCTGGTTCCACAGGCCCCACGACTGCGCGCCGCTTCCGGAAGTCGCTCCCGGTTCGCCCAGCGCGGCGATGTACTGCGGCTCGATGCGCTTGAACTTCGCGAAGTCCACGCTCGACGCGTGAACCGGCTGCTGCAGGCCGGCCGCCAGCAGGAGAGATCCCATGGCGATGAGCCGCGTCACGGACGGCACGAGATGATTGACTTTCATGCGATCCAATCTACCAGATTGCGATTGCTAGTGATCCCCGCCGCCCTGCTTCTCGAACGTATCACCTGAACCGTTGAACGCGGGCGCGACGGCCTTGTCGCCGACGCGCGCGACTTCCTCGAGCGTCGGGCCGAAGTTGCCGCGCGGGAGCGTCGAGACGCCCGAGCGGATGAACGCCTTGGCCGGGTTCACGCTGCGATCGAACAGGACGCCGATGAAACAGTTGCTCATCTCGTCCCAGTTCTGGGGACCCCACACGACTCTCTTCGCGGGATCCGGATTGAACCGGTTGGCGGGCGAGTTGTCGAAGTGCGTGATGAACCGCAGCTTCGCGCCGCGCGGCAGCTGCACCGGCTCGGCGTACTGATAGCCCATCTGCCATTCGAAATCGAACTTGCCCTTGAGCACCGTCGTCGTCTTGCCGCCGGGCAGGATGACCTGCAGCTCGAAATCCTTTCCGCGCAGATGCATGTGCGGCTGCGCGTAGGTGAGCCGTCCCGGCTCGGCCATCGTCACTTCGCTGACGACTTCGGCGTTGCCGTCGCCGGCGGGAATCGCGAGATTGCTCGCCGTCGGGCCCGCGTGGAAGTAGTAGCGCTTCTTCGGATCTTCCTTCGCGAGCACGAGCCCGAGCTTCGAGACGTCGGACTCGGGCTTGCCGGTCGCGGTGTAGTGCATCTCGTAGACGAGATCCGATCCCTTCGGGACGAACTTCGCCGCGCCTTCCTGGTCGAACCGCTGCGGGCCGAGACCCGGGTTGAACTTGCCGAGGATGTCGTTGCCTTCCTCGGCGGAGTTGCGGCCGATGATGTCGCGCTGCGTTTCGTTCTCGTACGCTTCGCCCGGCACGGCGTCCTTCATCCACGTCGATCCCGGCGGCCGCACCCACACTTTGCCGTGATGCAGCACCTTCGCGTTGCCCGGCCGCATTTCGGCCGCGACGACCCACATGTCTTCTTTGAAGTTCGTCTTGACGACGATGTACTTGTAGTTGATGGTGCCGGTGGGCGGAAGTTCGAACGGCTTCGGCATCTCGACGACGACGTCCGGCTTGATGTTCCAGCCGTCTTCGAAGTGCTTCGCGGGCGGCGCGTCCTTGGGATTGCCGGCCGGCGCGCCGGCGTCGGCCCACGCGGCGAGCGTGTCGATCTGCTTCGCCGTCAGCTTGCGCTCGTTGGAGAAGAGGCCGGCGTCGGGATCCGCAAACCACGGCGGCATCTGCTTCGCCTGCGTCTTGGTTTTGATGGAGCGGGCCCACGGCCGCGCGTCCTCGTACGAGATCAGCGACATCGGCGCGACCTCGCCTGGGCGATGGCAGTTCTGGCAGTTGTTCTGGAGAATCGGCAGGACGTCCTTGTAGAACGTCGGCGGGGTGTCGGCGGCCACTGCGGCCGAACTGACGCCCAGGAACCCGACGAAAAGCGCTAAAGCTTTGCGCATGCCCGCTCCTTTACCGTGGGCCTGAAAGGCCCGCCCTACACTGGAAAAGTATAATGCGCGGCATGAGTTTCCGTCTGATATTTGCTGCGCTCTTTGTGGCCGCGCTGGGGATGGGAATTGGCGCACAAAAGGCGGCCGATGGCCGAAGCGGCGCGGCCGCGGGCGACTGGCCGATGTATGCGCACGACCTGGCTGGAACGAAATTTTCTCCGCTGAGGCAGCTCAACACCGACAACGCCGCGACGCTGCAGCCGGCGTGGAACCGGACCCTTGTCGAGAGACCCGCGGGTCAGGGAAGAGGCCGCGGCGCGGCCGGCGAGCCTCAGCCGTCCAATCCCGAGGCGACGCCGATTGTGGTGAACGGCGTCATGTATCTGCTGTCGGCGGGGAGCACCATCACCGCGCTCGACGCGGCGACGGGACAGGGGATCTGGCAGCACAAGATCGACGGCGAGTCGACGGGGCGCGGCGTCGCGTTCTGGCCAGGCGACCGCAATAATCCGGACCGCATTCTGTTCACCGCGAGCCCGGTCAAAGGCGGCACGTCCGCGCGCCTGATGGCGCTCGACGCCGCGACAGGCAAACCGTCCGAAGGCTTCGGCACGAGCGGCGTCGTCGACATCGGCGTCGGCTGGAACGGCGTGCCGTTCGTCTTCAAGAACCTGATCGTCCTCGGCGCGACGGTGGGCGAGGTGCCGGACGGGCCGTCGGGCGACACGCGGGCGTTCGATGCACGCAACGGAAAGAAGTTGTGGGAGTTTCACACCGTGCCGCGTCCGGGCGAGCTCGGACACGAGACGTGGCTCGACGACGGATGGAAGCAGCGCAGCGGCGTGAACATCTGGGGCTGGTACATGACGGTCGACGAGGCGCGCAACATCTTATATATGCCCGTCGCCGGCCCCGCCGCGAACTACTGGGGCGGCGACCGTCCCGGCAACAACCTCTTCGCCAACTCGATAGTGGCCGTCGACGCGACGACCGGAAAGTACAAGTGGCACTTCCAGACCGTGCATCACGATCTGTGGGACTCGGACATGCCGTCGCCGCCGACGCTGGTCGATATCAAACAGAACGGACGGACGATCCCGGCGCTCGCGTCGGTCGGCAAGACCGGGTACATGTTCATCCTCAATCGCGAGACGGGGAAGCCGATCTTCGGCGTCGAGGAGCGTCCCGTGCCGAAGGGCGACGTGCCCGGCGAGTGGTACTCGCCGACGCAGCCGTTCCCGGTCAAGCCGCCGCCGCTCACGCGCGTGGACTTCAACAAAGAGCGCGACATGGTGCGTCCCGAAGACACGTCCGCCGATCACGTGAGGGCGTGCCAGGAGCTCTGGGACAAGAGCGGCGGCTTCTACAACGCGGGGCCGTTCACGCCGTTCAACTTTCATGAAGCCGGCGCGCCGCCGAAGTCGACGATCCAGTTTCCCGGCGGCACCGGCGGCGTGAACTGGGGCGGTCCCGCGGCGGATCCGGCGACGGGTCTCGTCTACGTCAACGCGCATGACACGTCGCTTGTCGGCTGGATCGAGAAAGTCCGGCCGGGACAGAACTACGGACGGGGGACGGAAGGGTCGAAGCAGCCGTACGATCGCGGCAGCGTGAACGGCGCCGGCCCGTATTTCACGTTCAGCGCGCCGATGCGCGACGAGAACGGGAAAGTGATCGCGAACCTCCCCTGTCAGCGTCCGCCATGGGAACGGCTCGTCGCCGTCAACGCGAACACGGGCGACATCGCGTGGCAGGTGCCGCTCGGCGTCACCGACGCGCTGCCGGACGGGAAGAAGAATACCGGCGGCAGCGGCAGCGCCGGCCCGATCGTCACGGCCGGCGGCCTCGTCATCGTCGGCGCCACCAACGATCGCCGCCTGCGCGCGTTCGACGCGAAGGACGGCAGAGAGCTCTGGGCGGCGCAGCTGCCGGGCCAGGGCAACGCGAACCCGATTACATACATGGGCAAAGACGGAAGACAGTACGTGGCGATCGTGGCCACCGACAGCCTGCAGGTATTTGGTCTTCCGCGATCCCAGCAGTAGGCCCGACCTTCAGGTCGGGCGATGAGGCCTATGAAAAAAGAAATCGTCGGTATGATCGGCGCGGTCATCGTCGTCGCGGTTGCGATCGGCGCGGTCGTGACGTCGCGTGCGCGCGCGGACAACGTGCCCGACTGGATCAACCAGGACGGCAACTGGGCGAGGAGCAAGGCGACGCTGCAGGCGTTCGGCGAGCGGTTTGCGACGTCGGACGAGATGTTCGCCGCGCTCAAAACGCACGCGGCGGGCGGCACCAGGCTGAAGTGGGCGGATCTCGGACAGCCGGCGTACGACTGGTCCGGCATCTACTCGCGCAGCAGGCTGAGCCTCCAGTTCGATCTCGATCTCCCGGCCGACGGCGGACCGGATTCGGCGAAGCTCACGCCCGCCGGCCAGGCAGTCGTCAACGCGAAGGCGGAGCACCTGAAGCGGACGGGCGGCGAGTACGATCCGCTCAGCGACTGCCGTCCGCCCGGCACGCCGCGCTGGTTCAGCGAGCCGTTCCTCAAGGAATACGTCGTCACGCCGAACCAGACGTGGCTGATGAACGAGATGGTGAACGACACGCGCCGCGTCTACACCGACGGCCGGGCGCATACACCGGAAGACGATGCGTACCCGAGCTGGAACGGCGACACGATCGGTTTCTGGGATGTCGACGTGCTTGTGGCGCACACGAAATACCTGATGAAAGGGCAGTATCAGCGCGGGATCCAGCCCGACTACTCCGACAAGGTCTCGGTGGTCGAGCGCTGGCGCAAAGTCGATCCGAAGACGTTGCAGGCCGACGTCTGGGTGTTCGATCCCGTCAACCTCGAGAAGCCCTGGTACACGCGGCAAAGCTGGACGAAGCTGAGCAACGACGACACGTCGCTGCGGATCCGCTACTGGGATTGCCGCGAAAACGCGAACAACGAAATCGCGATCACCAAGGAAGGCACGAGTCAGTTCAAGCAGTTCACGTTCGTCCCGAAAGAGGCGGCCAATGCGAAATAGTTTGACGCGGATCGCGGGCCTGAAAGGCCCGCTCTACACCGTCGCGCTGACGATTGCCCTGACGGCCCCCGTGCTCGCGCATCACTCCGGCGCGATGTTCGAAGAGAAGAAGGAAGTCACGCTGAGCGGCGTCGTCAAGGAGTTCCAGTACACGAATCCGCATTCATGGCTGCTCGTCGACGTGAAAGGCGCCGACGGCAAGATCACGACGTGGGGCTTCGAGGCCGAAGGCCCGAGCAGCATGACGCGGGCGGGCATCCGGCTGAAGGACTTCATGCCCGGCACGCCGGTGACGATCACGGGGCGCCCGATGAAAGACGGCAAGCCCGCGGCGCTGTGGGTGAAGGCCACTCGCACCAGCGACAACAAGGTGTTCGTGCCGGCGCGAGGCTTCGCCGTGAAATGAAAACATTCGAGGCACGTACGCGCGATCGCTGGCGTGCGTGGCTCGACACCCACCATGGATCGGAGACGGAGATCTGGCTGGTCTTCCACAAGCGGCACACGGGCACGCCGTCGGTCGATTACATGGAGGCGCTCGACGAAGCGCTGTGCTACGGCTGGATTGACAGCCTGATTAAGCGGATCGACGACGACACGTACGCGCGGAAGTTCACGCCGAGAAAACCGGGCAGCAAGTGGTCGGCCGTCAATCGGAAGCGGTACGCGGAACTGGCGAAGGCCGGACGGCTGGCGCCGGCGGGCAAGGCGCGATCGCCTGAAACCGGCAGCCGCTACGCCGCGAAGCCGACCGTGCCGGACCAGATCCCGGCGGCCATCGCGAAAGCGCTCAAGGCATCACCTGCCGCGTGGACGTTCTATCAGACGCTCACGCCCCGCGAGCAGCGGATGTACTTCGGCTGGATCCATCTCGCGAAGCAGGACGCCACGAAACAGCGACGGCTCGCCGAAGCCATCCGCCTGCTGACGAAGAAACAGAAACTGGGGCTGAAATGAAACGACTGCTGCTGATCGCGCTGTGTGTGTCAGGCGTGGCCGGTTCCGTGCTCGCCCAGCACGCCGACGCCGAGAAGACCGTGCGCGCCAGGATCGCGGCGTATGCGGACGCCCGCAACAGACGCGACGCGCATGCCGAAGCGCTCTGCTACACCGAAGACGGCGATTTTCGATCGAGCCAGGGTCCGTTTGTCTCGGGCCGCGCGGCGATTGAGAAGCAGCTGACGGTCAACGACCCGAGCTATCACTTCGACGTCGAGATCACGAAAGTCCGCTTTCTCAACGCGACGACCGCCATCGTCGACGCAGACGTGAAGACGGGCACGTCGCGTGGAGACGCGCTGCTGGTGGCCGATTATGTGGTCGTCAAACAGGGAAGCGACTGGCTGATTGCCGCCGGGCGCATTGCGACCAAGCCTGCGCCGCGTTGAAAGGCAGACCTGAAGGTCTGCGCTGCAGAAGATGTAACCTGAAGGCCTGCACTACAGAAGATGTAGTGCAGGCCTTCAGGCCTGCCCTTCTCGCCAGATCCCCAGCGACTGCTGCGCGGGTCGATCGGAGAAGCTGAAGAGCACCGACTCGTCGCTCGCCTCGTGGGACACCGCGTGCCATGACGGCGCGATGAAGATGTCGCGCGGCCCCCACGAGAACGTCTTCTCGCCGATCGTCGACGTTCCCCGGCCTTCGACGCAGCAGAAGATCGTCGCGTCCGTCGACCGCGACGGCTGGCCGATGAATCCCTTCGGCAGCAGCTGCAGCCAGGCGCCGATGGTGGGCAGCACGGGCGCACCCGTCTGAGGATTCCGATACTCGAACTTGAAGCCGTGACGGGGATGCGCGGCGCCGGACGTCGACATCTGCGCCAGTTTCGCCCGGCTCGGCTCGTACGGATACTTCATCACGGACGTCTCGACGAACTTCGGCTCAGGCGCGCCTGCGTCGTGTTCTTCGTGGTTGAGATGTTCTTCGTGTGTTTCGTGTTTCTCGAAGAACGACGTGTCGAACATGTTCACCGTCGGAATGTCCAGGCCGTCGAGCCAGACGACCGGCTCGCTGCCCGGATTCCCGTGGTCGTGGTACGACCAGAACGGCGTGAGGATGAAGTCGCCGGGCTTCATCGACAACCGTTCGCCGTTGACCGACGTGTACGCGCCGCTGCCCTCGAGGATGAACCGCAGCGCCGACGCCGTGTGGCGATGGCTGTGCGCGTGCTCGCCCGGCATGATCAGCTGCAGGCCCGCGTAGAGGCTCTGCGAGACGCGCGACATGCCGGGCAGGCCCGGGTTCTCGAGAATCAGGACGCGCCGCTCCGCTTCTTCCGCCGTGATGAGACGCCCGGCCTCCGCGATGAACGGCCGCATCTCGTCGTACTTCCAGAGGGCCGCCTGCACGGACGTCCGCGGATCCTTGCGGACGATGTCGCTCAGCACTTCCCACAACGGGGCCGCGCTCTTCGTCTTGAGCCGGGCGTAGAAGTCGGTGCGCGCCTTCGCGCTCCGCTCGGCTGAAGCCTTCGCGCTCCGCTCGGCTGAAGCCTTCGCGCTACTTGGGTCGGTAGGCAACGCGTGCAGTCTCCGAAATCGGTACCGGTGCGACCGTGGCGCGGATCTCCGCCTGCTTGTGGCGCTCGACCGTCGGCTTCGTCGTGCCGCGGCCTTCCTCGCCCCACACGATCGTGACTTCCGTTCCAGGCGTCGCCTGCTCGTTGTTGACGACGCCGAGAGACAGCCAGGTGCGCTCGTTGTAGGTGTAGCCCGTGTACGTCGACAGGCCGACGATTTTGCCGTTCTTCATCACGCGGTCGTACGGCAGCGTCGCGTAGTTGGCGAGCGGCTGATCGATGTACTTCGTGATGTCGCCGTCGTCGGACATCGTCTTGAACGCGCGCGCGACGTCGTCGCCGTTCCAGAGCAGCGTCACTTTCTGGCGCGGAGGATTCGCGGCCATCTTCTCGACGGCGGCGCGGCCGACGAAGTCGTGATCGAACTTGACGAAGGCCCCGTAGCCGAGATCGTACGGCGTCAGGTAGTAGTCCTCGATGTTGCGCGAGACGAAGCTGCCGCCGAGCGACGCCATCGTTTCGTAGCGCGTGCCGGTGAGCCACTCGCGATACGGCTTCATCTCGTCGCCGCTGTAGATCGCGGGGCAGGGCGAGGGAATCCAGCCCGATTCGAGACAGCTCGTGGGATAGGTGCGCGCGCCGACCTGGCGTATGCCGAACTCCTGGCCGGCTTCGACGATCGCGTCGCGGACTCTGTCGCCGTCTTCCCACGGTCCGAAGAGCTCCCACCCGGGCTGGCCGACCATGCCGTGTCGCAGCGCGTGGACGTCGCAGCCGCCGATCTTGAACATGTCCATCGCAAAGAACCGCACGTCGGGCGGCGTCTTCCCGAGGATCTTCTGCATCGTCTTCAGCGCGTTCGGGCCCTGCAGCTGGAAGCGGAACGTCTTGCGGCGTCCGTCGTTCTGCGCCGACCGTTCGTCGCGTTCCGTCTTCGCGTTGTACTTGCCGAGCGAGACGTTGTACTCGACCCAGTTCGCGGCCGGCGGGCGGCCGACGAGGTTGAACTTGTTCTCGGCCAGATAAAAGAGGATGGCGTCGCCGATGACGTAGCCGTTATGAGCCGTCGCGACGAACTGCTTGGCCGTGTCGACCTTGAAGTTCTTGAAGCTGTTGACGCCCAGGTCGGAGAAGACTTTCAGCGCGTCGGGGCCTTCGACGTACAGGTCCGTCATGTGGTGCGACTGGTCGAACAGCGCGCAGGTTTCGCGCCACGATCGCTGCTCGTCGCGCCAGTTGGTGAACTCGTGCTTGACGACCGGAAATGCGTACGGACCGATTTGAGAATTACGAAGCATCTCGACGGCGCCGCCCGAGCTGCGCAGCGCCTCTTCCAGGTTCCGATGGGCCATGGTCTCCCTTATTAGTTAGCGGCTCTGACCGCGACTTTCATCGAGCCGATCCGACTGATCGTACCCTCAATTTGCTCTCCTGGGTAGATGGGGGCGACGCCTTCCGGCGTGCCGGTCATCAAAATATCCCCCGGAAACAAGGTGTAGAACGCGGTGGCGTATTCAATGAGTTCGGCCACTCCCTTAATGAGGTGCCGTGTGTTCGACTGCTGCCGGATCTGGCCGCCGACCGACAGCATGAGGTCGAGGTCGTCGGGCGAGCCGACTTCGTCGGCCGTCACGAGATACGGCCCCAGGACGGTGTAGGTGTCGACGGATTTTCGGAGGCTGCGTTCCTCGGAACCGCGGATGGTGATGTCGAAGCCGATGCAGTAGCCCGCCACGTGCTCGAGCGCGTCTTTCCGCTTCACGCGTCGCGCGCGGCGGCCGATGACGACCGCGAGCTCGACCTCGTGGTCCGACCGTCGATCGAGCATCTCGAGCGCGATGCCGTCGCCGGCGCCGACGACGGAGCTGGCGGCTTTCAGAAACAGGCCGGCCTTGTGAATCGTGGTGATCGTGTTGTGGTGATGCAGGTCCGCGTCGCCGCGCACCTCGTCGAGGTGATTCTGATAATTCACCGGCGCGGCCACGACTTTTCCCGGATTCGCGACCGGGCTGCGAAGGACGACGCCCTCGAGCGGGACAGCGGGCGAAGACGGCGCGATCGTGCGCGCGCGTTCGAGGACGGCGTCGAGATGGGCGATCAGCAGATCGCCGGCTGGCACGGGGTAGCGGACGGCCGGCAGGACGTCGAGCGCCGCCGTGACGTCGCGCACGGAATCGCCCTCGACCAGGCCCAGCCGGTTGTCCCCGAATCGCGCCAACCGCATATAATGACTGCGTTTTTATACCAGATTCACGCAGGCCTGAACGGCCTGCACTACAGCAGGAGCGTGGGTTGGCCTACATCTTCCATCAGGACAAGCTGCCGCGGCTCGAAGGCGCGACGGGCGGCCGCGTGCGGACGTTTTTCGTGAACAAGGAGCTCGCGAACATCGACGACATGCTCGCCGGCGTCATGACCTACACGAAGGGCACGGCCTCGCCGCTGCACTATCACGAGGTCTGCGAGCATTTCTATTTCATCATCGACGGCCAGGCGCAGGTCGAAACGCCCGAGGGCATCACGCCGGTCGGACCCGGCATGATGATCTTCATCCCGGCAGAGCAGAAGCACCGGCTGCGTTCGCTCACGCCGCTGTTCTACTTCGAGTTTCAGGCGCCGAACCGGTTCAAGACGCACATCCTCGAAGGCACCGAAGACGATCTCCGCTGGATTCGCAAAGAAGGCGGATCGGACTGGATGCAGACCTAGTCATGGCCAACACGTACATCGATACCAACACGCTTCCGCATACGAAGGTCGCCGGCGCCGGCGAGTACGTCGAAGTGCTGAACAACGCGCTCTGCGGCGCCAAGAACGTCGTCGGCTCGCTGCGCTGGCTCAACGCCGGCGACAAGTACGACGCGAGGAACGACGGCAAGACCAACCAGCTCGTGTACCTGATGGAAGGCGAAGGCACGATCACCCTGAACGGCAAGGATCATCAGGTCGCGAAAGGCAACGGGATCTACCTCGGTCCTGGCGAATCCGCTACGATCGCACAGCGGGGATCGGGCGCGCTCAAACTCTTTCAGTTGGTGGTCCCGAAGTTTTCGTAACGACAATCTCCACCGCGGAGGAAATGAGGAACGGAGGCCCCTCTTTTCCTGCTGTCCTCCGTGGTGGCGAGCTTGGAGAAAATGATGGCGACTCGTCGAGAAGTGTTGAAGGGCAGTCTCGCGGCGGCCGGCCTCGCGGCGTTCGGTATCCCGGAGTGGGCTGTGCCCGCGCTCGCTGAAGGCGAGACGCTGGTGCCGTTCACCGACATCCCGCAGAACTTCTCGACGAACCCGTCGGAGGTCGTCCGCGTCCTCGACATCCGCAAGATCGACAACGGGCCGACGCCGAAGGATCAGTTCTTCACGACGCAGCACTACGGCCATCCCGACATCGACCCCGCGGCGTTCAAGCTGAAGATCACGGGCCTCGTCGATCACCCGCAGACCCTGTCGCTCGATCAGATCAAGGCGATGGGACGCGAAGAGCTCGCGGCGGCCTACGAGTGCTCGGGCAACGGCCGCGGACGCATTCAGGGCTTCGCGAGCAACGGCCGCTGGACGGGCGTCCCGCTCAAGAAAGTGCTGAAGGCAGCGGGCCTCAAGGCGAATGGCTATGAAATCGTCTTCTTCGGCGCCGATCACGGCGAAGAAGAGACGGACTTCCGCCAGACGAAGGTCAAGCTCGATCAGGTGTTCGGGCGCAGCCTGCGCCGCGAGAAGGCGCTCAGCGACGACCCGCTCGTCGCGTGGGCGCTCGACGGCGAGCCGCTGACGAAGCACCAGGGCGCGCCGCTGCGCCTCATCGTCCCCGGCTGGTACGGCGTCGCGAACGTGAAGTGGCTGTCCCGCATTCACGTCCAGGAGGATCCGTTCCTCGGCAAGTTCCAGTCGCGCTGGTACCGGACGATGTACGAGCAGAAGATCGACGGCGACACCGTGTGGAACGAGACGGCCGTCACGCACATGCGTCTGAAGTCCGTCGTCGCGCGCGTCACGAAAGAGGGGAGCGCGCACAAGGTGTTCGGCTTCGTGCTCAACGACGGCACGCCGGTAAAATCGGTTGAAGTGAAGATCGACAACGGGCCGTGGCAGGCCGCGACGATTCAGCAGCCGGCGGGCAAGTACGCGTGGAAGTACTTCACGTACACCTGGAACGGCGCGACGCCCGGCGAGCACACCGTCGTCTCGCGCGCGACCGACAGCGCGGGCTACGTGCAGCCCGAGTCGCTGCCCGAGAAGAAGACCTTCCTCGAGGACAACTCCCAGTTCCCGCGGAAGGTGATGATCTAAGAAGGCCGGACCTGAAGGTCCGGCGCCACAGCCGGGATCGCCGAAGACTATCGCTTGACCGGTTTGCCGTAGACCTCGATCTTCGCGATGTTCGCGTAGCCGCCGTTGCCATGGCCGCTGCCGGCCATCAGATCCGCGAAGCCCACCTCGTCGACCTTCGTCAGATCCGGATGGTCGATCATGTTGCCGACCGTCACCATCCGCTTCTCGTCGACCTTCATCCATCGGCAATCGGCGAGCGAGACGTCCGTCTGCGTGAAGTCGCCCACCGGCCCCGTGCCGCGATCGGCGACGATGTAGGTGCCGTCAGCGAGCTTGAGGAACGGACGGATCGTGTGGAAGCCCGAGGTGCGGATCGTCCAGCGGATCTTCGACAGCGCGTTGCTGAGGTCGACGTAATTGTCCTTGTCGCGCAGCGTCGCGCCGATGGCCGACGTCGTGACGCCGGTCCACAGGTTCAGCGGGTAGACGTCCGCGCTTCCGCGGACCGCCACGAGCGTGATGTCTTTGCCGGACGGGCCGTAGAGCGCCAGCGTGAGGTTGGGATTGGCGACGCCGGCCTGCGATGCCGGCCACTCGCCGTGATCGTCGACGGCCGCCGGCAGGGGCTTCCATGCTTCGCTGAAGAAGAGCGGCGGCCTCATGGGCGCCGGGCCGCGTTGCGCGAACGCTCCCGCCGTCATCGCCAGCGCCAGCACAGCCGTCGTCGCCATCAGTCGTCGTGACATGGACATCCTCCGGGGAAATCCTACACCGGAGGCGCCGACGTGGCTAATCCTGCGGCGCTCTCGTTCCCCGCGGATCGCCCGCGTCCTTGCTTCGTTTTCCGCGGGCGGTTTTCGCGAAGTTCGGCTTTCTGAGGTTCTGGCCCTTACTGCCGCGGTTCCCCGCGCGCCGGGTGCCCTTGGTCTTGGCCATGCTCACGCTCCTCGCCTGAGACCAGCAAAGCGTGTTCCTCTTCCTCCTGAAAGCGCGCGTGGCGGAAGCACATGTAGGCGACGAACGCCGCGAAGACCGCGATCACGATCGCTTCGCCGGCGGGTGAGGTCAGGGCGTCGGCCCAGCCCGACATCGCGACCGCCAGCGGCCCCATCAGCATCTTCATCTGATGTTCCTGTCCACGGGTGAATCCCGTGCCGTCGGCGAGCGTCGACGCCTGCGACTGCCACAGGAACACGATCGCCGCGAGCAGCAGGCCGCAGACGAGCGTGACATAGCCGTACAGCCGGAGCTGCGGCGCGTCAGCCATCGCTGATATTGTCCTCGATACCATGACGACGATGCGAGCGGCGATTGCGGTCGCGGCGCTTCTGGCGGCGGGTGAGCCCGTCGACGTCGCCCGGCGCGCGCAGTTCCGGAGCGCCGTGGACGTCGTCACGGCCAACGTGACCGTCACGGATCGCGGCCGGTTCGTCTCCGGTCTGACGAAGGACGACTTCACGGTGTCTGAAGACGGCCGGCGGCGCGACGTCGTCTACTTCGAAGACGAGTCGACCCCGGTCAGCCTCGAGATCCTGCTCGACGCCAGCGGCAGCATGGGCGACAACAGAGGCGTCAAGCTCACGCTTGCGAAGGCGCTGATCTCCCGCCTCGTCGAACACGATCTCGAGCCGAAGACCGAGTGGATGTTCGCGCGGTTTACCAGCACGGTCGTCGTCGCGCAGGAGTGGACGACCGATCGGGCGGCGATCGTGCAGCCGCTGCGCGAAACGCGCGCGACCGGCGACACCTCGCTGTACGACGCGATTGCGTTGAGCATCCCCCTGGTGCAGGACGGCCGTTTCCAGAAGAAGACGCTGGTCGTGCTGACGGATGAAGAGGAGACCAAGAGCCTCGTCACGCGCGACGAAGCGCTGCGGGCGGTCGGCGAACACGACGTCCGCGTGCACGTCGTCAACGTGAAGCACGACGCGGCCGCGGAGATGGCGCGCGTCGCCGCCGAGCTGCGGCATCAGTACCTGATTGGCTACTCGACGGACGTGCCGAAGGACGGGCGGCCTCACTCGATTCGCGTCGACGTCAAGGCCCGCGGCGGCCGCGTCAGCGCGCGCGGCGGCTTCGAAGCGAACTAGCCGGCCGAGCTCCGCGCTTTCTCGATCTTCGCGTCGCGCTCGCTCGTGAGCCGTTCGCGTTCGCGCCGGTACTCCTGTTCGAGCACTTCGCGCGCTTCCGGCTCGAACAGCGCGCGGAGCTTGCCCTGGTGCAGCACGTCGATCTGCGCGAGCTTCGCGTCGTAGAAGTTGCGGATTTCGGCGATGGCCGCTTTCTGCGCGTCGGTCAGGTGGAGCGGCGTCACGCCCGCGTCGGCGTCCTTCTTCTTCAGCCGTTCCATCGCGAGCTCGTACGAGGACTTCGGTGCGGTGTCGTCAGTCATAGCGAATGCCGGCTCAAGTGTACTCACGAACGAGCCGTCGCCGCACGCCGCTGCCGGTCCAGCTCCGCCGCGCGCGCGAGCGCGTGCCGGACGAGCGGCTCCGGCGCGCCGTTCAACTTCAGCAGCGCGATGGCGTTCCGGCTGGTCGCCGGTCCCTCCGCGAGCTGATAGTCGAACGTCAGGCCGTTCGCGTCAATCGAATCGCCGAGATGGTAGACGACGTAGCAGTCCGACAGCAGTTCGACCAGTTCGCCGTCGTGCGTGGCGGCGAGCACCACGTGCGGCTTGCCGTGCTCGACGAGCGAACGGAGGATGGCTTCGCCGGCGGCCACGCGCTCGACCGCGTTCGTCCCTCGGAACAGTTCGTCGAAGATGAAGAGATGCGGCTCGGCCCGCCCGCTCGCGGCGACGAGCGCGAGCACCGATTCGACTTCGACGAGGTAGTAGCTCTTGCCCGCGAGCAGATCGTCCTCACGCCCGATGCACGTGCGCACGCGGTACGCGGGCGCGCGGTAGCTCTCTGCAAGACATGTGTGCACGCTCTGGGCGAGCACGGCGTTCACGCCGACCGTGCGCAGGAACGTCGACTTGCCGGACATGTTGGATCCCGTGATCAGCACGCCGTTGGGCGGAGCCATCGTGATGGAATTGGGCACGGCGTCGTCGATGAGCGGATGCCGCAGGCCGGTGAACTCGGCGCGGCTGCCGGCCGCCGCGAACTGCGGGCGGGACCAGCGGCCGGCGCGGCTGGTCCGGAACGACATCGTCGCGATGGCCGCGTCGCACTCTCCGACGGCTTCGATCAGCCGCAGCAGGTGAGGACCATGCGTCGCCAGCTCGCGGCTAGCGAAGTAGAGCGCGTTGACGTCCATCAGGAGCTGGATGTTGACGTACTCGAGCACCGAGCCGACGATGTCCAGCGGCGTGCCGCTGTCGCCGCCGCGGCTCACCCAGCGCGCGATCGCGCCCAGTCCACGCAGCGCGGCCAGATCGTCCCGCATCGTCCCGATCACGGGCGTCGTGTCTGCGCTGCCGCACTCGACGAGCGCGTGAGCGGTCGAGATCAGCGGGCCGACCTGCCGGAACCACATCGCCTCCGAGCCGACGCGGCGTCCTGTCGCCATGCGAACGCCGAAGTTCACGACGAGTCCGAACAGCACGAACAGCAGCAGCCCGTGCCAGACCGCCGACAGCAGCAACGTTGTCACCAGCACGGCTGTCCACACGGGAAAGACGACGTACCAGGCAGGCCGGACGACCGTGCCGCGCGCGAGACGATGGACGTAGTACCCGCCGGCGTTTCGCATGCGCGCCAGCGCAACCTGCGCCCGCTCGCGCAGCGTGTCGTCTGCCTCGAACCTGCCGACGAGGGCCTCGAACGCCGGCAGATTCGGCGTCGCGGGCGCGCGACGGAGACGGTAGTAGAGGATCTGCTGTCCGACGCTGCTCTGCGTGCAATCGAGCTGCGCGAACACCTGATCGAGCAGCAGGTCGTTCCACGTGCGGTCGTCGAGGACGTCCGGTCCGGCGTCGTGCGACTGGAAGAAGTCGGCGATGCCCTCGACGTCGGCGCGTTCTTGTCGTGGCGCTCCCCATTCCGCGCGCACGCGCGCGAGCAGGCGACGGCGGCGGTCGGCCGCCGACCACATCGCCACGGCGAGGAAGACGGCGGCGACGGCGAGTACGGCGGTCAATGTCCTCCGAAGACGACGAAGCCGCGCTTGCGCAGGCTGTCGGCGAGCGCGACTTCCATGAACTGCGCCTTCCTGTACGGCATCGGGTTGAGGTGCGCGTAGAGCTTGGGCACGAGCCGCTCGCCGTACTTCTTCACCACGCGCGCGGCTTTGCGGCCGCTCTTGTGATTCTCGAAACGCTCTTCCGGCGTCAGTCCCGTCATGCCGACGTAGTACCCGGCCTTTCCGTCGCCGTTCGGGTTGCGGAGATAGACGACGTATACAGAGTGATGTCCGGCCGGCTTGCTATCCGCCATCCGCCGCCTTCTCGTAGCCGCGGCACGCGACGACGGGCAGCTGCGGATATTTCGCGAACGACGGGTCGCTGGCCGCGCGTGCGCAGAGGACGAAGACCTTCAAGCGCGACGACTCGATCCGTCGCGCGTGCGTGCAGTCGCGGCAGAGGCCGGCGTCAGGCACGGCGGGCGCGGCGCGTCGTGTGCTTGCGCGACGCCTTCGCACGGCGGTTGGGCCGTTTGCCGGCGACGTGTCGATGCGCCATCCGAAGGAGATCGTCGAGGATGCCGCGGTCGATATGCGCGAGCCTGACCAGGACGCAGGGATAGTTCTCGTAGTGGGCGGCCGTGTAGTAGACGTCGGGCTGCTCCTCGATCATCGCGTCGCGGACGGCCAGGTCGCAGTGCACGGACAGCGAGCCCGGTTCAGCCGATTTGTGGATGGGAATCGCCGCGAAGATGTTGCCGTTGAGCCGCAGGACGGGCGTCCCCCAGGCGATGCTCTCTTCGGTGTTCGGGAGCTGCAATCCCAGCTCGCGGACGTCGGTCCACGACAGCGACGGCGGCCCTGGCAGGGCGGCCCTCCGCTTGCGCGAGCCGCCGCTACGCGATCGAGTCGATGTCACCGCGCTGCCGCTTGATGCGCGCGCCATGGTCGCTGGCGAACTTCGAGATGCCCTGGAAGATCGAGTCGACGTCGAGATGCGCTTCCGCGATGACGTCCGCCTCGAGGCCGCCCGTGAGCCATTCGTTGTGGAAGTCCGCCGTCATCGAGTACTCGTCGGTGAGGGGACCGACGTTGCGCAGCGGCCACATGCGGCGCGTCGCGCCCGTGATGAACATCAGGTCGTTGCGCGCCGCGGTCGGCAGCACCGAGTTGCGGTACGAGTCCGGCTGCCGGTCGAACAGCTCCTCGCTGACCGCCGAGATCACCTTGACGTTGAAGCCCGCCTGCTCGAGACGCGGAATCGCCTTCACCGTGTTGAACGTCGAGCTCGCGCCCTGGCAGACGACGTAGCCGTGGCGGGGCCCCGGCGCGAAGTCGCGGATCACGTAGAGGCCCTTCGCGGCCGCGCGAAGATCCGTATCCGCGAATTTCGAGCGGTCGGCGACCGCGAGATCGGGCCGCGCGACTTCGATCGTGATGATGCCGATCTTCTTCTCGCGCGCCGCGATTTCCGCCGCCGCGAAGTAGCCGGGCGCGACGTCGTTGTAGTCCCAGAACGAGAGGTTGATGACGTGGCCGCGCGGGAAGAGCTTCCACACCTGCGGCGAGAAGATGCCGAAGTGCGTGCGCGCGTCGGCGGCGGTCTCGGGGCCCGAGTGCGCCGACAGGATGTGCAGCACGCCCGTCTTGAAGCGGCTGTCCTGGTTCTGCTGGCTCCAGACGCGCGCGGGCAGATACATCAGCGGCGTGAACGCGCCGTACGTGCCGCTGATCGCCCACACGCCGGCGAACTTCTCGGGATCGACCGATGCGTTCTGGCTGACCAGGCCGATGGCCGTCGACACGTTGCCGGCTTCCTGAATCGCGGCCTTGAGGCGGGTGCCGAGCGGGTTCGTGTCGGGATCGTAGTGGCCCCACAGCGCGCCGTGCTCGAGATTCACCGACTCCGACAGATCCGCGGCGATGCTCATCATGCGGTTGCCGGTGACGTAGTTCATCCACTTCAGGATTTCCGAGATGCCCCGCCGCGCGCCGGCGGCCTCGCCGGGCTTCCTGAAGAGGGCAATCTTCACCGTCTTCTCTTTGCCCGAGATGTCGTTCCTGATCGAGATCTCCTGCGGCTCCTCCGGCAGGTTCTTCACGCGCAGCCGGTCGTCGAGGAACGGATCCCTCGTGACGTCGATCCGGAGCTGGTGCGTGCTGTCGCTGACCGCGTCGCCGAGCTCCACGAGACGATCGGCGAGCCAGTCGCCGAGGCCGTTGCGCTCGAGCACGGACATCGCGACGTCGACGTTCGTCTTGAACTGCAGCAGCCGCTCGCGCGTGTCGGACACCGGCCCCTTGTCCATGCCCTCGAACTTCACGCCGTACCGCTCTTCGTAGGTCCGGCTGAGCGAGACGATGTAGTCGGAGTTCATCTTGAAGCCGAACGGATGGCTCGCGTAGCCGACGATCTGATCCTTCACCGTCGCGGGCCAGTAGCCCTTCGTCGTCTTGCCGATGACGATCATCGGACGACGATCCTCGGGATCCCAGTCTTCCATCTTTTGCAGCGCGCCGAGGATCTGTGTGTAGTCGTGGCCGTCGGCGACGTCGAAGACGTTCCAGCCGTACGACGTCCACTGCTCCCGCAGGTTGTAGCCGGTGTACTTCTCATGCACGACGCCGCCGATGAACGCGTCGTCGATGCCGGCGTTGTTGTTGGAGAAGAACAGCCGCAGCCGTTTGCCGACCTGCAGCGCGAGCGCCTGCGTCTTGAGCTCCTGCGCATGGCCGGACGCGAGGGCGAACTCGCCTTCGAACGCGACGATCTTCGGCGAGCCCGACGGCGCGCCCAGGAAGTCCCAGAACGCGGCCTTGCCGGCGGCCGTCGCAACGCCGACGCCCGACGGCCCGCCGTTGACGTCGTTGGTGACGTCGGTCGATTCGATGTGGCCCGACAGCGCGCGGATGCCGCGGCCCTTCGCCTGCGCGAAGCGCGGGTGATCCGCCAGGCCGGCGTCCTGCAGCAGATTCTTCAGCGCGCCGGCGCCGCGGCGGAAGCCGAGCGCGTCGATCGCGAGCATCGCGTCGGTCGGCTTGACGAAGTAGCGCCGGTCGCCGGTCGCCTCGAACTTGCGGGCGAGCGCCTCGCCGAAGATCATCCAGAGCGCGTAGCACGTCGGCGCGCAGTGGCCGGCGGCGAGCATGAACTTGTCGCTGTACGGATGCTTCGGCCGGCGGTAGTCGTAGTGCAGGCCGCCGCGCGCCCGGCCGGCCAGATGCGTCGCCACGTTGAACGGCGTGTACGCGAGCGGCCCGCCGAAATGCCCGGTCTGCGCGTAGTTGCCGAGCAGCACGAGCGTCATGCAGGTCATGAAGCCGACGTCCTCCATGTGCTGGAGGTCCTTGCGGTCGACGGTCTTCGGGCTCGAAAGAGTGGCTGTGGTCACGGCAAAAGATTCTACAGTCTCCAGTCGTCAGTCTCCAGTCTCCAGTCGAAGATGCCATTGAAGAAACGCGAGGACCCGCCGGACCATTTCGCGCGAGAGCTCGCTGTCCTGATCGAATTCGAAGCCGTGCGTGCCGCTCGCGTGGTTGACGAGCGTCACCGGCAGATTTCGCGCAACGCAGCGCGCCACGACCGTGTCGAGCGCGTCGTTCAGACCAGGGAAATGTTCGCGTCCGGCCCGGAGGAAGAGCATCGGCACGCCGTCCGGAAGATCGTCGACCGTGCGGCCGGCGCACGCGTCGGTGAACATGTACTGTTTCGCCGCGTCGGCGACGGTCGTCGAGCCGTCGAGGTCGATGGTAAAGCCCGTCAGCAGCGCGGCGCATTTGATGGTCGGATCGCGCATGAGCGCCGACAGCGCCACGCTCACGTTGGCCGACTCCGCGAAGACGCCGATTCGCGCCGCGTCGACGCCGAGGGCGCCGGCGTTCGCCCGCAGATGTCTGATCACGGCGTGGATGTTCTCGGCGCACTCGTTCGTCGCGTGGATCACCGCAGCCATGCCTGACGCGGCCATCAGCCGCGCCCACGACGTGACGGGGCCGTACTGCCGGATCTGCCCGGGCGGATCGGCGTAGCCGAACGCGAGAATCACCACGGGCGCGGGCCCGCCGCTGGCCGGAGCGTAGATGTCCATCGCGAGATGTTCGTAGCCGGTGTCGTACGTGCCGCTGTGCACGCGCACGTCGTCCATCCCGGGGAGGGCGTACACAACTCTCTTCTTCGCGATCTCACGCAGGATCGCTTCGCGGTCGGCGGTGTCGGCCATCGAGACCTCCAGAAATACAAAAGCCGCCGGACAACAGTCGCGGCGGCTTGACGTTCAAAGACCGCACCGATGTAGTGCAGGCCTTCAGGCCTGCCGTCAGCAGCTACGTCTTCGAACCTCCTCGGAAATGGACGCCGGACACCATGTCCCGCGTCGCCGGTCCGCGGACTATAGGCGATTGGCGGGACGCGCGTCTAGTGATACGTCGCGTCCGTCGCCAAGGCTGAGCGCGTACCAGACGGCGATGCCGATTGCGGGAAGTATCGCGATGAGCCAGAAGATTGCTTCCCAGTTGCCGGTGTTCATCCAGCCGGTCCACGGACCGATCGCGCGGAGCAGCAGGAAGTTGACGAGCGACCAGGATCCCGACGCGATGCCCGTCATCATCGCCGACTGCTCGCGCGGGAACGCATAGGAGCCGACCTTCAGCGCGACCATCTGGAACCCGCCGCCCATGAACGTCGACAGGCCGATGAGCGCCATCGCGACCGGGACCGACGAGGTCATCGTGATGAGGCCGAGCGGCAGCGACGTGACCGTCAGCAGGAGAAACATCCCGATCGGCCGGCGGTTGTTTTCCGCGTAGCGATCCGCGGCCCAGCCCCAGAAGAAGTACCCGAGGCCCCAGGCGAGCGGCGGGATCCACGAGATGCCGTTGACCTGCGACTGCGTGAGGTGCAGGCGTCCGTTCAGGTAGAGCGCGAGAATCGTCAGCAGCGGGCCGGGCGAGATCGCCGGCAGCGCGTACGAGAACATCAGCGCCCACACGCGGCGCTCGAGGAAGTTCGGCCACTTCACCTTCGCCGTCGTCGCCGTGTGCTTCGGCAGGAACGGCGGCCGCGCAATCGACGCCCACAGGATCAGCCAGGCCGCACCGAGACCGGCGGTCGCCATGAACGCCGCGCGCCAGCCGTACTTGATCGCCAGCGGGCCGAGCAGCAGCGGCATCATCACCGCGCCGATCGTGCCGCCTGAAAACGACAGCGCGATCGCGCGCGCGCGCAGGTTGGCCGGCAGCGATTCGACCGCCGTCCGCAGGCCGCCGGGGAAGGTCACGCCTTCGCCGATGCCGAGCACCGCGCGCGCCGCGGCAAAGCCGAGGAAGCTGCCCATGAACGCGTGCGACGCGCTCGCGCCCGTCCAGATGGCGACGCCGAGCAGCATGCCCACGCGCAGGCCGACGCGGTCGAGCACCGATCCCCACACGGGATTGCCGAGCGTATAGGTGAGGAAGAAGAACGACGCGGCGTCGGTGAAGTTCTGGTTGGTGAGGCCGGTGTCGCGGATGATCGTCGGCGACAGGATCGTGAGCACCTGCCGGTCGACGAAGGAGAGCCAGGAGCAGAGGGCCATCCCGATACACGGGACCCACATCCGCCAGTCGATAGATCGAGTCGGCGCAGCGGATATGGCTGTGGCCATTCGGCCTCCTGAATTTGATCGATGTGACATCTGGTCACCTGGTCATTGACCAGACGACCAGATGATCAGATGCCGAAATTCGTTAAGCGGGTTCCGTCGACTTCTGCACTTCCGCTTTGTGCGCGCCGAGCCAGCCTTCAAACGACTGCAGCTTCGGATTCAGCTGCCTGGTCGTCGACTCGCTGCGGGCGGCGACGACTTCCTTCTCGAAGTCGCGATACACCTGGAACATGTTGCCCAGTTCGTCGGCGCCCGGGAAGCCGAACTTCCGGTACGCGTCCGGCTCCACGGCGTTGTACTGAATCGCGGGGATGCCGAGCACCTTCGAGATCTTGTCGCACATCTGCTGCACGGTCAGGTTCTCGCCGACGATGCCGACGGTCTTGCCGATGTACTGCTGGCCCGCCTTGAAGATGCCGTAGGCCGCGGCGCCGATGTCCTCCGCCGCGATGCCCGCCATCTTCGCGTTGCCCATCGGCAGCGTCCAGCTGTACTTGCCGTCGGCGCCCTTCTTGGGGCCGAGGCCGAACGTGTAGAAGTTGTTCCAGTAGAACGACGTCACGAGGCAGGTCGCCGGGAGGCCCTTGAAGTACGCGTCGGCTTCGGCCTTCGCGTCGAAGTGCGGGACGCGGTACTTCTCCTGCAGCATCGGCATGCGCTTGTCGTCGGCCGACATCAGCTTGCGCGTGTCTTCCAGCGTCGACCAGATGACGTGCTTCACGCCGGCGGCCTTGGCGGCCTCGGCGATGTTCTTCGCCTGCTGCTTTTCCTTCTCGCCGGAGAAGTGCTCCCAGAAGTTGGTGACGGCGTAGACGCCGTAGGCTCCGGCGAACGCCTTCTTCAGGCTCTCGACGTCGTCGATGTCGGCTTTCACGACTTCGGCGCCCTTCGCTGCGAGCGCCTTCGCCTTGTCGCCGTCGGTCTTGCGCGTGACGGCCCGGACGGCGAAGCCGCCGTTCGGGTCGGAGAGAATCGCATTGGCCAGACCGCCGCCCTGCGAGCCGGTCGAGCCAATGACGGCAATGATTTTCTTGTCGGCCATGGATTACTTGCCTCCGATTTCCTTGCGGACGATTGCAGCGCCGTCGGCGAGTGCCTTCAGCTTCATCTTCGCGACCATGCGCGCCAGCGGCTTCATGCCGCAGTCGGTGGACAGCGTCACTTTCTCGGCAGGGACGTGCTTGAGGACCTGGCGGATGCGATCGGCCACCACCGCGGGCTGCTCGATCGCGTTGGTCCGGATGTCGAGCACGCCGACCTGGACGCCCTGATCTTTCGGGAGGTTCTTGAGGAAGTCCACGCCGTCCATGTGGCGGTTGGCGTAGTCGAGCACGAACTCGCTGATGCCCGCCGTGCCGAAGAAGTACGGCAGCACCGTCTGATACCCCTGCGGGAAGTTCGCGCTGAGGATGTCGTTGCCCCAGGCGTTGCCGAAGCAGAAGTGCCAGCCGATCTTCGCGTCGACGCCGTCGCAGCACATCTCGACGGACTCGCGAATCCACTTGTAGTCGTCCTTGTTGCCGGTGAAGAGCGGGAGCCACGCGCCGAGGTCTTCGAACTGCAGGTACTTGGCGCCGGCTTTCACAAGGTCCTTCATCTCGGCGTTGAAGATCGGGCAGAGCGCCATGGTGAGGTCCTTGGCGTTCTTGTAGTGCTTGAAGTAGACGTGCCAGGCGAGGTTCGCCGGGCCGGCGCCGACCGAGACCTTCACGGGCACCTTGGCGTGCTTGGCGGTGACCTTGTACAGGTCCGCCAGGCGGATCGGCCCGCGGGTGACCGGGCCGCTGTTGATGACGCCGCCCCAGTCGTCGAGCAGCTCGACGCCCTTGTCGCGGCTGGTCGCGTTGACGGTCGAGGGATGCGGCTCGCGCGCGTGCTCGAAGCCGCCGATGCGCTCATACATGTACCAGCAGAACGAACCGATGACGCCGACGTAGTCGTCGTACCACATGTTGCCGTCGGTTACGATGTCGAGGCCCGCCTCTTCCTGATCGCGGACAACTGTGGCCACGGCGTCGTCATACGCCTCTTCGTGCTGGACTTCCTTGAACGCGACGCGGATGTCGCGGCCCAGCAGCTGGTGCTTGAACCAGTGCGGCCGCGGATACGATCCGACCATCGTCGTCGGAAGGATTCTGTCGGTAATCTTCGTAGGCATTCTCGCTCCTGAATAAGAGTGGCGGGCGGGTTCGGATGCTATCCGAGCGCTTACTAGACGTCAAGCGTCGGACGGGTAATAATTCCTCAAATGGCCATCGAGAAAGAGCGCTTGATCCACATGTACAGGCAGATGGTCGCCATCCGCCTGTTTGAAGAACGCGTCAACGACCTCTACACCCGCGCCCTGATGCCCGGGCTCGCACATCTATATATAGGTGAGGAAGCGATTGCCTGCGGGATCTGCGAGGCCCTGCGGAAAGACGACTTCATCACCAGCACGCACCGGGGCCATGGGCACTGCCTCGCGAAAGGCGCGTCGCCCGACCTGATGTTCGCCGAGCTGCTCGGGAAGGAAGCCGGCTACTGCAAGGGCAAGGGCGGGTCGATGCACATCGCCGATCCGTCCACCGGCAACCTCGGCGCGAACGCCATCGTCGGCGGGAGCGCCGGGATCGCGACGGGCGCCGCGTTCGCGGCCAAGTATCTGAAGACCGGGCAGGTCGCCGTCTGCTTCTTCGGAGAGGGAGCCCTCGGCCAGGGCCTGCTGTATGAGGAGCTGAACCTCGCGCAGCTCTGGAAGCTGCCCGTCATCTTCTGCTGCGAGAACAACGGCTACAACGAATACACGCACTTCTCGGAATCGACGGCCGGCGAGGTCCCCAAGCGCGCCGAAGCGTTCGGGATGCTGCACAAGACGATCGACGGCCAGAACGTGCGCGAGGTCTATACGACGGCGCTCGAGCTCGTCGAGCGCGCGCGCAAGGGCGGCGGCCCCGCGTTCCTCCAGTGCATCACCTATCGCTACCACGGCCACCACGTCGGCGACGTCGCCCGCACCTACTACCGCCCGAAGGCGGAAGAGCAGGAGTGGGTCACGGAGAAGGATCCGATCACGCTGCACGGCCAGTGGCTGATGGACAACAAGATCGCCAGGCGCGCCGATCTCGACACGATCCAGGAAGAACTGATCAAAGAAATGGACAAGGCGATGGAGTGGGCCATCGCCGCCTCATACCCGGATGCGTCGCGCGTCACGGAGGACATCTATGCTTGATACCGCGACCTCCGTGCGTGAACTGTCCTTCGGCGACGCGATCAAGGAGGCGATCGCCCAGGAAATGCGCCGCGACCCGCGCGTCGTCCTGATGGGCGAAGACGTCGCGGAAGCCGGCACGACGTTCAAGGTCCTCACGGGCCTCGTCGACGAGTTCGGCAAGGACCGCATCATCGACACGCCGATCTCCGAGGCCGGCTTCAGCGGTCTGTGCGTCGGCGCCGCGATGGCCGGCATGCGTCCGATCTGCGACATCATGTTCGGCGACTTCGCGACGATCATCATGGACCAGATGGTGAATCAGGCCGCGAAGATCCACTACATGTCGGGCGGCAAGTGGAAGGTCCCGATGGTCTTCCGCCTCACGATGGGCGCGACGCGCCGGTCGGCGGCGCAGCACTCGCAGTCGCTGCACGCGTGGCCGAGCCACATCCCCGGCCTCAAGGTCATCGTCCCGTCGACGCCGTACGACGCCAAGGGCCTCTTCAAGGCGGCGGTCCGCGACGACAACCCCTGCGTCATCTTCGAGCACAAGATCAGCTACCGGAAGGTGAAGGGGCCGGTGCCGGAAGACGACTACGTGATTCCGCTCGGCGTCGCCGACGTGAAGCGCGAAGGCCGCGACCTGACGATCATCGCGACGAGCAGCATGGTGCAGACGGCGCTCGCCGGCGCGAAGCTGTGCGAGGAGGTCGGCATCGACGTCGAGGTCGTCGACCCGCGGACGATGTGGCCGCTCGACGAGCAGACGCTGATCGAGTCGGTGAAGAAGACGTCGCGCTGCATCGTGATGGACGAAGGCTACGGGCGCTACGGCGTCGCGGCGGAGCTCGGGCAGGTGGTGAGCAACGGCGCGTTCTACTACCTCGACGCGCCCGTCACGCGCCTGTGCGCGATGCACGTGCCGATTCCGTTCAGCCCGGCGCTCGAAGACTCGACAGTCCCGACGGATAAAGATGTCGTGCGAGTGGCAAAGCAGCTCTGTAATCGGTGATGGCGGACCTGAAGGTCCGCACTACGACTGACGTAGCACTGCAACTGATGTAGTGCAGGCCTTCAGGCCTGCCCTGGAGATCATATGGGTCTGAAAACATACGGCACGATGGCGGTCGACTGGGAAGAGCGCATCAACTTCGAGCGCCTTCGTACCGAGCGTCTGCAGCGCGCGAAAGACGCGCTGGCGAAGTCGGAGATGGGCGCGCTGCTCTGCTTCGACATGAACAACGTCCGCTACATCACGGCGACGCACATCGGCACGTGGGCGCAGGACAAGATCAGCCGCTTCACGCTGCTGTCGCGCGGCGCCGAGCCGATTCTGTGGGACTTCGGCTCCGCGGCACGTCATCACCAGCTGAACTGCTCGTGGCTCGGCGAGCGCAGCCGCGCCGGCATCCCGCTGATGCGCGGCGCGATGTCGCCGGAGATGGGCCGCGCTGAAGACGTCGCCAAGAAGATCAAGGTGGAGCTCGAGAAGCTGAATCTCCACAAGGAGCCCGTCGGCGTCGACGTCATCGAGCCCGCCGTGCTCTTCGCGCTGCAGAAGGAAGGCCTGAAGATCGTCGACGGCCAGGAGCTGATGAGCAACGTCCGCGTCATCAAGACGCAGGACGAGATCTCGCTCCTCAACCACTCGGCCGCGATGGTCGACGCCGCCTACCACGATCTCTACAAAGCGATGCGTCCCGGCCTGCGCGAAAACGAAGCCGTCGGCATCGTCGCCAAGCGCCTCTACGAACTGGGATCGGAATACGTCGAAGGCGTGAACGCGATCTCCGGCGAGCGCTGCAGCCCGCACCCGCACGTGTTCTCGGATCGCATGCTCCGGCCCGGCGACCCGGTCTACTACGACATCCTGCACAGCTACATGGGCTATCGCACGTGCTACTACCGCACGTTCGCGATCAGCTCCGCGAGCCGCGCGCTCAACGACGCGTACAAGCGCTGCCGCGATTATCTGGATGCGGCGATCGAGCTCGTCCGCCCCGGGCGCACGACGGCGGAAATCGCGTCGGTGTGGCCGAAGGCGCAGGAGTTCGGCTTCCCGAACGAGGAAGCCGCGTTCGCGCTGCAGATGGGCCACGGCATCGGCCTCGCGATCTGGGAGAAGCCGATGATCAGCCGGCTCGTCTCCCTCGAACATTCCTACGAGATCAAGCCCGGCATGGTGTTCGCGCTCGAAACCTTCTGGCCGAGCAAGGACGGCTGGAGCGCGGCGCGCATCGAGGAGGAAGTCGTCGTCACGCCGACGGGCCACGAGGTCATCACGCGCTTCCCGGCCGAGAAGCTGCTGGTCTGCGGCGCGCCGTACGTGACCGTCGACGGTCCGCTGTCGACGACGCGTGAGCTCGATCCGGAGCCGAACCAGGACGTCGTCAACATGATCGCGGCCAGCGCGCGGTCGGAAGTCGGCGCCCGCTAAATGGCGATCTCCGTCGTGATGCCTGCGCTCGAGATGGCGCAGGAAACAGGGAAGCTGGTCTCCTGGAAGAAGAAGCCGGGGGACACCGTCAAGAAGGGCGAATTGCTTCTCGAAGTGGAAACCGACAAGGCCGTCGTCGAGATCGAATCTCCCGGCGACGGCGTTCTCGGCGGCGTCACGGCGCAGCCCGGCGCGGTCGTGCCGGTGGGGCAGACGATTGCGTGGCTGCTGAAACCCGGCGAGCAGCCGCCGGCGCAGAGCGCGCCGGTGCAGACCGGGCGCACCGGCGCCGCGGCCGTGCAGATGCCGCCCGCGGTCGTCGAGGCCGAGCGCGACACGGCGTCGGGTCCACACGGCGATCCGCTCGCCGTCGCCGTCGCGAACAACATCCGCATCTCTCCGAAGGCACGGCGCCTCGCGAAAGAGCACAACGTCGACATCCGTCGCGTCCGGGGCACCGGACCGTCGGGCGAGATCATCGCCGACGACATTCTCGGCGCGTCGCGCGGTTCTGCGGCGGGCGTCGCGGCCTCTCCGCGGTCCGCGCCGTCGCCGGCTGCTGCGTACACGCCGGCGGCGATGGACGTTGGCGCGCTCAGCTCGATCGGCAGGATCATGGCCGAGCGGACGACGCAGAGCTGGGTGACGACGCCGCACTTCTTCCTGTCGCGCGAGGTGGACTGCACGGATCTCGTGGCGGCGCGCAGGCGGCTCGGCGGTCAGATCGAGCGCGAGTTCGGCGTGAAGCTCACCTACACGGACCTGCTGTCGTCGTGCATCGCGCAGGCGCTGCGCAAACACCCGCGCATGAACGCGAGCTGGACCGGCAACGAGATCAAAGCGAACGCGGACATCAACGTCGGCCTCGCCATGGCCGTCACCGATGCGGTGGTCGTCGGCGTGCTGCCGCGGACCGACAGCATGCGGCTCGGCGATATCGCGTCACGCCGACGGGATCTCACCGAGCGCGCGCGGACGAACAAGCTCGCGCCCGCCGACATCACGGGCGCGACCTTCACCATCAGCAACCTCGGGATGTATCACGTCGACTCGTTCACGGCGATCATCGTCCCGCCGCAGGCGGGCATCCTCGCCGTCGGCGCGATGAAGGACAGGCTCGTGCCGGTGATGGGCGGCATCGCGACGAAGCCGATGATGACGATCACGCTGTCGTGCGACCACCGCGTCCTCGACGGCGCCCGCGGCGCGATGTTCCTCCACGACCTCGTCGAGGCGCTGCAGAATCCGTCGTTCTAACGCCGCGTCGCCGTCAGCACTTCTTCGGCCGAGTGGACCAGCATGTGCGTCACTCGGCCGTTGCCGTCTTTCACGAACTCATACGTCCCGAGCAGCCGCGGCGAGAACGACGTCTGCGACAGCGGGATCATCGGAATCCTGCCTTTGCCGCCCATGTCGAGCAGCAGCGAGTCGCCGTCGAGCGTGACGGTGAAGACCTGCCGCGCGTTGGCGGCGTTGCGCGCGGACTCGGGCCGCACTTCGTAGACGCCGACGTAGGTCGCCAGCACGTCGCGCGGCACGACGACGGTCTTTTCCTGCTGCGTGCGGCCGATGAGGTGCGCGCGATCTTTTTCGTTCTCGCAGACGTACTCGATGAGGTCGGTGTCCGCGACGAGGTTGCCGCCGGCCGGCAGCGTGATCGGCGCGCCGTAGACGGCCAGATCTTTCAGCGTGACCTGCAGCTCGAGACGTCCGAAGCGCGGACGGCTGAAACGTTCGGTGATCGTCAGCGCTTCGGTGTGCGGATGGCCCGCGAAATCGAGCCACGTCCTGTCGTTGAAGCCGGCGGTGTCGACGACGAGCGTCTCGCCGTCCCAGTGCCCGATGGAGTAGCCCATCCACGTGGGGTTCGGATCGTCGGGCAGCCTCCGGCCGTCGAGAAACACCTGCCGGTAGGACAGATCCTCGAACAGGAACACGATGAGCGACGCTGTCTGAATGATCTTCGTCAGCCCGCCGTGCGTGATGTGCCGCGGCCCGCCGGGCTTGCAGCCGGTGATTTCCGGATCGTCCTTGCCGAAGTCGCCGAGCCGTGCGCGGGAGATCGCGGCCGCCGAGGCCTGGATCGAAGACGCCGGCAGATCGGCGGTGATGTTCGCCGCGTACCCGATCTGGATGCCGAGGTTCCACAGGCCGGAGAGATCCGGATGGCCGTCGGCCGCGCGCGGCGCGGGCGCGGACATGTCCGGCTTGCCGGCCGCGTCACGCGGAATGCCGACAGTGGGCGTCTTGACCCATTGAGCGCCCGCCGTCGAAGACCCGATCCCAACTGCGACGGCGGACACTATCGCGGCGATACCGAATCGGTGCATGCGCAGAGCCTACCGTATAATCGCTCCCTCCAATGCCCCGAAGAGCGTTGTGGCTGCTCGCGTGTGTCTTCGTCGCGCGGGTCGCGGCCGGACAGACGACCGACGTCGCGAATGGCCGCGGCCTCTTCCAGACCCGCTGCGCCGACTGCCACGGTATCGACGCCAAGGGTGTTCACGGCCCGGACCTCACGGTGCTCTTCGCCAACGGTGCGAGCGACGACAGCGTCGTCAGGACCATTCGTACCGGCGTTCCCGGCACGGAGATGCCGGCGAGCAACGCGCCCGACGCCGAGATCCGTGCGGTCGTCGCGTATCTCCGCAGCATCGCCGTCGCCGTGCCTCCAGCCGCCGCCGCGAACCCCGCGAACATCTCGAACGGCGAACGGATTTTTGCATCGTCATGCGCGAGCTGTCATCGCGCCGGCGGACGCGGCGGCGTGCTCGGCCCCGATCTGTCGCGGGCCGGGGCGAGCCGCTCGCGCGCGCTGCTGACGCGCGACATCCGCGACGCCAGCGCCGTCATCGCGCCCGGCTATCAGCCCGTGACGCTCGTGAAGACGAACGGCGACCGCGTCCGCGGGACGCGGAAGAACGAGGACGCGTACTCGATCCAGATCATGGACACGCGCGAGCAGCTCCAGGGCTACCGCAAGGCCGATCTCCGCGAGGTCGTCGTCGAGAAAAGGTCGCTGATGCCGGACTTCACGCCGGCGCGGCTGAAGGACGGCGATCTCGACGATCTCGTCAGCTACCTGGCGACGCTGCGGGGCAGCGTCACGAACGCGGCTCCCGCCGGCGGCATCACGTCGAACGACTTGCGCGACGGCTTGAAGAATCCCGCGCGCTGGCTGCAGTACTCGGGCGACTACACGGGCAGGCGGCACAGTCCGCTGACGCAGATCACGCCGGAGAATGTCAGCGGGCTCAAGGCGCAGTGGGCGTTTCAGGCGGACACCATCGCGGCCGGCCGCGGCTTCGAGTCGACGCCGCTCGTGATCGACGGCGTCGTCTATCTCACCGGCGCGAACGGCAACGCCTGGGCGATCGACGCGCGGACGGGCCGCCAGTTCTGGCGCTTCCGGTATCCCAACGCGCCCGATCTCACCGCGGGTGCGACCTACCCGGTCAATCGCGGCTTCGCGGCGCTCGGCCACCAGCTGTTCATGGTGACGCTCGACGCGCACGTGCTCTCGCTCGACATGCGGACCGGCGCCGTGCTCTGGAACGAAATCCTCGAGGACTACCACGCGGGCTACGCCGCGACGCCTGCACCGCTCGTCGTCAAAGACAAAGTGATCGTGGGATCGTCGGGCGGCGAGAACCCGACGCGCGGGTTCATCCAGGCGTTCGACGCGAAGACCGGAAAGAAGCTCTGGCGCTTCTACACGATCCCCGCGGCCGGCGAGAAGGGCAGCGAGACGTGGCCGTCGAATGAAGCGGCGATTCGCGGCGGTGCCGCCGCGTGGGTCACGGGGAGCTACGATCCCGATCTGAACCTCGTGTACTACGGCACCGGCAATCCGAATCCGGATTACTACGGCGACGAACGGAGCGGCGACAATCTCTATACGTGTTCGATCGTCGCGCTCGACGCCGACACGGGGCAGTTGAAGTGGTACTACCAGTTCACGCCGCACGACACGCACGACTGGGATTCCGATCACATCCCGGTGCTCGCCGACATTCGCATTGCCGGTCAACCCCGCAAGGTCGTCATGATCGCCAACCGCAACGGCTTCTTCTACGCGCTCGATCGCGCGACGGGGAAGCTGCTGCTCGCGAGGCCGTTCACCGGGACGAAGTGGGCGCGCGAGATCGGCGCGGACGGCCGGCCGATCGTGCTCAACCCGGACGGCGTCAAAGACTGCCTGCCGGATTTCTGGGGCGGCACCAACTTCATGCCGCCGTCCTACGATCCGGCGCTCAACCTGTTCTTCGTCACCGCCCGGGAGACGTGCGTCACGTACTTCGCGGTGAAGCCCGAGATCAAAACCGGCCAGGTGTCGGTCGGCGGCGGCGTGCGCCGCGTGGCCGATCGCGTGTTCGACTACGGCGCGCTGCGCGCGATCGATCCCTCGACCGGCGAACGCACGTGGGAGCTGCGCTACACGTCGCCCTCGCTCGCGGGCGTCATGTCCACGGCGTCTGGACTCGTCTTCGCCGGCGACAACGAAGGCAACTTCAACGCCGTCGACGCGAAGACCGGCAAGCCGCTGTGGCACTACGCGACGGGCGCGTCGATCTGGGGCGCGGCCGCGACGACGTACATGCTCGACGGCAAACAGTACGTGCTGATCCCCTCAGGAACGACGCTCGTCGCGTTCGCGCTCGGCTAAAGCCTTCGCGCTCGGCTGAAGGCCTTCGCGCTACGGAGACTGGATGAAGAAGCTCGCCATCACGTTATTTGCGCTCGTCGTCGCGGGGCCGGCGTCCGCTCAAACGAACCTGTCCGGCGTCTGGAACAACCTCGGTATCCTGAACGAGGACTGGCCCGATCGCCTGCCGGGCCCTGAGCTCGGCGACTACGCCGGCCTGCCGGTGACCGACGCCGTTCGCGCGCGCGCGGACGCGTGGGACGCGTCGCTCATCACGCTGCCCGAGTATCAGTGCCGCGTGCATCCGTCCGACTACGTGTCGAGCTTCGCGGGCCTGCGCATCTGGGAAGAACGCGATCCGCAGTCGCAGCAGCTCATCGCGATCCACACGCATCATTTCGCCTGGGGCACCGAACGCACGATCTGGATGGACGGCCGTCCCCATCCGCCGGCGACCGCGCTGCACACGGCGATGGGTTTCTCGACGGGCAAATGGGACGGCGACATCCTCGTCGTGACGACGACGCACCTGAAGGAAGGGTGGACGCGGCGCAACGGCCTGACGCGCAGCGACTCGGCGACCGTCACCGAACACCTGATTCGCCACGGCGACACGCTCACGCTCGTCATCTCCGTCGTCGATCCGAAGTACTACACGGAGCCGGTCGTGCGGTCGCGAGACTACGAGTACGAAGTGAACGGCGACATCGGGCCGTATCCGTGCGAGCCGGTGGAGGAGATCATCCGGCCGAAGGGCGAGATCCCGCACCACCTGCCGGGCACGAATCCGTTCCTGCAGGAGTACGCGAAGTCGCACGGCATCCCGCCGGAGGCCGCGCGCGGCGGCGCGGAGACGATGTACCCGGAGTACCGGACGAAGCTGCGGGACATGATGGGGATCAAGTAATGAGAGGTTCGAGGTTCGGTCGTGCGAGGTTCGCGCTGATCGTTGTGTTGGTGTCGGCAGCGTGTCTCGCCGCAGCCGCTCAGCAGACAGGCGGTGGAGGCGGACAGAATTTCGCCAACGTCCAGGTCCAGATCCAGAAGGCGCAGGGCAACATCTACATGCTCGTCGGCGCCGGCGGCAACGTGACCGTACAGGTGGGCGGCGACGGCGTGCTGATGATCGACACCGAGTACGCGCCCATGTCGAACAAGCTGCTCGCGGCCATCCGGACGCTGAACCAGGGGCCGCTGCGCTACATCATCAACACGCACAGCCATCCGGATCACGTCGGCGGCAACGAGGAGCTGAAGAAGGCGGGCGCGACGATCGCCGGCGGCAACGTCACGCTCGATATCGGCGACGCCGCGCAAGGCGCGCAGATCATCTCGCACATCAACGCCTACAAGCACATGAGCGCGCGCGCGAACGGCAGCTTCGCGTCGCCGATCGGCGGATGGCCGACGAGCACGTTCATCGGCGACGACAAGAAGCTCTACTTCAACGGGGAAGGCGTGCACATCATGCACCAGCCGAACGCCCACACCGACGGCGACAGCATCGTCTTCTTCCGCAAGTCCGACGTGATCGCGGCCGGCGACATCTTCGTCACGGACGGCTATCCGTTCATCGATCTCGCCGCGGGCGGCAACATCCAGGGCATCGTCGCAGGCCTGAACCGCATCGTCGATCTCTGCATCCCCGTCTACGGACAGGAGGGCGGGACGATGGTGATTCCGGGCCATGGCCGGCTGTCCGACGTCGGCGACGTGATCAACTTCCGCGAGATGGTCACGATCGTCCGCGATCGCGTGCAGGACATGGTGAAGAAGAACATGACGATCGAGCAGGTGAAGGCGGCGAAGCCGACGAAGGATTACGACCCGCTCTACAACACGCAGGGCGCGTTCGTGAGCGCCGATGCGTTTGTCGAAGCGGCCTATCGGAGTATGAAGAAGTGACGCGCGTAGGCACGTTCGGCGCAATCGCGATCGCGTGCGCGACGATCGGCGTGTTCGCGCAGGGGCCGGGACGCGATCTGACGGGCGTCGACGCGGCAAACCCCGCGGGCCGTGGGCGCGGACCTGCCGGGAAGACGCCGAAGGAGTCGGCGCCGATCGATCTGACCGGCTACTGGGTGTCGATCGTCTCGGAAGACTGGCGATTCCGGATGCTGACGCCGCCGAAAGGCGACCATCCGGATTTTCTGCTGACGCCAGAAGCCACCAAGATCGCCGATGCCTGGGACGCGGCGAAGGATCAGGCGGGGAAGGATCACTGCAAGGCGTACGGCGCGGCGAACATCATGCGCGTGCCGGGACGCTTCCACATCACGTGGGCCGACGACCGGACGCTGAGGATCGACACCGACGCCGGCCAGCAGACGCGACTGCTCAAGTTTGGTCCCGCGGCCGGCCCTGCAGCGCCTCCATCGAGGCAGGGGACGTCGACCGCGCAGTGGGATCGTCGAGCGCTGCGCGTCGAGACGTCGAACCTGCTGCCGGGTTACCTGCAGTACAACGGCGTGCCGTACGACTCGAAGCTGCAGATGGTGGAGTACTTCGACGTCATCACCGAACCCGGCGGCGAGATCTGGCTGATCGACGACGCGGTGCTGACCGATCCTGGGATTCTCGTGCGCAGCCACAAGCGCAGCACGCACCTGCGGAAGCAGGCGAATGACAGGGGCTGGGATCCCCAGCCGTGCTTCGTGCGTTAAAATCGCGGCATGCCGCTCTACGAATACCTCTGTAAAGCGTGTAGCCAGGAATTCGAAGCGCTGGTGCGCGCGCAGGATCCGGCGCCCGCCTGCCCGTCGTGCAAGGGCACCGAGCTCGAGAAGCTGATCACCGCCGCGGCGATGGCGTCAGAAGACCAGACGCGCGCGCGCGTCAAAGCCGAGCGCAAGCGCCGGCTGCCGAAGCACAAAGCCGAGCAGAACGAGGAATATCAGCACGCGCTGAAAGAACACCTGGATCACTGAGGTCCGCCTTCAGTTCGGGCTGAACCCGTGCCGGCTGTAGAGCTCGCGCATCACCGTCGGTGAGATGCCGGCGCGCGAGGCCTCGACTTCCATCCCCTCGAACGCCTGCCGGTAGGATCTGTTCGCCTGCTCCCACTGCGACGTGGTGGCCTTGCACGCCGCCGTATCCGATTTCTGCTGGCACGCGCGGTCCTTCGTCGCGTTCAGGCTTTCGACGTTCGCTTTCTGCGACGAGAGGCCGCTGATGCGGCGCCCGAACATCTGTTCGGCTCTGTCGGACATGTTCGTGTCCGGCGCGTTCTTCGGAATCTCGGCGTCCGCGCGCTTCAGCAGATCGGTGAGGTTCTCCGTTTTCGCGGGCGCCGCCGGCGTCGCCGGCTTCGGCGGTGGTTCTGAGCCGCCGCATCCGGCAGCGAGCGCGCAGGCGATGACGATCGCGGCTGTCGTTTTCATCGAGGGCTGGCCCGATTATCGGATCAGGCCAGCTTCGTCTTCAGGAAATCGACGACCTTCGGCCAGATCTGCGCCGCCAGCTTCTCGTCCAGCGTTCCGAGCGCGTTGTGCGGACCCATGAACGCGTGGCCGGTGCCTTTATGGACCGTTAACGTCACGTCCTTGCCCATCTTCTGCAGTTTCTCTTCGAGCGCCCTGGCCTTGTCCGGCGGGAAGAAGCTGTCGTTCTCGGCCATGTGTCCGTGCACCGACGCCGTGAGCTTCGACCAGTCCGGCTCCATCGGTCCCTGCGGAAATCCGTAGAAGGGCACGACCGCTTTCACTTTGTCGCCGCGGTTGGCCGCGATGAGAAACGACAGCATGCCGCCCATGCAGAAGCCGACGACGCCGACGCCTCTGGCGCTGGCGCTGTGGGTCGCGAGGTAGTCGATGGCGCCGCTCATGTCGCGTGCGGCGCGCTCGGGCGGCATCGAGTTCATCAGCTGCGCGGCCTTGTCCATCTCGGTGTGGCCGGCCACCTGGCCGTGATACAGGTCCGGCGCGAGGGCGACGAATCCGGCCGCGGCGAGCTTGTCCGCCATCTTCTTCAGATCGGCGTCGAGGCCCCACCACTCCTGGATGACGAGCACACCCGGGCCGGAGCCGCTCGCCGGCGTCGCCAGATAACCCGTCGCGTTGTGTCCGTTGCTCTTGAATTCAACCGTTTCAGCCATAGCCGCTAAGGATAGCGCATACTGTCAGCCGCGTATGCGGGCGAAGTCCCTCACCGGCGGCGTCATGCTGCTCGTCGCGTGCGCGGTCGCCGTACAGCACGCGCAGCAGGCGGCGCCGGTCTTTCGATCGGGCGTCGAGTACGTGCAGGTCGACGCGCGCGTCATCGACGACACGGGCGAGCCGATCCGCGGCCTCACGCAGGCCGACTTCCAGATCACCGAAGACGGCGCACCTCAGAAGATCAGCACGTTCGCCTTCGTCGATCTGCCGCTGCCGCCGCAGACGCCGCCGCCGGCGTTCGCGGCATCGGCCGGCGTCAGGCCCGACGTCGCGACCAATGTCCGTGCCTCCGCCCCGGGCCGCACGTTTTTGATCGTGTTCGAGGCGTCGCTCGTCGCGCCGTGCCAGACCCTCGTCATTCGAAAGACACTGCGCCGCTTCATCGAGCGATCGGTGGGGCCCGCCGATCTCGTGGCGATCGCCAGCACGGGCCGCGATCGATCGTTCACCGACTTCACGAGCGACAAAGCCCGGCTGCTTGCGGTGGTCGACAGCCTGATCGGCCAGGCAGGGCTGGGTCCGACCGTCGCCGCGGTCGAAGACATCGCGTTCCGCGCCGACCAGGCGCTCGCGAAGCAGGCGGTCGGGGCGCCGGTTCCCGCGGCGATCGGCGCGTCGAATGCCGGACAGGACGACGCCGCGATTGGCGACGTCACGCTCGACGATCCGCGGCAGGCCCTGCGCCGGCTGCTGCAGCTCGTGCAGGCGATGTCGGCGTCGGGCGGAGAGGGCAGCAAAGCCATCATCCTCGTGAGCGAGGGAATTCCGCTCGAGACGGCGGTCGATCCGGCGGCGCCGCTGTCGGCGCAGGGAAACGCGCTGCTCACCGACATGGAACGGCTGGCGACGGCAGCGCGGCGCGGCAACGTGCCCGTGTATCCGCTATCGCCCCGCGGCATGACCGACGGATACGACTGCGAAGCCGACGGCAACACGCTTCCCGCTTACGCGCTCCTCGGCGAAGTGCGCCAGCAGCAGGACAACCTGCGCGTCCTCGCGGACGACACGGGCGGCGCGGCGGTTGTCGGCGTGAACGATCTGAACGGCGGCCTGGAGCGCGTCGTCCGACTGAGCAGTACCTATTACGTGATCGGATTCAACTCGTCCAACAAAGGCGGCGCCGGTCGATACCACCGCATCAAGGTGACGGTCGACCGCCCCGGCGCCAGAGTGGTGTCGCGCAAAGGGTACGTGACCCCTCGCGCGCCCGATCGCAAGGCGCTCGCGGCGCTGGCCGGTCCGCCCGGATCGTCCGTGGAATTGCGCGAAGCGCTGAACGCCGTCCTGCCGATGACGGACCTGCCGATGTCGCTGACCGCCGCGGCGTTTCGTCAGCCGAACCGCAAGGGCGTCTCGGCGGCAGTCGTGATCGAGACGCTGGGACACGATCTCGACTGGACGCCAGCCGGCGTCCTCGCGGCGCCGGTGGAAATGACCGCCGCGGCGCTGCAGCCGCGAGGCGGCATCCGGACGGGCGAGCAGGCGAAACTTCAGATCACGCAGCCGGCAGACACCGCGGAACGAATCAGAAGCCTCGGCGTGCGCTGGCTCGCGAGGCTCGACGATCTCACGCCAGGCCGCTATGAAATTCGCGGCGCCGTCACCAACGGGCCGCTGAAGCAGGGCAGCGTGTCCTACGAGCTGCAGATTCCGGATCTCTCGAAGCGGCCGCTCGCGATGAGCGACGTCGTCATCGCCTCGGTGGTCGCATCGCAGCGGCTGACGCTTCGGCCCGACCGGCGGCTGTCCGAGGTGCTGCCCGCACCGCCCACGACGCTGCGCCAGTTTCTGCCGGCCGACACGATCGCGATCTATGCGGAGGCGTACGACAACGACGCGCAGCTCGTGCGCGAGATCGAGACGAGCGTGTCGATTGTCAGCGCAGGTGGCGAGGAGCGCGGCCATGTCGTTGCGACGCAGATGCCGGTGAACGGCGTCGTCCGCATCCAGCAGCGGTTCGCGCTGGCGGAACTCCCACCGGGCAGCTACACGCTCGCCGTCGAAGCCCGGCAGACCGCCAACCGATCGGTTGCCGCCGGACGCGCGCTGCCGTTTCAGATCGTCGACGCCGGAAACAGGTAGAAGCTCTCGACGCCCCCTGACAGCGTCGTCAACAGCCTGCTGAACGTTCCGCCGTCATCGGCCTGCGTGAGATCCGCGGCCTGCAGCAGTCCCTGCGTGAAGCTCTCGGCGTCGACGGTGCGGTAATTCAACCGGATCGAGTGCATGCGCGCGAGGACGCAGGCGGCGTTGAGCTGCGCCACCGCCATCGCGAGCTCGTCGACGACAGGCCTGCGTCCTGTCCCCAGCGTCGTGACGGCCGAGCGGAGGTAATGCGTCGCGATCTCCCGGATGTCGTCGTCTCCGGCATCGAACGTCACGTGTCGCGCCGCGGACAGGTCGAAGCCTGCGACGGCGGGACCGAGGCCGTGCAGATGCAGCGCGAGCCGCACGAGACGCGCGCGAATCGCGCCCGCGTGATCGCGGATGTCCGGATCGAGGTGCGACTGCACCGACGCGACGGCGAGCAGAAATCCGCGGAAGAGCAGACGACTCAGCCGCGACGGACGACGCGCAGGAGGCAGGCGCTCGGCGTTCAGCGCGTGACGGCTCATGACGTCGACGTACTGGACGAAGTCGTCTTCCGGCAGGCGGAGGACCTGTCGCCGCGTCAGATCATCGATGAACGCGGCAATACGCCGCACGCTGATGCGCACGTCGAATGACCCGTCGGGACCCGGCGTGTCGAGGATGCGCGAGAGCGTCGAGCGGATCTTCTGAACCATCGTCGCGCCGATTCGATGACCCGCGATGAGCTCGACTCGTGCCGGCGACTCGGGCTGCGCCTCCTTCCACGCGATATAGAGCCGGCTGATGTCGCGCGACTGCGCCGACAGCAGCTCGCCGTCGTTGGCGACGACCGTCGGGCAGGCGAAGCTGGCGGTCACCACGACGTCGCCTTCGATCGAATTGAAGCGCAGCGGAAACACACGGCAGGCGATCGGCTTGCGATCGAATCCAAGTGCTTCGTGAATCCGGCAGAGTCCCGCATCCGACAGGAAGCCGCACGCGCCGTCGGCCCGATGCCGGATCTGCAGCACCGATGCGTGCCCGGGCACCGGCTCGAACGGATCGCCGGCCCCGCTGAACCACCGTTCGGCGCCGGCTTTCCGATAGGCGTCAGCTTCCGCGAGCGTGACCGGCACCGTCGCGCGGCGGCAGCAGCGTCCGCACTGGCCGCACGTGAAGCGCTGATCCGGCGACAGCAGCACGACGCTAGGAGACCTCGAGCACCGGGTTGAGCACGTTCGGGGGACGCTGGCCCGTGAGCCCGGCGATGCAGTTGGTGACGGCCATGTTCGACATCTTCAGCCGCGTCTCGATCGTGCCGCTGCCGATGTGCGGCGTCAGGACGACGTTCGGGAGGGCGGCGAGCCCGGGAGCGAGCGCCGGCTCCTTTTCGTACACATCGATTCCGGCGGCGAAGATGCGTCGGCGCCTGAGCGCGCTCACGAGCGCCCGTTCGTCCACGATGGGACCGCGGGCCGCGTTGACGAGGACCGCGGTCGGCTTCATCAGCGAGAGTTCCTTTGCGCCGATGTAGTGCCGTGTCTCCGGGAACAGCGGCAGGTGCAGCGTGACGACGTCCGACTCGCGCAGCAGCGTCTGCTTGTCGACGTAGGACGCGCGGAACTCCTGTTCAATCGAATCCAGCGCGCGGCTCCGGCTCGCGTAGAGGACCTTCATGCCGAAACCCATCGCGCGCCGGGCGACGCCGCGGCCGATGCGGCCGAACCCGCAGATGCCGATCGTCTTGCCGTAGATATCCTGGCCGAGGAAGTCCATCATCCGCCATCGCTTCCACTTGCCCGCGCGCACGGTCCGGTCGGCATTCGACAGCCCGCGCGCGGCGGCGAGGATCAGCGCCCATGTGAGGTCCGCGGTGGTGTCGTCGAGGACGCCCGGTGTGTTCGTCAGCATTACGCCGTGCTTCGTCGCGGCCGCGATGTCGAAGTTGTTGTAGCCCACGGCGACATTGCAGACGATCCGGAGCTGCGGATTCTTCGCGAGCACCGCGGCGTTGATGAGGTCGGTCGGCCCGGTAATCGCACCGGCCTTGCCCTTCAGGCGCTGCAGCAGCTGCCGCGGACTCACCGGCGCGTCCTGCTGATTGCTGTCGACGACGAAATGCTGTTTCAGGCGGGCGAGGGCTTCCGGGGAGATCTCGCGTGTGACGAGGACACGTGGTTTCATCAGGGTTCGCCGCGATTTTATCGCAACGAACCCTGGAACCGTGGAACCCTGGAACCGTGGAACCCTGGAACCCTGGAACCGTGGAACCTAGTTCGGAAAATCCTGCGTCAGCGACACGTCGTCGATCCGCGCCGCGCCCGGCGAGGCCGGAGAGTACAGCCAGACGCGGATCGTCGCGCCGGTGGGCGCGTTGAAGTGAAGCGTCAGCGGCTCTGCGCCGTAGTTGCCCGGGGCGTTCGTGATCGGCACGTCGATGGAGGCGGCGGACTGCCCGTTGACGTTGACGCCGACAAACGCGCCGCCGCGATCGGAGTTGGCGAAGAACGCCAGCGTGTAGGCGCCGGCCGCCGGCGCGGTCACTTCCTGATAGAGGCCGCAGTCCTGATACGTCGTCTGGATGCACGCGCCGTTCTGGTAGCCGTTGTGCGGGTGCGTGTCGGTCACCGCGTCCACGGCACGGAGCGGCCGGTCGGACACCCATCCGGGACCGAGATTCGGCGGCGTGTAGCCCTCGAAGCCGGGCTCGACGAGCAGGTTCTTCTCGACGGCCACGCTGTCGATCGTCGCCGTATTCAGCATGCTCGTGTTGTGGCTGGTCACCGCCAGGCCGGCGGTCGTGTTCGGCCCGAGCGGAACCTGCACATACCCGATCTGCTGCCACGTGCTGCTGGACCAGTCGAATACGAATGCGACGACGATCGAGTTGACGGTCGCGTACGCGCGCTGGAGCTTCAGCGCGACGGGGAAGGACTTCTGAATCCCGGTGACGTATGTCGTCGCGCCGTTGGCCGACGAGCGCGTCATGAACTCGACGAAGCCGTCCGGCTTCACGTCGAGAATCACGTGCGTCGACCCGGGGTCGAGCGACGAGCGGAACATGATGCCGGCCTTCGCGAACGCGCTGGTGTTGCTCTCGCTGACCACGCGCGCCTCGATGAAGCCGTCGCTGTTCATCGGCGTGGACGCGAAGTTGAACGAATCGGCCGCGCCCCAGATGTCGGAGCCGGCGCCGCTGACCGTAAACGTGCCTCCCGAGTAGCGTCCGGCGCCGCCGATGCCGACGGTGCCGATGTCGGTGTCCGTCCAGTCGATGGGCAGCCCGCCGCCGCTTCCCGTCGACGTGCGCAGGATGACGTTGTCGAACACCGCCTGATTGAGCACGGTCGGGTCGTGGCTCGTGACGGCGAGGCCGGCGAGCGCGCTGCCGCCGAGCGTGGCCGTGCCGAGCGTCGTCCAGCTGTTGCCGTCGGCCGAGATCGCGGCCGTGACGACGCTGCCTGTGCGCGACAGCTTCAGCCAGGGCTGCGGCAGCAGGGAGCCGGCGATGTACGTCGTGCTGCCGCCGGCGGTTCCGCGCGCCATGAACTCGATCGCGCCGCCGGGCCGCACGTCCAGGATCACGTCCGCGGCTGACGCGCTCGTGCTCTGGCGCATCATGATCCCGGCTTTCGCGTACGTCGACGTCGACTGCTCGCCGCTCACGCGCGCGACGATGCTGCCGTCGCCGGCGAGCGGCTGCGACACGAACTGAAACGCGTCGGCGGCGCCCCAGATGTCGGCGCCCGCACCGGCGACGTAGTAGACGTTGGCGTTGAACGAGGAGATGCCGTGGACGCCGACGGCGCCGACATCGGTCGCCGTCCACTGCGACGGCAACATCTGCGTGAACTGGTACACCTCCCCGCCCGCGCCGACGAACGACCAGGTGCTGCCGTCCGCGAAATAGCGCATCGACACGGCAGAAGCGACGCCGCTTCCTTGAATCGACACCGAGAACACCTGGTTCGTCATCGCCTGATCGGAATAGCCGGTGAACGTTCCCGTGGCGGTGAACGGCGTCGAGAACGTGGCCCGCGCGCCGTCGGCGGCCGTCGGAACGGCGAACGGCTGAGTCGTGAACGTGAACTGGCCCTTCACCCAGACGCTGCTGTACATGACGCCGTTGATTTCCTCGGGGAACGGGTGGTTCGAGGCGTTGCTGGTGTTGATTACGTTGTCGAGCTCGCCGCGCGTGCCCGCGGTGTACATGTGCGACACGCCCTGCATGACCTCACCGTTGAGCTGCGTGTTCGGAGCGACGAGCCTGAAGCCTGTCAGACTGCCGTCCCACATCGTCGAAGGCGCGCCATCGGTGACCGTAATGGTCTGCGCGGCCGCTGGCGCGCTGATCAGCGCAAAAGACAGGAACAAGTACGTAAACGTCGTGCGGGTGGACACGGCGGGGACCCTCCGCCGCTTAGCTCACGCACGAGTCGTACCTATTCCTAATGCAGCGTGTAGTTGAGCAGCCAGACCAGAAACAGCACCGTCGGAACATGGACGACGAACTGCAGAGCCGCGTAACCGACGATGTCGCGGGCTTTCAGGCCGAGGATGCCGAGCAGCGGGAGCATCCAGAACGGATGCACGAGGTTCGCGAGGGCCTCGGTGGCGTTGTAGGTCTGCACGACCCAGCCGAGGTGGACGTGCAGCTCTTTGGCCGCCTGAAGCATATACGGCGCTTCGATCAGCCACTTGCCGCCGGCTGAGGGGACGAAGAGGCCGAGCACCGCCGAGTAGATGCCGACGAGCAGCGGATACGTGTGCTGCGTCGAGACGTCGACGAAGAAGTGCGCCATCCGCGACGCGAGGCCCGACTCCGTCATCATCTTCACCATGCCCGCGTACATCGGATACTGCACGAGCACGCCGGCCACCGACGGCACGGCCGCGGCGATCGACTTCACGAACGATCGCGGACGCCAGTGGAGCAGGATGCCCGCGACGAGGAACAGGAACACGTAGTGATTCAGCTCGAGAATCACCGACGCGCCCTTCGACGCGACCTCCGTCGCCAGGTACGCGAGGCCGAACACGCCGACGACGATGCTGAGCAGCGGGCTGTATTCCAGATATTCGCCGGGCTTCTCGGGCCGCTCGTCGACCGCCGTCGCGGGCGCGTACGTGACGCCCATGTCGCTCATGCTGCGCGCGTGCGATTCGGCCGGCGCCGAGTAGTACGCGATGACCATCGACAGGACGACGATGACGCCGGCGGTGGCGAGGCTCTGCCAGAGCAGGAGCGTCTGGCTGAGCGGGATGACGCCGCTGATGTTCAGAATCGACTGCGGCAGCGACGCCGGCGCCGCCATGATCAGCGCGGCGGACGAGGAGAGCCCGAGCGCCCATACGCTGCCGATGCCGAGATACGCCGCCGCGCCGACCGCGCGGTAGTCGGCGCCGCGCACGCGGTGCGTGACCTCGCGCGCCAGCAGCGCGCTGATGATCAGGCTGAAGCTCCACGAGATGAGCGAGGTCAGCATGGAGAAGACCGCGACGAACGCGACCGCCGTGCGCCCGCTTTTCGGAATCGCCGCCAGGCGGCACACCACGCGATAGACCGGAGGTGCCGTCGCCACCGAGTAGCCCGTGATGATGATCAGCGTCATCTGCATCGTGAAGTTCACGAGGTCCCAGAAGCCGGCGCCGAACCACGCCGCGGCCTGCACCGGCGAGTTGCCGATGGAGACGGCCGCCGTGAACACGATCAGGACGGCGACCAGCGCGAGGGCGAACGCGTCGGGGAACCACTTCTCGAACCACTCGGACAGACGGAGGCCGGCATTCGCGAGCCACGAATTTTTCATGAGCGGGGGAATTATAATTCCGCTGCCGTGGCGCCTCTGCTTGAGATGCGTGGGATCTCAAAGTCCTTTCCGGGCGTCCGCGCACTGGACGGCGTGTCGCTGACGGCGAACGCCGGCGAGGTGCACTTCCTCCTCGGACAGAACGGCGCGGGGAAGTCGACGCTGATGCGCGTCCTCTGCGGGGCGCACCATCCCGACGCCGGCGAGATCCTGCTGCACGGCGCGCCCGTGCGGCTGAAGTCGCCCGCGGATGCGCGGCGGCTCGGCGTCGCCGTCATCTTCCAGGAGTTCTCGCTCGTCCCGTATCTCGACGTCGCGCAGAACATCTTTCTCGGGCGCGAGACCGCCCGCCGCCGCATGCACGCCGAAGCGCGGCGCCTGCTCGACACGCTGGGCGTGGATCTCGACACGCGCACGCTCGTGCACGCGCTCGGCGTCGCGCAGCAGCAGGTCGTCGAGATCGCGAAGGCGCTCTCGCAGGACGCGCGCATCCTCGTGATGGACGAGCCGACGGCCGCGCTGTCGGACCACGAGATCGATCGGCTGTTCGCGCGGATCCGCGCGCTCAGGGCTGACGGCGTCGCCGTCATTTACATCTCGCACCGGCTGCAGGAGATCGCGGCCATTGCCGATCGCGTGACCGTCCTGCGCGACGGGAAGAACGTCGCGTCGTGCGCCGCGGGCGAGAAGACCGTCGACGAGCTCGTGCATCTGATGGTCGGACGGGCCGTCGAGACGACGTACCGGCAGACGTTCTGCGAGCAACCCGGCGACGTCGTCCTCGACGTGAGGGATCTGACATCGGCGAACGGCATCGCGCATGCGTCGCTGACGGTGCGGGCCGGTGAGGTCGTGGGGCTCGCCGGACTGGTCGGCGCCGGCCGGACGGAGCTGGCCCGGGCAATCTTCGGCGCTGATCGCGTGACGAGCGGCGTGGTGCAGGTCCACGCGCGGGCGGGACGGGCGGGATGGGCAGGACAGGCGGGGCCTGTCGGGGCCGTGCGTGCGGGCGTGGCGCTTGTGCCAGAAAACCGGAAGACGGAAGGCCTCGCGCTCAACCGGTCCGTCGAAGACAACGTCCTCGTCGCCGGCCTCCGCCGCCTCTTTCCGCGGGGCTGGTACTTCGCGCGCGCGGCCGCGACCGTCGCGCACGACGTCGTCTCGAAGCTGCGCATCGCCACGCCGTCGATTACGCGGGCCGTGCGGTTTCTGTCAGGCGGCAACCAGCAGAAAGTCGTCATCGGCAAGTGGTTCACCGCCGGCTCGCGGTTCTTCATCTTCGACGAGCCCACGCGCGGGATCGACGTCGGCGCCAAGGCGGAGATCTACGGCGTCATCGAGCAGCTCGTGTCCGGCGGCGCCGCGGTGCTGATGATCAGCTCCGAGCTGCCGGAGATGGTGGCCGTCTGCGATCGCGCCTACGTCATGCGCGACAAGCGCATCGTCGGCGAACTGGGGAGACGCGAGCTGACGGAAGCCAACATCCTGAGACTGGCGATGCATCATGAGTAGTCCGCCTGAAGGCGGACACTACGGGGACGGGCGGCGGGTAGTGCCCCACGGGGACGCCCGGCAGGTAGTGTCCGGCTTCAGCCGGACCATCCCGGGCGCCGCGTACCTGCTGGTCGTGTTGCTCGTCGTGTTTTCGATCTCGGGATCCGGGTTCGCGACGGTGTCCAATGTCCTGAACATCGGCGTGCAGTCGTCCGTGCTCCTGCTGCTCGCGCTGCCGATGACGCTCATCATCATGACCGAAGGCCTCGACCTCTCGATGGGCGCGGTGCTGAGCCTTGCCGGCGTCGTCCTCGCGACGCAGTTGATGCACGAGCATGGCCTCGGCGTGAGCCTGGCCGCGGCGATCGGCGTCGGCCTCGCGTTCGGCGTCGGCAACGGGCTGCTCGTCGTGGCGTTCGGCGTGCCGCCGTTTGTCGCCACGCTCGGCACGCTCGGCATCGCGCAGGGGCTCGCGCTCGTCATCACCGGCGGCCAGAGCGTCGTCGGCATCGGCGATGCGCTGCCGGCGCTCTATGCGCGGATGCCGCTCGGCATCCCGTTTCCTGTCTGGGTCGCCGCCATCGCATTCGTCGTGTTCCGTTTCTCGTTGCAGCGAACCAGATTCGTCTCCTATGTGTCGGCCATCGGCGGCAACCGCGACGCGCTCGTGCTCGCCGGCGTGCCGGCCGGTTTGTATCAGGTCGCGACGTACGCGCTCGGCGGCGCGATGGTCGGGCTCGCCGCGCTGCTCTTCACCGGCCGCATCAGCGCCGGACACCCGACGGCCGCGATCGGCATGGAATTCGACGCGATTGCCGCCGTCATCGTCGGCGGCACCTCGTTCGAGCGCGGCAAGGGGAGCATCGCCGGCACGCTCGTCGGCGTCCTGACGATCGGTGTCCTGAAGAACGGTCTCAACGTGCTCAGCGTGTCCTCGTCGCTGCAGGTCGCGAGCATCGGCGTCCTCGTCATCGTCGCGCTCGTGATCGACTCGGTGCTGAAGCGATGAAGACCGTCGCGTATCGCCTCATCGCGGTCGCGCTGATCGGCATCGCGCTGACCTTCACGACGGACGTGTTTCTGACGCCGGCGAATCTGCTGAACGTCCTGCGGCAGGCGAGCCTGACGTTTCTCATCGCGTCCGGGCTCACGCTGACGATTCTCACGGCCGGTCTCGATCTGTCCGTCGGCGCGAACGTCGGCCTGTCCGCGTGTCTTGCGGCGACGGTGATGAAGTCGACGGGGTCCATTGCGCTCGGCGTGATGACCGGTCTCGGCTTCGGCACCCTCGTCGGCCTGGTCAACGGGCTGATCGTCACGCTGCTGAAGCTGCCGCCGTTCATCGCGACGTATGGGATGCTGTGGACGCTCAACGGCGTGACGTACTGGTTCATGGGCGGCGAGACGATCTACGGGTTCTCGGCCGGCTTCCGTCAGATCGGCAGCGGCTACTGGCTCGGCGTGCCGGTGCCCATCTACGTCATGGCGGCGTTCCTCGTCGCGGGCGGAATCTTTACGCGGTACACTACCTTCGGCCACGAGGTGTACGCGATCGGCGCGAATCCCGAAGCGGCGCGCCTCTCCGGCGTGCCGGTTCGATCGCGGCTGAATCTCGTGTACATCCTGAGCGGCGCGATGGCGGGCCTGGCGGCGATTGTCTATCTCGCGCGGCTCAACTCCGCCGAGGCGGACATCGGCGAGGCGTTGACGCTGCCGGCGATCGCGGCCGTGCTCATCGGCGGCACGTCGCTCTTCGGCGGCGAAGGGAGTCTCGTGGGAACGCTGATTGGCGCCGTGACGTTGACGCTCGTGGTCAACGGCATGAATCTTCTGAACGTGGACGCAAACTGGCAGCCGCTCGTGACCGGCGTGATTGTGATCCTGGCGGTATGGATCGACGTGGTCACGAGGCAGAGAGCGGAGCAGAGAGCATGAGACGGATCACAACACAGAGATCGCAGGGATCGCCGAGAAGACCATTTCTGATCGTCTCCGTGATCTCCGTGATCTCCGTGATCTCTGTGTTTAGTTTCTGTGTTCTCTCCGCGGACAACGAGCGCGTCGCGGTCTTCACGAAGAATCAGACGAACCCGTATTTCACGATGCTTCGCATGGGCGCCGAGAACGCCGCGAAGCAGATGAACGCGAAGGTCACGCAGTACGTGCCGACGCGGCCCGACAGCATCCCCGATCAGATGAGCCAGATCGAAGATGCCATTACGAAGCGCCCGGACGCCGTGCTGTTCGCGCCGGTCGACTTCAAGGCCATGGGCCCGGGCGTGCTGAAGCTGAATGCGGCGAAGATTCCGGTCGTCAACATCACCGATCGCGTCGAGAAAGGGCAGGTCGTCAGCTTCGTCGGCGTCGACGACTATCAGGTCGGCCTCGCCACCGCACGCGCGCTGTTCAGGAAGATGAACGGCAAGGGCGGCATCATCATTCTCGAAGGCGTCCGCGGCGTCCTCACGAGCTCGGAGCGCATGCGCGGATTCCAGGCGGCGCTCAAGGAGTCGCCGGGCATCAGGCTCCTCGCGTCGCAGCCGGCGAACTACCAGCGTCTGATGGCGCTCCAGGTCACGGAAAACCTGCTGCAGTCGCATCCGAACATCCAGGGCGTCCTCGCGGCGAACGACGCGATGGCGCTCGGCGCGCTCGAAGCCGCCGACGGCGCCGGCAAGAAGGTGTTCGCCGTGGGCATCAACGGCACGAAGGAAGCCATGGACGCGATCAAGGCGGGCCGCCTGCTCGCATCAGGCGACAACAACGGCTTCATCCAGGGCTGCATCGGGACGATGGCGGCGATTCGGACGCTGCGGAAGCAGCCCGTGCCCAGGGAGATCGTGTTTCCGGCCGTCGTGATCGATCAGACGAACTACCGGCAATACGACATTCCCGACGCACAACGCGTGTGCCCGAAGTGGGAAACCATCGTCAAGTAGCCGGTCTTCGGGCCTGCATGCAGGCGTGATAATCTCTCCTGCATGCAGAACTCCGTTAGACGCGTAACCCTCGTTGTCGCTGCCGTTACGGCGATTCTTCTGACATCCGCGCCGACGTTCGCGCAGGCGCCGGCGGCGCAGGGCCGGGGCGGCGGCCGCGGGCGCGGCGGCGTGCCCGACGCGCCGACCGGGCCGGTCCCGCGGACGGCGGACGGCCACCCCGACCTTACCGGCAACTGGCAGCCCAACGCGATCGGCCAGAACGTCGACATGATCCGCGCCGGCGTCGAAGTGCCGATGCTGCCCGCGGCAAAGGCCGTGTACGACAAACGCAAGGCCGAGCTCGGCCGCGAAGATCCCGAATCGCGCTGTCTGCCGCCCGGCGTCCCGCGCATGAGCACGACGCCGTATCCGTGGCGCTTCATCCAGACGCCGAAAGAGCTCGTGGTCGTGTACGAGGGCGGCGCGCACATCTGGCGCGACATCTGGCTGGACGGTCGTCCGCACAACCCGCAGGTCGAAGAGACCTGGCTCGGCGATTCAATCGGCCACTGGGAAGGCGATACGCTCGTCGTCGAAACGGTGGGACAGAACGACCTCACGTGGATCGACGCGGCCGGCATCCCGCACTCGAAGGACATGAAGGTCACCGAGCGCATCACGCGCACGGATCTCGGCCACCTGGAGATCGTCCACATCATCGACGACCCGAAGACGTTCTCGCGCCAGTGGAGCTTCACGACACACCCGACGATGCTCAAGGGCGAGCTGATCGAGTACATCTGCCAGGAGAACAATCGCGACGTCGAGCATCTGGTGGGGGCGAAATAGGGATTAGGGTTTAGGGATTAGGGCTTAGGGATTATGCATGTCCTTATCCGCGGCACTTTCCCGGCCGCTCTGTTCTACCTTTTCGATTGTGTTGACTAAGAACCCGCAACGTTGATTGCACGCACGAAGCAATCCCTGAAGGACCATGTAGTACTTTACGTTGTCGTTCCGCCGACGTCCGACGATGAATAGCGTTAGAGAGATCAGTGTCAATCCCCACGACATGATTTCATGCCACGCGTGCGTCGAATCTCTGCCAACTGCCATGCAGCACGACCACGATTGTGCGGTGGACTCTTACGCTCTTCGCGCTTCTCGCAGGACAATCGCTCGCGGCCGGACGTCAACCGCGGCCGGACAGAATCCCACTAACTGCGGGCCGCGGGTGCGTGAGGGTACGGACCGGAGGACCGAAGTTCCGGCCGCGCGTTGATGGGAGGCGCGAGCGATTGACCGAGAGAAGCGCCTATAGACGGAGTCGACCGAACGATCAGTCGCAGTCCACCTAAAAGGTGAACACTACGTACATCTCAGTGTTTTGTAGCCTCGATTGAAATCACGAGCGACTTCGACACCGGCTGGTTGCTCTTGTCCGCCGTCGCCCGGATCGGGACGAGGACGTTCGCTTCCGGATAGTACGTCGCCGCGCAGCCGGACGGGATCTCGTACGGCACGACCTTGAACCGCTCGGCCCGGCGCGTCTCGCCCTCGAAGTGGCTCACCAGGTCGACCCATTCGTCGCGTCTGAAGCCGAGGCGCGCGATGTCGTTGGGATTGAGGAAGACGACGCGGCGGCCGTGCGCGATGCCGCGGTACCGATCGTTCTCGCTGTAGATCGTCGTGTTGAACTGGTCGTGCGAGCGGAGCGTCGTCAGCAGCAGCTGGTTGTCGGCGACCTCGTGCGATGGTCGCGGATGGACCGTGAACTTCGCGCGGCGTGACGGCGTCTTGAACTTCCCCTGATACGGATCGTTCGGGAGGTAGAAGCCGCCGGACTCGCGAACCCGCACGTTGTACTGCGTGAAGCCGGGGACCACGTGCTCGATGTGCTGGCGGATGCGATCGTAGTTCTCGATGAGCGCGTCCCAGTCGACGGTGGTGCGCTCGCCGAGCGTCGCCTTCGCGATGCCCGCGACGATCGCCGGCTCGCTCTTCAGGTGCTCGGACGCCGGCGGATTCACGCCGCGCGACATGTGGACCACGCCCATCGTGTCTTCGACGGTGACGAACTGCGGACCGGACGCCTGCATGTCGCGCTCGGTTCGGCCGAGGCAGGGAAGAATCAGCGCCTGTTCGCCGGTCACGAGATGCGCGCGATTGAGCTTCGTCGACACCTGCACCGTCAGCCGGCAGCGCCCGAGCGCCTCCGACGTGTAGTTCGTGTCGGGTGTCGCCGCGAGAAAGTTGCCGCCGAGACCCACGAACACCTTCACCTTGCCCTGATGCATCGCCTCGATCGTGCAGACGGTGTCGTGGCCGCGTTTGGTCGGCGGCTGGAAATGGAACTCGTCGCCGAGGCACTTCAGAAACTCCGGGCTCATCTTCTCCCAGATGCCGACCGTGCGATCGCCCTGGACGTTGCTGTGGCCGCGCACGGGGCAGAGTCCGGCGCCGCGATGGCCGATCTGTCCGAGCATCAGCGCGAAGTCGACGATGCTCTGGACGTTGGCGACGCCGTTCTTGTGCTGCGTGATGCCCATGGCCCACGAGCAGATCATCCGCTTCGCGCCCATCGCGATCCGCGCGGCCTCGCGAATCCGCTCGCGTGAGATGCCGCTGTCGGCGACGATGTCGTCCCAGCGTTCGCGGCGCAGATCGTCGGCGACGGCGTCGAAGCCTTCGGTGTGATGCGCGATGAAGTCGTGCGCGAGGACCGCGCCGCCCGTGCGGTCGTCCTCCTCGAGGAGCTCCTTCATCAGGCCTTTCAGCAGCGCGACGTCGCCGTTGACGCGCACCGGCAGGAACAGGCATGCCATCTCGGTGCCCTGCGTGAGCAGGTGCGCGGGCTCCTGCGGGTTCTTGAAACGAATCAGTCCGGTCTCGACGAGCGGGTTGATGCTGACGATGCGGCAGCCGCGGCGCGCGGCTTTCTGCAGCTCGGTCAGCATGCGCGGATGATTCGTGCCCGGGTTCTGTCCGAAGATGAAGATGGCGTCCGCCTGCGAGAAGTCGTCCAGGCGCACCGTCGACTTGCCGAAGCCGATCGTCTCCGTCAGCCCGGTGCCGCTCGACTCGTGACACATGTTCGAGCAGTCCGGCAGGTTGTTGGTGCCGAACTGGCGCGCGAACAGGCCATAGAGAAACGCCGCTTCGTTGCTCGCGCGTCCTGACGTGTAGAACGACGCTTCGTCCGGCGAGTCGAGCGCGCGCAGCTCCCGTCCAATCATGCCGAACGCGTCGTCCCACGAGATGGGTTCGTAGAGGTCCGAGTCGATCCGTCGCACCATCGGATGCGTGATGCGGCCAAACGCCTCGAGCTCGACGTCGCGCATGCGGAGCAGGGAAGAAATCGGATTCTTCGCGAACACGTCGGGCGTCAACCGCTTCAGCGTCGCTTCGGACGCGACGGCCTTTGCGCCGTTCTCGCAGAACTCAGCCACGTGACGCTCGCCGTCGGGATCCGGCCAGGCGCAGCTGGGGCAGTCGAAGCCGTCCTTCTGGTTCAGCTTGAGCAGCGTGTGGAACGTCCTGCCGACGCCCATCTCCTTGAAACCGAAGTGCGCGGTCTCGTAGATGGCGTACGCACCCGCGGCTGTCTTATGACGCCGTCCTTCGTCGGCGCCGTTGCGCTCGAGCGGAGGCTGCGCGCCGTCAACCCCATGGGCCAGATGCGCGTCCGGATCAGTTGGATGGACGTCCTTCGCCTGGTTCGGCGCGCTGTTCTCGTCGTGGTCATGCAGGTGCATGACGTCTGCTGAAGCAAGGAGAGGGCCCGACTGTGACTGGAGACTGGAGACTAAGAAGCGTGCCTCCGCGCGTGCACCTCGCGGTCGTGCGTGGTTTCGTGGACGTAGAGACGCAGCGTGGCGACGGCAATCGACATCAGGATCGGCCCGGCAATCAGCCCGGAGATCCCGAAGATCTCGAGGCCGCCGAAGAGTGCGATGAACGTCAGGATCGCCGGCGTGTCCTCGTCGCCGACGAGCGCGGGACGCAGGACGTAATCGCTGAGGCCGATGACCGTGACACTGCACCACACGAGCTCGAGCACGGCACGGCCGGTGTGGCCCGTGAAGATCAGATACAGACCAGCAGGCACCCAGATGAGCAGCGTACCGACGCCCGGAATGAGCGAGGCGACCGCCGTCGCCGCACCGAAAAACGCCGGCTGCGGCACGCCTGAGATCCAGTAGCCGATACCGGCAAGAATCCCCTGGGCGAGGCCGGTCACAACCGTGCCCGCAAGCGTCGCTTTGCCCGCGCGGCGGAACTCGTCGAGCACCGCGCGTGTGTGCTCCGGTTGGAGCGGCGAGACCGTCTCGACCGCACCCGCCATCTTCGGCCAGTACCGCAGGACGACGAACATCGCGAGGAGCGCGAAGAACAGACCCAGCAGCAGGCTGAACGTTCCGGCCGCCGCGGCCGCGGCAATCGCGCCCGCGCGCGTCGCCGCCTCGCCGAAACCGGCCTCGAGCTTCGACGAGATCGTCGCGAGATCGACGCCGTGCCGCGCGAGCCAGTCCGTCACGCTGTTGGCGGAAGTGCCGCCCTGCTGAAGCTCGTCCCGCACCGTCGTCATGAATCCCGACAGGTGCGTGATGAACAGCGTCAGAAAACCGGTTGTCGCCGCGAGCACGACCGCGCCGGTGCAGATGACGAGCATCGTCGCCGTCAGCGCCGGACGTCTGGTCCGCCGCACTATCCGGTGGTAGAGCGGTTCGACGACGAAGCCGGTCAGCGCGCCGAGCAGCAGGCTGATCGCAAAGGGCAACGCGAGCCACACCACGGCGGCAAGTGCGGCAATCGCCAGCCATCCCAACGCCCGTGAGTCTGGTGCGGTGCGCATCGCGCGTGTCCTGCACGGAGCTCAAGCAAGACACGGTCCGCGTGACGGCGGGCCTGAAAGGCCCGCCCTACTGGCAGACGTCAGTGATGCAGATCGATTCGAGCGTGCGGCCGACCGGCGGCGCCGGCAGGCCTTTGTCGGCCATCAGCTTCCGCAGCAGCAGCCCTGTCTCGGGATGCGGAATCGCCGACTGGACGCCGACGCGGACGAGTCCGTCGGCGTAGTCGACCGGCAGCCACGTGTGCGTCGCGAGCTCACGGCTGCCGCGGTTGTCCGTGTTGCCGAAGTCGCGGATGTCGAGGCGCGCGCCCCGATCGACGAGCAGCTGGACGACGGCGGTCGCGCCCTTGTGCGCCGCGCCATGGAGCGCGACGCGGCCGGTGGCCGCCTGGTCGTTGGGATCGAGGCCGAGGTCGAGCAGCATGCGCACGGCTTCGAGCGTGTCCTTCGGCGACCACTCGTACGTGATGCCTTCGACCCAGCCGATGCCGGCCGCCACCTGGAGCGCCGAGACGCCGAGCTCGGTCTTGATCTTCGGATCCGCGCCGTGCGCGAGCAGGAGCTTCATGAGCGGCAGGTCGCCCGACTGCGACGCGCGCAGGAAGGCCGTCGCGCCGTTTTCGTCGAGCCACTGGTTGGTGAACACCGTGCGCGTCTCGGTGCTGTCCTTGACGCGCGCGTTGACGTTGGCGCCCTTGTCGAGCAGCAGCTTGATGAAGTCGAGGTGATCCATGTCCGGCTTGCGGACCGGATAGTCGCCGTTCTCGATGTTGCGGTTGTCGGTCGCGAGGTAGAGCGGCGTCCATCCGCCCTTGTTCGCGAGGTTGACGTCCGCGCCGTGCTCGATCAGATACGCGCCGAGCTTGTAGTAGCGGTTCTGCGTCGCGACGAGCAGCGGGCTCCAGCCGTAGCCGGTCGTCTCGTTGATGTTCGCGCCCGCGCCGAGGAGCACCTTCACCGAGTCGAGGTCGTTGGTGCGCACCGCGAAGACGAGCGGCGTGAGCTGTCCGCCGTCTTTCGGCGCCGGCCCGCGTCCGCGGCCGAACGCGGCCACGGCCGCATCGTCGTTCTCGTCGAAGCCGGAGCCGTCGCCGGCGTCGCCGCCGCGCCCGCGTCCGC
>JADMIO010799932.1_pt1 | contig 67460 bp, 60 predicted proteins | sample 8958161 | NCBI WGS metagenome assembly JADMIO01 (sample SAMN16585339, study PRJNA669376) | soil metagenome | isolation source: Crop rotation soil | place: USA: Cullars Rotation, Alabama | collected 2011 | reverse complement strand
CGCGACAACTTGTCCACGTGGAATTCTAAGCTTAGGATCCCAATGTGCTGGAAAGGACGGGCACGGCGAGCGTCTCGCAGGCCGCTGCCATACCGCGCACGGCCTCCTCGAGCTGGAAGTAGACGTCGAGGCGCAGCGGGTTGCCGAAGTTGAGGCAGTCGGTAATCGCGACGGGCTTGGCGCCGGTGCAGGCCACGTTTCGACACGCCTCGGCGACGGCGAGCGCGCCACCGGCGAACGGGTCGAGGTACGTCTTCACGCCGTTGCCGTCCGTGGCGACCGCGATGGCGCGCGGTGCTGATTCCTTGATACGCAGGACAGCGGCATCCGAGCCGGGGCCCGTGACGGTGTTTGTCAGGACCTGGTGGTCGTACTGGCGATAGATCCAGCGCTTCGAGGCGATCTCTGGCGCGCTGAGCAGCTGTAGCAGCGCGGCGTTGGCGTCCGCGGCCGCCGTTGGGAAGCCGACGAGGTCGGGCAGGAACGCAAGATCATAGGTCTGGAGCTCGTCGAGGCCGTTAGGCCGGGTACCTTCGCGGCGATACTCCGGCGGCTCGGTGAAGACGGTGGCGGGGACGCGCACCTGCAGCTCGTCGCCGTCGTAGATGCGCACGAGGCCGTCGTCCGTCACCTTGCCGATGTTGTCGGCGTGGATCTCCCATCGGTGGAAGAAGTCGATGACGTCCTGCTCGTGCTCCTGCTTGGCGATGATCAGCATGCGCTCCTGCGATTCGCTGAGCATCACTTCCATCGCCGACATGCCCGACTCGCGCCTCGGCACGCGGGCGACGTCGATCTCGATGCCACTCTCGCCACGCGCCGCACATTCGACGAGCGAGCTGGTGAGCCCCGCCGCGCCGCAGTCCTGCAAGCCGACGATCCAGTCGGCGTGCTGTTCGGCGAGCTGGACGCACGCCTCCATGAGGAGCTTTTCGAGGAAGGGGTTGCCGACCTGCACCGTGGGGCGCGCGTCTTCCTGGCCGGCCTCGAAGGTGCGCGAGGCGAGTACATTGGCGCCGCCGATGCCGTCGCGACCCGTGTCGGCGCCGACGAGGATGATCGGGTTGCCGACGCCCGTCGCGATGGCGCGCAGGAGCTTGTCGCTGCGGGCGAGACCGACGCACATCGCGTTGACCAGCGGGTTGCCGTCGTAGGCCTTCGCAAAGGAGACCTCGCCGCCCACGGTCGGTACGCCGAGGCAGTTGCCGTAGCCGCCGATGCCGCGGACGACGCCCTTGAACAGCGTCCGATTGCGGGCTGCGCGCTCGGCGCCCTTGCTGGTGATTTCGCCGAATCGCAGCGAATCGAGTAGTGCGATTGGCCGGGCACCCATCGCGAAGATGTCGCGCACGATGCCGCCAACGCCTGTCGCCGCGCCCTCGTAGGGCTCGACCGCCGAAGGGTGGTTGTGCGATTCGATCTTGAACACGACGCAGTAGCCGCCGCCGATATCGATGGCGCCGGCATTCTCACCGCCGCGCGTCGTGAGGACGGCGGGGCCGGTGCTGGGGAAGAGGCGGAGGAGGGGCTTGCTGTTCTTGTAGCCGCAGTGCTCGCTCCACATGGCGCCGAACATGCCCAGCTCGACGTCGTTCGGCTCGCGGTCGAGCAGGCTGACGATCTGGTCGTATTCGTCGACAGAGAGGGCGATGAGGGCTAGCGTATCGGCGTCTCGCGGCATAGCCACATGTTAAGCGACCGTCCGTCTAGAGGCACCTGATCTGTCCCCTCGCCCCTTTGGCGAGAGGGCTAGGGTGAGGGGCGAGCGTCCATCGTCGAATGAAGCTTCATGCGCACCACCCCTCGTAGGGACGAAGCTTTAGTTCCCTCCGCGAGCGGATCGACGAGCGTTGGTCGAGCGCATGAGCAACCTCACCTACGATGCCCGTGGTTGGACGGACCTAAAGGTGCGTCCCTACATGGTTTGTTGCTGGCTCGTCAGTTGATATCCAACCCCTTCGATTGACACGTCCGCGCCGCCCGAACCATGATCGCCGCGCGCCGGATAGCGGCGTTCTCAATTCGAACCCAAGGAACCGGAGGCCGCTCGATGCGCGTTGTCTTTCTCGATCCCCTGGAGGGCGTCAACCGCGACGTCGCCTTCGACCTGCTTGGCGCCCACGAGCTGATCGCAGCGCCCTCGCGCGAGGAGCTGCCGGAGGGCTGGCAGACCGCCGAGGCTGTCGTCTGGACTCAGTGGCCGCTGGACCGCGAGATGCTCGACCAGATGCCGCATCTCAAGCTCGTCCAGCGCATCGGCCGCTTCCGGGCGCGCGGCGATGCATGTGCCGCCATCGAGCGCGGCATCCCGACGTCCGTGCTGCCGCACGGCACTTCGGCGCGCGTGGCGGAGCACTCGGTGGCGCTGATCCACGGGCTGTATCGAGGCCTGGCGCAGTCGGACGCCGCTGTTCGCGCCGGAATCAACCCGGCGGGCCTCGAGCCCAAGGCGTACGTCGGTGGACCTCCGACGCTGAACTGGCCGCGTCTGCCAGGCCTCCAGAGCCTCTACTTCAAGACCATCGGCATTCTGGGCTTCGGCGAAATCGGCGCCCTCATCGCCCTGCTGCTGCGGCCGTTCCACGTCAACGTGCTCTACAACAAGCGAACCGTGCTCGACGCGGAGCAGGAGCAGTTCTTCGGCGTCACTTACGCTTCGCTGGACGAGGTGCTGCACAACTCCGACTTCGTCTGCAACCTCATCCCCGTCTCGGACGCCACGCGAGGCATGATCGGTGCTCGCGAGTTCGGCATAATGAAGCCGACGGCGTTCTTCATCAACACCGGCCGCGCTGCCACGACCGACGAAAACGCCTTGGCGCAGGCCATCGCCGAGAAGCGCATCGCCGGTGCCGGCCTCGACGTGTTCGAGCTCGAGCCACTGCCCACGGACCACCTACTCGCGAAGCTGCCGCAGACGCTGCTGACACCCCACACTGCAGGCGGCGGGGGCACGCCCGAACGCGTGCTCAACGGCCTCGGCGGCGCCACGGACAACTACACGCTGCTCGGCGAGAACCTGCGTCGGGTCGAGGCAGGAGAGCCGGTGCTGCTGCCGCTGGGCATCACAGACCCGAAGCCCGGCATGAGCTAGAACCACGCTTTCGTCGTCCACACGTCAGCCGTAGGACCCCAGCATGCTGGGGTCCTACGGTTAAGAGCGTGTTCGCCTTGTCGACAACCTACGTCTAAGGGCGGATGTGACTTTCGCGGCGGCCTCGCTAAGCTAGATTGTGATGACCAGCACATCCGACATTGCGATCAGCTTCAACGCCGTCTCGAAGCAATTCGGCAGCACGAAGGCGCTCGATAGCGCCAGCTTCACGGTCGAGCGCGGCGAGACGGTCGCACTGCTAGGCCCCAACGGCGCCGGCAAATCGACGACCGTCAGCATCCTCCTCGGCTTGCGCGAGCCCGACAGCGGCGAAGTGTCCGTGCTCGGCAGCCATCCTCGACAGGCCGTCGGCACAGGGCGCGTGAGTGCGCTCTTGCAGGAGTCGGGGCTGCCGCCAGGCGTGAAGATCCGTGAGATCGTGCAGCTCGCTCGAGACCTCTCACCACACCCGGCGCGAATGGACGAAATTCTGGGTAAAGCAGGCCTCGCAGACATTGCCGACCGGATGGTCGAAGGGCTGTCAGGCGGCCAGACGCAGCGTGTACGCTACGCCCTCGCGATTGCCGGCGACCCAGAGCTCCTCTTTCTCGACGAGCCGACTGTAGCCCTCGACGTCGAAGGGCGGCGGGCGTTTTGGCGCGATGTGCGTGTGCAGGCCGCAGCCGGTCGCACTGTACTCTTCGCGACGCATTACCTGGACGAGGCAGAGTCGGTCGCCGACCGCATCGTTGTGCTGCGCCAGGGCCAGGTCGTGGCGGATGCATCGCCGGCCGATATCAAGGCATCGGCGGGGCAGCGGATGATTAAGTTTTCGACGGGAGCGCCAGACGAAGTGCTGCTCAGGAGCCTGCCGGGCGTGTCGAAGGTCGATGTGCGTGGCGGCCGTGAGGTGACGATGGAGAGCCGTGACGCCGACGCAACGGTCGTCGCCCTGGTGCGGAACTCGATACCGTTCACGAACATCGAGGTGTCCGGCGTCGCGCTCGAGGACGCCTTCCTGGCTTTGACAGCGGAGGCGCCGGCATGAAGTACGCCGTGGCTTATACGCGATTCGAGATTCTGCGCGCCGTGCGCAACCGCCGCTACCTCATGTTCACCATGGTCATGCCCGTAATCCTTTACCTGCTGTTCAGCGGCGAGGCGTCCAACGGCAGGATCAGCGGTGTGCGCTTTGCCGCCTATTTCGTCGTCTCGATGGTGTCGTACGCGGCCATCGGCTCTGCGTTTAACGCGGGTGGCGCCCGTCTCGCTGCCGAGCGCGCAAGCGGCTGGACGACACAAGTGCGCATCACGCCGTTAAGCACAATCGGCTACATCAGCTCGAAGATGGCGACGGCGGTCGGTATCGCGGTGCCGGGCACGATTCTCGTCGCACTTGCGGGCATCTTCTTCGAGCATGTCAGTCTTGGCGCCGGGAGCTGGATCCAGCTCTTCCTCACCGTGTGGCTCGCGCTTCTGCCCTTCGCGGCCCTCTCGATGGCAATTGGTTACGCCTTCGACACCGATTCAGCGCAAGCGGGGACGATGGCGGCCATCCTCATTCTCTCGTTCGGCGGCGGGCTGTGGGCACCGATCACGAGCTTCCCGAAGCTCCTTCGATACATCGGCGAATGCCTGCCGAGCTACCAGATGGCCGATGCTGCCCGTGCGTCGCTGCACCATACCGTGCCCAACGGCCTTGACATCCTTGGTTTGCTGTTCTGGACGGTCGCGTTTGGTGCGCTCTTCGGCTGGTTCTATCGACGCGAAATCGCCAGCTCGTCTGCATAGCCGATCACCTGAGCCTTGTCGAACGACAGCGCTAGATCTGGTGCGTCCTCGACTTGAACACGAGGTCTGCAATCACGGCCAGAATGATGGCACCGACTAGCGCGGGCAGAATCGTGATGCCGCCGATCGACGGTCCAACATGCCCGATCAGCGCACCGCCCAACCAGCTCCCGAGCAAGCCGGCCACGACCGCGCCGACCCAGCCGAAGGGCAACCGCCCCGGCACCACCTGGTACGCCAGCCACCCAACCACGCCCGCGATCAGCAGCGTCACGAGCAGCCCAAGCAGGCTCACCGTCACCCAGATCGCGACGACGAAGCAGAAGAACACGAACGCGAGAAACAGAAGCAGCAGTATGCCCATAACACCTACATCGTAGGCGAAAGGCAATAACGTCGGCGGAACAGCGCTTCGAAACCCGTTGCGCGCGGATGTAGGGCGCACAGCCGTGCGCCGCGAGAGTGGAGTCTGGCGGCGTGCCGCATCTTGTCGAGCGCACGTCTATTCCTTCGACAAGGTCAGGACGAACGGACTAGAGGACGCCCGGGGCGACGCCAGAGCGCGGGCAAGCGCCGGGAAAGCTCTTCAAGCCTGGCTAGGCGACCGGCCTTCGGCCAAAGCGCGTTGTAGTCGAGACGCTTAGATTCCTCGTCAGGCTCGGAATGACAAAACCAAGCAGGCGGATTCAAGCGACTTCGCGTAACCACCTCGCAAGGAAAGGGGGCAGGGGGAGAGGTCGCGCTCTGCCGCCCGCAGAGAAGTTTCGCGCGCTGGACGCAGGCCCTTACGTGAAGATGCCCGCTGCCGCGTATTCCGCGATCTGCTCATCGCTGAGACCGAGCACCTCCCGCATCACGCGCTCGGTGTCTTCGCCGAGGCTGGGTGCAGGGCCGTGCAGCATCTCGCGTTTGGCCGAGAAGTGCGTCATCAGCCCGTCGTAGGGCATTTCGCCAACGGTCGACTGGTTCAGGGGGACAAAGAAGCCCCGCGATGCGAGCTGTGGGTCGTCCACCAGCTCGGTCATGCGCTGCACCACCGACGCGGGCACACCGTCCTCGACGAGCAGCGCCTCGAGCTCACGGCGTTCGAATCGTGCCGTCCACTTCGCCAGCGTCGCATCGATCTCGTCCCGCACCTTGATGCGCTCTGCGAGGTCGTCGAAGCGGTGATCGGCGAAAGCCGCCAGGGGCGCGACGTCCAGCAGCGCCTGCCATTGCTCGGCCGTCTCGCAGGCGATGGCGATGTAGCGCTCGACGCCCTTCGTTGGGTAGACGCCGTTAGGGCAGGCGGTGCCCGAATCGAGGCCCGCGCCCGGTGCTGTGCGGCCGTTCACTGTTTCATCCAGGACGAGCGGCTCGATGAAGTGGATCGCCGACTCAATCTGCGACACGTCGATGTGCTGGCCCAGCCCGGAGCGCTTACGCTCCCAGATCGCCGCTGCGAGGGCGGAGATGGCGTAGTGGGGCGCGATGACGTCCGTGTAGGGGCCGCTGGGGCCGGCGGGCGGACGGTCGGGCCAACCGGTGATGGCGTGCTGGCCGGAGAGGGCAGCGCCGTGGGGACCGTAGCCCGCGAAGGACGCCATCGGGCCCGTCTGACCCATGAGGCATGTCGAAATCATGATGAGGTCTTCGTGGCCGCGGCTCATCGTTTCGTAGTCGAAGCCGAGACGCTTCATAGTGCCGGGCGTGTAGTTCTCGACGACGACGTCGGCCCAGTCGATGAGTTGCTTGGCCAGCGCCTTGCCCTCCGGCGTCTGAAGGTTGAGCGCGATACCGAGCTTCGATGTGTTGAGGTTGTTCACCCAATGGCTCGTGTTCAGCGCAGGCTTGTTGTCCTTGAACGGCTGCAGCGTGCGCACGTAGTCGACCCGCGTCGACGATTCGATGCGGATGACAGTCGCGCCGTGGTCCGACAACGCCTTCGCCGTAATCGGCCCGACCGCTACCCAGCTGAAGTCGACGACCTTCAGCCCCTCGAACGCCTCCCCCAGCCTCGATCCGCTACTCGCGGTCCCCGTCGAGGGCGCTGTGCCGTCTCGAGGCCGCTGCCACTCCTCGACAAGTGCCTGGTCTGCGCCGAGTGCAGGCGCCGGACGGTCGAGGCTCAGATGCGATCGCGAGGGGCGAATCGAAAGCCCGGGATGAGTACGGCCACCCAGCTGCTGCCAGTACTCACGGCCGATGAGCTGCGGCGCTTGGAGTAGGTCCTTCGTCGTGTTGGACGCGCCGAGGTGGACGTCGCACTCCCAGGCCCACTTTGTCAGCTCCAGTTTCGTCTTGAGTAAGAAGAATCGCTTCACCGCGTCCATCGCCGTCACGATCTGATCGGGCGGCGCTGCGTTGGCGCGCTGCAGCTCGGCGAGCGCTTCGTAGTCGATCGCGGCTGCGGTGTCGTCGAGCTGGCCATGGGCTTTGAGCTCGGGCAGGACGGTGGTCGGGATGCACCGAATCAGGTTGTAGTTGCTCGTCGCAGTGACAACGACGTAGCCGTCGGCGCACTCAGCGCGGCCGAGCATGCCGGGACCGCCTCGAGGCGCCGCTTCAGGGTTGGCGCGGTCGTCGCCGCTGCCGGGCGGGTCGATGCCCTGGTTCGCGGGGTAGCCTGCCGAGGCCAGCAGCGTGTAGACGACCGCCTCCTGGATCGACGTGTCGAGGTGCTGTCCGAGGCCCGACAAATCGCGCTCGTTTAGGGCGATGACCGCATCGCCAGCTGCGCGGGCGGCGGCGTGGAAGGAAGCCTGGGGATAGCCAACGGGTATCGGCGGCCGATCGCGGTCGCCCTGCAGCCCCACGCGACCACCGGCGGCTTCGAGCGTCAGGTCGGTGGCTGGCCACGCCGACTTCGGCCCGTCCTGCCCGAACGGCGTCACCGAGACGTACACGAGTCGCGGGTTAATCGCGCTCAGGTGCTCGAAGCCGAGACCCAACGATGCCATATAGCCCGGATCGAAGCTCTCGATGAGGATGTCGGCGTTTGCGACGAGCTCCTTGAGCGCCGTCCAGCCCTCCATCGACTCGATGTCCAGCACCGCGCTTCGTTTGCCAACGCCGACGGCCGCCCAGAACAGCGACTCGCCATTATTGCCATCAAAGGGCGCGATGCGGCGGGCGGCTGCGCCATCCGGCGGCTCGAGCTTCAGGACGTCGGCGCCGAGGTCGGCCAGCAAACGGCCCGTCAGCTCGGCGCGCGATGTCGCCAAGTCCAGGACGCGGACTCCGTGCAGCAGGGGCTGGGAGTTATCTGGCATCGAACTCCTTCAAAGCGGAACGGCCAGTAATGAGCGGGATCAATGGCTGAATGGTTCTGTTCGGCCCATTTTCACCATTTGCAAACCAACTCGCCAGTAGAAATCGTATTAATCGTCAACCTATTGATTAGTATGGCGAAAATCGATGGGTATGAAGGGAGAGGCAAATCGTGGCGAGCGGTTACTGGGCCAATATTTCAAGCAAACAGGTGGGGCGGCGACGCTTCATCGGGGTAGTCGGTGGTGCGTCGGCTGCGGCTGCGTTTCTGGCGGCATGCGGGGGAGGCAGTAGTAAGAACAGTGGCTCCAGCACGAAGAAGGGCGGCACCCCGACGCAAGTCACCAAGCCGGTCGATACGACAGCTTCGGCGAAGGTCGGCGGTGTGCTGAAGAGCTACTCGGCGACCGATATTACGCACTTCGACGCACTAGCATCGAACAGCGCATCGACCGTCGGCAATGGAACCGTGTTCGCGTACACACGCATGCTGCGGTTCAAGTCCGGCACGTACCCCGAAGTCGCGGACGGTAGCGTCGAGCCGGAGATGGCCGAATCGTACGAAGTCAGCCCGGACAAGCTGACTATCACGATGAAGCTGCGGCAGGGCCAGAAGTGGGACAGCCGCGCGCCGACGAACGGCCGCGCCCTCGACATGGACGACGTCCTTTTCAGCTACAAGAAGTTCGCCAAGACGAATCCGGCAGCGGCCAACTTCGAGTTCGCGCGTAACCCGGCGGCCCCTGTCGATTCAGTGAGCTCACCCGACCCGCGCACGCTCGTCGTGAAGCTCAAGCGGCCGGACGCGACGTCGCTTCTCCTGTTCGCCTCCACCGACGGCTTCTACATCCTGCCGCGGGAATCGGACGGTGGCTTCGACCCGGCAACGACGGTGCGCGGCAACGGCCCCTGGCAGCTCGCTGAGTACACGCCGTCGGTCCGCTTCGTCTGGAAGCGAAACCCCGACTACTACATCAAGAACAGGCCGTTCCCCGACACGCTGGAGCGCCCGATCATCACCGAGACGGCCCAGCGCCTCGCGCAATTCAAGGCGGGCAACATCCACACGGACATCGTCGAAAACTCGCAGGAATCGGTGATCCAGCTCCACAAGGATGTCCCGAAGGCTAACCTGTACCTGCCGAACAGCTACCCGACGAACCTGACGCCTAGCACCTGGTTTGGCTACGAGGGCGACTCACCCTTCAAGGACAAGCGAGTGCGCCAGGCGTTTTCGATGATGGTCGATCGCGAAGCCTTCGACAGCGCGATCAACAACGCCGACGCGTTCAGGGCTGAGGGCCTCGGCGCGGATGTTGCGACCAACACTGCGCTCGTGGCCGGCTGGGGACCCTACTGGCTCGACCCGAACTCGAAGGACTTCGGCGAAAACGCAAAGTACCTCAAGTTCAACCTCGAGGAAGCGAAAAAGCTTCTCTCGGCGGCAGGCAAGACCAACGTCGAGGTGAAGATCTTCTCCAACAGCGAGCAGACTTACGGCGCTTTCTACAACCGGTCGGTGGAGGTCCTAGCGGGCTTCTTCGGCAACGCCGGCGTAAAGATTGTCCAAAGCCCCTTCGTCTACACGGAGTACCTGAACAACTACTACTTCGGCTATCGCTCCGGCGCGTCGACGCAGGGCACTGCCGGCGACAAGAAGGGCTACAACGGGCTCTCGGTGCAGGCGGAGCGTCCGTATGCCAGCGCAATTAACCTCATGCTGGGCTCGTGGCACTCGGCGGGTGGCGCCTTCCACGGCCTGACCGACACGGGCAACAATGCCTTCGGTGGCGACGCAAAGCTCGACGCCATGATCGAGAAGATCCAGGGCGAGTTCGACCAAAAGGCGTCGATTAGCCAGGCACACGACATCGTCCGCTACATGACGGGCCAGACTTACTTCATCCCACGTCCGGTCGCCAACCGCAGCTACACGCTCTGGTGGCCGGCGGTGGCTAACAACGGCATGCGGGAGCGTTGGGCCCAGAACAACGCGCGCTACTCCGAAGAGTGGATCGACCTCTGGCTAGACCAAACGAAGGCACCGTTCGTTTAGGACCACACTCGTGTAAAGACAAAAAGGCCCGGCGCAATACCGGGCCTTTGCATTGCCTTAAGTGGCGTTTAGCGGTAGTTGCCGAACTTGAGCTCGATGCCCCAGTCTTCGGCGCGCAGGTCCTTGATCACGGTCTGCAGGTCGTCCCGGCTCGGCGCGGAGACGCGCACCTCATCGCCCTGGATCTGCGTCTGCACTTTCTTGTACTTCGCGTCCTTGAGGAACTTCACGATCGAGCGTGCTGTGTCTGAATCGATGGACTGCGTCAGCTTCACTTCCTGGCGCACAGTGCCGCCTGAAGCGGGCTCGACGTTGCCGCGCTTGAGGTTCTTCAGGGGCACGCTGCGGGCGTGGAAGCGCTGCTCGAGCACAGTCCAGATCGCGTCGAGCTTGTAGTCATCGCTCGTATGAATGTCGATCTTTGCCTTGGCTCGGTCGTACTCGATTTCGGCGAGGACGTTCTTAAAGTCGAAGCGGGTGCTGATCTCTTTCTTCGCCTGGTTTACAGCGTTGTCGACCTCTTGCAGGTCGGCTCCGGTGGATATGTCGAACGATTCTGTCTTAGGCATGGCTAGATATTAGCGCGTCGGACGCGGCGAGGCCCATGGGGTTTTGACCCGCTCGGCGGCTTGTCGCATGACGCCAGCTTTGCTTCGCGGCGCTGTCGCGACGCTCCGCCCCCACCCCCTAAAAAGGGGAACTTCCGAGGGCACATCCCTCGGACTCCTTGGCAAAGGGCTGCGCCCTCTGCACACCCTGCCCCGGGTGACGTTGAAACAGCAGATCGGGTGTGATGACGGACGTGGCGCCCTCACCCTAACCCTCTCACTTGCGAGGGAGACGGAACTCAGACGATGTGGGAGCGCCAGCCGAAGGCGAACATGTTGTAGGGGCAGGGCTGGCCCCTGCCCGGGGTGGTGGCCTGGCGAAGATGACGCAGCCGACGGACGCTATTCCGGACGGTCGTTTTCGTGCGAATGGACGCGTCTTCGACGACGGGCGAGGGCAGGGTCCAGCCCTGCCCTTACATGGCGAAAATCGAGCCTGGCAACGGAGCGACGAGAGCGCTCGGCTCCCCTCTCCCCCACAGGGGAGAGGGGCTGGGGGTGAGGGCGCTACGTCCATCACGTCACCAACCCCAACCGCCTGCCGCCAACTCGGTCCCCTCTCCCCGCGGGAGAGGGTTAGGGTGAGGCGCGCTCTTCCGTCCACGGCACAGCGCTCGGTTGGCGGAAGCTCTCCGGAGTCTCGGCGGCGGCTGACCTGCGGTCGACCAGTGTCGGACGCGGGCAGGCTTAGATTCCTCGTCAGGCTCGGAATGACAAAAGCTACGGAGCGACGCGGCACTAACGGCGGTGGGCGCTACGACCGCCTCCGCACGAATCCGGTAGTCTACCACCAGTCCTTTCGGGCGTCCAAGCGCGTATGGGGCGTTCTCGACCGAGGCAGGAATGCCTCGGCTACGGTGTCGTGGCTAATCAGATCGTTACTGCTCGCGCGCCGGATCTAGCACCACGACGGGGATCTGGCGCTTGCCGGCCATCGCCTGGTGCTCGTCGAGGAAGGGATGCAGCTTGAGGGCGTCGGCCCAAATGCGGGCGCGCTCTTCGCCCTGCGCGACGTGGGCATGCGTCTCGAACTGCGTCGTGCCCACCTCGACCGTGACGCCGCGGTTCGCGACGAGGTTGTGGTACCAGTCGGGGCTGGTCGATGCGCCACGATGCGACGCAAACACGACGAAGCGCTCGCCGTCCTTGTAGTACATCACCGGGTTGATCCGGATCGTCTGAGATTTGGCGCCCTTCGTAGTGAGCAGAAGGAGCTTCGAGCCGGCGAAACGGCCGTTGAGCACGTTGCCACCGTTGGCCCGGAACTGCTCGATGACGTCGCGATTGGTGGCGGTCATGTCGGGTCTTTCGTTCATGCCGACATGATAGCCGCGTTTCGAGCGAAACCGATGTCACGTCATCGGCGTACCATGTTCGCGATCTATCGGAGGCAGTTGCTATGCCCGAAACGACTGAACTCCTCGCCATCGGCCGCGATGCCGTGAAGCAGCGCGATTGGCCTCGCGCCTACAACGCCCTCAAGTCGGCGCACGACGCCGGACCGCTGCTCGCCGAAGACACCTATGTGTTCGGCGACGCGGCGTGGTGGCTGGGCTACTTTCGCGAATCGCGCGCCCTCTACGAAGAAGCCTTCAACCTCTACGAAGCCGAGTCGCAGCCGCGCAAGGCAGCGATGGCGGGGCTGGCGCTCGCCGGCTCTTACTTCATGCGCGGCGAGCCGGCGATCGGGTCGGGCTGGATGGGCCGGGCGATGCGCCTGCTCAGCGAACTGCCGGAGGGCGTCGAGCACGCGTACATCCTATTCATGGAGTTTGAGGGCGCCCTCAGCGGGCACGACTACGAGACGGCCTACGCGAAGGCCAAAGCGCTGCAGGAAGCCGGCACACACTTTGGGGAGCCGAACCTGCGTGCGCTGGGCATCACGGGCGAGGGCCGAGTGCGCTTGAAGCAGGGTCGTGCCGCCGAGGGCATTGCGCTGCTCGATGAGGCGATGTTGCTCGCCGTGTCTGGTGGGCTGGCGCCAGAGTGGGCGGGCAACATCTACTGCACGCTCATGGTCGCCTGCAACGAGCTCGCCGACTACCAGCGCGCCGCCGAGTGGACACGTGCGACTCAGCAGTGGTGCGAAGGGCTCGGCGCGGCCGGTCCGTTCACGGGCGTTTGTCGCGTGCATCGAGCGCAAGTGCTGCGACTGCAGGGCTCGTGGGAAGAAGCCGCTCGTCAGGCAATGCTCGTCGTAGAGGAGATCGGCGACTTCGACGTCGCTACGGTGGCGGAGAGCTACTACGAGCTCGGCGAGGTGAAGCGTCACGCCGGCGAGATGGAGGAAGCGGAGGCAGCTTACCTGCAAGCCCACACGATGGGTCGCGACCCGCAGCCCGGCCTGGCGCTGCTTCGATCGGGGCGCACGCGCGGCGGCCCCGTGATGGCTTCGCTGCAGTTCGCACTCACCTCGGAGCCGCACGACCGTCTCAAGCGGGCCAAGCTGTGCGCCGCCGTCTGCGAAATCGCCTCCTACAGCGACGATGGCGAGCTAGCCCAGCAGGCACTCGAGGAGCTGACGGAGACGGCGGAGCTCTACGGCACGCCCGGTTTGAGGGCGCTCGCGTTCCAATCACGGGCAAGGTTCGAGATCGCCCACTTCCGGCAGGAGGCGGCGATACCGCTGCTGAAGCAGGCTGCCTTGCTTTGGCAGCAGTTGGGCGCGCCGTACGAAGTAGCCCGCACGCGCGTGCTCCTGGCGCGAGCATACGACGGCTGCCTGCAGGACTACGCCTACGAGGCTGCCATGGAGCGCAAGGCGGCTCGAGACGTCTTCGAACGCCTCGGTGCCAAGCACGACCTGCTCATGATGACGGTGCTGAGCGGTACAAACGCTCGCCCCGGCGGCCTGTCCGAACGCGAAGTCGAAGTGCTGGCCCTCGTCGCGAAGGGTCGGTCAAATCGCGAGATCGCTGCCGAGCTCGTGATCAGCGAGAAGACGGTCGCGCGCCATCTTTCGAACATCCTCACCAAGCTCGGCCTGCCGTCTCGTACCGCGGCGACCGCGTTTGCCTTTCAGCACGGCCTTGCGACGCCTGCCAGTGGGTAGAAATAACCATTCGGCGTCCGAGCAGATTGCGCATATCGTCCGATGAGTGGCTTGCTGTCTCACCTCTAACCTCTGGGCATCAACCGAGAGGAGAGAAAGATGACGGCAGAAACTCAGACATTCGATCCCGGTAAGGTGCAGGCATTCGCCGGTAAGCTCGTCGGCTTCATGAACGGCGGCTCGCTGACGATCATGTGCTCCATCGGCCACCAGGTCGGCCTCTTCGACGCGCTGGCTGCGTCGGGACCCACGACGAGCGAGGGCCTGGGAAAGGCGTCCGGCCTGACGGAGCGCTACGTCCGGGAGTGGCTCGGCGCCATGGTCTGCGGCGACGTCGTCGACTACGACCCGGCGACCCAGACCTACACGCTGCCCGCCGAGCACGCGGCCTGCCTGACGCGGGCATCCGGTCCCGGCAACATCGCGGCGGGTATGCAGTTCTTGCCGATGCTGGCGCAGGTGGAGGGCCCGATTATCGAGAGCTTCCGCAACGGCGGCGGCGTCCCCTACTCCGCGTTCGAGCGCTTCCACCGCATCATGGCCGAAGACAGCGCCGCCGTTCACGACCGCGCTCTCCTGCACGGCATCCTGCCTTTGGCGCCCGGCATCCCAGAGCGACTCGAGGCCGGGATCGACGTGTGCGACGTGGGTTGCGGCAGCGGCCACGCAATCAACCTGATGGCGCAGGCGTACCCCAAGAGCCGCTTTGTGGGCTACGACTTCTCGGAGGAAGGCATTGCCGCGGCGCGCAAGGAAGCGCAGGAGTGGGGCGTGGCGAACGCGCAGTTCGAGGTACGCGACGTCACCGTACTCGGCCTTACAGACCGCTTCGACCTGATCACCGCCTTCGATGCAATTCACGACCAGGCACACCCGGCGCAGGTGCTTGCGGGCATCTCGAGAGCGCTAAAGCCGGACGGCACCTTCCTCATGGTCGACATCCGCGCTTCCAGCAACCTCGAAGACAACACGGCACTGCCGATGGGCGCTGCTTTTTACACGATGTCCACGATGCACTGCATGACCGTCTCGCTGGCCCTCGGTGGCGATGGGCTGGGCACGGTATGGGGCGAGCAGCTCGCCCGAACCATGCTCGCGGACGCCGGCTTCTCGCAGGTCGAGGTGACGCAAGTCGAGCACGACTTCTTCAACAACTACTTCATCGCGAAGAAGTAGCTCCCGCTCCGTTTCCATTCACTAGCAAGCAGTCAGAAGGAGAATCTCGCAATGTCCGAATCCAACAAGACCGCCGCGCGACAGATCATGGCCATCTTCACGAGCGGCGACCTCGCAGCCGCCGACAACCTCATCGGAGCAGATTGCGTTGACCACGAAGGCATCCCCGGCATCGACACCCAGGGCGTCGAGGGCTTCAAGCGCGTCGTAACAACGTACCGAGGCGCCTTCCCTGACGTTAAAGCCGACATCATGACCGTCGCCGCTGAGGGCGACCGAGTGTTCGTTCAGCTGCGGATGACCGGCACCAACAAGGGCGAGTTCATGGGCATGCCTGCGACGGGCAAGCCCGTCGATATCGAGCTTGTCGACGTGATGCGCTTCGCCGAAGGCAAGGTCGTCGAGCACTGGGGCTATTCGCAGGAGATGAAGATGATGCAGCAGCTCGGCCTGATGCCTGCGTAGGCAGCGTGGTTCGCCGGGCAAAGAGAAAGGGCCTCGAGGATTCGAGGCCCTTTCGGTTTACAACCGGTGTCGGTTAGTCGCCGCCACCACCGCCGCCGCCCGCGACCGCTTCGATAGCGATCTTGAGCTTCGTCTCGGACAGGGGCTTCATCTCCCATGCCATCGGCACGCCCGCTTCGGCGTCGCGCGCCAGCTCCGTCTCCGACGCCCAGTCAGCGCCCTTGGGCAGGACCACCGTGGCGTGACGGATACGGTTGAGGCGCTGGTTCTCGACGTTCGGCGGGATCTTGCCTTCGTCGCGCAGTGCCTTGACGGCTCGCAGCAGCTGGCGGCGCACCGTGATGACCATGAGGTCGAGCGTGCCCAGGTGCTCGTGCGAGCGGTCGTAGATGACCTCACCCTTTTCGTTCGACATCAGCTCGGTCATCGCGCGGTCCTGCAGGTTGCCGACGGGCGGCACACCACAGACGATGCGGTTCTTCTCCGCTTCGTAGTCGCGCGAGTAGTCGTTGTGCTTGTTAGCGACCGTGTAGAAGTAACTGGTCGGGTTGCTTGTGCGCTCGACGTAGCCGCCGGCGGGGGCGAAGGGGTCCGGCTCAGGGCGAGTCGGGTCGTAAATTGCCTCGGTGAGGCTGCCGCGCTGGGTGATCAGCATGGCCCACTCATCGTCCAGCGGCACGAAGGAGCGGAGGGAGGGACCGTCGCCGCCCGTGATCATCGTGTGGAAGGGGAAGATGAACTGGTTGATGCGGTGCCACTCGTAGTTCTTGTTCTCGTCCCAGTCGCGGCGGCCGGAGTAAACCACGCCGTAGTCCGTCGTGCGGACGTCGAGCCGCGGGATTTTGTCGGACCAGAGCATGTTGAACAGGCCGATGCCCTGACCTTCCTTCGGCTCCTCGTCGAAGAGGCGCCAGCGGAATGCGTCGAGTCGCGAGTGAAGGTAGTCGAGGTGGTTGGTGTCGAGGTCACCCTCGAGGTTCTGCAGCCAGTTCGCCTCTTCCATCATGATCGAGGGCGGGCCGACCTGCTCGGGCGGCAGTGTGTTGACCTCGAACTGCGGGAAGGGAGGCAGGTCGTCCTGGGCGCGGTGGCCCATGTAGATCCAGATCATGTGGTTCACGTCGCGCGCCGGGTAGGCGGCGATGCGGACCTTGCTCTTGAAGTTAGACTCCGCGGGCTCGGAGGGCATGTCGATGCAGGCGCCGGTCGTGTCGAACTTCCAGCCGTGGTACACACAGCGCAGGCCGGCCTCTTCGTTACGGCCGAAGAACATCGATGCGCCGCGGTGCGGGCAGGCTTCCTTGAAGCAACCGACGTCGCCGTTGGTGTCGCGGTACATCACGAGGTTCTCGCCGAGCAGCTTCATGCGCTTTGGCGGGCTGTCGGGAGACGGGAACTCCGCCGAAGGCAGCGCTGGCACCCAGTACTGGCGCATCAGCTCGCCCATCGGTGTTCCGGGTCCCACCCGGGTGAGAAGCTCGTTATCGGTAACGCTAAGCATCTATACCCTCCGCTCGAACAGATCCGTAAATGTGGCGATAGGAGTATTTATCGCCGCGATTGGTGCAGGCATCTTACACAAGAATAGTTAAGAACTAAAGGTATGAAGTAAGTTTCCGGTTCGTTTGGACATATTCGCAACATGCTCTGCGAACGGCGATACGAAGCCTGTTCACGATTCACTTCGACCTGTTTCGATGGCGCAGAGTCCGCTACGACACGGCGGCGTCTACTACGTGCGTGGATGGCCATTCGGCTGGTTAGCGAGTTAACGGGAGGACCTCACCCCTCGGTCCCCTCTCCGCGGGTGCGGAGAGGGGAGGTGCGAGGGCGCGTGGTGGCCTTCGGTGCGAGGGCGGCGGCGCTCAAAGAACGTGCTTGCGCCGCCTGAGTGGATCAGACCAGAACGAACGCATTTCGACTCACGTCCGCGCCCCCTCTCCATCGCATGGAGAGGGGTAGGGTGAGGCAAGCGCTCTTTCGCGATCCCCCACAAGCGTCGGTCAGCTTAACGAACGCTAACGGTTACCAGGGGCGATGTAGGGGCGCACGGCTGTGCGCCCATGGGCGGCGAGGTCAGGCGATCGCCCGCTAACCTCGCAGGCGCCCTACGGCTGCGGCGCCTTCAGCTTCACGCCGGTGCGCTCTTCCTGCACCTTAACGATCGCCTCGAAGTTGAGGTCGCCCCAGCCCTTCGCCAACGCCATGGCGGAGTCGCGGCCGGCGATCTCGAGGATGCCGACGTCGGCGCCAACGTCGTGTGCGAGGTCGAGGGCAAGGTGGGTGTCCTTGTTTGACAGCGTGATCGGGAAGAAGGCGTTCGTGTGGTTGTCCTGGAACAGCGTGCGCTGGAAGCCGCCCTGCACCCAACGGCTGTTGCCCGAGCTCACGGCTATCACTTCGGCGAGGATGTTCAGGTCGACGCCGGCCTTCACGCCGAGCGAGAGCACTTCGCCGACCGCCAGCATCTGGGCGATGCCCGAAATGTTGTTGCACAGCTTGACCACGTCGCCGGATCCGGCCGGGCCGCAGTAGAAGATCTTCTCGGGCGAGCCGATGCACTCGAGGAAGGGCTTCACGCGCTCGAAGACTTCCTTCTTGCCGCCGACCATGATCGACAGCGTGCCGGCCTCTGAGCCCGTGGTGCCGCCGGAGACGGGCGCGTCGAGCATATCGATGCCCTTCTTCTCCATCTCCTCGGCCAGCTTGCGCACGGTGGTCACGGAGTTCGTCGACAGATCGATGTACGTGGTGCCGGGCTTCATCGTCTCGAGCAGGCCGCCGGCGCCGAGTACGACCGCCTCGACCTCGCGCGGGCCCGGCAGCGACGTGCCGACAATCTCGGCGTCTCGCGCGGCGTCCGTGACGCTGCTGACGACGCGGATGCCGGGGATCTCTCGCAGGTGGTCGGCGGCGCTCGGGACGACGTCGAAGATGGCGACCTCGTGGCCCTTCTCGGCCAGGTGTCGCGCCATGTGGTTACCCATGCGGCCGAGGCCGATGAATCCTGCTTTCATGTTGGCAATCTCCTTTGCATGCGGTCGTCCGCGAACTGGGGCGGTCGTCCGCGAACTGGGGCCTTCGATTCGAAGTGGGTTGCTGCCGCGCGCTGGAGATTCATCGCAAGCGTGCGGGCTATTCAGACGATAGACCGTCAATAGCTTGAAGACCACACCTTAAGGCTTTCTGCTGACGACACTTATTGGCATGACGACTGATCGGCGCAAGTCGAGACTCCCACACCTGCTGACGATGATGGCGCTGGCCGCCACCGCCGTCGTAACTGCCTGTTCTGAGTCGAAAGCGATTGCCACACCCACGAATGCGCCGACTGAAACGCCGAAAGTGCTGAGCCCCCGCGACGCGATCCTCGCCACCGCCGGATGGGAGTTCGTCCGGGGCACTCCAGCACCAACGCGGACACCGAAACCCCTCCCGCCGGCAGTCGCGAGAACGCCGGGCTTTCGCAGCCTGCCGATCGCCACGACGCCGACGACCTCGGCGAATATCGCGCGGCTACCGGTGCACTGGATTGACGTCCCTTCGCCAATCGACCTGAATGCTGCCCCAGAGCCCGTAGACCCCTATGCGCACTACTTTAAGAAGGCTGGCGAAGTACAAGGGCACCCGTACGACCCGACCGATTGGGCTGTGTATGTCGGCTCGCCTGATGAGGCAGCGCACCAGATCTATGCCACACATCGGGCTCTGGGCTTGAGCTTCGATTGGGATGCTGCCGGGCTCGAGTTCAACTACAGCACTGAGCGCTATTTCGGCGTTGGCGGAGCCCCTCTCAGGGTTGAACAATCGAGCAAGCTCACGCTGAGTGAGACCGGCACCTTCCTCTTTGACCAGCCCGCGAGACTCCCGGATTGGGCGTCGTCACTATCCGACAAGGATACGTATTACTACCCACAGGGCGAGGGCAAAGGCGCGCTGCTAGTCCTCAGTCGCTCCGCTCCAGAAAGCCTCACGGCAGGAGTGCGCAATGGGCTTTATGTGCTTGACGCGGCAAATCATGCACGGTACCTCCAATGGCTCGATGTGCTCCAATTCGCCCATCCTCTGGCCGATGGGAAGCTAATCGAGGGATTCACCGCGAACGTATCTGTAGGGAGTAAGAATCCACCCATTTATCTCATCCCCTCGACCGATGGCGACGCGCTGGTGCTGCGCAACGTCATTTACTCCGCAGCCGATGGCGCTCGAGTCGCGTTCCTCATGCAGGACGACAGCAATGCTTGCTGCGACGTACTGCTCTTCGACAGGACCACATTCACCACGAAAGTGGTCGGGCACGTTGCCCGTCCATCCACAAAACCGACCGGCCCAGCCTTCTTCTGGTATCGCCCGGATGGAGCTAAAGGGTCGACTAATCTGATTCAGATTGAGAACTCGCTCTTTGATGTCACGACGGGAGCTCTTCGTCCCGTGCCATCACCAACGCCACGACCGTTAGAAGGCCAACCTCCCACGCTCGTCCAGCGACTACCATCGCCCAACGGGGCCTACACAGCGGTCGCAGTCAGCGAGAACATCATTGCCTACGCCACCTGCGACAGCCTCAGGATGGAGTCGAACGGTCGCAGTATGCCTCTCCTTGGCTGCACAGACGGACACCTGGGTGACTATCGTTGGATGGACGACGACCACCTACTGATCAATCAATACAGCCATTCGTACTCGCGAACCGGGCTCGTGGATGCTCGAGACAACTCGATACTCTGGGTGCAGTCCGAGAAGATGCCCTGGGTCGGCTCACCATTGGTCTCGCCGGACGGTACTAAATTCCTCACGAGCGGCCCCGACTTCAGGGTCTATTCAAGCGCGGGTGAGCTACTGCAGCAGTTTCAGCCGCCACCAGGGATCAGCGTCTGGTATAAGGTCTGGTCGCCTGACGGCTCGAAGTTCGCATTCGAGACCGGCCCAACGAACTGCGCAATTTGTGGCGAGTAGCGCCTACATCTTCAGCCTGAGCTGTACGCCGGCGCGCTCTTCCTGCAGGCGGGCGACGGCGTCCGAGTCTTCGGTGGCCCAGCCGCGCGCCATCGCTTCGTCGAGCTGGGCTTTCGTGTAGCTCGATGCGGTCATCGGCACGCCGAGCTCTTCGGCCAACTCGAGGGCGAGACGGGCGTCTTTATGCGCGAGGGCGACCATAAAGCCGGGCGTGAAGTTGCCCTTGAAGAGGTAGTTCGGGTGCTTTCGGGTCAGCTTGTTGCTGGCTCCGGAGCTGACGCCGATCACGTCGGCGAGGATTTTCAGGTCGACGCCGGCCTTGACGCCGAGGGTCAACGCCTCGTCCAGCGCCACACCGATCGAGAAGCTGGTGATGTTATTGCACAGCTTCGTGACGGAGCCGGCGCCGATATCGCCGCAATGGAAGACGTTGCTGCCGAAGCTGCTGAACAGCGGCTTCAGGCGGTCGAAGTCGTCCTTGGCGCCGCCGACCATGACGCTGAGCGTGCCGGCGATGGCGCCCTCTTCGCCGCCGGAGACGGGCGCATCCACCATGTTGATGCCCTTCTCGGCGAGCTTGGCGTGCAGGCTGCGTACGAGTGACGGCGCGTTGCTCGACAGGTCGACGTACGTCGAACCGGGCTTCATGCCGCCGAGCAGGCCGCCTTCGTCCAGGATGATCGCCTCGACCTCAGGCGGCCCGGGCAGCGAGGTAAACACGACTTCCGAGGCGCCAGCCAGCTCATGCACTGAGTTCGCGGCCTTAATGCCGGGCTGGCCCTTCAGCCGCTCGATGGCAGCGGGCGCGAGGTCGTACACGGCGACATTGTGGCCCGCGGCGCCGAGGTGGCGTGCCATGTTGCCACCCATCCGCCCGAGACCGATGAATCCCAGGTCCATGATTCGCTCCCTGATTACTACCTAGTGCGCTTCCGGCTTGAGCTCCGGCGGCCTCTCCTTAGAGATCGTGCGAAGGGCGTCCAGCAGCGCATCCACATCGCTTTCGACGTTGAACGGCGCGCAGCTGATGCGGATGGCAGCCGGGTCGGTCACGGCACGCACGGCGATCTTGTAGCGGTCCCAGAGCACCTGCACGACCTGCGCCGGAGACCAGCCCTCGGTCGCGACGGAGGCGAGGCCGCAGGTGCTATCGAAGGACGTCGGGCCGGTGAGGCTGCAGCCGGGAATCGTGGCGATGCCGGCGCGCAGGCGGTCGCCGAGGCTCTTGCAGTGCGCTTCGACGTTGTCCATGCCGATCTCGCGCAGCAGGCCGACGGCGGTGGTGAAACCGGCGACGAGGGCTGGGCTCTGGGAGGCTATCCGGAAGCGCTGGGCCGGCTTCGGCGGGCCGAGCTCGGGGTTAGCACGCGCGTCGGCGATGGCGTGCGTCGTCCAGGGTGGCGAGAGGTCCTTCCAGTTCTCGCCGTTGACGAAGAGCGCACCGGTGCCGTTGGGCCCGAGCACCCACTTTTGCCCCGAGATCGAATAGTAGTCGACACCAAGCGCACGCACGTCGATGTTGAGCTGACCGCCGGTCTGCGCGCCATCGACGATGATCGGCACGCCCTGGCGGTGGGCGGCATCCGCAATCTGCTTGATCGGCAGCTTGAGGCCGCAGGAGTACTGCACGTGGCTCAGGGCGACGATCTTCGTCTTCTCGTTGATAGCGCTGGCGAAAGCCTCAGCCATCTCGCCGGCGCTGGCGTCGGGCGACACCTCGACACGCCTCGAGACGGCGCCGTAGCGCTCTTCGATCACCGATGCCGGCGTCGCGAGTGCCGGATGCTCCAGGCTACAGGTCACCATCTCGTCGCCGGGCTGCCACTGCATGCCGTAGAGCACCATGTGGACGCCCTCGGTTGTGCCGTGGGTGAGGAAGATCTCGTCCGGCGTCGCGTTGAGCAGGCCCGCGACCATCTCCTGCGCCTCGCCGCTCAGTCCTCGCGTGAAGGCGAGGCCGTCGGGGCTGGCCGGGCCAACACTCGCCTCTCGCACGAGGACTTCATTGATCCGGTCGAGCACAGGTTGTGGCGAAGGGCCGGTGAAGCCCGTGTTCATATAGATCACTTCGCGGGTAGCGCGGATCGAATCTCGCAGCGTTGCAAGGGACATGGGCGCCTCTTTTCCAGAGCCTGGGTAGAGCCTTGGACAGAGGTCCGAGGCACGAACAAACCGTACGGGGCGCCTCATTGTTTGTGCGCAGGACTCACCCTGTCAATCAAAGCCAAGGCGACCGAAAGCAGGCGTCTTGTTCCCCCTCTCCAAAGTTGGAAAGGAGGCCGGAGGGAGAGGTTGATACCGTGAAAAACGCATAGATTTGATGAGGTTTTTGATGTATCCTGCGCCCATCACCCAGAGGAGAACCGACGCATGTTCATTGCCATGAACCGCTTCCAGATCAACGTGGGCCGTGAGGGCGACTTCGAGACGCGCTGGCGTGAGCGCGACACCTACCTCAACGAAGTCCCAGGCTTCATGCACTTCGCCCTGCTGCGCGGCGCCACCGAGGGCGCCACGACCGAGTACGTATCCCACACGACATGGGCCTCCGAAGCCGCCTTCACCGCCTGGACGCAGTCGGAGCACTTCACGCGCGGCCACGCCCAGGGTTCCGTCGCGGGCGTCATCGCCGGCCACCCTGTCGTCTCGCTGTACACCGCCGTCCTCGAAGAAACGCCCTCGAAGGCAGCCAAGGTCTAGACGCTCCTCGAACCGCCGCACCGAAGCGAAAGGCGCCCTTGATCCAGACGAGGGCGCCTTTCTGCGTCCAGAGCGCCGAGAGGCGACTCGAGCTGATGCGCCCACGAGCTCGCCTCGAAACGACGAACACCATGCGTTCTTCGACGGTACGCGATAAACGTGATGCTTCCGTCCGATCCCGGTCGATTCCGGCGTAACGGCCAGGTGGGCAGTCTGTATGGGTGGTTATTGACCAACTAATCGACCAAAGGATGCTCCGAAAATGAACGAGTCTGAATTCGATTCGCGTACCGAAATCGAGAACCTGAAGATCGCCCAGGCCACGCAGGCGGCGACGCAAGCTGGCATGACCGCGCTGAACGCAGCGACGCACGCTGGTACGTGGTCGACCATGGTGGCAGGCGCCGTGGGTCTGACGGCTGGCATGTTTCTTGGGATGATGCTGACGAACAGCCGTTAGCACTTCGTGCGTACCCGAAGCGAGGTTTGCAGACCTCGGAGGCGCCTTGGCTCATGCCAAGGCGCCTTTGCTTAGCAAAGAGTCGAAAAGCGGCTTCTATTCGCCCGAACTTCGGTTGTTAGAGCATTGGCATTCCCCCTCTCCTCGCAAGGAGAGGGGGTCAGGGGGTGAGGTTCGCGCTCGCCCGGTACCGCGCCAACGCGTCGTGTCGGCCAAGCGCTATCGCCGCGTTCGAGGCTGACTTCTACGCCGCGAGCGCGTAGGTACCTCAGCATGCTGAGGCGCTACAGAGGCCGGATGCCCGTCGTCGCCACGTCGAGCTCGTTCCCCCTCTCTACGCCAGTGGAGAGGGGGTTAGGGGGTGAGGTCTCCCCTAGTTCTCCCAGTGCCACTCCGTCTTTGCGCTGTGCTCGCGCGTACGGGAGGGCATCGGGGGCAGGCTGGTGTCCGGGTAGCCAACGTAGACGATGCCGGCGATTTCGTCCGTGGGCTTGAGGCCAAAGTACGCCTTGACGTGGTCGTCGTAGGCGCCGTCGCCGGTGCGCCAGATCGCGGCGAGGCCCATCGAGTCAGCCGTGAGCAGCATATTCTGGATCGCCGCCGATGCTGCCTGGAGGTCTTCGCGCATGTCCATCGGCTTGTCGCGCTCGGGCGATACGCCGACGACGATGAGGACGGGACTGCGCATGGGCTTGGCGCGCTCGGCGAACATGAGGCCGTCCAGCTTCGACTGCTCCATGTCGCTCATGCGCAGTTTTAGAGATTCCGCTAGCTCGTTGCCAAGGTCTTCGCGTGCCTTGCCGCTGAGCACCCAGAAGCGCCACGGCTGCGTGTCGTGGTGGTTTGGCGCGTGCACGGCCGCCTGCAGCATCTTCTCGATGGCCTCGCGGGGCGGCGTCTCCTTCGTCATCTTGCCGAGGCTGCGGCGGTTGACGATTGCGTCGATGACTTCCATGGCTGGTCTCCTCTAACGGCGCTGAGGCCGGGACTTGCTCGGTGTGAACACACTATAGCTGAGACGAGGCAGGCGGTGACGGCTGTTACATGCCTTCGGTGTGGAGTTCATATGACAAAGAGAAACGCCCGGACGTTTGTGCGTCCGGGCGTTCAGTTACGACCGAATCGAGAGCTAGAACTCGACGATCGAGCGGCCGGCGATTTTGCCTGCGCGAAGGTCGTCGCAAGCTTCGTTGATCTGCTCCAGCTTGTAGCGCTTCGTCACCATGAGGTCGAGCGGAAGGCGGCCTTCTTTGAACCAGCGGATCATCATGGGGAAGTCGCGGTCGGGGATGCTGCAACCGCCGGGCGCGCCGCGGTAGATCTTGCCGCCGAAGATTGCGTTCATGCCGGGCGTCGCGGGCTCACCGTGCGGTACGCCGACGACAACGGCCGTGCCGCCTTCGCGCTCGCCGGGGCGCCGGGCGCGCGCCATCTGCAGCACCTGCTCGATGGTGATTTTGGCGCCGATAGCGTCGAAGGCGATATCGACTCCGGACTGGATCGTGCCGCCGAACATGTCGCGGATCGCCTGCACCGGGTCGCCGTTGCGGGCGTTGATGCCGTGCGTGGCGCCAAACTGCTTCGCGAACTCGAGCTTCTCGTCTGCCAGGTCGACCGCGATGATCGGGTACGCACCCGCGATCGCGCAGCCTGCGACGACTGAAAGCCCAACGCCACCGACACCGACGACGGCCACCGACTCGCCCGGCCGCACCATCGCGGCGTTGATCGCCGCGCCGACGCCGGTCATCACCGCACAACCCACGGGCGCTGTCGCGAAAACATCGACGTCCTTGTCCAGCGGCACGACCATCTGGTCGTCCACCACGACGTCCTTCGCCCAAGTGAAGGTGCCGACCGCCGCCGGCGCGCCGAAGGCAACGTCCTTGCCCATGTAGGTGACCTTCGCCGGAATCGGGCGCGGGCCGCCAATGGGCGTTCGCTGCACCCACGTCACCATGACGTGGTCGCCTTCCTTCACGTTCGTCACGGCGCTGCCGACGGCTGTGACAACGCCGGTCGATTCGTGGCCGAGGACGATCGGGACAGCGGGATTGGGCCTGTCGAGCTCGTGTAGCTGGGAGTGGCAAACGCCCGTTGCGAACTGGCTAACGCGGACCTGCGTCGGCCCTACGTCCGGGATATCGATGTCGTCCACGACCATGGGCTTGCCCGACTCGATGAAAATTGCAGCGGCCGTCTTCACGATGATTCCTCCTACACGAGTATGCGCTGCCGCAGTATAGCGGCCGTTTGTCGAGGCATCGATGGCATCGGATCAAGCGGCTCGAGGCATGGTTACGGTTTCGGTAGGAGTCTGCAAGCTTTGTTAAAACGGCCACTATCAGGCCATTCAGGCATAGCCGTAACGCCGGTCATCGGTATCATGGAACTCTATGCGATTTCTGGCGCTCTTCTCACTCCTCATCGGGCTCCTCCTGGTCGCCTGCGGTTCTTCAAAAGGCTCACCCTCTGTCGTCATCGCGACGGTGAGCCCCGACCCGCAGGCCGGCGTGGCGGGTGCTCCATCGATTAATCAATCGCCCCTGCAGCCGCTGACGAATCCTGTACCCGCACCGACGGGCATCACGGTCGGTGGCAAACCGGAGCCATCCAACGTGGCTTCGCCGATCGCGGGCGCTTTGCCCACGACGGTGGCGACCCCTGCAACCAATACAGCCGTCGTCGACCCGATGGCGCCGAGTACGGGCAAGTGGATCGATGTCGACGTGACGCGCTACCGAGTCCAACTAATGAACGGTACTTCGATAGTGCAGACGATCGAGCCGGTAGCCGTCGGAGCGCAGATCAACACGGGCGCCTACGAATCGACGCAGACAGGGCTCTTCCACGTCTACAACAAAATCGGCGGCCTCCAGTACGACCCGCCGTATTCGACCTACATCCGCGACTGGGTCGGCTTCGACCAGGCGAAGGCGAATGGCTTCCATTCCTTCCTGGTCGACCAGAGCGGCACCGTCACGGACGGCCGCACCGGCCGCATCAGCAACGGTTGCATTCGTACGGCAGACGCAACGGCCATCTTCAACTACTCAGAGATCGGCATGCCGGTTTACGTCCACCTGTAGCCCCCGTCATTACGAGAGCAGTGGCGCTGGTCAAGCCGAAGCAATCTAAAGCCCTCATCCAAGTACACGCTTTCGACAGCCGACCGCCGCCACCGACTACCGGCGGGCGCTACTGCAGCGGCAAGCGAAGCTCGAGGCTCCCCCTCTCTTCGGAAGGAGGCGGCTTGGGGTGAGGTCAGCCCCTGCGCCCTCAACATCCGATTCTTGTTCGTCTCGCAACCCCCGCCCAACCACCCAGACGCTCGAATATCGGGCAGACGAAGGCGCGTCAGCCCCTAGCCAACTTTCGCCGCAATCTCTTCAACAGATCCGTCCCCCGGATCCGGATCGATGTCAGCAGGTTGCGCGGCCAGGGCTGGGTGAATTCGAGGTCGACCGGGTCGGCGGCGCTGCGCAGGGGCGGGATCACCCACCACGCAGCGCAGTGGGCGCGGATCTCGCTGGCGACGTTGGCTTCGCTGCGGGTGCCGTGCCAGCGCTCGTAGCCCATGACGAAGCGCGCGAGCTGATGCGAACCCTCGCGCCGAACGCCGAACTCCAGGCCCTCGCGCGTCAGCAGCAGGTGCGCTGCGCCGTCTGTGCCCTCGCCGGTGATGCGTAGGGACGAAACAAAAGCGCGCATCGAGTCCGGGACGGGCTGCTCGCCTGCGAATTCGTTCAAGGCTGGTCGAACACGATGATCGACCGGCCGAAGATACGCCCCTGCGCCAGGGCGTCGCAGGCTTCGTTGACCTGGTCGAGGGTGTAGCGCTCGGTGACGAGGAGATCGAGCGGCAGCATGCCTTCCTTGAACCAGCGCAGATAGATCGGGAAGTCGCGGTCGGGGCGCCCGGAACCGCCGTTACTGCCGATGAGATGCTTCTCGGCAAGGAAGTCCCGCATGCCGATTGTCGCGTTCGTCTGGGGCACGCCGACGAGCACCGCGGTGCCGCCCTCGCCGACCCCACCAACGCCCGGACGTACTGCGGGCAGGATCTGCTCCATCGTCTGACGCACGCCGATGGCGTCGAAGGCGAAGTCTGCACCGCCGTTCGTGAGCTGCCGTACGCGCTCGATGGGGTCTTCGCGGCCCGCGTTGACACCGATCGTCGCGCCGAACTTCGTTGCGAAGTCGAGCTTCGTGTCGTCGAGGTCAATGGCGATGATCGGGTTGGCGCCGAGGTTCGCTGCCGCCTGCACAATGCAGAGCCCGATGCCGCCGACGCCGAAGACCGCCACCGAATCGCCTTTCTGCACTCGAGCCGTGTTCATCGCTGCGCCGCAGCCGGTCATGACCGCGCAGCCGATGATCGCCGTCACGTCCGTGGCGACGTCGTCCGGCAACACGACGACGTACTCCTGCGGCACGACGGTCGTATCGGTCCAGGTAAAGACGGGTGCCAGGCCTCGCGAGAGGTCGATCGGCATGCCTCGATAGCTCAGCTTCGGCGCTTCCGGCCGCACGAAGCCCGGCTCGGCGTTGCGCGGCAGCCACGTCACCATGACGCGGTCGCCTTCGCGCACATGCGTGACCCCGCGCCCTTTCGCGACCACGACGCCCGTCGATTCGTGCCCGAGGACGCTGGGTGTCACCGTATTGGCGTTGTGTAGCTGATGCAGCTGGGAGTGGCAGACGCCGCTGGCGAACTGACGCACGACAACGTGGCCGGGACCCGGCTCGCCGAATTCGACCTCATCGATGACCAGTGGTTGGCCGTGGCCAACGTGCACCGCGGCTCGTGTTTTAAGACCCATCGTGCGTACTCCTGCCACCCGGCGCTGCCACGAGTATAGGCAGGCGTGGCGGCATACGGGTTTCGACTAAAGATCGAGTCTGGCGTCGACGATTATCTATCGGGAGCACCTTCGCCAAATGGACCGAAGGCTGGGTGCGCGTGAGAGGCTTTCGATGCTAGTCGAGCAGTCCACCTTTACTCTGGAGCACGGCTGGCAGCGCGAGTCGGCCCAAATGCCTCTCACTGACGCTCAGCTCGTCATCGTCTTCGCATCGCGTCACATGCTGGCCGGCGCCGGCGTCCTCGATACGCTGCACCTCGCTTACCCCAGCGCCATCGTCCTAGGCTGCTCGACGGCGGGCGAGATCCACGACATCAACGTAAACGACGACACGATCAGCGTCACAGCGGTGCATTTCGAGAACACGCGGGTGCGCGGCGGGCTCGTCCGCATCGAATCGGCGGATGCCAGCTTCGAAGCAGGGCAGCAGCTCGCGGCGCAGCTGGCAGGCGAATCGCTGGTGCATGTGCTGGTGCTCTCGGACGGGCTTCATGTCAACGGCAGCGACCTCGTGCGCGGCCTCTCGAGCGGTTTACCGCCAGAAGTCAGCGTTACCGGCGGCCTGGCGGGCGATGGCGATCGCTTCGAAGAGACGCTCGTGGTCTGGAACGACGAGATCGGCTCGAACATGATCGCGGCGGTCGGGCTCTACGGCGATAGCCTCGAGGTGGGCTGTGGCTCCGGCGGCGGTTGGGACTCCTTCGGCCCCGAGCGCCTGATTACTCACTCGAAGGGCAACGTGCTCTACGAGCTCGACGGCCGTTCAGCCCTCGACCTCTATAAGCAGTACCTCGGTGAGCACGCCAACGGTCTTCCGGCGACGGGCCTGCTTTTCCCGCTCAGCCTGCGCGGCGAAGGCGACAGCGCCCGCGTCGTTCGCACGATCCTGTCTGTCGACGAAGCAACGCAGAGCCTGATCTTCGCCGGCGACGTGCCGCAAGGCTCTTACGCTCAGCTTATGAAGGCGAACTTCGACCGCCTGATCGATGGCGCAGTCGGCGCGGCGATGGCCTGCACCGAGGCGATGGGCCGCTCCCAAGCCGACCTCGGCATCCTGATCAGCTGTGTCGGCCGCAAAATGGTGCTGAAGCAGCGCGTGGAAGAGGAAGTGGAGGGCGTCGCGGATACGCTGGGCGGCGTGGCGGCGCTCACAGGCTTTTACTCCTACGGCGAGATTTCTCCCTTTGCCACGGGCGCCCGCTGTGAGCTTCACAACCAGACAATGACGATTACCACCCTGTCCGAACGCTAGCCTAGTGCGAGCACGCCATTCGCTACTCAAGCGCCAGATAAAGCGCCACCTTCACGATCCCGAGCGTGTCAGCCCGGAGCTCGCCAGCTTCATCGATGCCGTCGACAGCGCGTACCACGAGTTCGACCTCGACCGCAGCATGCTCGAGCGCTCTATGGAGCTCAGCTCGAGAGAGCTGCTGGAGGCGAACGCGGGACTGCGCGCCATCCACGGCGACCTCGAGCAGCGTGTCCTCGACCGGACGCAGGAGCTTTCGAGGGCAAATGAAGAGCTTGTGAGCGAGATCGCCGAACGCCAGCGCTCGGAGGCGCAGCTCGCTTTCATTGCCAGCCACGACGCGCTCACGGGCCTCTACAACCGGCGCTTCTTTGAGCAAGTGCTGGAAGACCACCTCCAGCTCGCCCGCAAGGGCCAGACCGAAGGCGCCGTCTGCTTTCTTGACCTCGACCAGTTCAAAGACGTCAATGACACGATGGGCCACGGCATCGGCGATGAGCTTTTGCGCAACGTCGTCGAGCTATTGCGCCGGTGTCTACGTGAGGGCGATGTGCTCGCGCGTCAGGGTGGCGATGAGTTCGCCATCCTCCTGCCGGACTCGAACGCGCTGCGCGGCCGTCAGGTAGCTGCCCTAATCGAGGACGCCATTCGGCGCCACGTCTTCTGGCTGGACAACCATCCGCTATCCGTGACGGTCAGCATCGGCGTTGCGCTCTACCCGAGGCACGGCTTGACCGTCGAAGAGCTTCTTTCGAACGCAGACCTCGCGATGTACCAGGCCAAGAGTCGGGGCCGTAGTCGCGTCGAGGTGTTTCGCTCCAACCGCGATTGGCGGCGCCACGGCGAGCTGCGCCTCCACTGGCGCAACCAGATCGTCGATGCGCTGGAGCACGATCGGTTCGTCCTGTACGGCCAGCCCATGCGGCCCCTCAAGGCGCAGTGCTTGCCGACCTACGAGGCGCTCCTACGACTGAAGACCCCCACCGGCGAGGTGATTCGCCCGGGCGATTTCATGGATGTCGTCGAGGAGTTTGGTCTGGCGCCGGCAGTTGACCGCTGGGTGGTCAGGCATGCCATCGATGTCTTGGCCTCGCAGCAGGAGCACGGACGGCCCGTGCGGATCAGCGTCAACCTCTCCGGCAAGTCGATGGGTGATGCCGAGCTTCTGGGGTTGATTCGCTCCCAGATCGCCTCGACGTCGATCGACCCCTCGCTGCTCATCGCCGAAGTTACAGAAACGGCGGCGATTACGAACATCAGTCAGGCGCAGCGCTTCATCCGCACGATCAAGGAGCTCGGCTGTCAGTTTGCCCTCGATGACTTCGGCGCCGGCTTCTCGTCCTTCTTCCATCTCAAGCACCTGCCGGTCGACTTCCTCAAGATCGACGGCGCCTTCATCAAAGACCTGCGCCATAGCCCGACCGACCGTCATCTCGTGCAGGCCATGGTGTCTCTGGCCCGTGGCCTCGGCAAGCAGACGATCGCCGAGTTCGTGGCCGACCGCGAGACGCTGAACCTCGTACGCGAATACGGCGTCGACTATGCGCAGGGCTACCACGTCGGGCGGCCTCGAGAGCTATGGCGCCTGCTAGAGGCCGAATCGCTGTTGCCACGCGCCGCATAAGCGAGGAACCCGGGGCTGAATGCCGTGTTATCTCACTAGCATCCTTGAGCGCCACGTGGCCGCTCGCCTACGATCTCGCCATGACTCAACACGCCGATGCGATCTGGACCGAGATGTCGTTGAAGGTGCGGCCCGACGCCGTTGAGGCCGTCGCCGACCTCCTGCAGCAGGTGACGGGCACCGGCGTCACCATCGAGCCGCCTATCGAAGCGCTCGGGCCGGACGAGGGCTATCTCCTCGACAGTGAGGCCGCATACACGCTGCGGGGCTACGTCTACGGCGCCGTCGAGCCGTCCCGACGCGCCAACGTGCGCCGTCGACTACGTAGCTCAGGCCTGGTCAGCGTCGTCGAAGGCAGCATCGCCTGGCGCGTCCTGCGCGAAATCGACTGGGCGACGGCGTGGAAGGACCACTACCATATCGAACACGCCGGCCGCATTGTGATCCGGCCCGAGTGGCGCGAGTACACGCCCAAAGCGAACGAGGTGATGGTCAGCCTCGACCCGGGCATGGCGTTCGGTACCGGCCAGCACCCAACGACGCGCATGTGCCTGCTCGCCGTCCAGGACGTCGTGCAGCCCGGCGATCACGTCCTCGACCTTGGCGCTGGCTCCGGTGTGCTCGCCTTTGCAGCGATCGGCCTCGGCGCGAAGGACGCCCTGCTCATCGATACGGAAGAGCAGGCGGTCGCGGCGAGCATCGCCAACGCGCGGCTCAACGGTATGGAGGATCAAGTCGAAGTGACGCCGGCCGGCTCGATCGAGCTGGCCGAGGGCAAAGGGCCCTTCGACCTCGTGCTGGCGAACATCATCGCCCGCATCATCATCGCGTTGATGCCGGACATCGAGAAGCAGATGAAGCCCGGCGCGGCGCTAATCACCAGCGGCATCATCGGCGAGCGCGAAGAGGACACCCGGGCTGCCATCGAAGCCACCGGCCTCGTCTTCGAAAAGCGCCTCGAGGAAGGCGACTGGCGTGCCTTCGTCCACCGCAAGCCGCGTTAGAGACGACTAGGGTTCGTGGCTAGAAAGGGCGCCGGGGCGTGGCTTTGTCGCCGGACTTGTTCGGCGCCACCGTCGGGCAGTCCTTGTTGTTGCGCTGACAGATGATGCGTAGCTCGCGGCAGTCGAGCTGGCTGCCGTTCTCACAGCGCTGCGATTCGATCTGGATGCGCTGCTGCAGGTTGTCCGGCAGATCGAGCATCGTGCGCACCCAGCCCGTGAGCACGGCACAGAGGCCGGGGTAGGTGCGACAGAAGGTGCGCAGGTCTTCGCACGGCTGGCCGCCGTTCTTCTGACACTTATCGACGAGATCGCGCAGACGCCCCTGCTGCTGCGAGCTGGGTGTGCTGCTCGAGCCGTTCGTTGCATTGCTCGGGACTTGCGTCGGCTGCAGGCAGGGCCCGGCCTTCGCTTCGCAGACGAGCGCAACGGCCGGGAGCTTCGGGGCGACTTCCTGGCAGCGCACTGGGTGCTGGCGGCACCATTCGGCGAGGGATCCCAAGGGCCGCTTTTGAATCGCGATTGCGCGCAGCTTGTTCGCCGTGACGCGCTTGGCCTTGAGTTGGATTACCTGGCCCGCCTGCAACGCGTTCGCCTGTACGGCTGTGCCCGACTCGTCCTTGATGTCGGACGTTGAGTCGAGGGCGACGGTCTGCAGCCCCTTGTCCGTCTGCAGGACGATGCCATCGGGGTTCGTCTCCACGACAACGCCATCGAGCGTCTCGGCACTCGCGGTCGTCGGGCTGGTGATCACGCCCCCGAATGCAAAGACGGCGATCGCAATAAGCGCGACGACGCCGAGGGCCAGGCCCTGGAACAAGGGTAGCCGCCAGAACGATGGCTTCGAAGCCCGAATTGGGCTCGAGGCGGCGTTTACTGCGCGCTGATTGCGCAGGGTGACGAGCTCGTTATTCAGGCGCAGGCGGGCGCGGGCTGCTGCGTCGTCGCGAGGCGTGGCCATCAGAGTTGAGTACGCGCGTACTGCCTCGGAGAGCGCGACGTCTTCTCGCAGTTCGGCGGCGTGCTCCGGGTAGCGGGCGATAGCGCGCTCGCGGCTCTCGCCGTTGCTTATCGATTCGAGGCAGGCTTCCAGGGCGTCTCGATAGTCCATTAGCGTTTTGCCTGCGTCATCTGCTTCTTCAGGGCTGCGAGGGCTCGGTGCTGCAGGAGCTTCACCGCGCCGACGCTCTTACCCAGGCTCTCCGCGGCCTCGATCAGGCTGCAGTCGTTGAAGAAGCGAAGGGCGATAACCTCCTGCTGGTCCCTGCTGAGGTGCGTCAGGCTCTCCTTGATATCCATCGCGTTGTCGATATTCGGCGCGAACTCCGGCGACTCGATCTCGACGTCATCGATGGACGACGTTGGACGCTTGCGGCGGCGGTCGAGGTGGTCCGCCGTGACGTTGCGTGCGATGCGGTACAGCCAGGCTGCAATCGGCGCGCCCGTGTAGGTGTACTTCGCGATGCCCTGCGCCGCCGCGGCAAACACCTCCGATGCGATGTCCTCAGACAGGGTGACGTCTCCGGTGCGCGCGTAGGCAAAGCGGTACATGCGCTGATAGTTGGTGTCGAAAAGCTGCTGCCACGCCATAGGTTCAAGCTCAGCGAGTCGCTGCACGAAGTCGGCGTCCGCGCTTGAGGTGTGCATTCGGACGGCTCGCGAATCAGTCAACAACGCGCTTCGACATTGATATCCGCCGCGGCCACCGAAAGGTTACGGCCCGCACGTAGCGATTTCGTGGCTGTGCAGCCATCTAATTATCGGCGGTGCAGGGAGCGTTGGTTGTAAAGGCGTTTCTCGTCGAGATCGGGCATTCACTTTTGTCATCCTGGGGAGCGGAGGCTACCGCGGATGACAGTGGCCTTTGCGCCTAGGCATACAATTGCGGCGACTGCATCCGTCTCGATGAGAGGTCTCTCCATGGCCACGAGCTACAACGCGATAACGCCCGAACAGCGAATCCTCATCGAAGAGGCAAAGCTCTTCTTCGTCGCGAGCGCGGCGCCCGATCTGCGGCAGGGTCCGGCGGGGCAGGGGCCGGTGAACCTCTCGCCGAAGGGTGGCGTGCCGCTGCACGTCATCGACGAGCGTCGAGTCGCTTATCTCGACTACACCGGCAGTGGCAACCAGACCGCGCTGCACGCCAACGCGGGCGGCGCCATCACTGTCATGGTCATGTCGCTGGACGGCGAGGACGCTGCGGTCGTGCGGCTCTTCGGCAAAGCGCGCATCGTACCCATCGACGAATCAGAGCTGCGTGATGAGCTCCTCGCACACCAGGCCCGCGACATCGAGCTGCCGCTGCGCCAGGTCGTCGATATAACCGTCGAGAGCACGCAAACGAGCTGCGGCTACGGCGTCCCCGTCTACGAGTTCGTTCAGGACCGCATGCGCGCACAACGCGGCCGGCGCTACAAAGACTCGTAGCCTCGCCTGAAGAGCGTCGTATGCTAGCGCCATCGTTGGTGGGCCAAGTTCACGAGGAGAAAGCTCATGCTGTTCGCCGTCACCTGGGAAAACATCGATACAAGCGAAGAAGGCGTCCGACGCCTGACGGACGTCTTTCAGGCCTGGAAGCCAGCGGAGGGCGCCGAGTTCAAGGGCTTCTTTAACTACGCCGACAGCGGCGGCGGCCTGGCGATCATCGAGGTAGACAGCGCCGCGACGATGGCCCGCCTCACGGGTCCATTCCTGCCCTGGCTGACGTTTACGGCTCGGCCGATCATCCCTGTCGAAGAATCGGTCGCGATCGGCCACGAGGCCATCGCCTTCCGAGACTCCGTCGACTAAACGCCGCGCATCGATATGCTTAGCAAGAGGCCCGAGGTTTGCACCTCGGGCCTCTTGCCGTTCCCGAATCACTCATCAGACAGGCGATGGCAGTCGGACGCCGCCTGACAAGCTTTCGACTACAAATCCGCTGCCGCAGCCGTGGTGCGCACGTACTGCGTCGCGGCGAGGTCGTTCGTCTGGTGTCGCAGCCAGTCGCGTAGTTCATGACTCTCGATGGCGTCGACGAGCAGGCCTGCGCGGCGGCGACGCTCTTGCGGCGTCATCTCCAGCGCGGCGGCCAGCGCTTCGGCCGTCTCGTCGACGTCGAGCGGATCGACGCAGAGGGCGCCGCTTCGCAGCTCGTCGTATGAGCCCGCGGTCTTCGAGAGCACCAACACGCCGTCTCGCCGATTAACGATGGGGCCTTCCTTCGACACGAGGTTCATCCCGTCTGCGATCGAGTTCACCAGCAACACGTCGTAGCACTGCAGGCCCGCAAAAGCCTGGGGCCGGTTCTGCTCGTAGTAAAGGCTGATCGGCATCCAGTCGCGGCGACCAAAGCGCGCGTTGATCGCGTCCACTTTGTCGAAGACGGCCTGGGCGTTCTCGTCGTATTCCGGGATGCCATTGCGGCTGGGCACGAGGTAGCTGAGGAACCGCACGTGTCCGAGGAACTCAGGGTGAGTTTCCAGCATGCGCTCGTAGGCCTCGAAGCCGACGAGAACGTTCTTGCTCGGGTCGAGCCGGTCGACGCGGACGATGGTCTTCAGCCAGCCGCGCACGATGAGCTCGTCGCTGGAGCATTCCACCTCGGAGGACGCTGCGAGCTCTCGCAGCTCGCGCGTGTCTACGGAGATTGGGTTCGCCCAGACGGCGGTGACGCGGCCCTTGTAGGTGATCTTGCCGCGCGACTCGCAGACTTCGGCCTCGGGCAGGTAAACGCGACAGGTCTCCATGAAGGCTTCGACGCTGTTCTCTGTCTGGAACACGACGCTGTCGTTGCCCAACAGGCCGTCGCACAGCGAAGTCACGATGTCGTCAGGCAGGGCGTCCCACGTCTCGGGCTCCGGCCACGGGATGTGGACGAAGAGCTGCAGCACGGCGTTCGGCCGGGCGTCGCGAATGCTACGAGGCGCCAGGTAGAGGTGGTAGTCGTGCAGCATAACCGGCGTCGACTCGTTCTCTTCGAGCTCCTCAATGACGCTGGCGGCGAACATCTCGTTCGCGGGCACGTAGCCATCGACCCAACCGCGGCGGATGTCACGGACGTCAGAGCGAAGGTGATCGGCGATGCCGTGCTGGACGAACCAAAGCACCGGGTTGCAAAAGGACTGATAGAACGACGCGTAGACGTCTTCCGGCAGGTTAACGAGCTTCACGAAGCTGTCTTCGCCAATGCGCACCGGCTTGCCCGTCAGTGCTACAACGCGGTCGGCAAACGTGGACGTACTCGCGATCCACGTCACGGGCTGCGTTCGCGCTACGGAGGCCAAAGCCACCGCGACGCCACCATCCGCGTCCGTGCGACGGATGCGTCCGTTGTCCTGCAGCTGATGCGTAACGGGGCCGCGGTTGCTGACGAGGATCAGGCGTTCGGTCGTGGCTTTGCGAATGAGCGACGTGGTATGGGGCGATTGCGTGGGGCGGGCGACCATCGTATTTCGTGTCCCTTGCCGCGCAGGGGCGGACTGGGAGGAGGGTCTCGGTGTCTGCTCGGATCCGGCTGTGAAGGAGAAAAGCCAGCCGGGAGGCCGGCATGGCAGCCGAAACCCACCCCTTTCAGTGGCCTACGAGGTTAGCTGACGGGTTAGGGCTGAAAGAGAGCTGCCCCGGCCACTTGCGCGACCTACACCCCAGATTTTGGTTCCCCCGCTTTCCTCCCCCGGGGAGGAAACTCGGCCTTGCTCCATTACTGTAGGGGCTGGGGGCAAAACGTCGTATTTCCGTGGGGCCGCTAAACCTTTCACGGACATATATTTCGAGGCCGGTCGTATACTTGGCGCCAAGGAGTCTCCTCATCGATACGTCTTCCGGCGGCCCCGTAATCGCCCCTAGAAATCGATTCGACGTCGCCTCATTGCGCGCTCAAGCCACTCGTTTTCTAGACTCGGGCTTGGGACGGCTGGTGCGTTTCGGCATCGTCGGCGGCACCTCCGGGCTAATCCAGCTCTGCATGTTGATTCTGCTGAAAAGCCTGGGCCTGAGCTCCGTGCTGGCCTACGATCTGGGCCTCTGCGTTTCGCTCCAGTTCAACTTCGCCATGAATACATTCCTCGTCTGGGGCGACCGCCCGATCGGCAACGACCGCGTTCGCGCCTTCCTCAAGCGCTGGGTGACTTTCCACATAGTCACTGCGCCCGCGATCCTGCTGAACTCGGGCATCTTCACGGTGGCGCAGTACTTCATGCCGGACTTCATCGCCGCCATCGTCGCGATCCTGGGCTCCACGCTCGTGAAGTTCTTCTCCCTCGACCGCCTCGCCTTCAAGGCGGAGGGCGCCTAGAAGCCTAACTTTCTTCGCAGAATTGCCCTTCCTGTCATTGCGAGTGCATTTGCGTTAGCCAAGCCGAAGCAACCCTTGGTGCCTCCGACGGCTTGATGCCTCTCGAATACGAAATCGGTGGGTCCGTCGGGGTGTGGTGGATGGGCGAGCGCTGGCCTCACCCTACCCCTCTCCATTGCGATGGGGAGGGGGCGCGGACGTGTGTTTTGTAGTCACAAGTGAATTGGTCTGCTCCACTGTTCTTCGGCAGACTTTGGGGTGCGGTGTCTAGCCCGCCAACTAGAAGCATGAGGCTTTTCGTACCCCGCCGTAGCCGAGGCATTCCTGCCTCGGTCGAGAACGCTTGATGCGCCTTCGATAGCCAAAGAAGAGTGGATTAGACCAACCCGAGCAAGTTCACCGAAGTCAAACGCGCCCCCTCTCCATCCCAATGGAGAGGGGTAGGGGTGAGGCAGCCCCCACGTCCTCGAGCCCACGCCAGACCCCTCGCCCGGCGCAACGACGCTTTTCGGTGAGACGGTAGTCCTTGCGGCGCTCTCGACCGAGGCAGGAATGCCTCGGCTACGGAGGGTGGAGGGTTGGCGGGCCATAATCGCGAAGGCAAACAAAACGGCGGGCCTTTCGACCCGCCGTTCTTCACCACGCTTACGAGAGCTTACAGCGCTCGGGTCGGCCAATTCAGCGTGCGCCACATGTGAGCGACGGGGCTGCCATCGAAGCCGAGGCCTTCCTCCGGCTGCTTGAAGTTGCGGCCGATGATGTCGATGAAGTCTTCCCAGTGCACCACGGCGTCCGGGTCGAAGGAGTAGATGTCGTTGAGGGTAATGAGGCGGGCGGTCATGTACCACTTGTGCTTCTTCGCCTCTTCGTACGCCTGCACGATATATGGCTCGGGCTGATAGTTATCGCCAAAGAGCCGGACGTACATCTCCGGGTAGTAGTAGTCGACGGACTCATCGGGGAAGAAGCGCAGAGCCTGGTGAGCTCGGATCGCCCAGGTCACCTCTTCGTCGACGTATGGCTCGAGCATCTGGGCGCCCCAGTAGCCGTGGTCGGCGCGGATGAAGCCGAGGACGCTGATGTCGTGCAGCAGGCAGGCGAGGACGACCTTCTCAGAGTGGCCGCCCTTGAGGGCGTGGGTCGCGCTCTGAAGCAGATGGTTCGCCGGAGCGATGCGATAGCGGAAGTAGTCCATCAGCGTGGGCTTGTCGGGCATCTTGGGCAGACGCGGGTCATCGCGCATGAGCATTTTGCGGCCGCTGTCCCATTCGACGGCGGTCTCGGGGATCGGCCCGCGGTTGTGCGTCGGGTCCATTTCGCCGAGTCGGTAGAGGGGCGAGACAGCCGGTCGGGAGCTCTTCGCGAGCGCGAGAATCAACTCTTCTTCGGCCGCATCCGCGCGCTCGGACATCGTAATCGGCGGGTACGTTTCGGTGGTGGTCATGGTGTTTACCCTCCCTCGATAAGAACGGAGGTATTGTCGATCAAATCGCGCGATTTGTCGCGAGCATGGCTGCTATACGCGGCACCTTTATGCCGAAACGAGCCGTCGAGGTATGGACGAAGTGCTACAGGCGCTCGAAGACGAAGAGGTTGTTCAGGCCTAACTGGAACTTCCGCATGTGCAGGACGCGAAACAGCGGCTCCTGAAACAGCGATGGCGTTTGGCGCACATCGAAGCCGTAGTGCTCGTGCAGCGTCTCGGCCTGGACGACCTTGATCGCCTGCAAGATGTGGAGGATCTGGTCGACCTGCGGCGAAGGCACCGTGATCACGACGCGGCCTTTGGGGTTGAGGTGGTCGTAGCAGAGCTGGCCGAGTCGTGCCTGCTCCAGCGGCGGGATGTGCTCGAGGACGGCGAGCATCGTGATGACGTCGACCTTGGTTCCTTCAGGGACGGCCTCCGGGAAGAGGCCCGGGAGCAGGGTGAATAGCTCCGTGGTCTGGACTTCGCTGATCAGCGGGTCGATGCCGATGCCATGCTTAATTGTGCCGCGCAGGCTTTCGAACAGGGCGCCGTCTTCACAGCCGATGTCGAGCACGACGTCGTCTTTGCGGACGAACGGCCGGGCTTTGAGGAAGCGCTGATCGCGGAGATAGATATCGAGTGCGGGCATGAAGCGCCGTTAGCTCTTCGCGAGCAGCACGATGAAATGCTTGCCCTTCTCGAAAACCATGTTGAAGGGCGATGGGTACAGGCCGATGTCTTCGTGCCAGCGCGTGACCTTAAGCCCGCTGCGGTTGAAGATGCCAAGCCACTGCGCCTTCTTCTGATAGTTGTAGATCAGGTTGACGCCGTAAGCCCGGTTGCCGACCCAGTCCATGAAGCGCAGCACGGCGAAATCGATGCGGTTTCCCCAGATGTGGTCCTTGATCACGACGAACTGCTTCGCGACCCGGGCGCATTCGCCGATGAGGTCTTCGATGTTGTCGGTGTGGTGCAGCACGTCCACGAGCTGAATGTAGTCGAACGAGTTGTCGGCGAAGGGCAACTTCTTGCCGTCGAACAGCGAGTAAGGAATCTCGCACGTCTCGCGGTCGAGCACCTCGACGCCCTGGATCTTCAGCCCCGGGATTTGCGCCGCCACGGCCGAGGCGATGATGCCGTCACCGCAGCCCACATCGAGCGCGGACGTCATGCCCGCGGGCAGGATCTTGGCGATGCCGCGGGCGAGGACGTCTTCGCGCCGCTGAAGCACAATCTTGCTGTGGAGCTTCTGGATCTTGTCCAGGTAACCGGTTCTAACGGCCATGGTCATATCTCTTGTCAAAGGTGCGAAGTCGTCCGTACGGAGTTGTCGTTGGTAGTTGAACGAACGTACGTGATGGCTGATCGTGAGTCAAGGTAATCCCTAATCAATGCGGCACGTCCAGCGGTAGTTATAAGGGTGAATCCGCAGCGTTATTAGTGTGCCGCTCGCGAGCGAGTCGCCAAAGCCTGACTTGCGCCCATTTGTTCCACCCAATACCATCATCGAAATATGACAACAGCGCATTTTGGAAAGATGACTACAGCCCACCAGACGTTAGATAGAGACGCTGCAGCCTCGCCGGCTGGGCACTTCATTTCCATTGTTATGCCCTGTCTCAACGAGAAGGAAACCGTTGAGACGTGCGTCCGAAAGGCCCTGAGCTGGCTGGCCCGCTCGCCCTACGAAGGCGAAGTCGTCGTCGTCGACAACGGCTCCACGGACGGATCCGAAGTGCTCGCGGCCAACGCCGGCGCTCGAGTCGTCTTCGAGTCGCATCCGGGCTACGGTTCGGCGCTGCGTCGAGGCTTCACCGAAGCGCGCGGCGACTGGCTCGTCATGGGCGACGCCGACGACACGTACGAGTTCTCCGACCTCGATGCGCTGATGGCGCCGCTGGCCGATGGCGCCGACATGTCAATCGGCAACCGCCACGCCGGTGGCATCGCTCCCGGCGCAATGACCTGGAGCCACCGCTACATCGGCACGCCGGCGATTTCGTTCCTGCTTCGACTCTTCACGGGCCTCAAGGTCGGCGACAGCCAGTGCGGTTTGCGCGCCTTCACCCGCGATGCACTCGTCCGCTTCGACCTTCAGACCGACGGCATGGAGCTGGCCTCCGAGATGATCCTCAAGGCCGCCCGACGCGGCATGGTCGTTGCGGACATCCCGGTGCCGTACGCAGAACGCCTCGGCGAAGCGAAGCTCAACACATTCCGCGATGGCTGGCGCCACCTGCGCTTCCTGCTCCTGGCCAGCCCGAACTACATGTTCACCCTGCCCGGCCTCCTGCTGACGATTGTCGGTGTCCTCATTCAAGCCGGCGCCGTCATCGGCAACGACCGCATCGAGGTTGTGCACTGGACGTGGCAGCCGGTGTTCGCCGGCAGCATCTTCGTATGTGTCGGCATCAACGCACTGCTGCTCGGATTCGCGTCGCGCTTATATACGAGCTCGAAGGGCATCACTAACGAAGACTCGTTAGTGCGCTTCTACAACCGTCATCTCGGCTTCGAGGTGTTCATCGCTGCGGGCCTGATCTCGATTGCCCTCGGCATTGTGCTCGACATCGTCCTGCTGCTGTCGGACCCGGGCCGGCTCAACCTGAGCATCGCCGCAGTGGCGCAGACGCTGATCATCGTCGGCGCGAACGCGGGGCTCGTGGGTGCGCTCGCCGGCCTGCTTGAGGACCCGATGGAGAAGAAGCGCGCACGGGCGCGGGCGTAGAGCAGCCTCCTTTAGCAACCAAGGCCTCGGTTGAAAGCCGAGGCCTTTTCATTGCGGTCGACACTGCGGACTTACAACTCGACGTCTTTCGACGTCGATAGAGCGCGCCCTCACCCGCCCTATCGGGCACCCTCTCCCCTGAGGGGGCGAGGGAGATGCTGGTCTTTTCGACGAGGGCAGGTCTGGGAGATCGTACGGGGCATCGCCTCGCGGTTTGCCCGCCGCTCCCTGCAAGCCTAAAGGCATGCAGCTACATCCTGCCTGACCGGTAGAATCTGCGGGACTCGACGGGCGAAGGAGACCTCATGGCTGACTTACTGACGGGCAAGACGGCGATTATTACGGGCGGCGCTTCGGGTATCGGGCGGGCGTTGTGTATTGGGCTGGCAGCGGAGGGCGCTGAAATCGCGGTCGTCGACAATCAGGCTGACGGCGCTGTCGAGACGGCAGCGGCGATCATCGCGGCGGGTGGGAAGGCGTCGGCGTACACGGTCGACGTGTCGGAGCAGCCGCAGGTCGAGTCGATGGTGCGCGACGTGCTGGCGAATCACGGCGGCATCGACATCCTTGTCAACGCTGCCGGTATCTGGCCGCGACATCCGTTCATGGACGTCTCGCTCGAAGAGTGGCGCCGCGTCATCGATATCAACCTCACCGGCACCTTCCTCTGCTGCAAAGCCGCCGCGCCAACGATGATCGCCCAGCGCAGTGGCAAGATCGTCAACCTGGCGTCAGGCCGAGGCGTTGCGGGCGGCCTCAACGGCACGCACTACTCGGCATCAAAGGGCGGCATCATCGCCTTCACAGTCGCCCTGGCCATGGAGCTCGGCGACTACGACATCAACGTCAACGCCGTCGCGCCGGGCGGTACCGAGACGCCGCTCTACCGTGGCGGCCGTCCCGAAGGCTGGTCGCCGCCTACAAACGTTACCGCCAACCGACGCATCGAGGAGCCGGAGACCGTCGTGGGCACCGTGCTCTTCCTTGTCACGGACATGAGCAAGACGATCTTCGGCGAGACGATCTTCATGAAGGCACCCTAGATGCGCATCCACTCGATCCGCATAGGGCATAGGAACGCGCTGGAGCACCTGTAGCTGCCCAGCATGCTGGGCAGCTACAGGCAGACGATCGTTTCGGTCGAAGTGCACTCGTATGTGGCGAAGCCAACAAGACTCGCTAAACCAAGCTCACATCCCCTACGCACCACTTCTCCTAGAGTGAGGGCAGTTGAACGGCAGGAGGAGCGAATGATCGAGCAGCGCAGTCTGGGCAACACGGGCGTCAAAGTGTCGAGCGTGGGGTTTGGCGGTGGCGCTTACGCAGGGCTGCTCGTGCGCGGTACGCCGGAGCAGCAGGCGTCGGCCGTGAAGCGCGCTATCGACGCCGGTCTGACCTACTTCGACACCGCAGCACAGTACGGCGACGGCGTCTCGGAGGAGAGCCTCGGGCGGGCGCTGGCGACGATTGGTGCGACGAACACGGCGGTGATCGGCACAAAAGTCCGCCTAGAGGACGATGAGCTGGCGAACCCAGCGGCCGCCATCCGCGCGTCGCTGATCGAGAGCCTGAAGAGACTGCGACGGGACTACGTTGACGTATTCGTGCAGCACAACTTCCCGCGTCGAGAGCCCGGCCGCAACTACGTGCTGGCGGAGCACCTGCCGGCGATCGCATCGGCAATGCGCGACCTGCAGCGTGAGGGCCTCGTGCGCAGTGTGGGCCTGACCGGCGTCGGTGATACGGACGCCGTCATCGCGGCGGTGAAGACGGGCATGTTCGACTTCGTGCAGTGCTACTTCAATGCGCTGAATCCGAGCGCCGTTTACGCGGGCGCGAACGGCGGCGGCCAGGAGTTTGACGGCTCCATCAGCATTGCGCGGTCGCTCGGCTTCGGGGCGATGGCTGTGCGTTCGGTCGCGGGTGGCGCCTTCGTGGCGAACGATTACCGCGCACCGCTGGCCGGCCCGACGAGCGAGAGCACCAGCGGCCTCGGCGGCGCCGCCTACAGCCACGACCTCGGACGCGCCAGACTGCTGCAGCCGCTTGTGGATGAGCTGGGCCTCGAGAGCATCTTCGAGTTCGGCGTGCGATTCGCTATCAGCCACCCGTCGGTCGCGACATCGCTCATCGGCTTCTCGGACGAAAATCAGGTCGCGGACGCCATCCGCTGGGCCGAGCGCGGGCCGCTGCCGCCAGAGGCCGTCGCGAAGGCCGTCGAGCTGGCGCGGCCGCTTACGCCCGAGGCGACTGCGTAAGACACGTCAGGGCAATGCGTATCGAGCGACGGAACTCTCGTCGTTTCGACCCACTGGCGACACAGCCAGGGCGAGAAGCCTGGCTGTAGTTCTCCAGGACGTTGTGGACAGGCGCGTTCCGGCGGCTTGTTGCCGATGCTTGTGTGTGAGGTCGGACGTAATTGTAATCGGCCATGAAGGTGGCGAGGGCATCGAGCCTGTCCTGGTTGGAGAGCCAGACCCGTCGATAGGCTCATCCCCTCTGCAGTGTCTTGTTGAAGGCCTCTGCCTTACCTTTCGTTTGAGGGCCGAAGGGTCGCGTATGCCGCCTTTGCACACCGCACGCGCAGCGGCTTCCAGGAAGACCAGCGAGCGGTAGCAGCCCCCCGTGTCCGTCAGCACCCACTCGACAGCGATGCCGATTTCCGCAAACGCTGTGAACGCACCTGTGAGAAATCCAGCAGCCGTTGGACCCTTCTCGTCACCAAGAGCCTCTATAAACGCAGAGCGGCTGTGGTCGTTGATGGCGATGTGCATGCAGTCGTTGCCTACCCCGGCCCCTTGCGCGCCGCCTTCGTCTCCTTTCACCCGGGCGTCAGCCGTTTGCCTCAGCCGTCCGGTATTCGCCCCAGCTTCTTGATGTCCAGATCGATCATTTCGCCTGGACGGCCTCGCTCGTAACGCGTGGCGACCCGTGTCGTCGGTCGAGACGCGCTAGCAGTTTGAGACCACAACGCTTCAACACCGCATAGACCGAATAGGGAGACATCGACAGCGCTCCGGCAATGCGGTGAGGTCCTGGACGAGATCTTCGACGGCGTCCCGGACGACGATCGCCTTCGCATCACCGTCGGCAACGTAATCGACCTCTACAATCTGCCCTTCGAGTACTAGTTCAGTCGTTGAGCCCGCCAGCACGAATGACTAAGAGCGGGAGTGCAGAGGGCGGCAGCCCATTACCGGGGGCTGGGGTGTCCCCAAGTAACCCTTTATCTCACCCAAAGTGAGCGGCGCCGCGCAGCGAGGCGTCGCGGTGATTCCCTGCCAACCGGGCATAGAATGGCGCTCGACTCAACACTGTCACCGCCAAGGAGAAACGCCATGAAGATCCTGATCCAGACCGGCATGACCCTGCCCGAAGTCACCGAAGAAGAGCTGAAGGAGATCTACATCGCGTCGGCCGAGGGCGAGGTGATCCTCGTGCACAACGACGCGGACGCCCTACAGCACCTGCCCGACACCGAAGTGATGATGGGCATCGTCAACCAGAAGGCGTTCCCGCTGGCGAAGAACCTGAAGTGGCTCCACTCGACGGCGGCTGGCGCGGACATGCTGATGTACCCGGAGATGGTCGACAGCCAGATCGTGATCACGGGCGAGAAGGGCATGGTCGGCGACCATCTCTCCGACCACGCTTTCGGCCACCTCCTCGTCCTCACTCGTCAGCTGCGACGCGCCATCGAGGAGATTCCCAACTCGTGGCCGAGCCGCCTGCCGATGCGTCGGGTGATGTTCGAGCTCAGCGGCTCGACAGCGGGCATCGTGGGGTTCGGCGGCACCGGCATCGTGACGGCGCGCAAGGCCAAGGCATTCGGCATGAACACGCTCGCCGTCGACAGCGAAAAGCGCGAGCGCACGGCCGATCTGGACGATGAGGTCTGGGCGATGGACCGCTTCTTCGAGATGCTTTCACGCTGCGACGTCGTCTTCATCTGCTGCCCGTTGACCAAGGAAACACGAGGGCTGTTCAACGACGCCGCCTTCGACGCGATGAAGCCGAACGCCATCCTGATCAACGTCACGCGAGGCCCGATCGTCGATCTCGACTCGATCATCCGTGCGCTCGAGCAGGGCAAGATCGCCGGCGCCGGTCTCGACGTCACACCGATCGAGCCGCTGCCCGCCGACTGCCCGCTCTGGGCGATGCCCAACGTGATGATTACGCCGCACACAGCGGGCGCCTCGCAGTTCCGAGCCGGCCGCAACGTGCGTCGGTTCATCGCGAACCTGCGCCACTACCGCGCCGGCGAACCACTCGAAGGCGAGATCGACAAACAAAAGGGTTTCTAAACTCGCTCGAGGAGCGATGACCTCTCCCCCTTCCCCTCTCCGACTTCGGAGAGGGGAGCCGAGCGTTCGCGGAACACTTCTGCGTCTTCGAAGACAGTGCTGCTCAGTCAACATCATCCTGAGCTTGTCGAAGGACGGGCACTCTTCCGACATTGTCCATCGGACATCAGCCGGCGCAGGTAGGAACGTCCTGTAGCCGTAGGAACCCAGCATGCTGGGTCCTACGGCTGCGACACACGCACCCTCGAGACCTGTAGCATGCTCTCGACATGTCTGACGTCTCGCGCCTGCTCTCGTGGTTCGACGAAGGCCTCCTCGTCCGCCCGAACCTCACCACTCCCTCGACCGTCCACCTGGCGCACGTCCTCGCTGCTTACGCCGGCGTCGAAGGGGACCTCGATGCGCCCGAGCGCGAGATTGCGACCGCGATCGGCGACGCAGAGCACGTCGTGTTTGTGCTGGCGGATGGGCTGGGGATGAATCTCGTTGAATCGCGCGATGAGCGGTCGGTGCTCCGTCGCGGGCTGAAGATGGAGCTGACGACCGTGTTCCCTTCGTCGACGGCGCCGGCGCTGACCAGCCTCGCGACGGGCTTGTGGCCATCGCAACATGGGCTGCCGAGCTGGCACGTCTACCTAGCCGAAGAACAGCGTCAGGTCACCGCATTGCCGTTCATCGAGCGGTTCACCGAACGGCCGGCCGGCGAGGTCGGCATCAAGTCGAAGGGGCTGTTCCCCGCGCCCGTCACTGCGCCCACCTACCGTCACGATGCGCGCGCCTTCCTGCCGCGTCGCATCGCCGACAGCGTCTACAGCCGATACACCCGCGGCGGCCTGCCTGCCACGCCGTACGACAAGCTCAACGCAGGCATGGACATGATCGCCGCGCGCGTGGCGACCTCGAAGGCGCCGACCTATACCTATCTTTATTACCCCGGCATCGACACGGCGGAGCACAAGCACGGCCCGGAGTCACGCCAGGCCCGCGTCGAGATCGAGCGCATGGAGATGGCGCTCGAGCGACTGGTGCACCGGCTCGATGGCGCAGCGCGGGTCGTCGTTAGCGCCGACCACGGCCAATTCCTCGTACAACGCCGACAAAAGCACTTCGTTCGACCCGACGACGAACTGTTGTCGCTGCTCGTGACGCCGCCATCGGGAGAGCCGCGCACGCCCATCTTCCAGTGCAAGCCCGGCAAGGCGACCGAGTTCGCCAAGCGCTTCCGAGGCTGCTTCGGCGAGCATTTCGCCTTACTCACACCCGACGAGATCGAGTCGATGCAGCTCATGGGGCCGGGGGAGCTTTCGAGCGCCACGCGCCAACGCCTAGGCGACTTCATGTCGCTATCGCCACGCGGCGAGGTGCTCGTGTATGAGCCGGACGCTGAGGTGGTGAAGATGAGGGGCTTCCACGGCGGGCTCTCGCGAGACGAGGTGCGAATCCCGCTCATCGTCGTCGAGTAGGCGAAGGCACCTCGATTCGCCTTGACGCGCGAAGCAGACGGCGGGACAATCCGCGCACACGCAATCGACGAATTGGAAACAGAAGGAGGCGCTGCCATGGCGACGCAAACGCTCACTCGCCCCAAGAAAGACGCTTTCATAGAGGAAGACGTCGGCAACATTATGCTCATGGAGCACGTCAACGTGCAGGTCCCGGACCAGCAGACGGCAATGCTCTTCTACCTGGTAGGCCTGGGCTTCACGCGAGACCCGCACATGATGGTGGGCCTGCAGAACATGTGGGTAAATGTCGGCGACCAGCAGTTCCACCTGCCGACGAACACGGCGCAGGTGCTGCGCGGTCACATCGGCGTCGTCGTCCCCAGCCTCAATGAGCTGGCAGAGCGTCTCAAGGGCGTCGAGCCCGAGCTCAAGGGCACGAAGTTCTCCTGGGAGGACAAAGAGGGCTACATCGCGGCGACGTGCCCCTGGGGCAACAAGTTCCGCATCTACGAGCCCTCTCCCGAGCTGGGCAACATCACGCTCGGCACCGCGTACGTCCAGTTCGACGCGCCTCGAGGCACGGCCGACGGCATCGCCTCGTTCTACGACAAGGTGATCGGCGCCATCAGCCATGTCGAGAAGACGGAAGACGGCAAGCGCGCCGTGGTCAACATGGGTCAGTACCAGAAGCTGATCTTCCAGGAGACGGACAACGTCCCGGAGTACGACGGCCACCACATCGCCGTCTACCTTGTGAACTTCTCAAAGCCTTACCGCTGGCTCTCAGAGCGCGGCCTCGTCACCGAGGAGCCTCGCAACCACCAGTACCGCTTCGTCGACATCGTCGACCCCAAGACGGGCGAAGTGCTCTACAAGCTGGAGCACGAAATGCGCGGCATGCACCACGCCCTGTACCGCCGACCGCTGGTCAACCGCACCGTCGGCCAGTTCGCCGAGCCGCGTCGTGTCAACGGCATGACGGTCATGGGCACGGTGATGTAGCGAGCTGCCTCTGCAGCCTTCGAGACGCCGAAGGGCCTCAGCGAATGCTGAGGCCCTTTATTTAGGGTCGAGAACCGCTCTCACGAGAACCTCGAATCCAGGCTGCCCATTCAGTGCCTGCGTCGGCGACGGCCAGGGCCCCATGTCATTGCGAGTGCATTGGCGCCGGCCAAGCCGAAGCAACCTAAAGCACCCAGCCAAAGATACACATCGAGGCGCTGAACCAACGGTCGAGTATCCTTGCGCCCGTGGAACGCCAGTACTACGTCTATCTGATGACGAACACAACGAACAGCTTCGTCTATACCGGCGTCACCAACAATCTGCTCAGACGCGCTCAAGAGCACCGAACGAAGGCTCACGCCGGATTCACGAAGAAGTACAACGCGTGGAAGCTTGTGTACTTCGAGGTCGCTTACGACCCTGGCTCCGCGATTGAGCGCGAGAAGCAGATAACGGCTGGTTCTCGCAGGCGGAAGAACGAGTTGGTGGAAAGTACGAACCCTGGGTGGCGTGACCTCTGGCCCGAGATCATGGGCTTCGATGAAGACGGGCGCGGGTGAAGCTGGTCGCTCTTTGCTAGAACAACGCGTATCTGATTGCGTAGGCTTTAGATTGCTTCGGCTTGGCTGTCGCCAATGCACCCGCAATGACATCGGCTCGGCCAGGCGACTGCACCTCGGGGTAACGGAGCGCAGATTCCTACTGAAATCCGAGCGATGGAGGGGCGCACGGCCGGACGCCGGGGAGGGGCGGAGGGGACGGGCTCGTCCTATTTAAGATAGCTCGGCTGTACGCCTAGCCCTTCCCGGCCGCGTCTGCCTTTGGCGGCGCGACGGTGGGCTGACGGGGTATGCGGGCGCCCATCGGGATGTTGCGGAAGCTCGTCACGTCCACCTCGGGCAGCTCGACGGCGGCTTCCTTCAGTACGCCGTTTGCCAGCTCGTTGTACGAATCGAAGAGCGCCCGCATGCGTAGACGCCAGGCGCCGAGGCCACCGTTCGCGTGCATCTCGTAGATCGCCTCACGGTGGTCGAGCGCAGAGCCGACGTGGTCCCATGCCAGCTGCATGAGCGCCGCCCGCTGCCGAGCCGTATAGCCGCCGCCTCCGAAGGCATCTTCCAGCTCTCGAGCCATCGCTTCGTCTTCGAAGTCCGTGTCGGCGGGCGAGATGACGATGGAGGAGCCGGGAAGCCCGCGCAGGATCTCTGCCACGCGCTGGCGTGCCTTCAGCGTGTAGATGCTCGCCGACGCTAGATGAAGCTGGTTCGGCATGAGGAAGCCCGCCAGCGAGTACTCAGGGTCGAGCTCGGCGGCGGTGACGCAGCTGCGGGCGGTCTGCACGTCGATCATCATGTCCGTGACTTGCTCGCGCGTATTCGGGTTGTCTTTCAGGCCCATGACGTGCGACATCGCCAAGGCCAGCCCGAGACTGAACTCTGCTTTCGCCAACCAGCCGTAGTGCTGGTGCCAGAACAGCCAGGATGCGATCGACGATGCTGCTCGAGCGCGCGCGGTGCTTTCCGACGAGTCGCTGTCGGAGGTACCAAACGCGCCTTCGCCGAGGAAGACGCGCTCCCAGGGCACGAAGACTTCGTTGAGCCAAATCTGCGCGTCGAGCTCGTCGAAGCGGCTGCTCATCGGCGCCAGGAATGGGTTCTCGGGATGCACCGCCACTCGACGCGTCACGATTTGCACGCCGGGCGAGTTCACCGCCACGACGAACCACGAGCGCTTGTCCTCGCCCGCATAGAGCTGCGTGCCGCCCGTGACGAGGATGTCTTCGGCGAAAGGCGACGTCGTGTGCATCGAAACCTTGCCGCTGAGCACGACGCCATCGTCGCGCTCTCGGACGAGACGGAGGGCGGCGCGATCGGCTTCGTTCTCGCGGTAGCGGAAGCCAAAAGGCGCGGCCCCGGAGGAGAAGGTAAGGAAGCGGCCGGTGCGCGCGATCTCGTCGCGGTACTTCGCGGCATTCGCGATGACCGATTCGTCGGCCTTCATGCGCTTCTGGGCGTCGAGCAGGCCGAGGGCGATCAGCGAACCGTAGCCCGGCGTGTGGGTCATGTTGCCGCCGGTCGTGAAGTGCACCTTGGTGATGGCGCGGCCGAGGTTGCGCAGGTCCTCGGCGCTCTCGGGAATCTTGAAGGCGAATGGGTGGCGCTCACCGGAAGCGTCGGGCGGCGACAGTAGGATGTCCTGCCAATCCGGATCGAAGTAGCGGTCGTACCAGCGCACGTATTCGTCGACCATCGGCTTTGTCGCCGGGTGCGTCGTCACGTCGTCGACGGGCCCTTCACCGAAGATGTAGACCTTGCGGCCGTCTCGCAGGCTCTCGCGGTACTCTGCGCCGGTCCTCATCTGGCCGCCCTTCCCTGCCCCACACCTCGGGCAATCTGATTACAGGGCAATCGAGCAGAACGGCGTCGCGACAGCAGGATGGCCAATCGTTAACTCCTTACCCGATTTCGGTTTCGTCATTATAGGTCAGGGCTTCTCGAGGCATTGAACATTCCTCGCTTCTATGTGGGTTTCAAACTTACTGCGACTCATGTAAATGGCTAGTTGGAAACGCGCAGAAGTGCCTGGACGAGAGTAGGCTGAAGGCATGGACACCGTGACGGCTGCACGAAGCCTCATGGGACTCTCTTTAGCCTTCCACATCTGCTTCACCGCCCTCGGCATCGGCCTTCCGCTCATGCTCTTCCTCGCCGAAGCGCTCAGCCTGCGCACGGGCAATGCCGACTACCGCGAGATGGCGCGACGCTGGACGCGCGTGGCGGCGGTGCTCTTCGCGATCGGCGCCGTCTCTGGCACCATCCTGTCCTTCGAGTTCGGCTTGCTTTGGTCGCCGTTCATGGCGAAGTGGGGCGAGGTGTTCGGATTCCCCTTCGCGCTCGAGGGCTTTGCCTTCTTCACCGAGGCGATCTTCCTCGCGATCTACATGTTCGGCCAGCACCGCCTCTCGCCGCGCGCCCGCTGGCTTGTCACCATCCCGATCATTCTTAGCTCGGCGGCCTCGGCGCTGTTCGTGATCAGCGCCAACGCATGGATGAACCAACCACAGGGCTTCACGATCGTCGAGGGTCTGATCACCGACGCACAGCCCCTAAAGGCGATGCTCAATCCCGCGTTCCCGTACGAGGTGTTCCATGGAACCCTCGCCGCTTACGTCGCGACGGGGTTTGCGCTCGCCGGCGTCTATGCCCTCGCGATGCTGCGCGGCGACCATAGCGACTACAACCGTCGCGCCCTCATCCTTGCGCTCGCAGTTGGTGCCATCGCGGTGCCTGTGCAGATCGTCAGCGGCGACCTCAGCGCGCGCTTCTTGGCCCACAACCAGCCCGAGAAGTTTGCGGCTATGGAAGGGCAGTTCGAGACCGAAAAGGGCGCACCGTTGCGTATCGGCGGCTGGCCGGACGTCGACGCGGGAGAGACAAAGTACGCCATCGAGATTCCGAAGCTCGGTAGCTTCCTCGCCTTCGAAGACTTGGACGCAGAGGTGCGCGGCCTGAACAGCTTCGCGAAGGACGACCGGCCCGACCCGCGTAAGGTGCACATCCCGTTCCAGGTCATGGTCGCCAGCGGCTTCTACATGCTGACGATCGGCTTCGGGTTCTTCGCCATCATGAAAGTGCGACGCCGGCTGATGCTGTCCAAACCGGTGCTGCTCGCGGTCGCATCGACGCTGCCACTGGGCTTTGTCGCGCTCGAGGCAGGCTGGTTCGTCACGGAGTTTGGCCGCCAGCCGTGGATCATCTGGCACGTCATGCGCGTCTCCGAGGCCGCGACGCCGCAGTCGGGCGTCGAAGTACTGCTCGTCGCGTTCGGGCTGGTCTATGTTGCGCTTACGGCGGGGCTGGTGCTCCTCCTGCTCCTGCCCAATTGGCTGCCGCGATGGCGGATCTCGGCGCGGAGGAGCACCCATGTCGCTTGAGGACATCGCGGCGGGCGTACTCTTCGTCGGGCTGACGGCCTACGCGCTGTTCGGTGGCGCCGACTTCGGAAGCGGCTTCTGGACGGCCTTCGCCTTCGGGCGCGACCGACAGCAGGTGCGAGAGGCGATGTCGCGCGCCATGGGTCCGGTGTGGGAGACGAATCACGTCTGGCTCATCCTCGTGCTCGTCACGATGTGGACTGCCTTCCCGATGGCCTTCGGTGCACTTTTCGAGGCGCTCCTCCTGCCGCTCACCATCGCGCTCATTGGCATCGTCTTCCGAGGCACGGCGTTCGCGTTCCAGCACTACGGTGAAGGCGAGAACGCGCTGCCGGCGACCGCGCACGTCTTCGCTATCGCCAGCATTTTGACGCCCTTCGCGATGGGCGTGTGCGTCGGCGCCGTCGCTGATGGCGGTGTGCCGGTCGCGGGACAAGCGCCCAATCTCACCGAAGCGTGGCTACATCCCTTCCCGCTGCTGTGCGGTCTCATCGCGCTCGCTGTTTGTGCCTTCCTGACGCCGTTCTACATGCTGATCCGGCCGCTGACACCGCCCGTCGCCGAGGCCTGCCGTCGCCTCGGGTTCGCTGCGAGCCTCGCTCTCGGAGCCCTCACGGCGCTGGCGATCCCGCTGAGCGCCGGGCTCTCGGACGACTTCAACGACCGCCTGCTGCACCCGCTACCCGTCGCGATTATGGTCTGCGCTGTCGTCGCAGGACTCGTATCGCTCATCGTGCTGTGGCGACGGCTGTACCGCTTCGGTGCCTTCATCGCGGCAACAACGGTCGTTCTGGTGCTCGCCGTGTGGGGCGCGGCGCAGTACCCCTACTTGCTCATGCCCTCGACGCGCATCGGGGACGTTGCGGCCGGGCGCGGCACGCTCGAGGCCTTCCTCATTACCCTTCCAATCGGCGCGGCGGTGCTGCTGCCGTCGTTGGGCTGGCTATTCTGGCTCTTCGCCAGGGAACACGTCGAGGAGACGACAAGCTAGCGCATTACGTTTCCATCACCGGAATGGCACTTTACCTATACTTCGCGACTATGGGTCGATTCTGAAATCGCAGAAACTGTAATGCCTTCGACACCACACGCCCTCACCGCTATCCAGTATCGTTACTAGTAGATGACGCGGCGGAGGGGTGAGTTGTGACCAGTCGAATCAAAGGCGAGCTTTGTCCACGTTGTAACGGGCATCTGCTCCTCGATAACAAAAGCGGCGACGCTTCCTGCCTGACATGCGGCCATGTGCGATATCTGCACGCGGCAGAGCAGCCTGAACCCGGCCGCAGGATGGAACGTCAACCGTCGCATGGCGGTAATCGCCTGTCCTAGCGCTGCCGCGCTTTCAGGACCCGATCAGCCTTAAGCCCCCGCCTCGTTACAGTTTTCGTGCATAGGCCGATCGGCTCTTAACCGACGTGTCGGCCTGACGATACAACTTCCGTGGAGGTGCTCCATCATTAGCCCGACGGTCGTAAACCAGCTTTCGATGGCACCTGTCCGCTCTGATTTCTTGTCTCGAGACTTCCTCAACAAGCCTGAACGCAAGCACGCGATCTTCGTCGTCGTGTGGAAAGCGCAGTCGATCCTCGCGTCGATCGCCTTCATCGGCCTCGTTGCGTTTGGCTCGCTGCTCCTCGCGCTGCCGATCATGCTTGCCTGGGCCTTCGCCGCGACATGCGTTTACTTCTTCGCCCGCTCACGAGGCTACCCAGACCTCCTCGAGACGGCGCCGCTCGCCTCCGATGCCTGCATGGGCCAGCGCGCACGGTCGATGGCGTACTCCTGCGCCAAGGTCTGGTTCTCCGGCGTCAATGCCTTCGTCTACACACGGGCCTCTCGCAACGCGCTGTCGCCAAGCCACCGAGGCTGGCGCAACGTCCTTCGCTGGGGAGTGCTGTCCCTCGGGCTGATGTTCTTCGGCGTCGCAACCTCGGAGCACCTGCTGCGGCGTGCCGGCTTCCGAGGCCGACAGCTGCTCCAGCTCAGCCTCGCCGGCGCCTGCCTCAACGTGCCTTACCGCATCCTGCTCAGCGCGATGTTCACCCAGGCGATGTGGCAAATCGCCCACGTGCTGACTGCGACGGCGTCTATCTAGCGCCTCCGCCGAACGCATCGCACTGACTCGAGGCCTCCAACTGAGCATTGCGGGCGCGCTAATCAACGTCCCATAACGTCCTGCTAAGCGCCGCCGTCATGCCTAACACCTGGACAGCCCTCAGCGTCGTCCAGTCGAAGTCAGTTCGTAGGAAACGACTTCTCGTTAACGGCAACGAAGGAAGCCATTGAGGCCGAAGGCCTCGCGTTCGCCAACACCCAACACCTGACCCCCAACACTGGGCGGGGTTGCGCGGAAGGGAGGGCTAGTCGTCGTCCGGACCGCCGTGGTCGCGACGCAGGTCCGTCTTGAGCACCTTACCCATTGGGTTACGCGGCAGCTCGTCCGGCACAAAGGCGATGTAGGCCGGCGTCTTGTAGCTCGCGAGGTGCTGGCGGCTGTACGCCTTGAGGGCGCTCCGCAGCTCGTCAGAGGCGGATTTGCCCGGTTCGAGAACGACGACAGCCTTCACCGTCTCACCCCACTCCGCATCCGGCACGCCGATAATCGCCGACTCCGCCACGTCCGGATGGCTGTCCAGCACCGACTCGATCTCACCGGCGCTGATGTTCTCGCCACCGCGGATGATCAGATCCTTCACTCGACCCGTGATGAAGAGGTAGTTGTCCTCGTCCAGCTTGCCGACGTCGCCGGTGTGCAGCCAGCCGTCCTGCACCGCTTCGGCCGTCGCGTCGGCTGCCTTGAGGTACTCCTTCATGACGCGGGCGCTCTGGACGCAGATCTCACCCTCTTCGCCGATGGGCAGTCGCTGCCCCAACGGTCCCAGGATCGCCAGCTCAACGTCGTCCATCGGGCGGCCGACGGAGCGCAGGCGCGCGAGCTTCTTCGCGTTCTCCTCCGGCGTGCCGTCCATGCGGTGGTCTTCGGGCCCAAGGAAGGTGAGCGACGACGTGCTCTCAGTCTGGCCGTACGCGTTCATCAGACCGCAGCTGAAGACCTGGACGGCGTTCGTCACGACTTCGTAGGGCATCGGTGCAGCGCCGTAGGTAATCAGCTGCAACGAGCTGAGGTCCGTCGTCGGGAAGCTCGGGCACTCCATGATGCGCTTGAGCATCGTGGGGACAACGAAGGCGTGGGTGGCGCCCTCGCGCTGCACGGCCTCAAGCCAGAGCTGCGGCTCGAATTGCGGCAGGATCACCAGCGTGCGGCCGCCCCAGATCGACGACAGGATCGCTGTGATGCCGGCAACGTGCGCGATCGGCACCGAAAGCAGCGTCTTATCGAGCGGCGCTTCGGGGTCCGCCGGGCTCATCGTGTTCATCACGTAGAGCGAGAGGTTGAGGTAGGTCAGCTCCACGCCCTTGGGTAGCGCAGTAGTACCCGACGTGAAGATCAGCACACTCGGGTCCTCTTCGTCGATGTCGAGGAAGATCTCGTCGTCGGACGCGCCCTTGATCAGCGCATCGAGGCTCTCCATGCCGCTGATCCCACCCTCGAGCGAGATGGCGTGGCGGACCTTCGGCAGGTCTGTCTGAATGGAGGCGAGTAGGTCGTGATAGCGGTCGCCGACGAAGACCAGGCTGGCCTCGGAGGCCTCGAGCATGTACGCCAGCTCTTCCTTCTTCGCGCGGTAGTTGATTGGCACGAAGCAGGCGCCTAGCTTGGCGCAGGCGTAGTACACCTCAACGAACTCGGGCGAGTTCGTCGCCATGATCGCAACCCGGCTGCCGGGGCCGATGTCGCGGGCCTGCAGGGCGTTGGCGAGGCGCGTGACGCGCGCGTTCATCACCTCGTAAGTAATACGCGTCTTGCCATCGCCGGAGACGAGAGCTTCACGGTCGGGAAGAACAGCGCTGCTGATCGTAAGGAACTCTGCTGGGTTCATATCTCATGGGCGACATAGGCTGCCGCGCGACCACAAATGACCGATTTCAGAACGGCCCCAGCATAGCGAACCGCGCCCTATGGTTCCAACCCGAGATTGTCAACGTATTTACAGTCGCGGGTCAGGCTAAACTCAACCTCAACATCGGGACGACGGACGGCGCTCACAACCGGGGCCGTTTGCACTGCGAGGTCTGAGCTTGGAACCAACAATCGTTAGCATCGGCGGCGGGGCGCTTGGCGGCACACCGGAAGACGTGCTCCTGGACGACTACCTTCTCGGCCTCACGGGCAAAGAGCTGCCGCGCGTCTGCTTCATCGGCACGGCCAGCGGCGACTCCGACTTCTACGCGAATTGGTTCTACAGCTCCTTCTCCGGCGACAAGTGCCGCCCCGTGCACCTCGCCCTCTTCACCCGCAAGGTCGAGGACATCCGCGCTTACCTCACGCAGCAGGACCTGATCTACGTCGGCGGCGGCAATACGGCGGCGATGCTCGCTATCTGGCGTCAGCACGGCGTCGACGACGTGCTACGCGAGTGCTGGCAGAAGGGAGTCGTGCTGGCGGGCTCGAGCGCCGGCGCGAACTGCTGGTACGACGGCTCCAGCACCGACTCGTTCGGCCCGAGTCTTTCGGCCCTAAACGACGGTCTCGGCTTCCTCAGCGGCTCTTTCTGCCCTCACTACGACGGCGAAGTTCGCCGACGTCCCACCCTCGAGCGCTTCATCACCGGCAACGAGCTTCCGGCCGGCTACGCGTGCGACAACTACGTCGGCATCCGCTGGTCCGGCACCGACATCGCCGAGGCAGTCTCTGCGAAGGCAACATCGCGCGCCTACAAGGTCAGTCGCGCGTCCGACGGCAGCTTTGTGCAGGAGGAGCTCCCGACGCGCATCCTGGCCCGCTAGGCTGGGCCAGCGTCTGTCGAAGTCGAAAACTCACGTACGCGATTGACCGCGGGTCGGTTGCGGCTGATGATGCGGTCACTCGAAGAAAGACGCGGCGGTTAACGTGGACGCCACCCTGCTGACCCGCGAAGAGCGAGAGCCCATACCGGCAGGCGGTCCGCCAGTCACACTCATCGTCGACCAGCCGTATCGTTCGTCGCGGCTGCTCCTCTTCGTAAAGTGGCTCTGCTACCTGCCGTTACTGTTCTGGATCTTCATCTACGGCATCGTGGCATCTTTGTGCGCCTTCATCGCGTTCTGGGCCATCCTCTTCACCGGCCGATATCCCCTCGGCCTCTTCGAGTTTGTCCGCGGCTACCTCGAGGCGCAGTGGCGCGCCTACTCCTACTTCCCGCTCCTCACCAGCGATCGTTGGCGCACGACAAGCCCCAGCCCGGTCAACCTCTACGTACGGCCGCCCGAGAAGCTCTCGCGCCTCAACCTGCTCTTCCTCAAGCTGCCTTTCTTCATCACCAGCGGCGTCAACTCGATGGCCAGCTTCGGCGTCTTCCTCGGCTTCCTCATCGCCACGCCGGCCTGGTTCGCCATCCTGATCTCGGGCAAGTATCCGCGCGGTCCCTTCAGAGTCGCGACGACGGTCAGCCAGTGGGCCGTCCGCCTGAGCGCCTGGCAGTTCATGATGAGCGACGACTGGCGCCTGCTCGGCGAGACAATGCTGGTACGGGTGCTGACGATCATCGGCGCCCTGCTGTTCGCGGCGTTCACCGTCACCACGATCGTCCTCGCGCAGATTCGGCCGAGCGGCGTTGGCAGCTTCACGTCGAGGCTGCTGGGTATCGACAAGGCTCAGGCTGTCGTCACCGACTTTATGGCCGCCGGCCGCGACAACCGCCTCGACGACGGGCTCGCGTTAGTGGACCCGACGGCGATCAACAAGAACGGCGTCCAGCAGATCTTCTCCAAGCGCCAGTACTTCGACGGCTTCCGCGATACGAAAATCCGCTCCTTCCATCTCGAGACGCGCACCGGGCGCTCGTCACTCATCCTGCTGTTCGGCGATGCCCGCTACGAAGACGGCCATCGCACATCCTTCGACGCCTACCTCGTGAAATACGGCGGCCGCTGGTACCTGCAGTTCATCGAGTCCTCACCCGCACCGCGATAGGCAAAAGGAAAGGGCGCCTCTTGCGAGACGCCCTTCGGCCTTGGTGTGACTTGAGTCGCTTATTCGGCGCCGAGGAGGCCTGCAGCGTTGTGCTGGGTCATCGTCTTGACCTGAGCCTCGCTGAAACCGGCATCGAGCAGCTTGCCGATGAAGATCTCGAAGCCTTCCTGCAGGCCGGGGTTGGTCGTCTGACCAAGGTCCGTCGCGACAATCGTCGTCTCCGGCCCAACCTGCTGGATGTTGTTCAGGGTCTCTTCCCAGGTGCACTTCGCCGTGTGCGGCGTGGTGAATACTCGCTCGAACATGACGTCGTACTGCTTGAGGTTCTGCTGGTCCTCGACGGTGAGGTGAGTGGTGGGGAACTCGGGGTGCGTGATGATGATGCGCTTGACGCCGGCTTCCTTCGCCGCCTTGATCACGGGCTCGAGCTCCGCGGGCGCGATGTGGCCGGTCGCCATGATCATGTCGTGCTTGGCGAGCACTTCGAGGCACTGACGCATCTCGTTCAGCACCTTGCCGTAGCCGTCCGTCACGGTCAGCCACTGGCCGGCGATGCCCTGGGCGCGCAGCTCGCGGGCAATGCTCATCCAATAGGGCATTTTGCTCTCGTCGAGGAGACCAGCAGCGGCGGCCTGCTCGTTCGCTGAGTCGCAGGAGGGGAGCCAGCAGACCTTGGCGCCGAGGCGGGCCGCAATCTCGATCGCCGTCGGGTTAAGACCGCCGACGGGGTTGTTCAGGGCGATGGCGCCGTACGCCTTAACCCCGGGGAACATCTCGCGGATTAGCGTGGCGCGGTCGGCCGTGACAGCGTGGTGCGACTTGAGAACGAAGCCACCGAAGCCTCGCTCGAGAGCCAGCTTGGCGAGGTCGATGTCGTCGAATTTGCGCGGCAGAAGGTCGGGCGCAGAGTGGACATGGGTGTCGAAGGTGCCCTGTAGCAGGCCCTGAATTTGCTCTTTGTCAGCCATAGTGTGTTCCCCTCCCTCGGTTTGTCTTGCTTCGTCGGAAGCATAGCACCGCGCATGCAGCGGACGGTAACGGCTTAACGATGCCCTCTGTCATTGCGAGTGCATCGACGCAAGTCAAGCCGAAGCAACCTTCGGCACGCCAGCGTCGGAAGGCCAGCCGAGGACGAGATCTAGACGGGCGAGCGCTTGCCTCACCCCCCGGCCCCCTCTCCATGGCGATGGAGAGGGGAACGCGGACACGCCTCCGACGATGTGCTTTTGCGCTAGTCTTTCGCGTGAAGTCACATGCTGCTCCGACCCGCGAATGCTTTCGGTTGCTGCCAGCGGCGCCGATGAACCCTGCAACGCCGAAGAATAAGGGACCAGACCAACTCGATGGTGTCGCAATAGCCCGAAGCGCGTCCCCTCTCCATCGCCATGGAGAGGGGTAGGGTGAGGCAGCTCCAGCGCTCCCATGCTTTACCCAACCTCACATTCGCCTTGCGCGACTGAGTACGAAAGGCGACCCTTCTGCACTGGTTACATCGGCTCAACTAGCGTCGATGCACTCGCAATGACAGAAAAGTATGCTGGCGATGTGACAGCAGCCGCCGGAAACGCGCTTCTCCTCGGCCCCATCGTCGGTCACACGGATGCGACGTCGTCACGCATCTGGATCCAGGTCGAGGGTGCGCTGAGCGACTGGCGAGTCGATGTTGATGGCCGGGAGCCCGTGACGTTCGTCTCCACAGAGAGCAGGACGCCCGAATTCGGCACGGCAATCGCTACGATCGAAGGCCTCGAAGCCGATACGCTGTACACCTACACGGTGCGCCACGGCATCGGAGCGCCGGCCTCGACCGGCAGCTTTCGCACGATGCCGGCAGACGACTCGATCCTGCCGATCACCTTCGTCACGTTGTCGTGCAACGACGACCGTGAGCCGAACGCCTGGCAGTTGCTGCAGGAGTTCATCGAGGCGGAGAAACCGCGCTTTCTTCTCATGATCGGCGACCAGGTCTATCTCGACGAGTCAGACGACGCGAACGTCTGGCAGCTCACCTTCGATTCGCCACGAGCGACTCGCCGACAAGCGATGGTCCAGAAGTACGAGAAGCTCTGGGCCGTCGAGCCGCTAGCCACCATTCTTCGCAACATCCCGAGCTACATGACATGGGACGACCACGATATCCGCGACGGCTGGGGCTCGTTCGCCGGCGACAGCCCGACGCTCGCCGCCGCGTCCGACGAAGCCGCTGCGATTGTGGCCAAGTACCGCGCCTACTTCGAGGACGCCTACGACGTCTACTACCACTTCCAGACGTGTCGAAATCCCCGCGGCGACGTCGGTATCGAGTCAAAGGCGACACCGTTCAGCTTTCGCTGCGGGCGGCTGCAAGTCATCGTGCCTGACGGCCGCACCGACCGCGATTTCGCCCGTCCGGCGAACGCGATCCTCGGCGATGCGCAGTGGCGGTGGCTCGAGGTGGAGGCAGCCGCCATCGCACCGGACATCGACGCGATTGCCGTTGCAACGTCGGTGCCTATTGTCGACCTCGACCCTGATGGGCAGGTGCATCGATTCTTCCGCGAGCGCACAGATGACGTCGATCTGCTGCGAAAAGGGGATGAAGAGGGCCTGTTCAAGCTCCTAGCCAAGTCGGACAGCCCGCTCGCGGCTCTTCCCTCTCTCATCGCCGCAGCGACCTTCGACCGGGAATATCGTGTCGCGAAGGCGCTGGGCTTCCGCGTCGGCGACCTGGACGACGTACGCGACAAGTGGTCGTACGGGCCGAACAACGCAGAGCAGGAGCGGCTGCTACGACTGTTCTCGAAGGCCACGAATCGCAAGGACCAGCCTCGACGCGCCCTCAGCTTCTACGGCGGTGACATCCACGTCGGCGCCATCTTCACGGTCGAGATGCAGGACGAGGGCACCAGCTTCGAATGCGTCGTTAGCTCCGGCATCGCGAAGTCGGCACCGATCCCCGAGGTGCACGGCGTGCTCGTCGACTCCAGCTTCGACGTCGCGCCGGGCATTCACGCCGAGCTGCAGTCAGTGGTCAACGCAGTGAACTTCGGCACCACGACGGCATCGTTCGGCTACGGCGCGGCGCCCGCGATGGTCAGCCGAATCGTCAAGGGCGACGATCCCTCATTGCAAGACCAAATCCCGCCGGCCTGACGAAAGTTGTCAGTGCTCAGTTTTCAGTTCTCAGTCGACCAGAACAGATTCGAACTCGATGTTATTCGCGGACCAGACGTTAGCCGGACCGAGTCGGTGTTCCGACTGATTACTGATCACTGACAACTGATAGCTCAGAGCCTCGCGCCGATCTGCCGCATCGCGCCCGCCCAGTCCGTCATCTGCCATGTCTCGGCGATCCTTCCCTCTTCGAGTCGATAGAGGTTGACGCCCTTGAAGGCGATGCTCTTGCCCGTCGGCTGCACGCCGAGCAGCTCGCCGTTGTGGGTACCGCTGAACGTCAGGTGCATCGCGACCCGGTCGCCCGCCGAGAAAGCGTCTTCCACCTCGATGTGCAGGTCGGGCATCGCGGTGCGCAGCAGGTTGAGGAAGACCGTCACATTGTCGCGCCCCTCCCAGTCGTCGATAACGCGCTGCAGGTCGTGGCGCTTGATGTCGGGCGTGAACAGCGCCTCGAACGCCGCCGGGTTGTTGGCGTTGAAGGCGGCTACAGCTTGCTTACACACTTCGAGGCTGTCGGTGTCGGTCATGGGTAGAGCTTAGGACGCGGTCGTCTGTCATTGCGAGTGCATTTGGCGCCAGCCAAGCCCCTTGTCATTGCGAGTGCATCGACGTTGGTCGTGCCGAAGCAATCTAGAGCGCACAGCGTAAGAGCCCGTGTGGGACGTTCGGCCAACTGGCGTCCGAGGGCTGGGAGGAGGATACGTGAGCGCTGGCCTCACCCCTGCCCCTCTCCACTGCGGTGGAGAGGGGCGCGCTCGGGTTGTCACGACTCGTTTGAGCTGGTCTAATCCGCTCTTCTTCGGCGGTCGGCGGCTGGTTTGGCATTCTCGACCGAGGCAGGAATGCCTCGGCTACGGTGGTAGCGGACGTCGGGCAACGGACACCGATAGTGGATCAGACCGAAAGCCTGGGCTGCTCGAGAGCGTCCGCGTCCCCTCTCCATCGCATGGAGAGGGGGCAGGGGGTGAGGCCAGCGCTCGGCCGTCAGCCACCCGTCCCCCGGGCGCCGATGTTCCTGCATCTCAATGTTCTTGTGCAGATGGACGTCCCGAAGGTTGCTTCGGCTTGGCTGTCGCCAATGCACTCGCAATGACAGAGTGGCCTGTACTTGCGGCCAGCCTCCGCGTCTGGTCGAACCGCGCTCGCCTTGACAGCCTTCGGAGGCGGCTCCTACGATCCGCGTACTAAACGAAAGGAGGTTGCTGTTTCGATGAGGACTCTTATCCCGACGATCGCGTCTCGTGACCGCGACCTCCTCTGCGTGGGACTCGTCCGCCTCGACTTATAGTCGAGCGCGTCTCTGACCTTCGAGCCCACCACGACGGTGGGCTTTTTGTTTGCCGGCGACGCACCGCCGGCACTGTGAGCTAGACATGCAACCCATCCTCAAAGTCGAAGGGCTCGTGAAGAACTTCGGAACGCTGCGGGCGCTGAAAGGCGTCTCGTTCGAAATCCCGCGCGGTGTCGTCATGGGGCTGCTTGGGCCCAACGGCGCTGGCAAGACGACGTGCATCGACGTGCTCCTCGGCTCGACGACGCCCGACGGCGGCAGCGTCGAGTACTTCGGCGCGAACTTCTTCGCCGACAAGCAATCCGCGTTGCGACGCGTCAACTTCGCCTCGGCGTACCACAACCTGCAGTACCGCACGACCGTCCGCGAGAACCTCATGGTCTTCGCGAACCTCTACGAGGTCGATTCGCCCGGCCGCAAGATCAGTGAACTTCTCGACTACTTCCAAATTCCCGAGCTAGCGAACCGACGCTATGGCGACCTCTCGGCCGGCCAGAAGACGCGCGTCAATCTGATCAAGTCGCTGATGAACGACCCGGAGCTCGTGCTGATGGATGAGCCCACAGCGTCGCTCGACCCTGACATTGCCGACAAGGTGCTCAGCCTGATCGAGGATCTACGACGCCGCCGCGAGCTCTCGATCCTCTTCACCAGCCACAACATGGACGAAGTCGCGCGCATCTGTGACGACGTCGTCTTCCTCGACCACGGCGAGATCGTTGCCCACGGCGCGCCCGCCGAGCTGACGCAACGCATCCCCGACGCCGAGCTCGAGCTGGCGTTCTCGACCGGCCTGGAGGCGGCAACGGTCTACCTCAACCACAATGAGCATCGCTACGAAGCGCGCGGCGACAACCGCGTCGTGATCACGACGCGCGAGCGGCTGATCCCGGGCATCATCGCGGCGCTGACGGCGCTCGAGGCGGAGATCACCGAGATTGACGTGCGCAAGCCGGACCTCGAGGACGTGTTCTTACAGATCGCGAGGAGGGCCAATGTCCTGGAAACGCGTTAAGGCCATCCTCCTTGAGGAGTTCTACATCACCAGGTCGTCGCTGGAAGTGATCGTCGACCTCTTCTTCCTCTCGACGATGACGGTGATTGTCTTCGGGTTCTTCTCGAAGTTCCTCGCCTCGCAGGTCAACGGCCCGAAGGCGCACTACCTGCTGCTCGGCATGCTGCTGTGGGAGGTCGTGCGCGTCACGCAGTACTCGATCTCGCTCGGCGCAATGTGGGAAGTCTGGTCGCGCAACCTGACGAACCTCTTCGTGACGCCGCTGCAGCTGCAGGAGTATCTCGCCGCGGCCATCATCTCGGGCGCGGTGAAGTCGGTGATCATCCTCAGCGCCGTGACCCTGATCTCGGTCGCGCTGTTCGATTTCAGCGTGACGGAGATGGGCCTGACAAATCTCGCCCTTGCTTTCGTCAACCTGACGGTGTTCGCCATCGCCATCGGGCTGATCATCCTTGGGATCATCTTTCGCTACGGCACGCGGATTCAGGCGCTGGCGTGGGGCATCATCTTCCTGTTTCAGCCCCTCACGGCCGTCTACTTCCCGCTCTCCACGCTCCCCGGCGCGCTGCGAGCCGTCGCCCACGCGCTGCCGCCGACGTACGTCTTCCAGATGGCCCGCGACGACCTCACCGACCGAGCGATCCAGTGGGACATGGTGCTCATCCCCGCGGCGCTGAACGTCGCCTACATCGCCGTCGCGCTCTGGTTCTTCAACTACATGTACGCGCTGTCGAGGCGAACGGGGCAGTTCGCGAAGCTGGGGACGTAGCCCTCCGCCCTCCAGGGGTCGGGTATCAGGGGCCGGGGCTCGGGGAGAGTTCGGAGTTGGCGAGAGACTCGAATGCTTCGGAATGAAGGCTGGAAACCGTGGGCTGAACCCCACGGCTCCGCACGTCGGCTGGCATAGCCGCGGGCTTTAGCCTGCGGTTTCCGTCAGCTTTGCAGCCGATCAGCCGCAAGTCATCGTGCTCATGCCCGTCCTTCCAGGGCCGGGTTCGATCCCACGACTCGAGAACCCCGCGCTCCTCAGCATGTTGGGCTTCGAATGGTGCTCTCTCGCGAAGAAAGGTCCGAGGAGGCCGGGCACTCGAATCGTGGTTGCAAACCCCGCCCTGGAAGGACGGGGCATGAGGTCGAATCGCAGTCGACAATCGTCCCGTCCCGCTAGTCGTCCTTTGATTCGCCGAGTACGGGCTTGATATCGATGATGGGCGTGCCGTCGATTGCCTCGAGCGGCCCGACGCGTAGTCGTGTGCCCTCGATGCTTCGTATCGTCACGCGATGCAGGCCGAGGGGATTCGGCCGGTCGGGCGAGCGCGTGGCGAAGACGCCCGAGAGCGGGCGAGTCGGGTCGGAGCGAGGGTGGACCTGCAGCGCATCACGGTCGGCTTCGTGGAACCACGAGATCAAGATGACCTCGTCGCCTTCGCTTAGGCCGACAAGCGCGTCGGCGAAGAGCGGATCAATCCCCACCCACGCATCCGGCGCGCCCTCGAAGCCCTGCATCGGCGCCTCGTCTTTGTCGGTCAGGTCCGAGCGCACGAAGCCAATCGGCGTCAGGAGAAAGTCGATTTCGTCCAGCATTTGGAAGCCTCTCTTCGGCAAGCCATCAACTAAATCGTAAAGCCGTCATCTTTCAGATGATCCAATTCCCCCTCTCCGAAGTCGGAGAGGAGGTTAGGGGGAGAGGTCAACTCCCTCCCCAACACCCAGCCCCTAGCCCCCAACCCCTTGCGTTGCGTACTATCACCACGCTGATCTCATCCAGATTCTGACGCGGGGAGACCCAATATGGATTCGATGGTAGAACGACTGCTCAAGCTCGACACGTGCGCCGTGTCGGACGCGCTCGACCGCCTCGGCTTGCCGACGGCCGTGCTCGGCATCCACGCATCGTCACCGCCGGCCAAGATCGCCGGTCGCATCGTTACCGTGAAGCTGGCGGACGCCAACGGCCGCACGGCGACGCGGCACCTCTGCACCGCCGCCATCGAGGCTGCGAACGCGGGCGACGTCATCGTCATCGAGAACCCGCGCACGGACGCCGCCGGTTGGGGCGGCATCCTCAGCGCCGCGGCCAAGACGAAGGGCGTCGCGGGCGTCGTCTGCGGCGGCGCCGTGCGAGACATCGACGAGTCGCGCGAGCTTGGGCTGCCGGTCTTCGGCCGCGCCGACATCCCGCGCACAGCCCGAGGCCGCATCATCGAAGAGAACTTCAATGAGCCGATCAAGATTGGCGACGTCGACGTGAACCCCGGCGACCTCGTGCTCGCCGACGGCTCCGGCGTCACCTTCATCGCCGCCGACAAGGCCGAAGAGGTGCTCGAGTCCGCCGAGATGATCGCCGGCCGCGAAGCCAAGATGAAGGCCGACGTGCTGGCCGGGCACCCCGTCAGCGAAGTCATGGGCCGCGACTACGAAACGATGCTCACCCGGTAATAACAAGTAACAGGGCGCAAGTAACAAGAAGAAGAAGTACGTAGGGACGAAGCTTTAGCTCCGTCCGAGAGAGGGGACGAGGCTGACCGCCTTCTCCCGGGAGGAGATAGACACTCATGGACCAGAAGTACGCCGACGTCATCAAGCTCGGTACCAGCGCCCTCAGCGACGCCATGGACCGCCTCGGCATCCCCGGCCAGGCCCTCGGCATCAAGCCCGTCGACCGCAGCTTCCTCGTCTGCGGCCCGGCCTTCACCGTGCACAACATGCCCTGCGACATCCACGGCGGCTCCGTCGGTGACTACATCGACGACGTCACCGAGGGCCAGGTGATCTGCATCGACAACGCCGGCCGCCTGGACGCCACAGTATGGGGCGACATCCTCACCGTGATGGGCTCGCTGAAGAACCTCGGCGGCACCGTGATCAACGGCGTTTGCCGCGACTCCAACCGCGCCATGGAAGTCGGCTACCCGATTTTCAGCCGCGGCACCTACATGCGCACCGGCAAGGACCGTGTCATGGCCGACGCTTACAACACGAAGATCTCGCTCGGCGAAGTGGCCGTCGTCCCCGGCGACATCATTGCCGGTGACTTCGATGGCATCGTCGTCATCCCTCAGGAGCGCTTCGACGAAGTCGTCGCGGCTGCCCGCGAGATCGAGGACGCCGAAGACCACATCCGAGCTGCCATCCGCACCGGCAAGACCCTGCTCGAGGCGCGAACGGAGTTCAACTACCACGCCCTCCAGACCCGCCGCTAACAGCCGTCGAAAGAATTAAGCACGAATCGAGCGGTCTTCGGGCCGCTCGATTTTCGTTCCCAGACGAATCCGCCGCGACAGTTAAGCAGTTATCGGTCGATAAAGACGTAGTCCGAGCGAATCGGACGCACTGGTTGGCCGTACGGGCAGGGCTGGCGCCAGTCTCCGCCCGACCTGCAACGAATCGTCCGTCTCGACGCGTCAACGGCCATCACGCTTTCCAGCACAGTGGGATCCGAAGCTTGGAATTCACGTGACTTGAAGTCGCGGC
>JADMIO011711105.1_pt1 | contig 67464 bp, 56 predicted proteins | sample 8958161 | NCBI WGS metagenome assembly JADMIO01 (sample SAMN16585339, study PRJNA669376) | soil metagenome | isolation source: Crop rotation soil | place: USA: Cullars Rotation, Alabama | collected 2011 | reverse complement strand
GCCGCGACTTCAAGTCACGTGAATTCCAAGCTTCGGATCCCACTGTGCTGGAAAGTGCGCTTCTGGCGTCGTTTAGCCTCGGGAATGTCATTCGGAATGGGGTTTCGGTGGCTATAGTCGGGAAGCCGAATGCGGGGAAGTCGACTTTGCTCAATACGCTTTTGAACGAGAACCGCGCTATCGTTTCGGAGATTGCGGGGACGACGCGCGATACCATCGAGGAGTTGTTGAATATCGATGGGATCATTTTTCGGCTGATCGACACAGCGGGGATACGCGAGCATACTGCTGATATCATCGAGCAGATCGGGGTGGGGCGGAGCCTGGAGAAGATGGAGCAGGCGGATATTGTCGTTTATCTTTTTGATGTGCGGGATGATGCGGCGGCTGTGGCATTCGTTCGTGGCGAGTTGTTAGCGAAGGGGAAGCCTTTTCTGCTGGTGGGGAATAAGGTAGATATTATTGGTGTTGAAGCGGCGCGGGTGTTGTTTCCGCAGGAGCTGTTGATATCGGCTAAGACTTCGGGTCATATCGATGTGTTCCGGCAGCGGCTGGTGGATCTTGTGCTGCAAGGGCGGGCGGCGCCGGAGGGGACGATTGTGACGAATGCGCGGCATTATCATGCGTTGCAGCAGGTGGCGGGGGCGTTGGCGACGATTCATAAGGGATTGGATGAGTTGTTGCCGGGGGATCTGCTGGCGCTGGATATACGGGTTTGTTTGCATTATCTGGGGGAGATAACGGGCGAGATAACGACGGAGGATCGGCTGGATTATATATTTAGTAAGTTTTGTATTGGGAAGTAGCCGTTTTCTTATCTTTTCTCATATCGTTGAAAACCAATGTTAATAAGCAGAGGGTGTAAAAGAATTGTTTTTTTAAAATTCATTTTTTAAAACTATGATTTAAAAAATTGGGAATGCTTCCTGCGAAGCATTCCCAATAACTGATGAGAAATTTTTTATTTAACGATGAGCTTCTTAGTGAAGCTACCTGCATTCGAATTTATCCGCACCGTGTAGAGCCCTGTCTTGAGCTGCGAATTGATCTGTATCCTGTTACTGCCCTGAGCATCCTTTTTGTAAACCATTCTGCCCAGGATATCATAAATACTTACGACAGCATTTTCGGTAGATCCCGGAAGAAGGATCATAAACCGTCCGCCATTGGAGGGGTTCGGATACAGGCTAACAGCCTGCTCATTATTCGGATACAAAGCATCCGCATTACTTATATTACTTATGTTTGCCTGCGATGCTATACTGGCACCCTGGCCCGGAATGAACGGCGAGAGATAGTTTCCGGCGATCACTTGTTGTGTAATGCCGGGGCCTTGCCAGGCTACAGCTACATTATCTCCCCCACTACCTTCCTTCTGAAGCACTTCAATGTAATATTTTTGGCCGGCAGTGAGGTTAATGGTAACAGACTGCTGTGTGCTGTACTTATTCCATTCTCTCGAATTCGTCCATCCGCTCACGTAAGCTATCCTCGATGCGTTAGCCGGGTTCTCGTTGGTGCTCAGGTATAGCTCGGTGTTATCATCGCCCGCTACCCAGAACGTGTAACTTCCAGTTGCAGGCGGATAGATATATCCGCGGATCCGAGTTCCATAGTTATCCGCCCAGTTTGTAGGGCCCTCCAGGCTGGTGAGCTGCCCGCTGCCGGTAGGATTGTTTGGATAATTGGCACTGGAGGTCAGGTTGCTAACAGCAGTTCCGCTAATGCCTGTCCAATATTCTCTCAATATAGAGCCAGTTACCGCTACGTTAAAGGTCTGCGTACTTTGGCATCCTCCGCTATTGGTGTAGGTGACTACATAGTTCCCTGCCTGGATGGCTTGAATGTTTGATATGGTTACTTCACGTGTAGTGGCGTTAAAATTATTCGGTCCGCTCCAGCTCCATGATCCTCCGGTTACAGGTTGTGGGCCAAACATCACCGAGCCTCCCTGTGCCACAGTAGCTGTTGCAGTTTGTTGCCATGAACCACCATTAATCTGGACGTATGGAGTGATGGCAGTAGGAGTACAGCTGCCGCCACCCGATTCGATAGCAACCAGACCACGTCCTACGGTACTCATATATGCACGTCCGAATACGTTCATATCTCCCATTACAAAATTACCGTTCCCCGGACCTCCCCACTCATGGGCATCGTCATTTATTCGTGTCCATGAAGCGCCTTGGTCTGTAGAACGGAACATACCTCTAACTCCGTTAACAGTTCCCCAAATATAAACGGTGGGATAAGTGGCTCCCGTTGCAGCTTTACCAAGTCCAACAGCTCCGCAATAAGTAACATTGGAAACAGTTGTCCATGAGGTTCCATTATTTGTAGTATACTTTAATCCATTCGCCAGCGCTACCCACACATGTCCTTCAATTCCGGGGACAGCCCTTGCATGATTTGAACCACCTGAACCGGGATTAGATGATGATGCTGTAAAACTTATTCCTTTATTGGTACTTACTAACAGCTGTCCGCTACCAGGACTATAAATATAAAATTTATTGGTATTTACGTAATCTGCTATTGGATGAGCATCCTGAACATTAGTAACTCCTGTACTTGTCCATGTTCCTCCATTATCTGTTGAATAATAAGTTGTACTTCCGCCACTAGGACAATAAAGTGTTGTATTTCCATCTGCCGACAATGCTATTTTCCCGTAGCCACCCCCAATAGTAGAAGCCGCTGCCGTCCAGGTTGCTCCCTGATCGGTAGAGTAGTACAATTTATCCGTAGCTCTTACTACTTTATTAATATTATTTGCGGCAAAGGCTATACCGTTATTAGAAGTAACGGTAGGAGTATGTACCTGAGCAGGATAAGCATAAACATCGGAATACACTGCTCCATATTGGTCTCCTACTGCTGAAATAAATTTACCACCGGGAATGCTTATGGCATCAAGTACAACCGTTTCTTCAATTCCTTTTACATCAAATTTCCAGGAAGTGGTAGACGCATTGATATCATCGCAGGTAAAAATTCCGTTCCCAGATATAACCCTTACCCTTGCCGTATTTAACGGGTCAAAGTCAATGCTACCGGCCCAATGTATCCCACGGCCAGTGATCCAACCAATGCCATTAGTGTTCAGGGTACTTGTGGATGACAACTTTTGGGCCCAGGTACTTCCTCCATCGGTAGAGGAGAATACAAAATCTCCCCATGTGGCGCCAAACTGGTTGTTATTATAGACGTTTTCTGTTGAAACAATAATTCTGTTCGTATTTGACGGATCAACACTTACGCCACCATAAGGGTAATTATTCCCGTTGGGAGTAATGTTGGTCCATGTTCCGGTAGCAGTAGCAAGTTTGTAAACTCTTCCGCTACTGCCGGAACCTGGCCCCTCGGCATCTGCCATGGCAACATATAAAGTAGATTTGTCAGTCGATAAAACAGCCCTGTGGGGCATAAATGAATTATCCGGCTGAATTGCAGTGAAAGTGCTGCCGCCATCGGTACTTTTGTATATGTTATTGGCTCCTGTGCGGGAAACTCCTATGTAGATAGTTTTGGTGACTCCTCCCGAAACACTGGAAGGATCAAACACTACAAAGCAGATTCCGTTTCCATTGCTTGTAGTTGTTACACCATTCCATGCCAGAGTCCAGCTAGATCCTCCGTTGGTACTTTTCCATAAACCATTTGATCTTGTTCCGCAAAAAAGGATGTTACTGTTATTAGGATCCACAGCCAGGCGTTCCCCGTTGGATCTTCCCAGTCCATTTCCATGAGCAGTGAATTGTGAGGTTACAACCACTTCAGTAAATGTATTTCCCTTATCTGTGGATTTTAAGATCGCTGTTTTCCCCCCGTTAAAGTAAGAAGTTCCTGCAAGTATATATAGATTATTTGCATTCTGAGGATCCAGAGCCAGCGCTTCCACCCCTTGGTATGTAGTTTGATCCTCTGAAGTCCAATCGAGCAAAGGAATCCATTTTGAATTTACGGCATCCCAACGGTAAGCGCCTCCAACATCTGTGCGACAGTAAATATCGCCTGATGTTTTATGACTTATAATTCCTGATACAAAACCGCCTCCACCCAAGGCTACATTACCAAATGTTTGTGCAATTAGTTTTGTTTGTGAAAAGCAAAAAAGAATAAGCAAAAAAGCCACTATAAATCGTGGCCGACAATAAAAAGGGCTGAAAGCGTTAGTCTTTCTCATAAACGTGGTTTTTAATAGTGAATATTAATTGAAACAGAGAGTTCTGGACGATTGGGTATACAAACCGGTAGCCATGTATACGCGGTTCACATCGTTGGGGTCGGTTGGGAGGCTAAGGATGCCTGAATAGTTCTCCTCTTCCTGCCCCATGAAATCTGTAAGCGATACCCAGGTGGTTGGATAGGTTTGAGCAAAAACTTTTTTGGATAACATTGTTTCATCGGAGCGTATTTTAATCGTTGGCTTCAGGTTTCAAATGTTATGCCATACCGGTTACACGATGGTGCCAGATTGTTCCAAAATAGGGTGCGAAATGTTCATCATGGTGCCGGATTGTTCCAAAATAGGGTGGGAAATGTTAACGAGTGATTATTATTACGATTTTGACGATAACCGGATGCAGACGCGGCACATTCCTTTATAAACAAATTCGTCCTCCCCATCTTTGGGGATTCCCAGCTATCCCTCTTTTTTGAAAAAAATATGACGCCAGTTCATCTTGAGTTTTTTTGAAGACTTAGTTAATTCCTCGCATTAAGGTTAGTAAATATGCGGGATCCGGCCTTACGTATTCTTGGAGCGTTTTTTCATTGGTAAGGGCAAAAATTGGGCAGCCATTCTTGTCACCAATCTTCAAAACATTGCCATACCAGGAACGGATTTTAAATATAGAGAAGCCGTCTTGTAACTAGTAGCCAACCTGGTGAAGCATCTATTGCTACTCCCGTCGGAAGTCTATTTACAAATAATTTGATTATAGCCTTAAATGAATTATCAATTAGATTAGTGCCCCTTTTTCATGCTGGGAACTGGGAAGGTGTATTGCAGTATACCAGGAACAATCCCGGCATTTATCGGATCTGGGAAGTATGACAAGGCTGGGAATCGCTCAACAGGTATTAGATGACCCAAATTTGTATGCTGTTCTGTTGGAACACAGACGGCATTATGTCCGGTTAAAGCATGTAGACTATGAAGGGATGCATATGGCAGGGCTACGAATCATCCCGCCGCCGGCAATGATGGGGCAATTCCGCCAGGACTATGAAACTATGTTGACAGAGATGATCTATGGGGATCCGCCAGATTTCGATACTTTGATCGATCGACTTAGAGAACTCAATAGGTTGTTGGAAAATCATGGGCAGAAAGGAAAGTAAGAGTAATGGTTTTGTATTGGGCAGTGAGTGCGCGATATTGAAACGTCTTCATCAGTTCAATGATAAACTGTAAACTCTTTGATGTTTTTTGTCCCTCGTTTGTCCCTCGACTGATTTAAGATGTTGATTAACAGGAATGTTTATTTTTTGTATTGGGAAGTAGCGGCTTTCAGGTACACTTTATCGATATTCAACTATGATACGTTATTCTTAATGTAGGACTGAAGTGCCTTATCAAGACAATAAATATAACACCCCTTCATCCCCCTCGTCATCAAGGTCCTATAGGTATTCTTTATGATTGCCCGAATCAGGCTTTTTCCTTTCTCCGGATCATCCTTTATCATTTTTTTATAGCCTAATATTGATTTGTCATCCTTCGAACGCTTAGTCGGGTCCACGAGTACTTGTCCGTCCTTATAAATGAGGTCCTCGCCAATGATGACGCCGATGTAGTCTACTTCAAGACCCTGACAGGTATGGATGCAACCCACCTCGTTTACAGAATTGGGGTCGATGATCCAGGTGGAACCATACGTCTTGAGATTCCAGCGCATTTGAAAATCAAATTCAGGCATCAAAATATCATATGCTTTGGGGTCTTTTGAGCTCTTCCAATCCCAACAGTAGCCTGCAACCAGCCTTGCTTTATTGTTAATCTTGTTCTTTTCGAAGATAAGATCCCGTAAGATGGCAGGGCTGTCGACCACCTGAAAATCGTATTTAAAATCTGTCGACAACAAGTTTTCATTGGCAGTTTCCCGGATTTGTAACAAGTTGTCCAACCAGGCAAGATAGCCATCGGATCCCCCACATCGGAACTGGGAGGAAAGGCTGAGTTTGGTGACCGTCGCGCCCAATTTCTTTGCCCACTCTTCTATGATCCAGCTTTCTCCATAATCATTAATATGTACTCGCTGATCCTCGTCTATAAAAAAGACCGAGAAATTGGCGGTGTTGATGATCTCCTTCACCTGGTTGTCGCCCATCTTCAGGAATCCGGTCCGTTCAGTCAGCCGATGGGCTTCATCCACTATGAGCGCGGAAATGGAGCTCTTGGGGACCGACATGAAGGAACCAGAACTAACAAAGAGATTTTTTAACGCTGGCATACGATAATCACCTCTAAGCTTGTCAAAATACACCTCGCGTGGAGCACTGGTTTTGGTAACATATTGTGTCATCAATCCACCGCGGTTCAACTTCACCAGGAGATTGATCGCCACAACGGACTTGCCCGTTCCTGGCCCACCTTCGATTATTAGAACGTTCTTATTTTTCTCGTGGGAGTGGGTCGCCAAAAAGATGGCCTCTTCATATACCTCTTTCTGGTCGTCGATCATGATAAACTCTGTATTACCCTTCATCATCGATTTGAGACTATCTGCCAGCCCTTTTGAAGGTCTGATCTTTCCATTCTCGATCTTGACGATCAGATTCCTCCGGTCGCCATATTTCATGAATCGTTTAATAAATTCCCTTAGCCTTACAGCATCTGGCTTAAGAAATAGCGGTGCCTTTTCAGTATAATAATCATAAAATTCATTGTCCAGGATGCCATCAGGGGAATAGTTATGTAAGTAGGCACATGGCTGTACGAAGATGGATTCCTCTTCGATGGCTGTGTTAAATGACTGTAGTAAGCCCGCATAAGACCAGGCCTGATAGGATGGATGGGTTGTCTTGCATACCCTTCCCTGAAATAGGGTATCGACCATTCCGTCCCTTTCTGTTAGCCAAGCTTCAGACCAGCCCTTCAATTCCACGATAATTAAGTTGTCTCTATCTCCATCCGAGCCGGTGATAAGGAAGTCGATCCGCTTCGAAGTGCTGGGTATGTGGTATTCAATTGAAATGCCACAATCATCGGGAATATTCTTGTCATGCAAAACGGTATCCATATAATGCAGTGACTGTCGAAATGCTTTAACCTCGCTGGGACCTACGGCTTTACCGGTAGAGGATTGTATAGCCCGGGTGATAATGCCATCTATATCATTAGTTAGCACGTCATTGCTAAATTCTTCCTTGTTCTTCTGATAAACGATCATGAATAGATAGGGTTACTATTTTGAAACCTTAGAGTTCATTGTATTTTTTGGCTGTTCCCCTGGCCTTTTCTATCGGATATTTTTCATCGTTCAGGCGGATCTTTTCCATAACGATCTCTTTCACGTTCAATTTGTGTTTATCAGCCAGGAGGAAGCAGAAGCTGAAAATGTCTGCCAATTCTTCCCTCAAGCGATCCCTGTTCACTTCTTCGGCAGCAGCCCCGTCTTTCCAAAGGAACAATTCATTCAATTCTGCGGCCTCAATAGAGATAGCAAGAGCGAGATTTTTAGAATCATGGAACTGAGCCCATTGCCTATCGTCCCGGAACTTCACAAGGGCATCTGTAATCATTTGAATGTCAGACATGCTGTGTGTTTGCTGGAAGGTATTCAAAAACATGAAAAGGTTAGCATGTTGTGCGGAAATTTTCCGTTTCCGGGGGGTGCCCCGGTACCCTTGAGTTCCCTAAAATGCTCAAATTAGTGATGAGATTGGAGGTAAGTGATTAACAATCAATACTTTTTAGTGTAAGCAAATTTGTTTATATTTGTGTAATGTTCGAAAGATTTCAGAAATACAAAGGTATACATCCTGGTGCTATCATTGACCGGGAACTTAAGAAGCGAAACTTAAGCCAACGTTCCTTTGCCATTTCTCTTCCGGAGCATCCTCAGAGTTTCAATGCCATAATAAAGGGAAAGAGAAAACTGAATACTGGGCTGGCGTTGAAAATAGAACATGCCCTTGGTTTGGAAGAAGGTGCATTACTCATGCTTCAGATGTTTTATGATATAAATGAAGAAAAGCGTAAGGAGGCCTTCGGGCACCACCCAAACTTTTCAATACTGAGAAAGAATCTTTTCTGGGACACCGATATTAATTCTCTAGACTGGGGCAAGCATTATAAAGCTATAATAAGAAGAGTTTTTGAACGAGGTAATTCATCTGAAAAGGAAGAAATAGTCCGTTTTTACGGTCCTGAAAAAGTGGAGATTGTTATGGGTAAGATTGTACCTATAAATTAATCTATGTTATACTGGCATACCGTTACTCCAATACTAAAAGATAGCCTGCTAGTCTTCACGCAGAGTCAAGTTTTCGCTGACTTTCGATTGGTCGGAGGAACGGCGCTTAGCCTATATAGAGGGCATCGAATGTCTATCGATATTGATCTGTTCACCGATGCTGAATATGGTAGCGTTAATTTTGATAGAATAGATAAGTTTCTAAAGGCGCAGTTTCCCTATGTTGATGCCTCTTTTGGCCTATTACCCGGCATGGGGCGGTCTTATCTGGTCGGGGCTGACCGGGAAAACAATATCAAACTGGATGTATTTTATAGTACGGATAAATTTATTTACCCTCCATATGAAGAAGATGGCATACGGATGGCCACAGTAGATGACATTGTAGCTATGAAAATAGATGTTATTTCCAGAGGCGGGCGGAAAAAGGATTTCTGGGACTTGCGTGAGCTATTAAATGACTATTCAATCCAGGAAATTCTGGCTCTGCATAAGAAGAGATCTGGATATACTCACGATGAGGCTCAAATACGGAAGAATCTAATAGACTTTACTAAGGCGGACGAAGAATATGATCCAATATGCCTTCGAGGCCACTATTGGGAGTTTATAAAAGAGGATATTGAGGATTGGGTCGGAAAGAGGTAACCGTAGTGCAATGTTTGGCTCATTGGCAAATGATAGAAAGTATGCTATCCGCGGGAATAATCAAGACTGCTTGAAATCGAAGAAAAGTATGGAAATCAATAAAGAGAACGGAAGTTTTGAAGAGCAGCTCATCAAATATAGAGCTGATCTTTTTTCAAATTTAATGCAATCGGTGATTTGTTGACTATTAATGAACCTACTGAGCCATATAGTTATAAGCCACCAATTATTTATGCTTGCTTGGGAAAAGGCGTATTTGTTTTTAAGATGCGTGCAGACTTGCCGAAATCCTGGCAAAATAAAATCAATAACCGTCTTCTTCAGACAGATGGTTTTAATACCCTCCATTTTGAAGAAGTAAAGGTGGCTTTGATAGAATTAACAGATGAGCTTGGTATTTCGGTCCATTTAAAAAGCGGCCCGGCTTTTTATATCCCTCAGGAGCCAGTTGCAGAATCTGATATTATTGAAGTACATCAAGGTAATCGTGAAGTTCTACAGCCCAATTATCAATATACCTATCAGCATATAGACCATCTTCAACCTTGTAATGCTAAAATAATTAATGGCAAGGCTGTAGCGATTTGCCGTACAGTTAGAAGATATTTATCTCTTGTTGAAGCAGGAGTAGATACAATTGAAGCGTATCGCAATCGAGGTTTTGGTGCGGAAGCGGTAGCTTCATGGGCATCAAAAGCATGGTCTGAAGGAAATGAATCGCTATTCTTCTATGAATATAGTTCCGGTGATTTTGGGTAGTAAGGTAACTCTCGCCCTCCCCAAAAAACAGGGAACACGATTTTTTTGGAATCTTCTTTACCTTTATGATGAATCGTAAAGCCCCGGAGTACCCACCTGATTTAGCTCATATCAATTCAAGCCTTAAAATTATAAGATTATGAGTAATAATGCAGCAACTTCAACTGGCGGGGAAGGCAAAAACGCCGGAAATCACAAGATCGGCACGCGGGAAGAGTGGCTGGCTGCCCGCCTCGATCTGCTTAAAGCGGAAAAAGAGCTAACGCGTCGCAGCGATGCAGTGGCGGTGCAGCGTCAGCAGTTGCCCTGGATCCGCATTGAGAAGGAGTACCGGTTCCAGACGGATGAGGGGAGCGCCACGCTGGCGGATTTATTCAAAGGGCGCTCGCAGCTGCTCGTCTATCACTTCATGTTCGGCGCCGACTATAAGGCCGGCTGCCCCAACTGTTCGGCCATCGCAGACGGGTTCAATGGCAATGTCGTTCACCTGCAGAATCACGATGTTTCGTTCTATGCCATATCGCGGGCCCCGCTGGAGAAATTACAGGCGTACAAAAGGCGCCTGGGATGGACGTTCCCTTGGGCTTCTTCACTTGGCAGTGACTTTAACTCCGACCTTAACGTCTCGTTCAGCGAAGAGCAACAGCGGGAGGGAGGTATCGAGTATAACTATCAGCGGGAGCCGGCGTGGGCCGAACAAGGTATCGGTGACACATTGACAAAACACGGCGAGGATCCCGTAGCCCGGATCGCTGCCACGACGGGAACCGATGTGGCTACCTTTACGCGCGAAAGGCCGGGTATGAGCGCATTTGCGATGGAGGACAGCATTATCTACCACACCTATTCCGCCTTTTCGCGCGGGTTGGATGCCCTTTGGGGCGTATACCAATGGCTGGACCGGGCGCCCCTGGGGCGTAATGAGACTACCGGTACCTGGTTTCGCCGTAATGACGAGTATAAAAAGGGCTGAATGGCTTACAATCGAACTTCCAGCCAAACCTTTCTTGGTGTTTCGTTACTGCTCTTTGCTGCGAGCACGGCGGTCACGATCGTTTGGGGTATATCTATGTCCGCCATGGGTGGCATGTCGATGCCGGGCGGCTGGACCATGTCAATGACCTGGATGACCGGGCCGGACTGGGCTGGCTCGGCATTGTCGTTTCTCGGGATGTGGGTCGTAATGATGATAGCGATGATGATGCCATCTCTAGTGCCAATGCTGTTGCGGTACCGCAAGGCCGTCGAAACGAAACGGCAGGGATCCCTGGGCTGGCTCACCGTGCTGGTGGCGGCGGGCTACTTCTTTGTGTGGACAGTTTTCGGAATTGCCGTCTTTCCCCTCGGCGTCGCACTGGCGACAGCAGAGATGCAAATACCGGAGCTGTCGCGCGCCGTTCCCCTTGCCGTTGGCGTAGTCGTCCTTATTGCCGGTCTGCTCCAATTCTCCGGGTGGAAGGCGCAACAACTGGCCTGCTGCCGGCAGTCCGCCGATTGCAGCGGCGAAAATGCGGCCGGCTCAGGCGCGGCATGGCTACAGGGGCTTCGGTTTGGCCTTCACTGCAGCCAGTGCTGTTTCGGATTAATTATGCTTCTCCTGGTCATCGGGGTCATGGATCTGCGTATGATGGCCATCGTGGCCGCCGCCATCACCGCCGAACGTCTTGCTCCCGCGGGGGTGCCCGTCGCCCGGATCACCGGTGCCCTGGTCGCCGGGGCGGGATTATTTCTCATCGGCCGGGCAGTATTCTAGGCCAGGGCCCGCCATTTATTAATTGCCGCATTCGCCCCTGATGAGCTCATCACCTATTCTTCGCCCCTGCTATATATGCCCCTCCCATCTCCCGTTTTCAGATCCACGAACTGCACTTCGGATATGCGGTTGGATATAAAACCAATTCCGGTAATCAGGCCGGCGGATTGGGTTTAGGCGCTTGAGTAAGCGTGTTTGCCGTCGATGACGAGTGCGACGCGCGTTGACGTCTCTGAAATATTCATCCTACCAGCCGGCCAGGCGTGGTAGTCATCGGGACGGTCAGTCAGTGATGGAAAGTGATGTGATCGCGTCCGGATGGCGTCGGAGCGTGATCACGGCTATTTCGGGCCACATGCCGATCCGCCCCTTTAGGCCCAGAAAACCGAACCCGCGGTTGACGTACAGGAAACGGTCTTTTTGGCGATAGAGGCCAGCCCATTGTTTGTACACGTATTGCACGGGACTCCACTTGAAGCCGAAGAGATCGATGCCGAACTGCATGCCGTGGGTATGCCCGGAGAGAGTGAGATGAATGTGCTGATGATGATCCAGGGTGACGCCTTCCCAGTGCGAGGGGTCGTGGGACATCAGGATCTTGAAAGCCTTGTCGGGTACGCCGGCAGTAGCTTTCTTCAGGTCGCCGTATTTGTGAAAGCCGTCTTTGCCCCAGTTTTCTACGCCGAGCAGGGTAATGGATTGGCCATCCTTTTGGAGGGATATCGCTTCATCCCGGAGGAGGCGGAAGCCGATGTCGGTGTGCACCCGTCGCAATCGACTTAGATTATCCTGTTTTGCTTCGGGTGTCTCCCAATGGATGTAGTCGCCATAGTCATGATTTCCCAGGACTGAGAATTTGCCCATCGGCGCCTTTAGCTGCGCAAAATCGGCTATCCATCTGTCCATTTCCGACGCCTTGTTATTGACCAGGTCGCCGGTGAACAGGATGACGTCGCTCTGCTGGGCATTGATGAGATCCAGCCCTTTTTGTACGCCGGCGGCGTTGGTAAAGCTGCCGGAATGGACATCCGATATCTGTGTTATCGTAAAGCCGTCAAATGCCACGGGCAGGTCGGGGAAATGGATGGTCGCACGCCGGACGCGATAGAAATGCCGCCCGCGCGTAATGCCGAACAGCACCAGGAAGAATAGAAGGGCTGCGAGGCCTAGCGTCAGACCGCTGACCCAAACGGCCCGTGGCGGGAAACCGCGGAACAGCCGGGTGATATCTTCGACCAAAAGCACCGGGACCGAAAATAGACGGGGGACGAACACCAGCAGCATTAATCCCATCATCCAGGTTATCAGGTGCTGCTGCAGGCGGGAGCCTCGCCGTATAAAAATTGCGGCAATTAAACCGCTCATTATTAACGGATCAATAAGCCAATACCACCATGAAAGGGTAGTGGAACTATAGAGGGTTTGGACCGCCTGGTAAAAATACAGGTCGGCGCCGAGCCAGATCAGGAGAATTAGCGGAAGTCGTCGTGCCATTGGTAAAAATGATATCCAAACAGGGTATCTATTGGGAAGACGATCGAACGGAGAGAATATTTTAAAAAATTGTTGATATTGGAGTAAATACCCGATTTTCTTATTTTAGCAAAAAAGCGCATATGAAATTCACTGTCACCTTATCGCTGATCCTTCTGACCATTGGTGCTACTGCATTTGGCCAGGGGACGTCATCCATCACTGAAACTAAGAATATGGCTGAGACCGAAAAAGGACTGATCAAAATATCGATCATGTATCCGTTTGCAGCAGGCAAGACCTTCAATATGGAGTATTATGAGACCAGGCACATGCCGATGGTTGCGAAGTTTTTGGGATCAAACCTGGTGAAATATACCATTGAAAAGGGCCTTGCCAGCGGGATCCCCAATCAGCCATTGCCTTATATGGCGATCGGGACATTTTACGTAAAGAGCCTGGAGGAATACCAGGCGGCGATTGGTCCGAATAGAGATGCGATAAGGACGGACTTCGTGAACTACACCAATGTTGTGCCGGTAATTTTAGTTAGTGAGGTGGTGAGGTAAGTTTGGCGGCAAGGAGGGCGATTTGGGAATTTTGACGACATAGACTTGGATACCCTGGAGAATAGAATGATGGACCGACCGCATCAGGTTGGAAGGACTGGGAGGGATTATCTGACGCCGTTGGAGTATTGGCGGCGGGAGATCGGTTTGACAAGCAAATTCAGTTACTAATCTGGGACTAAACTCGCTCAAACGCCCAAAAACCGGGCGGTTTCATTTTCTGTATTGGGAAATAATTCTGTTGGCTGCTTCTCAACATGGTTAGCCAGTGACAAGGAAGTGTGATAAACACTGGAGAATACAAATTTGGTAACGCTGGCCTCCTGCGCAGCCTTGACCATGTTCAACCCTGCTTCTACTGCCCGGTTAAATGCCGGGATGATGTGGAAGACACCCTCTATCCCAACGGCTGCATTTTTAAGCGTACTGGGATCGTAAAGATCTCCGGTCACAAATCCATCTGCACCATTTTCCAGGGCCTGTCTGCCCTTGTTGCCGTCCTGTACCAGTGCAGTAACATGATGGCCTTGCTTTTTTAATTGCGGTAAAACCAGCCCGGCAAATTTACCGGTGGCACCGGTCATCAGTATTTTCATAATAGTTTTACTTAATTTTATCGAGGTAGTCCGGGGGGTACACTTTTTGTCCGTGTTTTTCGGCAATAGCCAGCAACTTTTTTAACGATTGGGGATCCATCGGCGGCGGGGGAAGAAACTCGCCATAACCGACTGGCTTGCCAATTTCCTCAAAAAAAGTCTCCAGGCCTGACGGGACTACAACACAAAGAAGATGGGCTATTTTATCCGTTTTGTTTTTGAACCCATGGACAACGCCACCCTTGGGGATATTTACAAATGATCCTTTCGTGGCAATGTATTCACCAAATTCTGATTTGACTTCAATTTCCCCGTCGATGACGTAAAATGATTCCTCGATCCTTCTGCCTCTATGGTTATAGGACTCTTTTTTGGGTTTTCCATATCTGTATTTCGATTAATGGCGAGGTCAAAAACGTTCCCGCAAAGGAACTTCTATCTCAAATATCCGAAAACAGTTGAATCCTGTTACTAAGATAAAGGGAAGGGTACCTACTTCTCAGTGAGCCAGGTACCCTTCAAAGTGTTTTATTCTGATGTGCCGCCGTATATGGACCGTACGTACGGTGGTTGGAGGGGACGGCACAGATGGAGACTATTTGACAAAAACGATCTTTGTTGTATATACTTTGCCGTTGTTGCTGATCACACAGAAGTGCGTACCGGAAGAAAGGCCTGCCAGCCGTAATTTATACACCTGGTTGGCGTTGGCGGTACTGTTGAACAACTGTTGCTCGCGGGTGCCGGTGCTGGTGTAGACCTCGACTTTTACCGGTGTACTCACGGGTGAAGCGAATTCAAGGAAGGCCGTTGATGAAGAAGGATTGGGGTAGGTCTTGTAGACAAACCCGGTCAGTGCGTCGGCATTAAAACCTTCTGCTGTCCTGCCGCTGGAGGTGCCTGCGGTAACGGCGTTAGAACCCGGGCAATTCCTTATGACGGTAGTCGTGGCCTGTGAGGAACAGCCGTTACCGTTGTTGGTCACCTGGATCGTATAGGTTCCCGGATCCGTCACGACTGCCGTCGCGCCGGAAATAAAGGTATTGGAGGGTGTCACCCAGGTGAAATCCACTCCCGACGTAGAAGAGCTGCTGCTAATGGTCACGCCGGTAGTAGTACAGGTTAACGGACCGTTATTCGATGCCGTCACGTTGGCGGGAGTAGCGGTGTCCGCCAGCACAGTCGTGCCCGCCGATGCTGAGCAGCCGTTGGTGTTGGTAACGGTAAGGGTATAGTTACCCGGCGTGCTTGTTTCCGGCTCGGCGATATTGGCCGTATAGCCGCCGGGTCCCGACCACGCGAAGGTTGCGTTCGGGGTCGTTGACCTGCCTTGCAGAGTGATCGTCGGTTGGAAACAGCTGATGATGTCGCTGGCGCTGGCTGACAGGCCTAATGGCGAGCTGACATTTTTGGTTACCGAGCTGGACAACGTCGAAGTGCAGCCGTTGGCGGGATCGGTGACTGTTACCGTATAGGTCCCGTCTACATTGACCGTTGCCGAGGCGCCGCTGGCAGAGACGATGCCCGGACCGCTCCAGCCATATGTCACGCCTGTCGTGTTGGAGCTGCCCGTCAGCACTACAGTGGGATTGGTACAGGTGATCTGGGCTGTGGCCGGTAGGGCCGTGGTCGCAACTCCGCCGGGAGCCGTGGTATTTTGGGTGACGACAGAGCTGGCCGTGGCGGTACAGCCGTTGTTGGGGTCCGTTGCCGTCAGGGCATAGGTGCCAGGAGCAGAGACGGATGTCGTGAGGCCCGTAGCTGTAAATCCATTAGGCCCGGTCCAGCTATAGCTGGCTCCCGATACGGAAGAGCTGGCCGTGAACGCAATGCTGCTCCGTGAACAGGTCAACACTGTATTAGGATTGCTCGTCATGAGCAGATTAGCCGGTGCCGTGATATCCTGCTCTACAATGGTAGGATTCGATGTTGAACATCCGGTGGCAGTATAGGTGGCCACCAATGCATAGGTGCCGGGTACGCTGACGGCGGGAAATGCATCCGTTGAGGTGAAGCCATTGGGTCCTGTCCAGATGACAGTGAGACCCGTGCCATCGCCAAAAGGCATGATGAGCGAGGCGCTGGTGTTAGAGCAGGTCAACGGCCCGGTATTGCCGGGCGTCATAGTGGGCGGGGGTGTCTTATTCGAAGTGACAGTACAACTGGCGCTGCCCGTTTTCCCGGAGTTGGTACCCGTCACGGTATAGGTACCGACCGTACTTACAGTAATGCTGCTTCCGGTAGCCGTAAAGCTGTTCGGCCCCGTCCAACGGTAAGTGGTAGTGCCCGAGGCTGACGTGCTGGCCGTGATGGTCGCCGACGGATTGGCACAGGTCAGCACCACCGAATTAGAGGGCTTTGTAGTGACAGTGATTGTGGTCCAGCTGGAGTGAGCGATCGTTTCGATCACGGGAGCCTCCGCATGATTTCGGACAGGGTGACGCTCATGTTCCCCCGGCGAGGCGAAAAGCGGTTTCGGTTTCCCGATCAAAGAAGAAAGCAAAATGAAAGATATAATGGCTGGATTATACCTTCCTTGAAGTAGAGACAAGTTCATATGTGGTGGTTTGGTTTACGGGGAGAATAAGGGTAACTATGTACTATAAACGCTGAAGCAAAGTAGTGAATTTTGAGGCAGCACCTCAACAATGATCCGTATAAAATACACTGGATAAATATAAAACAGCATAAAAAACCAGCGCATTCGCCGGGTTTTTTTATAAAGGAGGCGATTAGTGCCTTCAAGTTATCAGCAGTCTGGACGTTGGGTTAGAGACGGCGACGTTAAAATGGTGCACTGATGTTATAGTCCCGGGGCAGGAGATTGGACATATTCTGGGTGATACTCCAGTTCTGCAGACTGAGCACTTCAGTTTGGGGATAATAGCTTCCGTTCTCATCTATTGCAATCGGCTGTTGGTTGATCAGCCGGATGGAAGACTCCGTATAGGCAATCCCTCTTTTCGGATTGCCATAGATGACGGTGCAATCGTCGTAGAAGAACATTATCCGGGTCTGATCCTTTTGAATGGTTACTAATCCATCCGGGTCGGTGAGGGTTTGCATGAAATAATCGGGTTCCCGCAGCACCTCCCAATAGTGGTGAAGGGTATCGATGGGGATAGAATCCGTTGGGGTAATTTTGGGTTGATAGATCTCTTTTACCCTTTTCTTTTCAATGTTGGGCACCGGCGCCTTATACTTTACCAGAAAACCCTCTTCCCTTACACTATGACTATAGAGGCTCCGCATGAAATGCATCATCGAACCCATATAGGCCAGCTGGCGATTGGTCTCCCATTTTTTCTTTTTGTCGTCATCATCCGTGGGGATATTCCGAAAAAGGGGATAACCATAATAAGAAACGATATGGGAAGCAAAATCACAGACGAAGCGTTCGAGCCGGTATTCCAGTTCATAGCCCAAGGCCTTGTTTTCGATCAGCAAAGGCTCTATGGCAGTCACGGAAAGCCTGTTGCTCTTGAGGGAAAAATGAAACCGTAAAACGTCCTTGTTTTTTATCGTGCAGGAAGAGGCGTTCCCAGTGGTACCGATAAAATATTGTAGGAAAGTCTTTCCATATTTACTCCACCCATCCTTCAGATACGGTTCTACGGTTATTGCTGCCAGTTCATCTGCCGCCGTATGGAGGAATATTTTTAATGACGGGGGAAGACTATGGCTGTTGATCTCTGTTATATAAGTAGCATAGCCGATAGCGGAAATGATCAGTTCGTATCGCCCTTGAGGGAATCCCTGTAATACGAAACTGCCGTCGTTGCGGCTAACTGTTCCCCTGGATGTGCCATTGAGAAATACACTGGCGCCTGCCAGGGGTTTGCCGTTGGCAGAGTCCTTTATGAATCCGGTGAGTACATTGCTTTGAGCACCGGCAATGAAACAAGACAGGCAGAACCACAGCGTTATAGGGAGGGATAAGACTTTTTTCATTTGGTTTTAAAAACTGGTCAGGGTGATCCGGCCAAAGGTAAAGAATGCGCTGAAGAAGTTGAGGAGAAATCAGGGGCTCCCGCCCACCTGACCGGATATAGGTTTTACCTGACCGATCGGTAATTCATGCCTGTCCTGCGGATAGTGATTTTCTAACTTTGGCCGTAACGGACCAAAGATTATGAAAAGTTTTTATATTTATTTTTTACTGGCAGCCATTTATTTACTTGCATGCAATCGGAACATGACCAGTCCGAAGCCCCCTGACAATCCTGCGGCTTCGGGCAAATACAGTGTAGTCGGTACCTGGAAGATCGATTCCGTGATCAGTTATTTCTATGACGCATCCGGTTTCCGGGGTAAGGAAGCATATCCCGGTCCACAGTGGCTCTATTTCCATTTCAATTCTGATAACACCTGGGCGCAAACTTCCACAGCCGATCCTGCGCCCCCTTCGGTGTCGGGCGGGACCTATGTCCGTACGTCCGACTCTACCTTTACGCTGGTGAGTACCGGAGGCATCAATCCCAATGCAGCCTGTAAGATCCTGTCCCTATCCGATAAAGTGTTTGTTTTCAGCAGGCAGGACTCCACCCTTTTCGATGGGCAGACCCGTGGGTACATCAGGCGTGTCTTCGGTCTCTCCAAATGACGGCATATGAAACTGCCGAATTATGAGACAATGGTTGTCTGATAAACGCACACTGTCCATCATGGGCATATCTATTGTTGACTTATAATCAATTAGTTATAAATATGGCATAGGCTTAGCGGTATAGCCGGTAAAAAGAAAAAGGCCATGCCGATCAAAGTATATTTTTCTGCTCTTCTGCTGGTAATTTGCTTTAAAGCTCTGGCTCAACCGGGAATAAAAGATTCCATCTACTCTAAAACAATTGGAGAGGAGCGAAGGCTTCAAATACAATTGCCGAAGGAATATAAGCCTGGCTCCGGTGACAAATACCAAGTTTTGTACTTGCTGGATGGGGAATGGAATGCGGAGCTATTCGAGCAGACGCAGGCGTGGTCCAGGCAATGGGGTTTTACAATGCCGATCATTATGGTCGGTATTGTGAACAGCTATCCCAATAACCAGAACCAACGGTTCCGGGATCTGACGCCGACAAAGACCGGGGACAATAGCTCGGGCGGCGGGCCGAAACTGCTTTCTTTCCTCAAAGACGAACTTATCCCGTATATCAATAAGACTTATCCTTCGAATGGATCCAATATACTTTGGGGACATTCGCTGGGTGGCTTATTCGTACTATATGCATTGTTTACCGAGCCGCAATTGTTCGACGCCTACATTGCGGCAGACCCATCCTGCTGGTGGGACCATGGTTTTTTGAAAGGATATGCCAAGGAAAGGATGAAAGACGTCAAAGGGATCAAATCGCTCTTTATAACGGGGAGAACCGGAATAGCTTATCACGATATGGGAATCGATTCGTTGCTGATGGTCTTGAGGGATATCGCACCGCCCAACCTGCTCTGGAAAGACGTTGCATATCCTGACGAAACACACGTCTCTCAACAAGGCAAGAGCGCATATGATGGTCTAAAGTATACGCTTGCACCCTCACTGATCGACCGGATCCATGTGGACCCGATGGGCGGAATCGTAGAAAAGGAAAAACCTTTCCCCTTCTTTTGTAACCAGCTGTTGGCCGAAAAAAATATACGGTATTCCACGGATGGGACGAAACCGACGCTGGCGTCTATGAAAATGCACGACGAGAACCTGGTCACGCCTACTTCCGATGTACAGCTGAATATCAGGGCTTTTTTTGCCCGTGATACGGCAGACAAGACATTGTCCGTCCTCTACAAATTGGGTTCAGCTCTTCGCGCAAAGAAAAAGCCGGCCGGGACCGTGCAAGGCGGGTGGAATTATGCCTGTTACAGGACCGCTGCCGGCCCGGACCTGATAAAGTCTGGGTTGACGGCTGAGCATTTGGATCTCAACGGTGTGGATACCAGCGGTTTTTTTTGCCGGATCTCCGGCTATCTTGAGACTTCGAAAAAAGGTTATTATACGTTTCAAATGGCCGGTGAACCGGGCTCGAAGCTTTTCCTCGGCAATGCCCTCCTGATGGAAATCCCTGCAGGTGAGGACTACAACAGTTTCATGGTACCTTTGGAAAAGGGTTTTTACGACATCAAGTTCGAGTACACGCACACCAAAGGAGGGAGAAATTTTGACTTCGGCTACCGGATGCCGAACGTGGCAGGTGACGGTCCGTTCCTGCCTGTCGTGATGTATCACTAATACGGTGAATTGACCAGCTCCATTGTTTGAATTATGCAAGTATCCGTTTGAATATTATAAAAACCGGACGGTTTTAGGGTGTATTTTTGGATGCAGCAGGCATTTGTGTGCCTCACTTTTATGTGTGGCACATATTGCTGATTTGCAGACTTTTAAAATTCATATATGAAAGTTGAAACCCTGGAAGATTTTTACCGGCAAAAAATGATCTGGCTGCCTGAAAATCTAAAAAAAGAAATCGGGCATTTCAATGTGTTCAGAACGGAAGACGGTGCAGGACATGGAAAACAACCCGTTCAGTATGCCCGCAGGGATTATTATAAGATCTGTTTGATGCGGGGATCGCACCTATATCATTACGCCGATAAAACACTGGAAGTTTCGGGATCAACGCTTATCTTTTTTAGTCCCAATGTGCCATATACATTTCAACCGTTGTCAGAAAACCCTACAGGATACTTCTGCATATTTAAAGAAGAATTTTTTACTGAACGTATTCGCGGAGGCATTAAAGATCTGCCCATGTTTGTTCCCGGAAATAAACCCAGCTATGCGCTGGACGAGACGCAGGACAAGTATGTAAGCCAGGTGTTTGAAAAAATGCTTGAAGAGATAGGCTCTGACTATATGTATAAATATGATCTCATCCGCAATTATATTATGGAGATGATCCATTATGCATTGAAACTGCAGCCCACCGAAACGGTGTATCAGCACGCCGATGCCAATGCAAGGATCACTTCTATATTTACCGAACTGCTCGAACGGCAGTTCCCCATTGAGTCGCCTTCACAACGGTTTACGCTTCGCTCGGCAGGTGATTTTGCAAAGCATTTATCTGTACATGTAAACCATTTAAACCGCGCCGTACGGTTAACTACCGGAAAAACCACAACTGAACATATTTTTGAACGGCTGGCCAGTGAAGCGAAAATGTTACTAAAGCACACCAGGTGGAACGTTTCAGAGATCAGCTACTGTTTGGGTTTTGAAGAGGCGGCGCACTTCAATCGATTCTTTAAGAAACAAACAAGCATGACTCCTTCAGCTTTCAGAGGTTAATGATCTCTGTTTGAATTATACAAGTATCTGTTTGAAAGCGATAATAATGCCTGTTGTTAGCGATTGTACTTTTGAGTTATCAATTAGAAAGTAAAAATTGATAACAATCAAAAGCAAACAATATGAAAGGTAAAGTTTGGTACGTTACAGGAGCATCCAAAGGTTTGGGGCTCGCTATTGTAAAAAAATTACTGAAAGAAGGTTACCGTGTAGCAGCTACAAGCAGAAATATTAATGACCTGCAAAAGGCGGTGGGCGTTGCATCTGATGCATTTCTTCCATTGGCTGTTGATTTAATAAATGAAAACAGCGTTGACAAATCAATAAAAGAAACCGTTGCTTACTTTGGTTCTGTTGATGTGGTGGTTAACAATGCGGGTTATGGTTTAACGGGTAGCCTGGAAGAATTAAGCGATGAGGAGATAAGACAAAACTTCGACGTCAACGTATTCGGCGTTTTAAACGTGATCCGTAAAGTAATGCCGTTCATGCGCAAACAGAAATCCGGACACATCTTCAATATCGCTTCTGTTGGTGGATTTACCGGTGCTTTCCCCGGCTTTGGCAGCTACACAGGCACCAAGTTCGCCATGCATGGGTTTTCAGAATCCCTGGCGGCCGAAGTAAAACCTTTTAACATTAAAGTGACCATTGTTTCGCCAGGCTATTTCAGAACAGAATTTTTAGATGTTTCATTGGCTGTTCCCAGGAACGAAATTGCCGATTATAAACTGGTTCGTGAAGTTGAGCAATTGCATATAAATGATTATAACCACAATCAGATGGGCGACCCTGATAAAGCTGCCAATGTGCTTATTGAAGTGGCCCTGCAAAAAGAACCACCATTGCATTTATTTCTGGGCAAGGACGCCTATCAGCTGGCAGACGCCAAAATAAAAGCCGTGCAACAGGATCTGGACGCGGTGAGGGAGCTGGCAACTTCTACTGGCTTCGAATAACATCATTGATGATCATGAAAAGCCCCGCAGTCTTCTATTGATGAAGGGCTTCTGCCTGCTCCTCAAATGATCTTACAGTATCGCAATATTCTTCAGGAAATGTTGTTGGTGTTTTAGTCTGATAATCAAAGGCGGCCATTAATGTTTGAGCTGTAGCAACAATTTCTTTTTTTTCTTTTTCCTGTCGTACGAATAGTTGATGTACATCATAACTACTTTCTTTGATATTAAACAAACGTGTGTAAACAAGTATTTCATCTCCATATTCTATTGACTTGAGAAAATCAATGGAAATTTTAGAGATCACATTGTTAAAATTTAAACTGGATTTGTCCCAATTTAAAACGTCCTGGAAGTATGCGATCCTGGCTTCGTCCAGAAATGTTTGATATTTGGCATTATTTAAATGACCAACAATATCCAGATCGGAAAAACGAATTTTGACCGGCGTAGAATGTTTGTAATATTTTAATATTTTAGACATAGATAAAGAGGTAAGTATTTATTTGAAAGAAGCGTTTCCCATCCAACCTTTGACATTGAAGTCAGGTGCAGGGAAACTGTTTAAGAAGCGGTTGATCAAATTTAGTTTTAGTAAAATCGTGGTAAGCCGATAGATGTGGTTTCGCATACAATATTAGTTTTAATAGTGTACAGTCAGGTATTTCAGCATATTATTCCGATAGAGACAACAGGCTCCTTTCATTATTTCTTCTGCTACCCTCGTCACTTTCCTGTTCTCAGGCTTTTCAAGATCTGTTCCCTTAACCCATGCATTAAATGCCCCCATCGATGGTCCGCACCATATTTGATAATCCAATTCTCTCCCTTTTTCGCCGGTATTTGCCCAGCGGGATGACAATCCTAAATACCATCGGAATATCAGTGCCATTTTAACCTTCGGATCTGCCTCGGCAGCGTGTAATAAGCTCATATCTCTTTCTCTGAAAAATGCTTTCGTATTGTTCCATACTTCCTCCAGTGAGCGTTTGAATATTTGCTTTTCAATTTTTTGTTTTTCTTCTGTAGGTATAGCGTCAATTGCGTTATACGTTCTGTATAACTCGTACAACTTTTGTGCTCTTCCTGCAAACATGGTTCCTCTTTTTAAAACCTGCAGCTTAACCCCCATTTCAAACATATCCGCAGCAGGGGCCATTGTCACGTCTGTCATCTCTGCCTGTGCCAATAGCTTTCTTACGACGTCGGAAGATCCTGACTCTATGCATGCCTGATTTACAGATCCTGTTACTATATATGAAGCGCCCATTGAAAATGCCGAGTATGCAGCCGTTGGCGTACCTATTCCTCCCGCTGCTCCAACATGAATTTTGTAATTGTAGCCATATTGCATGGTAATTTCATCGCGCAGCCTGATGATAGCAGGCAGAATGCAAACCAGCGGACGATTATCCGTATGTCCGCCTGAATCTGCCTCTACCGTTATATCATCGGCAACAGAGATTGCTGCCGCCAATTGTGCCTGCCTGGTCGTTATCTTTTTTTCTTCAACCAGCCGATCGAGTATTGAAGCAGGAGGCGGCTGCATAAATTTTCCAGCGACTTCCAGCCGTGATACTTTGGCTATTACCTTGTTGCCAGATGTTACTATTCCATTCTCTTCCGAGAGTCCGGCGGCTTTATACCAAACGATATAAGGCGTTAGATCCATATAAGCCGAAGCTTCAACCACCTTTACATTATGTTTCAAAAGTATCTCTACGCCATTTTTTTCCAGGGCTTCTTCGCTGGGGCTATGTATCAGGTTGCAGGCAAAAGTTTTATTGCCAAGCAATGATTTAATATTTATTATTGCCGATTCCAGACAGTAAGGGATAAGGCCTGCGGCCCCAAATGAACTTAGTATATTGTTTTTCCCCAATTCAATTACCATATTTTCAGAGGCTATTCCGTTAGCCATAGCGCCCGTCATGTAAGCGTATTTAACATTATAGCGCTCCCTGAATGTTTTGTCGCCTAAATTTTCGGGGATCATTTCAGGGAAACTTCCGTAATAATTCAGTGCAGGTCTGTCGGGCATTATTTTTATTTTGTCCGATACTTCTTCTTCAAGATGCATTTGATTTTTCATATTGTAATAGTTTTACCGTTTAAATGGTTAGTGTTTAAGGCTGCTGCAATTTTTTTGTTGGCAAATACCGCGTTCAATGCCGGGCTTAGGACAATTTCGGCGCCAGTCACCTCCATGCATACATTTCCATCTATATCGCAGCTATGAATATCGGCGCTCATTATTATATCGTTGGCATGGCGCATTTTAAATATCACAAAGTATTCAGTATTAAATCGCATGGGTTTAAAAAACTCACCTTTGATCAATTTAACCGGTAAGCTGGCCGAGCCAAACAGGTGTTTTGCCCACACCAACAAGCCCTGAAGTTTTACATCCATAATAAAGGCATTGATATCCGACACCGGAAACTGTCCCTGGGCCTGCTCGCTAACGGGTCTTATGAAGCATTTTACGATAAGCTCGTCATTGTCCATTTTCAGAATTTCTGTAATACCCTTGAATGAAGGTCCATGAAACAAGGTGCCATTTTCATATAAAACCTCACCGCAGACTATCCGTTCGATCTTATTAAAACCGGCGACAGGAATAACCGGTGATTGTTTTACATTTCCGGAGAGCAACACACGTGCTTTATAGTGCATTAATCTTTTTCCCGAAGCAGGATCGCTATAGAGTGTTCCTTCAAATAAAACTTCGTCCTGGTGTTTTTTTAATTCCGTTAATTCAAGAACAAAGTTTTCGCTGGACTTTTGGTTAAATACAATCCCTTTTAACACGCGCATGTCTTCAACGGCAGCCACTTTTAAACCCGGATAAAATTGTCTGCAGCTGTCGGCCATCATACTTATGGCAGTAACGGCAGGCAATACGGCGTTTCCGGATATTACATGGTCGTAAAGGAAGGGGTTGTCCTTTAATTTTAATTTTCTTTCAATCGTATATTTTTTCAATTCAGGCTTGATTTCCACCGGGGGCAATGTGAGCGCACTTCCAACAATAACCTGCGTATTTCCGGAATACCCACTGCTTAGCTCCGAAACAAAAAGCTGTGCGCCATAATCGGGCGGAATGGTAAAAACATTTTTTTCCTCGAACATCTTTTTTAGCCCGGGGCTTACCATGCCTGCATCCCATGGCCCCCAATTATAGGAAACTGTTTTGCATTGCGGGTATTGTGTGGCAATGTGTAATGCCATTTTGTTTAATATTTCGTTCGACAGTGCATAATCCGACTGTCCAGGGTTGCCGTAAAATCCCGCAACAGAGGAGAACAGCAACAGGTATTTTAAATTTTGCGGAGGCAGCACATCCAGCACCGAAAGCAAACCGCCTACTTTTATCGAGAATACCTGTTCAAAATCCTGTTCCGACTTTTGTTCAATGAGTTTGTCGGCCAGTACGCCGGCGCCGTGAATGACACCGGTGATCCTGCCCATTTTCAAAGAGGCTTCTTTTACTATGTCTTCCAATAATTGTTTGTCACGCACGTCTGCCTGAACATAAATAGCTTCCGAGCCATTTTTTGTCAATTCGGTAAGTGTATGTTCTATTTCCCGTTTGGCAATAATTTGCTTCAACATTTTCTGCACTTCGGCAGGTGCGGGTTTTTTGCTTTCCTGCTGAAGTTGTTCTACAATTTTCTTTTTCAATTCTTTTTCATCGGTGACGTCTTTTGCCCAGGCTGGTTCCGGGCTGTCTATAGATGATCTGCCCAATAATATAAATTTAGGTGTGCAATATTGCGCCAGTCTATTGATGCAGGTGCTTGTTATGCCTCTGCCACCACCCGTAACCAAAAACACGTCGTTGGAAGTAACCGTCAGATGTTTAATTGGGTCGGCATCAGCGGCCATCTCTTCTGCAACAATGGTATTCCTGGTGTTTTCTGTAAGTGCTACTTCTTTTATTTCCATATTGGGATCGAGCAGCTCGCCAATAATTAATGAAGCCGCAACCTGTGTATTCATGCCGGGCTGCAGGTCTATGCTTCTGCAGAAAACCTGTGGCCACTCCAAAGCAATGGTTTTTATCAGGCCGGAATTACCCCCCGGTATGAGCGACCCGTTCGCATTATTGTTAAATCCAAGATAACCGTCGATATGCGAGACCGAAATAAAAAATGGTCTTGGCCCGATGGGGCCTTGTCTGTTTAGCGAAAGTTTAAAATGTTTGGCAAGAAAAAAAGACGCTTTTATATTTTCAGCAAGGCAGATAGCACCTGTAATAGTACTGTTCATTTGGGCTATTTCATCAAATGCCTGTTTTATGGCGTCGTCAGAAACACTGTTTAAAGTTAGATGGGTGACGTTTTTGATGTTTGTATTAGCTGATTTGTTTTCGGGCAGATGGATCAATACAACATTTAGTTTCAGCCACAACAAATTATTAACCACATCTGGCAGGAGTGCTGAGCTGTTATCAGTTATGAGGACGGTGTCGTTGGTACTCCACTCGGTGACCAGTCGATCGGGTGTGGGGAGGAATTTTAAGCGGGGCTTAAATCGTTTAATCGGCGTTGCAATGGACGTTGCGGTTGGGGCGGGAGTTGGTGTTGCAACGGATGTTGGTGTTGGGGCTGGAGTTGGTGTTGTAACGGATGTTGGTGTTGGGGCGAAAGATGGTGTTGGGACGGAAGATGGTGTTGGGACGGAAGATGGCGTCGGGGCGGAGGGTGTGCCATTTTTTGCCCCGAGGTAATCTACAATTTGTTGGAGAGTTTTCAGCATGGCCAAGTCCTGGAGGTTGGTTCCTGTTATGGAAGGGAAGGCGGATTGCATGGCGCCAAAGATCTCCACACGCTTGATGGAGTCAATGCCCAGGTCGGCTTCCATATCCATGCTGAGTTCAAGCATATCCGTTGGATAACCTGTCTTATCACTGACAACCTGAAGAAGGGTAGTTATAAGATCGATTGAGGGTGGAGGTGCCGGGTGTTCGGAAACAGGAAGTTTCGTAGCGGGAAGTTCGGCAGCGGGGTTTTCAATAGCGGGGGCTATGAGGGAGGTTGTACTCATTTTTGCCCCGAGATAATCTACAATTTGTTCCAGCGTCCTCAGCATAGCTATTTCCTGGGGGTTGACTCCTGTTGTGACAGGGAAGGCTATCTGCATAGCGCCAAAGATCTCCACCCGTTTGATAGAATCAATGCCTAAGTCGGCTTCCATATCCATGCCGAGTTCAAGCATATCCGTTGGGTAACCTGTCTTATCGCTGACAACCTGAAGAAGGGTAGTTATAAGATCGATCGAGGGTGGGGGCGCCGGGGTATTTTGGGGTATCGTTTCAATTGATGCCCGAGGCTGACTGTTTGCTGTTTGGGGAATGTAGGTTGTTTCGGGAATGTAGGTTGTTTGGGGAATGTAGGTTGTTTCTGTAGCGGCCCTTAATTGTTTTACTTTTTCAAATCCTTCATTATAATATTTAATTGTTTCCGCGCTGAGATAATTAGCGCCGCTTAACACAGCGTTCAGCTTGTCGGCAATAATATTTTTTTGAGCCGGTATTTTGAATACATCCGGATCGGAAACAGGCAGGCCTGCTATTTTCATTTTAACAACCGCATCCTTAAACTGGTATTCGCTGCCTTTCTCCTCCGACGGGTTTATAGCGATGGCAATAAATTCTTTGCCGTTTAGTATTTTCTTTACAAGATGAGTTAATATCCCTTTGGGGCCAAATTCAACGAATATTCTTGCATTGTCGTTATACATCTGTTCTATTTCATCTTTAAACAAAACAGGTTTAAGGATGTGAGCAGATAATGTTGTTTTAATGGCTTCGACGGTGTTGGGATATGTAGCTGCGCTCGTGTTGCTGTATACCGGAATTTCGGGCATGTTGAATTTGGTGCTGTCAATTACTTCAGCAAACGGCTCTGCAGCATGTTCAACAAATGAAGTATGAAAAGCTGCTGAAACGGGTAGTATAACTGCGGGAATGCCTAAGCGCTGAAATTCGTCCATTGCTATTTCTATTTCTTCTGTATCTCCGCCAAGTACAACCTGGTTAGCCGCATTAATATTGGCAACAACCACTTTTTTGAAGTTGGTGATAATTTCTTGTACACGCTCCGGCTGTGCGCTTACGGCCAACATCGCTCCACGTTCTGAGCTTGTTCCAGCCCCCATACAGCGGCCTCTTGCTACGGCCAGTGAAAGATAATCTTCATCATGTAAAGCGCCGGAAGCCCAAAGGGCTGTGAGCTCGCCAAAACTGTGACCTGCCACCATATCCGGCGCAAAACCTGAGCGCTTCAATAATTTGTAATATGCCATGCTTATTGCTCCTATGGCCGGCTGTGCATATTGTGTTTGAGTAAGCTGTTCTTTTTGTTGCGCTTTGGCTGCTTCGCTGAATGCCGGTGCCGGGTATACGATCTTTGAAAGCGACGTTTCCCCCTTGTTATCAAAAAATTCATTCAGCTTACCCAATACTTCCCTGAAAGTAGGAAAAAGACAAGTCATGTCATTCCCCATATTTACATATTGGGCTCCCTGGCCGGAGAAAAGGGCGGCGATCTTTCCTCCTCTCACCAGATCGTTTTCGGAATAATAAAATCCTTTGGGATGTTCAAAAGCAGGGCTTGGCGTTGTGCTGATATATTGTATGGCTGCAGATAGTTTCAAAATGGCTTCCTGAACATCCATTGCTACAAAGCCCAGTCTGGGTTGGTCGCCTTTTAATGGGATATTTAAAGCACTGTCCGAAATGTCGGCTAATATTTCGTTTGCGTTGGCGGCTTTCATTTGCTGAAGCAGCTGGCCGGCTTTATCTATTAATCCGTGTTTTGAATCAGCTGTTAATATTACTGCATAAGAAGAAGTATAAGAGCGGTATGGTTTAGTATGTTCGGGTAGGTATTCCTCCAACGTAATGTGAAAATTAGTGCCGCCAAAACCAAATGCGCTTACCGAAGCTCTTCGTGGTGTATGTTGGGGTTTTATCCATGGGCGTGTAAACGTATTGATATAAAATGGCGTATTTTCTATGTCAAACTTACGGTTAGGAGCCGTTACGTTGATGGTGCCGGGTAATACCTTGTTGTACAAAGCCAGAGACGCTTTAATAAATCCTGCTGCACCAGCCGCTGATTTTGTATGTCCTATTTGCGATTTAACGCTACTGAGTGCAATACTTTGTTTTTCGGTGGGTTGTTTTGCCATCTCCATTTTCAAGGAATCAAACTCGACGGGGTCGCCGGTAGGTGTGCCGGTGCCATGGCATTCAATCAATCCTACAGTATTCAGTGAATAGCCTGCCTGTTCGTAAGTACGTTGTAAAGCCAGTGATTGTCCCGATGATTGCGGGGCGTAGATGCTTTTGTTTTTTCCATCGCTGGAACTTCCAATACCTTTTATTACGGAATAGATCTTATCTCCATCCCGCACGGCCGCTGAAAGACGTTTTAATACTACTAGTCCGATGCCTTCGCCGATGACTATTCCATCCGTGTCATCAGCAAAAGGCCTTGTTTGATTTTGTTTTGAGAAAGCCGGCGTTTTACTGAAAGAAAGGTACATGGCCGGGGAGTTATCGGTGTCAACACCGCCTGTAATGATCATATCCACGTGTCCCATTTGCAATTCCATAACGGCCATTTTAATGGCAGAAAGCGAAGTAGCGCAGGCTGCGTCAACAACACAGTTGGTGCCGCCCAGATCAAAACGGTTGGTAATTCTGCCGGCTATAACATTGCCAAGCAAACCAGGGAATGAGTTTTCTTCCCATTTTGTAAAGGCCGATTTCATATGCTCAATTACAATTTCCAGGTCTTTTTCGGGAATACCGTAAGCGCTTAAGGTCCTTTCCCAAATGGGGTATTGTAATCTTGAAGTAAGTGTACCCATTAGTTTTTGTCCGCCCCCTACGCCTAAAACAACTCCGGTACGCTGGCGCACTTCTTTATTAAATTTTTCATTTTGCCAGTAACCTGCATCTTCCAATGCCGCTCTGGCCGCCACCAGTGACAATAGTTGTGAGGAGTCGGTAAGCTCTATAATATTTGGAGGAAGCCCGAATTCCATTGGGTTGAAATTGATATCGGGAATAAATCCGCCTACTTTGCTGTAGGTCTTATCTGGATCCGTAATATTGGGCGAGTAATAATCGCTGATCTTCCAACGATTGTCCGGAACTTCTGTAATGCAGTCAATTTCTTCCATAATGTTTTGCCAGTATTCATCGAGGTGTCTTGCTTTGGCAAACAGGGAGGACATGCCTATTACTGCGATATCTTTTTCGAGGTCAGTTGGTTTGTTCATATATTCAGGCTTTTAGTGGTTTCTCCTATTCGGGTGTTGTTGATGAGTAATGGCAAAAAAGGTCTTTGGTCAGCAGCTGCATAAGCATGCTCACAGTAACAATGGCATGTCAGTGCCAGTGTTTTTGGGAATTAAATTTTCGATATGCAGTTTTCTACGGTGAGCAAAAAGCTCTAAGGTGTCCGGCTCTGGTAAGGAGCCAGGGATTTAGGGTAGTAGAGGATTACGGGGTTTGTAATGGCAATATAGATTGATAAAACAGGAGCAGGAGTAGAAAACATTCGATAATTTAGAAGGTATAATTGGAGATGTGCTTTCGGGGACGAAGGCGTGGCAAATAGGTTTTGGTGAACATGATTGTCGCGGAAAATGTTTATAACCAGAAAGTTGCTGCAGTTGAGGCGGGATATGGTGCGATTGTTTTTTTTCGATAATATATAATAAATGTCAAAAAAACACTAAATTAGCCTGCGTAGCAACGATTGTGAATTTTCATTTAGCCAAATTACTGCCATGGGTGAGGACCTGCTTTGGAGAGCCATACGAAATAATGATCTGGAGGCCTTTACAGAAATATACAAGTCTTATTACCAGTTCCTTTTTGCCTATGGCATGCGGATGAATGGCGACAAGCACCTGGTGAAGGATGCCATCCACGAGCTGTTTTTGGATGTCTGGAAGGGCCGCGACAGGCTACCGGAAGTCGCCCATGTCGGCAGCTATCTCCGAACCATCCTGCGAAGGAAGATCATAAAGGAAGTTCCCCAACACCAATGGCGTTCGCTGGAAGAGGATTCATACGGGCCCGACGCCGCCGAATACTCCTATGAGGAGAGGCTGGTACGGCTGCAATCGGATGAAGAGATGAAGCAAAAAGTGCAGAAAGCTATTCACTCCCTTTCCAAAAAGCAGCTGGAAGTGATCCGCATGAAATTCTTCGAGGAGAAGAGCTATGCCGAAATCGCCGACTTCACTGCTACTACTCCCCGCACTGTCTATAACCAGGTGTATGAAGCCCTGAAAATATTGCGTAAATACCTGGGCCTGCTCTTCTAGAAAAAAAAGTTCCTAAAATCATGGTAAAAAGAGTGCATTCGCTCACACTTAGTCATAAATGACGGGTGTCCATGGATTATCTTTTGTACGAAGCCGAGGATTTTGCCGCCGATGAGTCTTACCTGAACTATTATTTCAGGCTGAGCAAAACGGATATTGCTTTCTGGGAAGACTGGATGCGTCTTCATCCTGAGAAGCTGGATCTGATCAGCCAGGCCGATCACCTGATCGGACTGATGGCAATGCAGTTGCCTGACCAGGAATTGCAGGAGGAGTTCAGGCGGATAGAAAGGGGAGTAGGTGAACAGTCTCCAACCGGGCAGCAGCAGGCTCTGCAGGCTGCGGGCGGGACTGTTTCTGCAAGGGAGTCCCCGCTGTCCGTAGCTTTCGACAACGTTCTGCGCATAGAGCGGGGGCGGCGTTTGCGGCGTCTGGTGGTGGCTGTATCGGCGGCAGTGGTACTGATATCGCTGGGTTATGTCTACTTCTTTAAACCTCATACGGACGATGCCCTGCTGCCCATAGCGAGTGCCGGGGCGATGCTGGAACGCACGAATCTTACGTCCGGACCCATGAACCTGACGCTGGAAGACGGCACCTTCGTGACACTGGATCCGGGCAGCAAACTTGTATGTCCCGCTCATTTCCCGGCGGACCGGCGGGAAATATACCTGGAGGGGGGCGGCTTTTTCAAGGTCAGCAAAAGTGCCCGGCAACCCTTTTATGTCTACTACGGCAATTTTGTAACGCATGTCTTAGGCACCAGCTTTACCATTCGTATGGACAAAAGGCGTGAGCAGGTGGAAGTGGCGGTACTCACCGGCAAAGTCGAAGTTTATAAAAGACCGCGGGTTAATGCGGAAAAGGACCTGCGTGAGCAGGGTGACCTGGTGATACTTACTCCCAACCAGCGGGCCATTTACCGGGAGTCTGAACAGCGTTTCGAGACCTCGCTGGTAGAAAAACCGCGGCCGGTGAGACCGGATACGGCATTCCTCGAAACACCCGCCGGCGACCCTGGAGCTACGGTGTTCAACACCGCGACCCTTGCGGATATCATCGGGTCTTTTGAAAAGACATATTCCATCGACATCGAAATGGAGAACGAGGGGATCAACAACTGTCATTTTTCAGGGGATCTATCCGGCATGGATCTGTATAAGCAACTGGACGTGATCTGCCAATCTCTCAATATGTCCTACGAGGTCATTGGTACGCGCATATTGATCAGGGGGAGAGGCTGTAATTAGGAGATATTTTTTACCGATACATCAAACCATCAAAACGATTGCTATATGAGACAACATCTTCATCCCACCTGAGTCACTTCCCGGATGCCTGTACACATATTACGGAAATGGTATAAAGAGAAAGCCGGCAATGTGGCGCATCGCCGGCCTGAGAAATCTGTACAGGATCCGTCTTGTCCGCATGATCTTACCAAACGAACAAAACTGTTACAAGTTATGCAAAATAAGCAATTTCCTGCTTCATTACTGCTAATCATGAGAATAACACTGCTGCAGATGGCTCTGGCGTTTACTTTTTTTTCGGTGTCCGCAGGCACTGGGATAGCTCAGGCCATGCTTGAAAAGCCTGTGACCCTTACTGTTAGGGAGACTGCCATAATAAAAGTCCTTTCCCGCCTCCAGAAGCAGACGGGAGCCAGGTTTCTTTTCAGTCCGGAAGGGATCGACGTACAGCGCAGGGTATCCTGCTCCGTATCCAATAAACCCCTGAAGGATTTTATGGAGGAAATATTCACCCCTCTTCACATTGGCTTTAGGCTGGTGGACGATAAGATACTTTTATTTGCCACAGGAGAAGTAAATACTATACAGACTGTGGCCGGAAAAAATAACCCGGACCCGTCCGGTGTAACTGACCGCAATATCGAGGGCACGGTAAGGGATGAGAAAGGTAATCCTCTGGCCAATGTGACCATTAATCTGAAAGGGACGGAGCTGAGCACCTCTTCGGACGAGAAGGGAAAGTTTGTGCTGCATGTTCCAGGGGACTCGAAGGACCTGATACTGGTGATCAGCTCGGTAGGTTTCCAGACCCTGGAAGTACGCGCGGGTGGTGGTAACAGCCTGGCCATCCGGCTGACATCCAGCTCCGAACAATTGTCGGATGTAGTGGTCATTGGTTATGGCACGCAGAAAAAAGTGGACGTTACGGGGGCGGTGAGCTCAATAGCGGGTAAAGAGATCAAGGCAGTGCCGGTACCATCGATCTCCAATGCGTTTGCCGGGCGTTTTACGGGAGTGATCGGTATGAACGGGACGGGAGAACCGGGTTATGACGATGCAACGCTCCGTATCCGGGGGATCAGCACTACGGGAGATGCAAGTCCGCTGGTCGTAGTAGATGGAGTAGCAGACCGGGCTGGCAGTTTCTCGCGTATCGACCCCAACGATATTGAATCTGTGTCCATTCTAAAGGATGCTTCGGCGGCTATCTATGGTTCCAGGGCTGCCAACGGGGTCATCCTGATAACGACCAAAAGGGGTAAGAGCGGCAAGCCTACCATCAATTATACCTTCAATTATGGACTTCGTCAGCCGACCAGATTGCCGAAGATGCTGGATGCAGCTACTTATGCTCAGGCCATCAATGAGCTCGATACCGCAGCCGGCGCAGCCCCGCAGTATACTGCGGCGGATATCCAAAAATTCCGGGATGGCTCTGATCCGCTGGGTCATCCGAATACCAATTGGTTCAAACAGTCGTTAAGACCGGTGAGCGGCCAATACCAGCATAACCTCTCGGTAAGCGGAGGTTCGGATAAAGTGCGGTATTATTTGTCGGTTGGCAACCAATACCAGGACGGGTATTATAAAAATGGGGCCACCAACTATAACCAATACAATGTGCGCTCCAATATCGATGCACAGGTGACGGACAATCTGAAACTTTTCCTGAACCTGGCGGTCCGGCAGGAAGTGCGTCACTATCCCCACCACGGATCCGAAACTATCTTCCGTTATATGATCGCGGGCAACCCCAAGGCACTGGCCTACATTCCAGGCACCAACATGCCGGCACTGGCTCTCGGAGACGATGTCAATCCAGTGGCTGCGGTCACCGACCGGGCGGGGTACCAGAAGGACCAACGCACCTATATCAATGGCGACCTGGGTTTCACGCTGGATATGCCCTGGCTGACCAAGGGCTTGTCCCTTATAGGCGGTGTGTATGCGGACCGGAGCAATTTATTCTCTAAGAATTTTTCCAATTCTTTTTACCTCTATAGTGCCGACGCCAATGGCAAGCCTGTTCCCCATATCTATGACCAGACCGTCAATGCAGATGGGTCGTTGGGTAACGGTTCGCTCAACGAGAACATGAGCCAGGACCTGGGGATCACGGCCAATATCAGGCTGGCGTATAACCGGAGGCTTAACGGCGTCCATGATATCAACGCATTCGTCGCCTACGAACAATATACTTACCGTAATGACGTGTTGTCCGGAGCGCGCTACAATTTCCTCAGCTCGCAGGTGGATGAATTGTTCGCCGGCGCGGTGGACAACCAGCGCACCGTTGATGGTTCGGCATCAGAAGCGGCCCGGCAGAACTATTTCGGGCGTGTGGGCTATGGGTATATGGACAAATACCTGTTCCAGTTCAACTGGCGTTACGACGGTTCGCAGAATTTTCCGTCGAACAGGAGGTTTGGCTTTTTCCCCGGATTTTCGGCCGGCTGGCGTCTCTCCCAGGAACAGTTCATGAAGAACGTGGCCTGGGTCAACAACCTCAAGCTGCGCGGTAGCTGGGGCCAGATGGGTAACGACAAGATCCCGCAATTCCAATATCTTTCATCCTATACCTTCCAGAACGTACAGGGCGGCATCTTTGGCGGCGCCACCCCTGTCCTGTCTACGGGAGCGGTATCGACGGGTACGCCCAATCCGAACGTCACCTGGGAAGTAGCGACTACCACTAACCTGGGATTTGAAGGAACAGTGCTGAACAATACTATCGACTTTACCATCGACGCCTTCTATACGAAGCGAAAGAATATGTTGCAGGTGCCGAATGCGGCTATCCCTGCCTACCTGGGTCTGAGCCTGCCCAACCAGAACATCGGCACAGCAGAGAACCGGGGCATCGAAGCAGCGCTGTCTTACAGACGGACGATCGGTAAAGTGAGCTTTCAGGCCGGAGTAAATTTTACATACAACAAGAGCAAGATACTTTATATCGCGGAAGCCGCTTCTGCGCAGCCCTGGCAGATGGCCACGGGTAAGCCTATCGGCTCGAACTATGTGCTGATGCAGGCTACGGGCATATTCCGCAGCTGGGATGACATCAATAAGACACCTCACCTTTCGGGTACGAAGCCGGGTGACCTGATCTATAAAGATATCAACGGTGATGGCACCATCGATTCCAAGGATGAAGTGCGTATGGACAAGTCCGGCACTCCGCGCATCGTATATGGTATCCCGGTATTAGTGAACTACAAGGGATGGAGTCTGAATATGTTGTGGCAGGGACAAGCCATCGCCGCCCAGTATGTATACTTCCAGTCCGGGACGATAGGCAATTTCACGCAGGAATATTGGGACAATCACTGGACGCCACAGCATGCGAATGCTACTGGTCCGCGTCTTTATGACCGCGAGACGATCCCTTCTACCTCGTTTCAGAACACGTTCTTCCTGCGCAGCGCTGCCTTTATCCGTCTGAAGAGCGTCCAGCTCGCTTATAATTTCTCCAAGCAGCAATTGAGGGCGTTGCCTTTCTCCGATCTGCAAGTCTATGTAAGCGGATTCAATCTGCTGACCTTTGACAAATTGAAGTATATCGATCCGGAAGGCGTCGCGAACGGTCAGAATTATGCGGGTTGGTACACGCCCCAGACAAGGGTGTTCAATATCGGGCTCAATGTAAATTTTTAGGTCCCGGACATACGGGATCGTAACAACAAATGATTTGCTGATGTACAAGAATATTCGCTTGATGGCCCTGGGTGCCATCATTATACTGGCGGCCTCCTGTAAGAAGGACCTGCTCAACAAGCAGCCATTGAATGCAATTTCCGATGAACAGTTCTGGAGCGATCCGAACCTCACCGGTACCTTTGTCAACCGGCGTTATGACCAGATCGGGCATGGCTGGGCGGAGTCATGGATGAGCTCCGTTTGCGATGAAACGTATATGACCTGGAGCCGGGGATGCGAGCCCATTACCCAGGGATATATCAATCCTTCGGACCTCGGCCGGATGAACGGGGCCTGGTATGGGTGGGACAACCGGGGTTGGAATACCATCTGGGGAAATATCAAAGACTGTAATCTCTTCTTTTCTAAAGTGGACCAGGTGCCGTTTGTGGACACGGCGTTAAAGAGACGGTATATGGGCGAGGTGGGTTTCGTCCGGGCGCTCATGTATTTCGACCTGGTGTCTAAGTGGGGGGGCGTACCGCTGGTCACGAAAGTCTATGACCTGACGAATGTCGGTGAAGGGGCCACTCTGAAAAGGAGCTCCTACAAGGATTGTGTGAATTTTATCGTGTCCGAATGCGATAAGGCAGCTGCCCTGCTGCCGTCTTCCTATTCCGGGGCCAACGTCGGCAGGGCGACGAGCATTGCGGCGCTGGCATTAAAGGCGCGGATGCTGTTGTATGCGGCCAGCCCGCTCATGAACAAGGCGGGAGTAGATTCCCTCGTCGGCTATCCCAGTCCTGATCCCAACCGCTGGCAGGCAGTCGTCGATGCCGACAAGGCGGTGATCGATGCGGCTACACAGTCCGGCTATTCCCTATATAACAAGTATCCGGACGTGAAGACCAACTATACACAATTGTTCCTGGACAAGAATAACCCCGAGGTGATCTTCTCCCGGCAGAACTATGGAAGTCCTAATAATATCCAATATCTCGACCAGTCCAATGGACCTAACGGGTATGATCAGTGGGGAGGAAATACTCCCATACAGGAGTTTGTAGATGCGTTTGAAATGGCTGACGGTACGCACTTCGATTGGACCAACCCGGTAATGGCCGCCCACCCTTATGTTAACAGAGACGCGCGTCTGTATGCTACCGTATTGAGCGACGGAGATATGTGGATGGGACGTGCAGTCGAGACACATTTTAATGAGGTGCAGCAGGGTGGCAATGTAGTGCTGAAGGGCGGACGGGATACTAAGGATGGGTCGGTAGGGTCCTGGAACACCTCAAAGACGGCCTATAATGTCCGGAAGTTCCTGAATGAAGGCTACGTGGTGGACAGCTGGAACTTTGCGGGGGCATCTGCTCAGAACTGGATCTGGTTACGGCTGGGGGAATTCTATCTCGACTATGCGGAAGCGCAATACAATCTGGGTAATGAGGCCGAGGCAAAGAGTGCCATCTACGGCGTGAACGTCATCCGGAACAGGGCTAAGATGCCTGTGATAACGGCTAGTGGTCCGGCTCTTTGGAATGAGATCATGAATGAGCGTAGAGTAGAGTTGTCATTTGAGGAACACCGTTATTTCGATGTTCGCCGCTGGATGATCGCTGAGACGGTGATGAATCAACCGGCGACGGGGATCCTCATTACCAAAAAGCTGGATGGAACGATGGTGTATGCGGCGCATACGAATGATGCGACGACGCTGGTGGAGAGCAGGAAATTTAGCGCACCTAAGGAATACTGGCTGCCTATTCCGCAATCCGAGATCGATAAGAATGCGAATTTGCGGCAGAATCCGGGCTACTAGCCGGATGCGCGGCTGATGCGGTGACTGTTACTGAAAAACCAATTATAGGCTTTCTCCGGCCGATCGGTAATTCCCGCCTGCCGGCTGGTCCTGCCTTTCTATCTTTGGCGGGTCAATAAATGAATCGACAATGGAAAATGTAACATCTACCATCAATCGTCTGTTTGCCGGAGTGGACCAAAAAGACTGGCAGCAGATGGAAAGCGCATTCGATGACAGTGTATTGCTGGATTACACTTCAACGACCGGCAAAGCCCCCGAATGGTTGACTCCCCGGCAGATAATGGATATGTGGGCCGTCATTCTGCCAGGCTTTGACAAGACTCATCATGAGCTGTTCGACATGGAGGTTAGCGAAAGCCAGGATTCGGCCACGGTCCATTGGAGGGGAATTGCAGAACATTTTATAGACAAGGATGTTTGGGTTGTGGAGGGGAACTACGAGTCAGCGCTGCTTAAAAAAGGGGAGGGTTGGGTAATTTCACAATTCAAATTTGATCTAAAGGATTGGTCAGGGAATAGGCAGCTTGCGGCGATCGCCGTCGAGAGAGCTAAGAAGGCGCAGTAAAGGAAGAGGATCCTTCCGACTTGTTATAGAATTATTACTTAAGGTTTCGACATTGAAACGCTCGTTTTTCGGGCGTTTTTTTGTTTTTGTATCGGGAAACTTCTGCGGCGGCAGTTAGTGGCGCCTTTCCTGGTACAGCATATCGTTGTGGATTCGACAGGGAAGGGTACGAATTGGCCTGAAGTGTTGCGGCTGGCTGCGATGCGAACGCTTATTTTCATGGGGGAGGCCGCCCAGAACAATATCAAGGTTTATGGTACGGCGATGGAGAAGTGCATCAGCTATCTCCTGCACACAGGCTGCTGTAGCTAAGCATTAACCTATAACCAAACTATTTTTCGCGGTTGCACTCTTGAAACAAAAATAAAAGGGATGTAACTTAATAGTATCCCTGCTAGTCCCTTCCCTTCTTATTTGTACTCAGCCGAATAAGGTCAAATTTTTCCGGAAAGCGCCCGTGTGAGGCGCCAACTCGCACCTTTCCTTATGACCGAATAAAGTAAAACTTGGGTCGTATTATTTATTTAAACAAATCTTTTTATGAAAAGATCTATTCAAAGCCTTGTCGCTAAGACAGGGTATTCCCCATCGGGGGCACTCGAGGGAGGGTTCGGGTCCATCCGAGGGGGGACGGGGGCAAGTGGTGCCCGGACGAACAGCCCACCGGATTGTAAGACCAATGCCGCGACGTGTACTGGTTCGACAAATACTGGTACAATATGCACGAACGTCAATTTTTGCGCTGGTTCGACCAATTTTCATTGTGTGAACTCCGGCAACTGCTCGGACGGCGGCGGCGGCACTCACGTGTCAAATGGGGTTTGCACGAATACGACGCAGTGTCAGGGATCGGTCAACTCAATTAGCTGTGGCACCTAGTACTTCGGCTGCGGCCAGACCAGACAAATCTCTTAAAAAACATGATCGTTCGTTATTGCGGCCCTATCTACATCCCCCAGAGTGTGTTTCGGCACACTCTGATCCTTCCACCCAAATGACCATTAAACCTTGATTATGAAAGTCAGTCAATTCAACCTTTTCTTCCCACACGAGGGATACAAAATAGGGTATAACAGCTTCACCGACGAATTCATCATCCTGGAAGAAATGCTCTACGAGATGTATGACGCTTCCCGCCGGTCGGCTTCCTTTGACGAACTCAGCCAGGTCCATCCGGAATTCTATCAGCTGCTATGCAACAAGGGGTTCCTTGTCGACCCTGGACTCGATGAGGTACAAAAAGTGATCGAAATTTCCCGGCACATCGACAATGACGAAACGAAATTCGAGCTCCATATCAATCCGACCATGAACTGTAATTTCAAATGCTGGTATTGTTACGAAACCCACATCAAGGATTCCAAAATGTCGCTTGAAACTATCACCAGGACAAAGGCACTCGTCTCTGCAATTTTCGAGCAAAAAAAGCAGCTCCGCGAATTTCACTTAGGTTGGTTCGGCGGCGAACCGCTGCTGTATTTCAAAAAAGTGATGGTGCCCATCCTGGAGTACACCCATGAACAAGCCGTCCAAAGAGGTATCCAATTCGATTCTGCCGTCACATCCAACGGGCTCCTCGTCGATCAACAGGTGATAGACTACGCAAAAAGATACAATCTCGCATACTTCCAGATTACCCTGGACGGAAACCGCGAACGGCATGATAAGGTAAGGTTCATCAGTGAAGGCCGCGGGTCCTATGATGCCATAGTAGCCAACATGATCCGGCTGGCCGAAAATCAGCGCAATGTCATCGCCCGCATCAATATTTCGCCCGAGACCCTCTCGGGTATCAGGGATATCGCGGCGGATTTCTACCATGCGTCCGATGAAGGAAAACAATATATCCAGTTCGATCTCCATAAAGTATGGCAGATAAAAGAGGACATCGACGCAGAGATCAACGAAGCGCGATGGTATTTCAGGGAAAAAGGCTACAATGTGTTCACCGGAGCGCTCAACACCCTTGTCGAGTCCTGCTACGGCGATCACCGCAACCACGCCGTCATCAACTACAATGGCGAGATGTTCAAATGCACCGCTCGTGACTTTACCACGCAGAACAGCGAAGGGCTGCTCGGCGAAACAGGAAATATCCTGTGGAACGAGAAATATGAAAAAAGACTGAACATGAAGTTTCGCAACAAACCTTGTCTCGAATGTCCTATAATGCCTATTTGCGGCGGGGGTTGCTCGCAACAGGCGATAGAACACGAGGGCGTTGACTATTGCGTTCACGATTTTGATGAAAATAAAAAGATCCAGCTTGTCAGGACTAAATTTTTGGAGGTTTTGGCGGAGAGGCAATAAGCTGTCTTTCCAGAAGCAATTTGACTCGATAGACTGCGGCCCCACCTGTCTGAAAATGATCGCCGCCTTCTATGGTAAATACTATTCGCTGGAATATCTCCGGGAACAATGTTATCTCTGCAGGGATGGCGTCAGCATGCTCAATCTCAACGACGCTGCGGAGGGCCTGGGTTTCCGGACGTATATGGCCTTTTTGGATTTCCCGCTGCTCAGCGAAGATGCCCCTTTGCCGGCCATCTTACACTGGGATCAAAATCATTATGTCGTCCTCTACAAGATAAAAAGATCGTTGTGGCATCCACAGCGGCTGAAATTCATCATAGCCGACCCGGCGCATGGTATCGCCGCCCTAGATGAAGCCACGTTCAGCCAGTCCTGGATCTCCACCGCCGATAAGAAAGGCGCTGCTCTTATCCTGGAGACCACGCCGGAATTTCATAAAAAGCGGGATGTCAAAGAGCCCAACAGAGGATATGGTTTCCTGTTCCAGTATATAACACCATACAAAAGGTATATCCTTCAGCTGGTGCTGGGAATGATCCTGGCCAGCCTCATCAGCGTTGTCGCTCCTGTATTGACACAGGTGATCATCGATAATGGGGTCATGGAAAAAAACCTGTCCATCGTTGTGTTGGTCCTTGCCTCCCAGGTATTTCTTTTCCTGGGCAGCACAGCCATCGGCATGGTGCGAAGCTGGCTCCTCCTTCACGTCAACGCGCGGATAAGTCTGAATATCATTTCGGACTTCCTGATCAAACTGGTCGGGCTGCCGATAAAGTATTTCGACACAAAGTCCGTAGGTGATCTTTCACAGCGGCTTAATGATCATCACCGCATCGAGGGCTTCCTCACCGGGCAATCGCTCAGTACTCTGTTCTCCCTTATCAACATCAGCATATTCACGGTGGTGCTGGGATTTTATAACTGGAAGGTCTTGCTTGTTCTTATTGGATTGAGTTCACTGGGGATCATCTGGGCCCTCCTGTTCCGGAACAAGCGAAAACGGCTGGATTACCAACATTTCTTCCGTAGTAAGGAAAATCAGGATAAGCTGATCGAAATGATAACCGGCATGCAGGAGATAAAATTATTCGGGAGTGAAACCGCGAAGCGATGGGAATGGGAAGAGCTCCAGGTAAAAAATTTCAAGCTTAATATCAGCAGTCTTGCTACCGAGCAAGTTCAGCAGATAGGCTATGGATTCATTTCCCAGCTGAAGAATATACTCGTTTCCTTTTTTGCTGCGCGGGCGGCCACCAAAGGAGAGATAACTTTGGGGGGATTGCTCAGCGTTTCTTATATCATCGGCCAGATCAATGGACCATTGGAACAGCTGATCGGCTTTATCCGATCGGCACAGGACGCCAGGCTAAGCATGGACAGGCTGAAGGAGATACTCAATAAGAGCAACGAGGAGGAAGGATTTCCGACCTCCTTTTCAGCACCCGCCCATGAGGACGTCGTTTTACAGAATGTCTCTTACCGGTACGAAGGCCCGCATTCGCCACTGGTGCTCGACAATATAAGCCTCACCATTCCAAAGGGTAGGGTCACGGCCATTGTAGGCGCGAGCGGTAGCGGCAAGACGACCCTGATGAAACTATTGCTGAATTTTTACAAGCCTACAGCCGGCATTATCCGGGTTGGCGAGACTCCGTTGACCAACCTCTCGCCGAAGGCATGGCGGTCCTGTTGCGGTACGGTGATGCAGGAAGGATATATTTTCTCGGACACTATCGCCCGCAATATTGCGCTCGACGGCAGGGATATCGATGAAAAAAGAATGGAAGAATCAATTGAGATCGCTCAGCTAAGGGAATTCCTGGATGAGCTGCCGTTGGGCTATACTACAAAGATCGGGAATTTTGGTGTCGGCATCAGCGGCGGACAGCGACAACGGATACTTATCGCCCGGGCAGTATACAAAGATCCCCATTACTTATTCTTTGATGAAGCGACAAGCAGTCTCGATGCCAATAACGAGCGGGCAGTAATGAATGGGCTCGATGACTTCTTTGAAGGGAAGACGGTCGTCATTATCGCTCACCGTCTCAGCACCGTGAAAAATGCCGACCAGATCATCGTCCTCGAACGCGGCAGGATAGTTGAAACAGGCAGCCATCATCAACTGGTAGGGTCTAAAGGAAAATATTTCGGTCTGGTCAAAAATCAACTCGAACTTGGAAAATAAAACCTATGGCCAAATCCCGATTCAACAACTCCAAGTATGAATTAAGAAGCCCTTCGGTGCAGGAATTAATGCGCCGGATGCCGCGTCACTTCGTCCTTTGGGGCAACCCCCTCATCCTGCTGATCTTCATTTTAGGTTTACTTTCCCTGAATAGCATCCGGCTATCACAATACCGGTCGGTGCCGGCTGTCGTGCAAAAGGTCGCTTTCTCCGGCGGCTATATCCGGCTTTCGGTGGCTGCTCATTTTGATCAGGCTTCTTCGGACCCGAAAGGGGATACGTTGATGCTGCTGCAATTGAACGAGGGTGGGTCTTCCTCCCAGGGCGGGATACGATGCAGGATGTTATCGACTGGTCCATTGGGTCCTCATGATCGCAGCATCACAATGGTGTCGATGGATACACTGCCTGCACTGGTCCGCACGAATGTGCCGGACAGCGGCCAGATCTGCACGATAAAGATCAGCGAGGGTTCGCGGAATATTTTTTCCGTGGTGAGGCAACATTTCAAGTTGTGATACAATCGTTGAGATATGGGGGACTGGCGGGGGTGGTGATATGATCACTGGATCAATCCTCTTTTAAACGCGTAGAGCAATAATCCACCATTCGTCTTGGCATTCACCTTCTGCCGCATCTTATCCCGTTTGACCTCGATGGAACGCTTACTTAGATGTAACATGGAAGATATCTCTTCAGTAGTTCTTTCTTCCTTCATGAGGTCCAGGATCTGGACCTCTTCATTTGTGAAAGACGGCAGGATCTGGCTCTTCTTGCCGTGCTCCACCAGGTATTTTCGATACAATACATTGTTTAACAAATTGGTGGAGTACACTTGAAAATTGTACGCCAGCTCGATGGCTTCTATAATAGAAGTGATCTCCATGGACTTTGTCAGGTATCCATATATACCGAGCTCGAGGCACTGCGCCACATAAAAATCGTCCGGCATGCCTGAAAACATTAAAACCCTGACATCCGGGTATTTCTCGCTTACGATCTTCAACGCTTCAATGCCGCTCAAACGGGGCATTCGAATATCCAGTAAAAGAACATGGGGCTTGTGTTGTGAAAGTTGCGAAAGAAGATCGATCCCGTTGTCCGCCTCGAATATAAACCGGTAGGAACCATGGGCTGACAGTGCTGTGATCAGTGCCTGCCTCATCAATTTGTGGTCATCCGCTATTGCAAGATCGATTATTTTTTCACTCATGAGATAAGGGTTAAAGGTTTCTTGGTATTTACTAATTTATACAAAATTCGCAAAACGAAGTTTTTTTTATGCTGATTTTGTGAAAATCCCCATTTCCCGGGAGCGCTATTCTACATAACTTGACGCTATGTTATTTTTAACACTATGTCAAAGCATCATTTTGAAAGATTAAAAGCGGTAGATCATCTGATAAGGATAAAGGGGACGGGATCCCCCGACCAATTGGCCCGGCGTCTGCAAATATCGAACCGGGCATTGTACGAATTTCTTCAGCTGATGAAAGACCTCGGCGGACCTATCAAATACTGCAAGCTTCGTCGTAGCTACTATTATGAGGGGGGAGGCGGATTCGAGTTTAAATTCAAACAGCAAGAAGAAGTTCAGTACAAATGATCTGGCATCCGGAACTACATTTTCTATCCAGCCTGTTCGTCTAGGGGCCAGGACGCAAGAATTTTTATCTTGAGACGGAGGTTCGAATCCTCCACAGGTCACACCGAATCCGCCCTGGTAAAGCCAGGGCGGATTTTTTATGGAATATCGGCAAGTATATGACACCGTTATATAATAAGAACCTGAATAAAAAAAATATTTTGCGCTGCTGAAAATCCGCACACCGGCGATATAGATTTGACAAAACATCTTAAAAGGATTTTTTAAAACCAAATCAAACCAAAATGAAAGAGAACAAAAACATGGAGCTTGAGCTGAAAGCAGCTCTCTCCATCATGGAGCTGGAAGAAAGATTCGAAATGACTGCTGCAGCATCCGACGCCCTCCGGTGTGGGGACAACAACAGTTGTACCATTGTAGCGCAAGCGCCTTCGGCGGAGTAGCAGCATGGTGTATGGCATGTCGAGTACAAGCCATACACCTTTGTTTTCTTTGTCCTGACAATACCCATCTCTTTTCTTAACTATAAAAAAGCAGATATGCAAAACAAACAAGACATGGATCTTGAGCTGAAATCAGCTCTTTCCATCATGGAGCTCGAAGAAAGATTCGAAATGACCGCTGCAGCACCCGACGCACTTCGTTGTGGGGACAACTCTGGTTGTACCATAATAGCGCAAGCACCTTCGGCGGAGTAGTCACTTTTTTTTAACCATTTAAACAGCAGACATGCAAAACAAAAAAGACATGGAGCTCGAGCTGAAAGCAGCTCTCTCCATCATGGAACTCGAAGAAAGGTTTGAAATGACAGCAGCCGCAGCGGACGCCTTGCGTTGTGGAGACAACGACAGCTGTACCATCAAGCAGGCAGCAGCAGCCGAGTAAGAACATGGTGTATGGCATGTCCAGTACAGGCCATACACCTTTAAATCCTCTAGTAATGAAGAATAAGAAGATACTTGCTCTCGCCGGGAGATTGCAGGAAGAAGAGGCCAGGAAACTGATCGGCGGTAATCATTCCGCCGTCTCCGAGGCTTTAAAAAACGAAATAATCCAGGATCTGTCAGCTGATCTCTGGAGATTGGAGACGCAGAAAAAAGCGAAAGTACTACCTCAAAAGAATTAAAAAAGCAATCATTCATGCGATTCATAAGATCCTATTACTCGTTAGTAACAGACAGCCTGGGACATTCTTCCGGAGAGGGCCCGGTGCGGGTGCTATACAGCACACGCACCGGAAAGGCCGTCACTATAAAAGAGTCTCTGCACGAGAAAATGGAAAGCGGCGATTTTGATGCTATCGGTTCGGCGGACCTGCAACGGCTGCTGGAAATAGAGGCCATTGTACCGGCGGATGAGAATGAACTTGAGACCGTCATCAACCGAAACCTGTCGGAACTGGAAGATAGCGACACTTTGAGCTTTATTATCCAACCGACGGCCAACTGTCAGCTCGGCTGCGACTACTGCGGTCAACTGCACACAAAGAAACAGATAGACCCTTCCTTTTATTCGAATATTCTAGCAAGGATCGAAGAGAAGTTTAAGATACAAAAGTATAAGAACCTGCGCATCTCCTGGTTTGGCTCCGAGCCCTTGATGGGCTGGAGGAATATCCAGGAGCTCACGCCGCTGTTACGGAGCCTTGCCGCTAAGCACCAGGCCTCATACGGAGCCTCCATCGTTACCAATGGACTATCGTTGAAGCCCGGCATCTTCGAGTCGCTTGTAAACGAATTTGGTATAGATGCCATTGAGATCACGCTTGACGGCAGCGCTTTCTGGCACGACAAGCGGCGACATACCAAGGAGGGCGGCGCCACCTTCGACCTCATTTTCAGGAACCTTCTCGAGATCTGCGCCCTGGATAGTTTTGCCGGCCGCCGCATCCCCATTTCTATCCGTTGTAATGTAGATGCCCGCAACCAGGAAGGCGTGCTGCCGCTGATAAGACAGCTGGCTGCGCATGGGCTTCAGCGGCGGATCAGCTTTTACCCCTGTCCGATACATTCCTGGGGAAATGATGCGCATACCTTATCGTTGACAAAAGAGGCTTATGCGGACCTGGAGATCGACTGGATCCTCGAAATGGCAGCCCTTGGGTTCCCGGTGACCGGCCTGATACCGGGCCTAAAGAAAAGTGTCTGCATTGCCGTCACAAAGGATGCCGAGGTGATCGACGCCAATGGAAATATCTTCAATTGTACGGAAGTTCCGTATGTCCCGGTGTATGAAAATTCCGGATATGTTCTGGGCAACCTGCGTGATACGCCGCCGGCAGGCATTTCCAATCCACGCGTTTTCCAGGATTGGAATACAAAAGTGCTGACGGATAATAACACTTGTTCTACCTGCCGCATGCTGCCTGTATGCGGTGGTATGTGTCCGAAATCCTGGGAGGAGAATCTGCCTGCCTGTCCCAGCAATAAATTCAATATAAAGGACAAGCTGGTGCTCGCCTATATGTATACCCGGGGCATGTTGACCGCAACCGCAATGGAAGATGAAAATATTTTAGTAAACCAGGAAATATAGCAGCATGAATGCAAACATGGATACCGAAGGTCTTGTAAAAATGCTGGGAGGGATGCCCGGGGGAAAAAAGAAGCATTCTAGGGACGAATTTATTTTTCTGAACCAGGAGTTCCTGTTGGTGACGGCGGAGCTTATGCGGAAAGATAGCCATCAAAACCTCGTGTATCTCCATGATCTGGCCAAAAAAGGGTATTACGAGCTACTTGCGCGAAAGATCAACAGCGCGGGCGGATTCTTTACAAGGATGGAGAAATTGATAGGTCAATCCGATGTTTTCAACGGCCAGTCCGATCCTTTCAACGACTGCATATGCTGTCTTTTTTTGTCCCACTATTATACGGTAGGAAAGATCGATCACGTGCTGGCTGACCGGCATGCAGGGCGTTCGGCGGAAGCGGGCGAAGTCTTGTACGGCAGGTATGGCGGTCCTTTCTTTTTTCTCCTGAAGAATTTTTCGATGGCTTACCAGGCGAAGATCGGGCTGCGAAGCGGGGAGGAGGCATCTGTGGAAACGTATTTCGAGGTTTGGCGTGGTTTGATATGCGCAAGAAAAGAAAATGTCGGCGGCCCCGGTCTCGATAGGCTGATCTTCAGGACCTTTGGCGACCTATACGGATTGTCGGTACTGTCGCCGTCCTTTGGCAGGATCTTCCGTGCGAAGATGCCGCAATTACTAGCGGCGAATGCCGGGCCCGATGCGCTGGTGACGGGGGCTGATCAGCTGGCGACGAGGCCCGATGCGCTGGTGTCTTTTGCCAGGATACGGCAATACATGGAAGAAGACCGATACCCGGATGCCTTCCGGGAATTCAATGTCATGCTGGCGCTGCATCAGCAAAACGAAGAATTCGTGATCCTGGCAGCATCATTTACGGAAATCAATAGCCGCCTGAAAGAAAAAAAAGATCCGTTGCAGCCGGCCCTGGCTAGTGCCGCGCGTAATTTCTTTTCCGGCGGGATCCCGGGATACCTGTTGGATCGTTGTATCGCTTAATATGTCTCGCTAACAAATATATCATGGAAACAAGATCAAGGGCCGAAAACATAAAGACAATCCTGGTGACCGGTGGTTCAAGAGGTATCGGGAGAGCCATTTGCCTGGAGCTGGCCAAAAAAGGGCACAATGTCATTTTTACCTATAAGAGCGACCAGCTATCTGCGGAGGCCGTCCTGTCGGACATGAAGACTGCCGGCAACGGTAACGGCCAATCCTTCGGGAGCTTCCGGTGCGATATGTCAAAGGATCAGGAGGTCAGCGGCTTGTTCAAGGAGCTCAAGTCACAGGGCCACCGGCTGGATGTGGTGGTCAACAATGCCGGCATCACGGGACGCACGCGTCAGTTCCTGCTGACCACGGAGGCAGACTGGTGGGAGACATTCGACAATAATATGCGGGGAGTACTGAACACCACCAAATTTGCCTTACCCGGTATGGTCGCCCGAAAATCAGGGATATTCGTCAACATCACATCCGTCGCCGGTCAGCAGGGGACTCCCGGATCATCGGCCTATGCGACCTCCAAGGCGGCGATCGTCGCTTTTACAAAATGCATTTACAAGGAACATGGAATGCAGGGAATTTATGCCTTCTCCGTATCTCCGGGTTTCGTGGAAACGGAAATGATCCAGCAGGTGGATGAGGCCTATTTAAAATACCGCTTGATGCACAGTCCGCTCCGCAGGCCGGGGAAGGCCTGTGAAGTCGCCAACCTGGTGGCCTACCTGGCAGACAGTCCACCGGCCTTACTGGGTGGACAGGAGATCAGCATCGATGGTTTACAATAACGGGATCACAGAATAAATAAACATATGAAGAAAAGAATCGTAGTTACAGGGATGGGAATTCTTTCCTCTATCGGAAATACGGTGGATTCGTTCGCCGAGAGTCTCCTCAACGGCGTGTCGGGAGTCCAAAATATCCCCGGGGAAAGGTTTTCAACGCAGTCCAAGGTATACAGGAACGACAAAGCCTGTATCCTGGATCAGTCGCTGTATGAAGATCTCCTCCGGGAAGACCATACAGTGCTTCGTGCCGCCTCTATCCGGGCGATCGAACAAGCCATCCTGGCTTCGGGGCTCGACCTGGACAATCTCGATCATCGGGACATAGGGCTATGCGTAGGCACTTCCGTAGGATCAAACTTCCCCTTTATGAAATGGGTCAACAACTACCTGAAGGATGAGTCGACCTTGCAGACGCTGGTAACTACGCCTACCATCACCGGGGCGATTGCCAAACGATGGAATATCCTTGGGCCTGTCAATACCATTTCAACTGCCTGCGCGGCTGGCACCAACTCCATCGGCCGCGCCTGCGACTACCTGCACAGCGGCCGGGCACGTTATGTTATAGCAGGCGGAGTCGATGTATTCACGGACCATTCCTTTAGCGGGTTCAATTCCCTGCAGGCCATTACCAAGGGCAGGTGCAAGCCCTTTGACAAGACCAGGGACGGTCTGGTGCTGGGCGATAGTGCAGCCTTTTTTATCCTGGAGGATCTGGAGGATGCCCGGGCCCGAAACGCACCGATGTATGCCGAGATCCTGGGATACTCCACCCTCAATGAAGCATATCATCCTACTGCCCCTAACCCCGATGGCTCCATGGCCTACCGGGTCATGATGGAGGCGGTGCAATATTCCGGCATTCAGGCTACCGATGTCGAATACATCAATGCACACGGCACCGCAACAAAAGCTAACGATGAGATGGAGTACAAAGCGATCAAACGTTTCTGCGGAGGGAACAAGGTGTACGTCAGCTCTACCAAATCTATGACCGGTCATACCCTCGGAGCGGCGGGCAGTGTCGAGTTACTGGCGACCATTGTCGGCATGAATAAAGGGTTCATACCGCCAACGATCAATATGACGGATCCGATGAGCCAGCCGGGAGATGAGAACCTCGTTTTTGTCAGTGAGAAAGGAGCGCTTCAGGAATATTCAATGGCCATTTCCAATTCCTTTGGATTTGCAGGAAATATGGCTTCCATCGTTGTAAAGAAAATCTGATTTCATCATTATCTAAAAATCAAAATTATGAGCTACGAAATTGTCGAAACAAAGATCAAAGAGATCCTCATCGAAGTGTTGAAATTAAAGCAAGCTCCGGAGTCCATCTCTTCGCAAACGCCGTTTTTCTCCAACTCTCCTGTAAATCCAGGTCTGATCGAAGATTCATTGGCTATCCTGGAAATTTCTTCCCGTCTGGCAGAAGAGTTCGACCTGATACCAAGCGAGATCGAGGAGACAGCTTATCAGAATATCGGGACGCTTACGGAGGCGATCTCGTCACTCAAAGCAGCGTGAGTCAGGGCGGGCCGCGGGCATGGGTCAGGGCGGGCCGCAGCGTGAGTGGGGTCGGGCCGCGAGCATGAGTAAGAAGGCCGTGGCATGAGTGAGGGCAGGCAGGGGCATGAGCAGGGCGCCGGCGTCGGCGACGCATTTATATCAAGCAAAACAAAAAGCAATGGATCGTACAGTGCTCATCGATGAGATACGACAGATCGGGGATTATGTGTCCAGGCGGGAAATGGGCAAAATGGAAAAAGGCATCACGAAGGATTTTAACTTTGTGTCAGCCAGTCTCTCTCATTTTCTACCCGACCTCGATGAGGACGAACATCCGTCTTTTTATCTGAAGATGATGCGTCACCGGAGCCTCGCCGTTTTGCATAGCGATCTACCCCAGCTGGTCCACAAGATGTCCGTAAGGCAAGGGCAATCCCCTGAAAAAGGGCAATCTCCCGAGGGCGCCAGGAAAGTCCCGTTCGTTCCGGTGGCCGGCGCTCCGATGATCTATTGCGGATATCACCTGGGTTCGTATCGCGCGATCATCGGCTATATGGTACGTGAAAATCTCAATTTTGGCCTCTTACTGGACAGACGTTCCTTTGTGGAACAGGGCGATGCCATCCGGCAGTCTATTCAGGATCTGCGGGAGAGTACCGGGAAGGAGGTGCGGTTCACGCTGTTCAATGCCGAAGACCCCTTGTCTTTGATCGCTATCTCCAAATGGATGAGAGACTCCAATCCCATTGTAGCCTATATCGACGGCAATACGGGGTATGGGGGCTTATACAATGAAAAGGAGTCTTTATTCATGGAGATGGAATTGTTCGGGCATCCTATCAAATGCAGGAAGGGGATCGCTTTGCTTTCATACCTCATGAAAGTGCCCATCGTCCCGGCGATCAGCTATTTCGAGAATGAAGAAGATGCGCCGATAATCGAGATACATACGCCTATATGTCCCTGGAATTCCCGCGAGACGAAAGAGCAATACATGCAGCGAGCCAACCATATGCTGTTCCAGATACTGGAAAAGAAGTTAGAGCGATATCCTTCGCAATGGGAGGCCTGGCTTTATGTTCATAAGTTTATCCCGGCACGGTTGCTGAAAGAGGAAGAGTTGCCTGCTGCGGACGATGCTGATCCTGGGATGCTCTGCTTCAATAAGAGGGGTTTTGGCTTATTCAAAATGGGGGAGAAGGCTTATCTCTTTAACAGGACGAACTATTCTTCTTTCGAGATCTCCGCGGCGTTGTTCGACATTTTAGAGGATCTCCGGGGCCGGCATTCTTTTGAACATGCTGAAGCCGGCCTGAGCACAGTAAATCTTTCAACGCTGATCCGCAAGAATATTCTTTTACACATAATCCCATCGGCTAAATGACAGGCAAAGATCTTATAGCATCCATCCGCTCCGCCAATGCCGGGTTTGCCGGGAAACCAGCTTTACAGGAATCAGGGCTTTCGCTGTCCTTCACAGCACTTTGGGAAGCTGTCGATGAGTGGGTATCCTGTTTCAGATCACACGGGATCGGCGAGGGGAAGATCGTGGCGATAGCATCTGCCAATTCGGTGGAGCTGGCCATCCAGTTCCTGGCGCTCCTGCAGGTGAACGCAAGTCCTTTGCTGATCGGAAAAGAAAGGCTACTATCCATCCGGATAAAAGAGAAGAACGTCCACACGTTGATCCTGGCCACTGCTGACTTATCTCTTGCCGACGCTGCCGGCGTGGTGGCAAAGGAGCGTTTTCGCCAGTCGATGATCTTTTTCAATCCCTCCTACAATGCCCGCAGAAAGCAGAGACGGCTGCCCGCTGTCCTGGTGACCAGTTCCGGCACCACGCAACAGCCGAAGATAATCATGCTATCGGTGTCAGGGATCTGGAATAATATCCGGGCTAACGGTAAGGCGCTGGCTATAACGGAGAAGGACATCACCCTGCAGATACTCCCGCTGGGATATTCATACGGTCTCATCGGCCAGTTCCTTACCCATTTATATCATTCCGCGACGATCGTCATGGCCCCGCCCAATTCCTACCTGCTACATTTGTCCAGGTATATCAAGGAGTACTCCATCACTACGCTGTTCACCGTGCCGCCCATCCTCCGGCAATTCCTGGCTTTACGCCACCCAACGGGTGTCAGCCAAATGTACATCAGTCTTCGGTTGCTCACTATCGGTGGAAATCACGTGGAAGACTATACGATCCGAAAGGCAATGGAGCTTTTCGGTTGTCAGATAGTAAAAACATATGGTCTGGCCGAGGCGGGGCCGCGCGTTTGCACCAATTTCCTTACCCAAACAAGCTGTGAAGCCTCCTGCGTAGGCCGGCCGTTGGAGAATATGGCGATCAGCGTGATCGGCCCCCTCGGGAACAGTCTGGAGCGGGGACAGACAGGAAGGATCCTGGTAGAAGGCCCTTCGGTAGCGCTGGGATATCTCAACGGCAAAGCACCGGCGATCCGGGCAGGAAAAGCAGTACTCACAAAAGATTTTGGCTACCTGGACGATGAGGGACGGCTCGTGGTACTGGGAAGAAAGAACGAATACCTGTCGGTAGACAAAAAGAAGATCTGGTTCAGCCAGGTGGAGCGCGCCATATATAATACCGGAAAGGTCTGTAAGGTTGCTTCCTCCAGGCATGGAGATAATCTGCGTCTGCAGTTGTTGCTGATGTCCAATCAAAAATTATCCAAGCCGGATGTCCGGCAATTATTGCGAAGCGATTTTGGCCCGGACCTGGCCAAACGGGTCAATATCGAGTTTATGACGGCAATGCAGTTAAAAACTTTTAAATAGGCAGCGTGAACACCATTTCTGTTTTTTTCACCGATAGCAGGGAGTTTTCCAAAAATGGAGCCATGACCAGATTGGTGGCCCAATACCGGGAGTTCCTGGTAAAAGAAAAAGGATACTGCCGGCCCGGCGATCATAAAGTTATTGGCCGGATGTTACTCGCACACGTCTGCAAAGATACCATTGCCGCGGTGATGTATGATCGCCTTTGCTATACGGCTACCGGCAAACCCTTTTTCAAGAAAGGTCCTTTCCATTTCAGTATCAGCCACGCCGGTGGTCTTATCCTGCTGGCCGTGAGTAAGCGGCATCCCGTAGGCGCAGATGTAGTGGAGATCTGCAGGATGAAGAATGCTGCATCCACGTACCTGCATGCGGAAGAGGCAGACAGGCGCGGCCGCAAAGAAGCACAGTGGATGCGGTATCGAAGTTTTATCTGGGCCCGAAAAGAAGCGTTTGGCAAGTTGAGCGGCGAGGGAATTGCGGCATGTTCCTCGCGGTGTAATGTTCTCGGCCGTCTGCTCTACGAAAACAAGACTGTACGTTTCTTTGACCGGCTGTTCCAGGGCGAATATGCCTGTTCGATAGCTGCTGTTGCCGGAGCGAGCAAGATCGAATCCTTGAAAATAGGTGCCGAAGACCTTTTACGGACGGCGGCTGCACATAAAAATCATTTATCATTATGATCGATACATTGATCTTCCCCCATCCCGGCACCTTGCTGCCACACGGAAAACCTATCCTGCAGATAGATGCAATTACGTCTTACGTGCCCGGCAATTATTTAATAGCCGAAAAGCAGATCGATGGAGACAACCCCTTTCTCGAGGGCCACTTTCCGGGTTATCCGTTGATGCCGGGTGTCATCCTTATCGAAATGATGTTCCAGGCGTGCGGATTGTACGGCAGAATGGAAGAAAGGCAATTTGCGGCTCCGGGGAAAGAGCCCGTTAAGAAAATGGGCAAGGCCATAAAGATCGACGAAGCCATTTTCAAGATGGAGGTAAAGCCGCCTTCAACACTTCACATCAAAGTGGTATTCGTCCACAAGCTGCTCAGCTTTTCCGTATTCAAAGCGACCATACACAGCGGTGAAAAGCTGGCGGCGTCCGCAAGCATCACTGTTCACTTATAAGACAGAAAATTGGTTCACCAAAAAAACCAGTGATATGACAAAGGCTAAAAATATAGACAAGGACCCCCAGGTATTCATTACCGGTATCGGGTTGCTCAGTGGGTTTGGCATCGGCTCCGAAGATTCATGGCAGTCTGTCGGGCAGGAAAAGGCTGTCATTGCCAAAAAGAACGACTGGGAATTCGGCGGTCTGCAAGACCAGCTGTTTGGACGTTGTGCCGCGTTCGAATTCCAGGAATATTTCAAGGATATGCAGGCGCCTTTCCCATGGCGGTATTCGCAGCTGGCGATGATGGCTTGTAAGCTGGCGATAGAAGATGCAGCATTGAAGCTGGATGAGCTCGATCTTTCCCGGGTGGGATTGATCATCAATTCCGATCTGGGCGCCTCCAAGGCAGCGGAGGAATATGCCTTTAAATTATACGGCAAAGGGCCGGAAAGAGTAAGCCCGTTCGAATTCACAAAATCCGTTGCCAATTGTGTGATCGGCGATGTCGCAAGATATTTTAAGCTGACAGGCGCCAGCAGTTTTATTTTAGGTGAAAACAGCGTTTCGTATGGCTACGATCTTCTTAGGAATGGAAAGGCAGATATAGTGATCTGCGGCTGTTTCGATGAGGTGCGGGACCGAACGGTGAGTAATTATAAGGAACGCGGAATGATAGCGGAGAAAAGCTCTTCCGAAGCGGAGACTGGCAGCGTGATCGAAGATCTCTATGGCCAATCCGGGAAAATGGTCCTTGGAGAGGCTTCCGGTTTTGTTGTACTGGAGACCAGCGCACATGCGCTGAAAAGAGGCGCCAAGATATATGCCGCGCTCGCAGGGGAATATTCGGGCTGCGACTCATTGTGCAACGAGATCCTGTGGGAGCGGGCTTCCGGGGATCTGGCCTACGTGATGGAAAGATCCCTTGCCCTGAGCGGTCTGGAGATCGCCGATATCTCTTTTATCATGGGCGCCTCCTCCATGCCATGGCAACTGCAGACATACGAGATGCCTGCTATCAGGGCAGTTTGGATGGACAACCCCGTGATGTATACGACCATTAAGGTAAGGTTGGGCGAGACATTTGCCTCCAGTCAGACCATCTCCCTGGCCTTCGCTGCCTTATCTCTTTATCATCGCCAGATACCGGGCAGCGGATTGAGAAATGCGGCTATGACCTGTGTAATGGACGGGGTAACCATCGCAGAGAAGGTAATGGACCTGTCTGATCCGGACCATCCGCCGCGCCAGCATCATTGCATGGTCAACAGCATCCAGCTGGGCGGGAACACCTCGTCTATCATCTTAAGCAGCTATGCAGCATGAGTCATCGTTTACGATACCTCTTCGGCATGACGCTTGTCGTTGTCTTTCTGCTGGCAGGCCGGACGGAAGCTATCGGCCAATATACGCTTCGCGGGTGTGTGCTCGACGATCAGAGGAAGCCGGTGTCTGCCGTGAAGGTGTATGTAAAAGACAGCTATGACTTTGTGAAGACTACGGCTGCCGGCGTGTTTATGCTGACACTGGCGGGGCCAGGCGACTACCGGCTGGTTGCGGATGCAGATAACGGCGCGCCGGTAGAGGTTCCTGTAACGATCGTCCCGGATGTCGCCGCGAACCGGGAGCTTACCATTTTACTCCCCTTGCACCGCAAGGACCTCGCTGGTGTAACCGTAAGAGCTACCATGACATCTCCCATCTCCGACCGGAATAAGGCCGAGGTGATGAACAGGATCGATATACTGACCACTGCAGGCGCCAACGCCGATATCACGGCTGCGCTAAAGACCTTGCCGGGCACGCAGCAAAGCGTTTCCCAGGATGGCCTTTTTGTCCGGGGCGGGCAGGGCAGCGAAACCCAGGTGATCGTAGATGGTCTTGCCGTCAACAATTTCTATTACAGCGGTGCTCCGGATGTAACACACCGGGGCCGGTTGCCACCTTCGCTCTTCAAAGGGAATTTCTTTTCCAGCGGCGGCTATTCTGCTCAATACGGGCAGGCCCTATCCTCTGTGCTCGTGCTCGAGACCGAGGCGCTGCCGACAAAAAGCTCCATGGACTTTAATATCGGCTCGGTAGGACTTTCCGCCACGGCCAATATCCTTTCCAAGGATGAGACCTATTCTTATGGCGGATCGATCAATTATTTGAATCTGCAACCCTATTTTAAGCTGGTGAAACAAGAATATGATTTTATAAAGATGCCTGATTTTATAGACGTAAATACTTTTTTCCGGATCCGCACCAAAAAGAAAGGGATGTTAAAGATGTTCGCCAGCTATACGGACAATTCCCTGTCCCTTTACCGCCAGAACATCGACTATTCCTACCGGAAGGATTTTTATGGCGTGGCAAGCAAGAACTTTTTTGGGATAGTCTCCTTCAACCAGGCACTGCCCCACGACTGGACCATCGATGCTGCCGCGTCCTTGTCGGCTAATTCAGGTAAATATCAACTGGGCCAACGCGATAGTACGGAATACGGGAATTATTTCGACAGCGTCGTGAGAAATAATTCGGTTCAGGGCAAGCTCGTTCTTAAAAAGCGATTTTCTACCAACACGCTGCTAACTGCCGGTGTAGACTACCAGCATTATCTTCCCTATTTATGGGTGGATTCTATAAAGGGTGAGCCATCACATACCTATACCGACAACCTGGGAGCCCTCTTTGTCGAAGGAAGTGCCGAAGTCATCCGGGGAGTCAATCTGCGGGCAGGGGTTCGGGGCGAATATTCTTCGTTGCTGAAGCGGGCGGACATTGCACCAAGGGCCATGCTCGACATCAAGCTGCCCGCGCGCTATCATTTGAGTTTTGCTTACGGTGAGTTCTACCAAAAGCCTTCGGATCAGCTGTTGCTGTACAAGCCTGATATGAACTTCCTGAAAGCCACCCATTATATCGCCGGTATTCAAAAGGTGACCGTGAACGAACAGACCTTCCGGGTGGAAGCCTTTTATAAGAAGTACTCCCGGCTGCCGTCGACCCTTTCCGACACCACCACCGGCGGCTACGGATATGCAAGCGGGTTCGAGCTGTTCTGGCGGAAAAAGATCCCGGATAAGGGACTCGAATGCTGGATATCCTACTCCTATCTTAATTCAAAAAGAAAATTTATGGACTACCCGATCTATACACAGCCGAGTTTCGTCTCCAATCATTCCCTGTCACTCGTTGCAAAAAGATATTTCGATCATATCTCCACTCACATCGCGCTCTCTTATACCTATGAGAACGGAAAACCATATTATGATCCGGGCAAACCCGATGCCCTCTTTCTGAGCGAACGTACCCGGGACTATTATAATATGAATCTCAGCGTAGCCCATGTACGAAATATCGGCAAGCTCTATTCGATCTTTGTTCTGACCGTCAGCAATCTTTTCAACAATACCCAGGTGTTCGGCTACCGATATTCCGACATCAATAGCACGGTGAGGCAGCCGATAACACCGATGGCAAACAGGTTCATCTATCTTGGGGCATTTTTCAGCCTGGGGATCGACCGGACTACGGATGAGTTCAACAGACATCTATAACCGATACTTTTTAAATTTTAAATTATGTTAAAGAAAATCCTCCTCATTCCTTCCCTGCTGCTGGTAAATCATTTTGCCCAGGCTCAAACCAGCGATTATCAGGCGGTGATGAAGACGGCTGTGTCCGTCGTTGACACCTGCGAAACAAAGTCCAATTTCCTGTTGATGTCCGAAAAGTTCGGTCACTTCGCATCGGTCAAAAAAAACGACTGGCTGCCTTATTATTACCTGGCATTTTGCTATACGCACCTGAGTATGATGTATAAGAGCGTCGACAGCATCATTGACTATACCGACCGGGCGGACAGGGCATTGAGCATTGCGGACTCTATAAGTCCAAAGAACTCGGAGATCTATTGTCTTAAATCCCTGAACACGATAGCAAAGATCAATGTGGATTATGTAAACCGGGGTCTGGATTATTCGGCCTCAGCCAACAAGTTGCTGGATCAGGCCGAACAGTACAATGCGGTCAATCCAAGGGTATTTTACCTGCGCGGTCGTTATTTGTATAGCCGGCCCGAACAATTTGGTGGCGGCAAGGCGCCTGCCCTCCCTTTCTTCAAAAGAGCTGCGGAGCTGTATGCGACGGATGGTAATAAGGATACCCTCAATCCCCACTGGGGTTCGCGTCTGGCTGATCGTCTTTTGAACCAATGCATCGCTTACAGCAAATAGACTCTTATGAAAGCCGCAAAATTTCAGCAATTCGGAGACCCGGAAAAAGTATTGTTCGTCTCGGATCATGTTCTGAGCCCACCGGATGACGATGCGGTAAGGATCAAGGTGCTATTAGGGAATGTCAATATCTCCGATATGGCGTTGATCAGGGGCAAGTATAATTTCTTTCCCGAATTTCCTTCCCTGGCCGGTGCTGAAGGGGTAGGGACCGTCCTGGAAACAGGCAAGAATATCTCGGCTTATGCGGTAGGAGATAAAGTATCCTTTTATTCGCTGTACGGGGCCTGGGCGGAAGAGGTAAACGTGCCCCAAAAAAGCCTGGTCAGGATCCCGGAAGAACTGGAAGACGAGGTGGCCGCCCAGTTCTATACAAACCCTATAACGGCGGTAGCCATGCTGGAAGAGGCAGGATCACAGGAAGGTGACTTTCTTTTGTTGACGGCTGGTGCTTCATCCGTCAGTAAACTGATCATCCAGTTCGCCAGGCAGTCTGGTATCCGGGTCATCGCAACCGTGCGGCATGACAGCCTTTGTGACGAATTGCTGGAGCTGGGAGCCTTTGCCGTCGTCAATACCGAAACGGACAACCTTATCCGTGAGGTACAGCGCGTGACAGAAGCCAAAGGCGTGTCCGTAGTCCTGGACGCTGTAGGCGGAAAAACAGCCAGCGAAGCGTTCCATTGTCTGTCGCCGGGCGGAAAAATGATCGTTTACGGTGCTCTTAGCGGGGAGCGGATACCGCTGAATTCCAGTGCACTTATTGCAAAGGATATTTCCATATCGAGTTTTTGGACGCATCGCTGGTTTGACAGGGTGTATGAAGGCTTTCCCGAAAAATACCTCTTGTTCAAACAGGCGCTGATAGCAAAGATGTCGGCATTGAAATTGAAAATGCCTGTAGAGCAAATTTATCCCTTGCAGGATATACGGCAGGCGGCAGCACATTTTGCGCGGAGAGGCAGAAGCGGAAAAATATTGATAAAACCGTAAACTGTCTTCTGGAAAAATGGATAAATTGAAAAAAAAATACTGCATGATCACATTTCCGCTCCTACCAAATTTGCTAACGTCACTGGGCATCCTTTTGATCGTATTCCTGTTCTTGCTTCTGAACCGGAATAATGTAAGGAGCTGGACCTACTTTCTGCATTTTTCGCTGGCTTTTATTTTTATCCAGTTGCTTTATCCACTGGGGGACAAGCTTCAGGTCCGTTGGTGTCCCTCGTTGCAGTATGCCTGGGTATCGAAATTGCTTTCACTGGCCGTTGTAACCGGTGTTTACCTGATCTTCATGCCAGCCCTGTTCGGGCAATTCGGCTGGAGGGTCAGGTTTGACCGGGCATATCTTAAACCAACGCTGCTGTTGTCGCTGGCGTTGATACTTTTCAAGTGTATCACGAATTACATGGATAGCTCCAAAGAGCTCGTTACCGTAGAGCGCTGGCTATACCAGCTAAGTCTGCCCGGACTGGAAGAAGAGATCGTTTCCCGGGGCCTCTTCCTGGTGCTCTTTAGGGAAATGTTCATGACGGATGCCGTATTCTTAAGTAAGAGTCTTGCGCTCGACGCGTTACTGGTCACCCTGGTGTTTGCGCTGGTTCATTCCTTTCAGATCGACGGCGCATGGCATGTCGCTTTCAATCCCATATTGTTTGTCTCCTCAGGCTTTGCGGGCTTCGTCTATATGTGGCTGCGGGTGAAACATGATTCGCTGGCGCCTCCTATTGTCTGTCACAATGCCGTCAATACTTTAATCACCTTCGTGCAATGGATAAAATAACTGCTTCTCCTTATGCGGATTATGGATTTATGGTGGCGAGATGTCCTCTATTCCCGCTATATCCCACAGCAGATGGCCGGCGCGGGCCATGTATTGCGGATGACGATGATTATTCCAGTCTTTTCCGGAAGTTCAGTCATCCCCTGTTCGAGGAGGCCCTGCTAATGTCTTCAGTTGACCTGTACAAAGAGTATTTAAAGATCAGGGAAAGTGGTGAGGTTGACAAGAACAAGGCAGTCCTGCAAAAGTTGGTCAGCTACTTTCTCCGCATGTCCGCTCGTCCTACGCCCTATGGCATTTCCGCCGGAGTAGGCATCGTCGATCTGGCCGACAGGACGAGGGTCACCCTGGCAGCGGATCACCGGAAAAAGACCATCCCAAACTTCGATCTCCTGACTGCTCTCGCAGCCGGTAAAATGGGGGACCCCGGATTTACCCGCCGGCAACGCTATTTTACCAATAATTCGTTGTTCATCAATAAGCGGGGATTCAATTACACCAGGACATCCGGCCGTAGTTTTGTAAGATCGACGCTGCCGTACAGCGAAATAATAGCGCAGCTGCTTTCTTTTTCCGAGGCGGGTAGACAGTATGAAGAGATCTCGGATCATCTCACGGCTACGGGCGGAGCTTCTGCGGCTATCTGTCAACAGTTGGTCGATAAGCTTATCGAGAAGGAGTTGTTGATACCTGCTGTCTGGCCGCGTATTTTTCAGAATGAGGGGGGGGGCGGCGGCGGCGAAGATGCGGACCCCTTCCTGAGTGCGATCGATACCTATGACCGGTTGCCGCCGGGCCGCGGCGGCGTGATGCTGCACGAGCTGTATGCCACTTATCCCGATGTGGATGCAGAGAAGCTCCATACGATAGCAGGGCTTAACTTTTCGTCCAATACTGTCCATCGGCGGGTGACGGAAGATCTGGGCGGTCTGGCCTATTTCCTGCATCGGCTGCGGGGTAATATCGGTCATGCACACCTCGCCAGGTTCTGCGAAGAGTTCAGCCAGCGTTATGGCGGTAAAGAAGTACCCCTGACCGAGGCCCTGGATGAACGCTTCGGGATCGGCTACCCGGTGGTAGACAAACCCTTCATCCGCAGCCCATACACAGTCAATCTAAAAAAATATGACACCACGGCTGCGGGGGCTGCCGGGGGTGTCGGAGGCCCGAACACGGACTGGGATCGATACCTGCTGAAGAAATTAGCCAGTTATCCAAAAAAAGCGGATGCCGCAGAAATAGAATTGACGGATGATGACCTCGCGTCCAATAACCATCCGCTTGGCGATGGCAAGCTCAATCCCTCCCTGTATTGTCTGTTCAGCTTGTTGGCGAATAATGAGGATGCCATATCCCGGGGCGAGTACACCATTGATTTTTCCTATGTGGGAGGCCCCTCCTCTTTAAATGCGCTCAACAGATTCTCCTGGCTGGATGATGCTTTCTTCAACAGGCTAAAGGACTGTGCCGATTGGGAAAATGCGTGTCATCGCAGCCGGGGATATGCGTTGGCGGAGATCAATTTCCTGCCCCGGATAGGGATCGGCGGCAATATCCTGAAAAGGTCAAATTTCCGGGAATACGAAATTCCGGTATGCGCCGAGCCGGACAAGTCGAAGCATAGTTTCCACCTGAACAATATCTTACTATCCGTTGCCGATGGGAGACTGATCGCCAGGGACACTCTTACCGGGTGAAGATCCTTCCTTCGGCTACCGTTCTTTACGATAATCACAATACTGGCTCCGTCAATTTTAATGCCTTCCTGACCGACCTGGGTGAGCAGGATAAAGTAAACAGCCTGGAATGGAGCTGGGGATCACTTTTTGGTCTTCTCGATCATTTTCCCAGGGTACGCTACAGGAATTGTATCCTTTCCAAAGAGATGTGGCGAATCACCGCAACCGGGTTGAGGGAGATCAGCGCTGGAAAAGAACCGTCCATAGAAGACCTTCGGAAATTATTGAGGTCGCGGAAGATACCCGATATGGTTAACTATCTCGAAAAGACCGATCTATTGCTTCTGCTGAACCTCAGGAATAAGATCTCATTGGAGATCCTGCTGGGAAAGATAGAAAAGAATGGTGCTGCCCTTTTAAGCGAAACGCTTTTTAGCGAAGAGAACTGCATTGTTAACAGTCCTTCCGGTCTTCATGCCAATCAATTTATTCTTCCATTGCGTTTGTCGGACCGGTGGCAGGAATGGACGGTTACGCTTTTTTGCAGTTCGGCATCGATGGACGAGACGCTTCTATACCTATCCTCCATGGAAGGCTTCGACATTGTTGATTATCAAAGGATCGACAGGCCGCGATCTTTGCAATTGCTGCTGCGGGCTCAGCTGTTCGGGGCGCCGGCGGGTGCAGAGCCGCCTCAACAGTTAAAAAAATGGCTGGATGAATTTTCCGCTAACGGCCGCCCACCCGTCTTTACTGAGGGGGGTGAAGAGCCTGCGCTGTCCCTGAGTTCGCTCTGCATCGAGTTGATCCGGCTAGCCAGGAAGAGCGCCGGTCTCACGGAATACGATCTTCGATTCCTGTGTCTGCTGCTTGTATCCGCCAGACTGCTGAAGATGGTATACGAGGATAAGGCAGACCGGATGGCATGTATATCCTGGCTATATGCGAAAGTCGTAAGGACCATGCAACAGGACCAGGATCCGCCCGACAAAAAAATACTGTCCAGTGCGTATCGGCAAATTCTGGGTGATCTGCAGGCTCATGCCTCCATCGTCAAAGAGATCCATTCCATCGCGGAGCGCTGGATGTCAAAGGAGTCCCTTGTGGGGGCGTTCTTCCCGGGAAGCCCTGACAGCTACGAAGCGGGGGGGCATGCTGCGGACAGATACGAAACGATGGGATCGCTGTTTGCGGATCTCGCCAATAAGCTACTGTATTCCGGATTGCAGATCAGCGAATCGCTGCTATTATTCGATTTTCTCCGGCAATATTTCAAGCAGGAAGAGTTCATCGTGAGATACAGGAATATTGCAGTGTGATCTTATTTGATCGTTCAACCAATAAATATAAATAAGTATGCAGGAACTATCCGTGGAGTCAGAGATCGAGATCAGGTTCAACGAAGTGGACACCTACAATACGGTGTGGCATGGCAATTATGCTGTTTATTTCGAGACCGGAAGACAAAAATTCGCCAACACGTATGCGTTGGGCTATCGTGAATTGCTGACGGCGGGATTTTACGTGCCGATCATCAAGCTTGAGATCGACTATAAAGCCACCCTGAAGTACAATGACCGGATCAGGCTGATCACTACCTATATCGACACCGATGCCACCAAGATAATATTTCGCTATGAGGCGCGGCGTCTGCATGATAATAAGCTTGTGTGCACCGGGCGAAGCGAACAGGTCTTTGTGCGGATGGACTGGAGCATACAGATAACGCTGCCAGAATATTTTCAGACCTGGAAACGCCGATGGCTGACCAAAAGTATGACACCTGAAGTAAGATCATAAAAACCTTATCCATCATGATAGATAATTATTCCATTGAGAGGGCCGAGCGATCGGGTACATCCAATTCTTTTGTTCTCACTATCGGCGAGAACCGGATCTTTTATGTGGGTGAGCTGGTATGCTGGTTGTTCGAACGGGTTGCCGAAGGTAAGGCAAGGCCGGTGATCCGGCAGGAGCTGAACGAACGTTTCGAAGGCCAATATGTCTTTACTGAAGAGCGGTTCAATTATATTTATGAGGAGACCCTCCAACGGCTGAGCATATCGCCTGAAGGTGTGCCGCTGGCGGCGTCTACCAATTCGCCCATTTCCAATATCCGCGGAAAGACGACGATCACCAAGGGCGAGAATATCAAATGGCTGACGACCATATTGCGTCCGCTGTTCTCCCCGGCGGTGTTCTTTTCGTTGCTTGTGATATTGCTGGCAGCGAACTACTATTTGATGCACATCATCTTTACAAAATATATCAGCATTGTCCACCAGGTGAATAGCATCAAGCAATGCGGTAAAGGCATCGACTTCCTGTTATTCTTCTATCCTTCTGCTTTTTTGATCCTTTACGCCCACGAATTGGGTCATGCCGCGGCCTCTTCCCGATTTGGCGTGGTTTCCAAAAATATCGGGCTGGGCTTTTATCTCATCTTTCCTATCCTCTATACGGAATTGAACGGTGTGTGGAAGCTGGACAGGACGAAGCGTACAATTATCAACCTGGCCGGCATCTTTGTGCAGCTGTTGCTGAATATCGTGCTTGTCTTCATCGTTTTCAACTCCGTCAATCCAACGGCTAAGCATATTGCCCAATATCTTATCCAGATGAACGTGTTCACCATGATCCTGAATGTGAACCCTTTTCTGAAATTCGATGGGTACTGGATCCTGAGCGATCTTTTCAGATTGCCCATCCTCAGGCAGCAATCGAACTATTATTTTGTGAAAGCCATTAATTATCTTTTTCCGCGTGTCCGTGTAAAAGTGCCGCAGAATGTGGAAAAGACTATCCGGCCGCGCAACCCTTTTTTAATTGTCTACTCCTTGCTGAAGTATTGTTTTTTCGGATATATCTTTTTTGCTATTCCCCGCGGGTTCATCTACTCGCTGATCAATCTGTGGACGTTGACAAGGGAGATGGTCGTCAATGGAGACTATTCGGTGTGCGAGATCGAATCTGTCCTCAAGACCGTTTTTAGCCTGACGATCCTCGTCTATTTTCTGCGAAAGCCCGTGGCTTCGATCCTGACACCTCTATTCAAAAAAATGCGCGCATGAGTTCGGAAGTTTTATATCAGATGTCGCCCTTCCTGCATATTTTTCCACCGCAGCAGGGGGCTGCCAAAACAAGGGTGCTAAATCAACTCAGCGGAAAGTATTTTGAGCTGGGTCTGAAAGCGGTGGATTGTCTGCGTTATTTCAGGCAACCGCGTACGTTCGGGCAAATGGAAGAAGAGCTGGATATACAGGGAACGATGGGGGAGGGGCTGCTGAATACGTTTCTGGCCGGCAAATTATTGTTTCCGCAAGGGGAGGAAGGTCTGTTTACGCAGGCTATCACTCAGCCTGCTCCACCTATGTTTGGTCTTAACGAGACCGTGCCGCGGAAGGACCAGTCCGGGGCGGTCAGGGTAAAAAAATGGGGCATTATTGGGGTGCCATTTGCCAGGGGCAATGATATCTCGCTTGGTTCCGCGTCTTTCCCTGACCATTTGCGATCAAAGACGAGCTATCTTCAGCTGAATGCCAATGCCGCGGAGCTCCTCAATTTCAGTTTCCTGGATGCCAGATATGAATTCAGTCGTCTGCAACGGTATTTACGGAACGGGGAGATCAGTGATCTTGGAAATATGTATGTCGATCATGGGGAATCGGTCAATTTTGTATATGAAAAGATCGGGGCGATAGCCGGTCGTCTGTTCAGGGACAAGATCCGCCCTGTGTTTGTCGGTGGGGATCATTCCATCACCTTTCCGATCGTTAGGTCTGCCGCAGCACATTTCGGATCCCTGACCATCCTCCATTTCGATGCCCATGCCGACATGTCTTATCATAAATATGATAAGGTGCGGCATTCCGGCTGTGTTTCACACACACATTCCAATGTGATCGGCAAGTGCCTGGAATTGGATGGGGTAAAGTCCGTTTTTCAGATCGGGCTGCGTGGCTTTTCCAATCGTTTTGAGTTCGACTCTCCCCGTCGGAAGATCATCTGGATGGAAGAGGCCCGGCAGCGGATCCAACAAAAAGACTGGGATCTCGGCATCGACGGACCGTGCTATATAACGATCGACATAGATGTACTCGATCCCTCTGTGTCTCCGGGTACAGGAAGTCCCAGTGCAGGCGGTTTTTGGCCCGAGGAGTTACGAGCAATGTTATACGCGTTGACAGACGGACTGGATGTCGTTGGCGCAGACATTGTCGAGGTAGACCCCAGCAAGGACGTATTAGGATCTTCTACCCAGATAGCGGCGGAGCTCCTGCTCCACCTCTTTAATGCAATCCCTTATGCTAAAGATGAAAATTGCTGAGCATGAAAAATATCCTTATCACGGGTGGTTCGAAAGGCATCGGCGAACAAATGGTCCGGGAATTTGCCAAAAGAGGGCATCGGGTGTTCTTTACCTATTTGTCCTCGGCAGACAGTTCCAACGAGCTGGTTAAAAGTCTGCATGCCGAAGGATATGAGACTGTCGAGGCCTTCCAGTGCGATATGGGAAAAGAGACCGAAGTAGCCGGTCTGTTCAAGCTGCAGCGGGACAAGCTAAAGGATATCGACGTTCTGATCAATAATGCTGCTATCCGCGATCCCACTCTGCAGGGCAAGATGCGGCCGTTCCTGATGACCTCTCCGGATGCCTGGTGGGAGGTCGTTCATAACAACGTGAACAGCGTCCTGAACAGCTGCCGGAGCGTGCTGCCGTCGATGCTGCGGAGAAAGGATGGCCGCATCATCAATATCACTTCTCTTGCCGGGATCAACTTTCCAGCACATTGGGATCCTAAGCTTAGAATTCCACGTGGACAAGTTGTCG
>JADMIO010792720.1_pt1 | contig 67467 bp, 59 predicted proteins | sample 8958161 | NCBI WGS metagenome assembly JADMIO01 (sample SAMN16585339, study PRJNA669376) | soil metagenome | isolation source: Crop rotation soil | place: USA: Cullars Rotation, Alabama | collected 2011 | reverse complement strand
GCCGCGACTTCAAGTCACGTGAATTCCAAGCTTCGGATCCCACTGTGCTGGAAAGCCGAGCGAAGTTGCTGTGGTATCAGCAAGCGCAATGCCACGCAAAAAATCGTTTTAGTGATGCTGTCGTTGCGGTGATCGCGCAGCTGAACCGCTCGGATACACGACCTCTGAGAACCCGTCTTCTCACGAATCAGCGTCAAGCCACTCACTGTCCGCAAGCAGCGACGTGGTGTTCGTGATGGCATGCCGATTGGAAGTGGCTTCCACGGAAAACGGGCAATGGACGAACCAACTTCTACTGACGTCGCGCTCGCAGCGGTGGACGCGCTCCTGCGCGTTGTGGATCAGTCCTCGCGCGACCTCCGCGAGTTTCATGACATCGTCGCTCGTGCGTCGCGATCGTCGCTGCCGCCGTTCCCTCGCGCGACGGCACTCGTGACCCAGCGAATCATCGACAAGCTGACGACGGTTGAGAGCGAGTTGGAGGAAGTGTTGCTCGGCCTCGGTATCCCTCGGCCGTCGAAACCTTCCTAAAGAATTCGCGCAACAGTGACAACGGCTCTGACAGGCGAATATCTTCGACTGACCTGGAATTGAGCGTTCGATGAGGGCATCATCCGCCTCGTCGCTGTGCTCGACGAGTCGAATGGTGGAGGCGGCGGGAGTCGAACCCGCGTCCGAGAGTAAATCCCCGTGAGACTCTACATGCGTATCCGCTTCTTTTGTCTCGTACCCGGCGTGAGGAAGCGGCTCAAAACCGCCGGGCACCAGACCCGGTAAATCTCGCGGTCAGACGCCAGGCCGCCGTCTGACCACCAGCCTGTTTAATGGCATCTGACCCCCAACCACCAGGCGAGGTCGGGGCAGACGCTCACAGTTTATTAAGCTGCGAGAGCGTACGAGTTATCCGCAGTTAACGGATGTTCCATCGGATTAACGAGTCAATGGGGCTCGGCATGCATCCCACGAATCTTTGCCCCCGTCGAAGCCAAGTCGCCCCCACGGTCACCCTATTTTACTACTCGTCGGCAGGTCGGTTCATCTGAGAACGCGCCACCTCGACACTGCCCGCGAAGTCTTCCGCAGGTTGATCCCAGCGTTACTGATCCCGCAGCGCGACTGCTGGATCTACCCTGGCAGCGCGAAGCGCGGGGATCGCCGTCGCCAACGATGCGGTCAGGGCGAGCAGCAGCGCCACGCCCGCAAACGTCATCGGATCGGTGGGCGGGACGCCGAAGAGAAACGCCGACATCGACCGGGCGAGCGCCGCGGCGGCGACAAGTCCGACGCCGACGCCGACACCGACAATGCGCGCGGTGTCGCCAAACACCATCGTCAACACTTGACTGGTCCGCGCTCCCAGCGCGATGCGGACGCCGAACTCACGTACGCGCTGCTGCACCGAGTACGTCAGCACGCCGAACACGCCAATCACGGCGAGCGTGAGCGCCAACGTGCCGAACGCGCCGAGGAGCACGGCGCGGAAACGCGCGGGCGACGTCGCCTCGCGCCGAATACCCGCGACCGTCCGCATATCCAGCACGGGACGCTCTCTGTCGACGCGCGCGATCGCGGCACGAACGGCCGGGCCGAGCGCCGCCGCCGACTCGCTGGAGGGCTGGACGACAAACGACAGCATCGTCGCCGGATCCTGCGCGATCGGTACGTAGATCTCCGGCTCCGGGTCCGTTTCCTCCGGGCGCTCCTTGACGTTCCGGACGACGCCGACGATGTCGCGCACGGGAAGCGGTCCGCCGCCAGTCGTGGCGCCGCGCACCACCAGACGCGTGCCGATAGGCGCGCGGCCGTCCAGGTACCGTCTGGCGAACACCTCGTTGACAATGCATACAAGTGGGCTGTCGGCGCGATCGTCACGCGTAAACTCGCGGCCGGCAATCAGGGGAATGCCGAGCGTCGCGAAGTACCCGGGTCCGACGTTGGCAAAGTGCGACAACTCGCGCTGTTGCTCTGGCCGTTGATCTCCTTCGCGTCCGAAGAACATCCCCATCCACCAGCCGTCGAGTGGAAGGGCGCTGCCAAAGGCCACGTTCCGCACACCCGGCACGCTTCTGACTTCGCGTTCGACTGCCTCATAAAACCGCAGTCGTGATTCGAAGCTCTTGTACGGTATCCCGTCGGGCGTGGCAAAACCAGGAGACGGCAGCCTGATCGTCATGGTGAGCAGTTCGCTTGCGCGCGAGCCCGAATCAACACGCGTCAGCGCGATGAACGAGCGCACGAGCAGTCCAGCGCCGCACAACAGCACCACTGCCGCCGCAATCTGACCCGCTGCGAGAAGCGCGCGGAATCTGGATCCGCCGCCAGTCGACGTACGGCCGCCTGCCGATATCGCCGGCAGCCACGGCACACGCGTCGCCTGCCAGGCCGGCAGTGCGCTGAACGCCAGCGCAAGCGCAAACGCGGCGGCCGCGCAGAACGCGAGCACTCGCATGTCGAACGCAGGGCGGACGTCGACGGGCAATACGCCTGCAGGCATCAGCGACGGCGCGACGTCGAGGATCGCCGCGCCGAGTGCCGCGCCCAATACCGCGGCAAGTCCGGCGAGCACGACGCTCTCGGTGAAAAGCAATCGAACGATGCGGCGTCCGCCGGCCCCGAGCGCGGAACGGATAGCGAGCTCTCGAGCACGGGTCGAGGTCCGCGCGAGCACCAGGTTCGCGACGTTCGCGCAGCACGTCAACAGCACGCACGCGACGACGCCGAGCAACAGCTTGGCTGTGAGCTGCAGATCGGGTCCAATCAGACTGTGGCGCAGCGGTTCGAGCCTGACCCCGTGATCTTTGTTCAGGTCGGGCCGCTGCTTCGCAATCGCGTCCGCAATGGACGTCAGGTCGGCTGCGGCGCTCGACAGCGTGGCACCAGGCGCCAGGCGTCCGACCACGCGCAGGTAGTGGCCCATCCCGGTTGGTCCATGCATGGGTGCCGAGGCCATCAGCATCCACATGCCGCTGGCTGTGAAGATTTGGAATTCAGCCGGCACGATCCCTATCACCGTGAGCGCGCTGCCGTCGACTTTGATTCGGCGTCCGACGAGCCCTGGATCGCGGCCGAACCGTTCGTTCCACAGCCGTTCGCTGAGAACGACGGCATCGGGATTGGGATGATCGTCGCTCGGCTGAAACGTCCGGCCGGCAACAGGAACGACGCGAAATACATCGAAGAACCGAAGCGTGACCGTCTGTGTGTCCACCTGCTGGCCGACGCCGTCAGGGCCCGTCATCGCTCGTCGTCCCGTTCCGAACGTCACCGCCGCCATGGCGTCGAAGGTGTGATTCCTGGCCACCCATTCGACGGCCTCGTACGGACCCACCGCGACCATCTTGCTGTCGGCGAGTCTCACGAGACGGTCGCCGGCCGGGAATGGCAGCGGACGCAGCAGCGCTGCGTCGGCGAGCGCGAACAGCGCGCTGTTCGCGCCAATCCCAAGCGCGAGCGTCAGGACGGCCGCAGCGGTAAAGCCGGGCGACTGCTGCAATCGGCGGAGCGCCACGAGGAAATCGTCCGAAACATCGTCGAGCCACTGCGTGATACGCATAATCCGGTCTCGCTTTCGTCCGAGGCTGACGCACTCGCGTCGCAATCGGTGCAGATCGCCAAGCCGCTGTCGCGCCGCCTCACGCGCAGCGTCCGGCGCCATGCCGTTCGCGATCAGATCGCGTGTGTGCATTTCGAGATGAAACGCGATCTCTTCGTCGACTTCCTGTTCGACGGGAGGCACCCACACCCACGACGGCGGATCCTTTTTCATTGCGCCAGCAGAATCTTCGAGACGCCCGCGGCAAATGCGCGCCAGGCTTCGGTTTCCGCGGCGAGTTGCGTCCGTCCGCGCTGCGTCAGGCGGTAGAATTTCGCGCGGCGCCCGAGTTCAGAGATCGTCCATTCGGCGACGACCCATCCGCGACGCTCGAGCCGGTAGAGCGCGGGGTACAAAGAGCCCTCTTCGACGACGACCGCATCGTCGCTGCTGCTTTCGATTGACCGCGCAATGCCGTAGCCATGCCGCGGTCCGGTCGCGAGGGTCTTGAGGATGAGGGCGTCGAGCGTGCCGTGGAGGAGAGCGTTCGGTGTTTTGTGCCTCGTCATCACTCCGGTCCATTACCAAGAATGTCTGGGTAATGTCGCTTAGACGGGGTGCCGATGAAAAAGGTTGGGCAGGCCAGGCCTGTCTCGGTCGAGCCTCTCGTACAAGTTACTGTAGAGATTGGAGTTGTCGTATAATCACCCCAGCCCAGCCTGACGGCCGATGACTTTGGATGACCGGCTCAAGCGAGCCGTCGACACGCTCGGCGAGAAGCTTCGCGACCAGTTCCGCGACGACCTGACGCGCGAGCTTCAATCCCTCTCTGAAGAGATCAAGGCGCAAGTCCCACCCGCGCCTCCGGTTCAGGCCGACAACGGCGCGCTGGTCCGTCTGGCTCATGCGCTGCGAACACTCGACGAATCGGCGTCGCTGTCCGGCATCCTCGACGCACTGGCCAGCGCGGCGAGCAGCGAGTCTGCACGCGCAGGAGTGTTTCTCGTGCGCGAGGGCGAGGTTCGAAGTTTCCGTCTGTTCGGATTTCCCGCCCGCTACGAAGACGCGCCGATTGCGCTGCCGTTCGACGACGCCGGAGTCGTGCGTGATGCAATCGTACAGCGGGGAGTCGTCACCAGCGCCACGAGTCCGTTCGACGAGCTGCCGCCGGGCATCGATGCCCTCGCGTTCCCGCTCGTGCTGGCCGGCTCGGCCGTCGGCGCGCTCTATGTCGAAGGCGCCGATCCGACCACGATGGACATCCTGACGCGGTTTGCGTCGCGCGCGCTCGAAGCGCACACGGCACTCATCACCGCACGAGCGATCGCCGGTGCGGACGTATGAAGCGTGCGGTTGCGATCGTCGCGCTCGTATTGCTCGCCCCGCTCGGACGCGGACACGACCTCCACGCGGAAGACACTGCTGGCGCGACGCTGGCGCCGATTGTTCTGAAGACAACGGACCACCCGCCCATTCCTCGCGAGCTGTCGCAGTTCTGGATGGCGCCAGACACGCGGCGTCCACGCACTGCAGCGCAAGCCAACCTCGCGACCGCCGTCAAGTTCGAGAACGACGGCAACCACGCGAAGGCGCTGAACCTGCTGTTGAATCCCGCGACGAGGCAAGATGGTCCGCTGGTCGCGTACGCCGAGTTCTACAAAGGGCTGGCGCAGCTGCATCTCGGACGCGTTGCTGAGGCACGCACGACGTTCCAGTCGCTGCAGGCGGCCAAGCCCGTCGGCTATTTGTCCGAAATGGCCGCCCTTCGCGAGGCGGAGTGCGACGAACAGCTTGGCGACCAGGCTGCGGCCCTCGCGGTGTACGAACGGCTTTCGGCGATCAAGACGCTCGCGCCCGACGACATCCTGATGAAGATCGGGAAAACGGCGCAGGCGCTCGGCGACACATCGAAGGCGCAGGATGCGTTCGAACGGGTGTACTACGAATTCCCGCTGAGCGATCTCACCGACGATGCTGCCGCGCAGCTGCCAGACGTGGGCGTGTCCGCCGGCAGCATCCGTTTCTCGCTGGAACTCGCCCGCGCCGAGCGGCTCTTCGCCGCACGGCAATATCCCGCCGCGCGCATGTCATTCGAAAAGCTTCGGACGGCGTCGCAAGGCGAAGACCGGACCGCCGTTCTGCTGCGACTGGCGGAAACCGACTACTACCTGCGCAAGTATCGGGCGTCGGCCGATGCGCTCAGGCCCTTCGTCGAGTCGGGGACGCGGCCGGCCGAAGCGCTTTATTTCTACGCTCTCGCCCAACGCGAGTTGAAGAACAACTCGCTGTTCCACGATCTAATGCGTCGCGTCGTCACGGAATTCCCGGGGACATCGTGGGAGGAAGACGCGCTCAACAGCCTTGCCCTCGCCGACGCGCACGACGACGAGGACGACGCGGCCGATCAGGAGTCGCTGGATCTGTTCGAGCGGTTCCCGAAGGGGCGTTACACCGAGCGTGCGGCGTGGCGGATTGGATGGCGTGCGTACCGCCGGGGCCAGTTTGCCGAAGCGGTTCGCATCTTCGAACGGGCGGCATTCAACTTTCCCCGTTCCGATTACCGGCCGGCGTGGCTCTATTGGTCGGGCCGCGCACACGAGGCGCTGAACGAAACCGACCTTGCGCAGTCGCGATATTCGATCGAGGTCTTCGACTACCAGAACACGTACCACGGTCGCCTGGCGTTTGCGCGTCTGGGTGGGCGCCTCCCCGATCGCAGCACGATCGTTCCTGCGGCGGCCGTGACCACGGACAGCACCACCGACGACCTGCCGCAGACGCTGCCGCCCAACGCCGAACTCGTCCGTGCGCTGCTCACGGCGAAGATGTACGACGCCGCGGCCGACGAACTGCGTTACGCACAGAAGATGTACGGCGACTCTGGCGCGATTCAGGCGACGTTCGCCTGGACCTATCGTCAACAGGGGCAGTCGGAAACGGGATCGCAGCAGCTCAGCCTGTATCGCGGGTCGATCAACGCGATGAAGCGCGCTTACCCGCAGTACCTCACCGCGGGAGGCGAGCGCCTGCCGCGCGAGATCCTGCGCATCATCTATCCGATCGCGTACTGGGATCTCATTCAGAAGTACTCGGCGCAGAACGGCCTCGATCCGTTCATCGTCGCGGCGCTGATGTGTCAGGAGTCGACGTTTGTCGCCAACATCCGTTCGCCTGCGAAGGCCGTCGGCCTCATGCAGCTCGTGGCGCCCACGGCGAGGCAGTACGCGAAACGGCTTGGCATCCCGTACTCGTCGGCCGTGCTGACGACGCCAGAGTTGAACATCCGCATCGCGACCGCCTACCTCGGCGATCAGCTGCGCGAGTATGGGAGTTGGTATCGCGTGCTCGCGGCCTATAACGCCGGCGACGGCCGTGTGCGCCGCTGGACCGCAGACAAGCCGGACCTGTCGCAAGAAGAGTGGATCGACGACATCCCGTTCGCCGAAACGCAGGCCTACGTGCGGAAGCTTCTGGCCAACGCCGAGGACTACCGGCGCTTGTACGGCACCGGCGCTGGTCTGACCTCCGACGACGAGATACCGTCGGCGACGAAGACGGTCGAAGCGTCCGACGTCGATCCGACGCTGGCCATCAAGAAGAAGCCGGCCACGGCAAAGCCGGCGGCGCCAGCCGCATCGCCGTCTCCGGCGCGTGCCAAGAAGAAAAAGCGGACGGCCGCGTAGTATCCTCTACGTTCGTATGTCAAAACTCACGGGGTCGAGAAAGGCGCTGCAGTTCACCGAAAGCGTCATCCGCGAGATGACGCGGTTGAGCGACGCGCACAACGCCGTCAATTTGTCGCAGGGCTTTCCGGACTTCGCCGCGCCGCAAGCCGTCAAGGACGCCGCCTGTGCGGCGATCAACGCCGACGACAACCAGTACGCGGTCACGTGGGGCCAGCGGCCGCTGCGTGAAGCCGTGGCGCGCGAGTTCACGCGCCGTTACGGTGTCGAGGTCGTCGCCGATCAGCAGGTCACGGTCTGCTGCGGGTCGACCGAAGCCATGATGTCGACGATGATGGCGATTATCGATCCCGGCGACGAGGTCGTCGTCTTCGAGCCTTTTTACGAGAACTACGGGCCCGACGCGATTCTCTCCGGGGCGACGCCGCGCTACGTGACGCTGCATCCGCCGTCGGGCGCGAACAGCACGTGGACGTTCGATCCGGACGAGCTCGCCGCGGCGTTCAACGAGAAGACCAAGGCAATCATCCTCAATACGCCGAACAACCCGACGGGGAAGGTGTTCACGCGCGAGGAGCTCGAGGCGATTGCCGCGCTCTGCCGCAAGTGGGACGCGATGGCGATCTCGGACGAGATCTACGAACACATCATCTACGACGGCCAGCAGCACATCCCGATCGCGACGATTCCGGGCATGGCCGATCGCACGATCACCATCAACGGCTTGTCGAAAACCTACAGCGTCACGGGCTGGAGGGTCGGCTGGACGATTTCGCCGCCGTCGGTCACCGGCGCCATCCGCAAGGTTCACGATTTTCTGACCGTTGGAGCGCCGGCCCCGCTGCAGGCCGCAGGCGCCGTCGCGCTCGGGCTGCCCGAGGACTACTACACGAAGATGGCGGCGGGCTATCAGCGCCGACGCGACGTGCTGCTCGACATCCTCGAGCGGCACCATTTCACGTGCTACAAGCCGCTCGGCGCGTACTACATCATGACGGATATCAGCTCGTTCGGCTTCCGCGACGACGTGGAGTTCGTCCGCTATCTGATCAAGGACATCGGCGTCGCGGGTGTGCCGGGCAGCAGCTTCTACAAGGACGCGTCGAAGGGCCGGACGCAGCTGCGGTTCTGCTTCTGCAAGAAGGACTCGACGCTGACAGCCGCCGACGACCGTCTCGCGAAACTCGTCCCCGTCATCGCGGGATCGCGTCCGCACTAAACCCAACGCCCATCCGCGCGCGGCAGCCTCCCAAGGGAGCTGCCGACGCCGGCCGCCGTCGCGCCAGTTGACTGTGCTGCTGGCCGTGGTGCGCCTCGGCGACGAGGCCTACGGCGCGCGGCTCCGCACGCCCGGCGCACCCGCTTCAGTGCTAGGCTTTCGCGCGAGGTGTCGTGGCGATGGTTGCGTCCGGCGCTATCGGAAGCGTTGTCGCGCAACTCGCGTTCTGGATTCTGCTCGTCGGCGGCTTGGTCTCTGGCCGGCTCTCCAGGCTGGCGGCGGCCGTGTTCGCCGGGTTGTGGATGGCCGGATCTTTCGGGTTGCCGCGATTGGCCTGGTGGGCATCGTCGCTGGTGACGTCATGGATCGCGGTCCTCGACGTGGTCCTCGTGTTCATGGTGATCAAAAGCGACGTAAAGCTCACGTGACCCTGGAGGTGTATCGATGCGGCGCGTAACAGCGATCCTCGGTGCGTGCGTGGTGTCGGTCCTTCTTGTGGCCGCGCAGAGCGTGCCGCGATCGGCTGGATGGGAGACGTATGCCGGGGACGCCCAGGGACGCCGCTATTCGGCACTGAATCAGATCAACACGAACAACGTCTCGTCGCTGAAGCTCGCGTGGCAATACGGCGTCGCCGACGCCGGAGCTGGATCGGTGAACGCCGCCGGGCGAAGTCAGGCGATCCCGATCGTCGTCGGCGGCGCGCTCTACACGTCGACCCCGCGACGCACCATCGTGGCGCTCGATCCGGCCACCGGCAAGGAAATCTGGAAGCACGAGCTCGACAAGGGCGGCGCACCCAATCGCGGCGTGTCGTACTGGCCCGGCGACGGTCAATTGCGCGCGCGAATCTTTGCCGGCACGACAGACGGACGTCTGCTCGCGCTCGACGCCGCGACTGGAAAACTCGTTCCGACATTTGCCGATCACGGTGCGCTCGATTTGCGCGCGGGCGTCGCCGACAAATTCAGCGGCCGGCCGTACATGATGGCCTCGCCGGGCGTCATCTACAAGAATCTCATCGTCACAGGCGCGCAAGGACAAGAGGACAACCCCGACGGCCCGGCGATGGACGTGCGCGCATGGGATGTGAAGACCGGGACGCTCGTGTGGACGTTTCATACGATTCCGCATCCGGGCGAACCGAACGCCGAGACGTGGCCGAAGGACTACTGGATGACGGCCGGCACGCCTGCCAACTGGGGCTTCGGTTCCGTGGACGTGGAGCGGGGGCTGATCTTCCTGCCAATCGGCCAGCCAGCGGCACAGTACTACGGCGGCCACCGGCCGCAGAAGAATCTCTACTCGTCGTCGGTCGTCGCGCTCGACGCAGGCACCGGCAAGGTGCGCTGGTCGTTTCAGCTGACGCATCACGACGTGTGGGACTATGACAACGCCGCGACGCCGGCGCTCGTCGACGTCGTGCAGAACGGACGCCGCATTCCCGCCGTCGTGACCGTCGCGAAATCGGGTCTGATGTTCTTCCTCGATCGGACGACGGGCGCGCCGATTTACCCGGTTGAAGAGCGGCCGGTACCGAAGAGCGACATCCCAGGCGAAGAAACCTGGCCGACGCAGCCGTTTCCCGTCAAGCCGCCGCCGTTGTCGCGTCTGAGCATCCGCCCGGACGAAGTCTTCACCGGAGAGCCTACGCACGAGAAGTTTTGCCGCGACCTCGTCGAGAAGATCGGCGGCATCCACAACCTCGGTCCGTACACGCCGTACAGCACAAAGGAATTCCGGATTCTTTTTCCGGGTCAGCAGGGAGGTCCGAATTTCGGCGGCGTCGCGATCGATCAATCGATGGGCTTCGTGTTCGTGAACTCGCGCGACGTCGGCGGCATGGGCCGGCTCGACAAGACGGCGGACGGGGATCAGGTCGCCTATCGCCGCTTCAGCCCGCTTGGGCGCGGCACCGCCAACGCACGCTTCTGGAATCCCGAGAACAGCCTGCCGTGCCAGGCGCCGCCGTGGGCGCACTTGATGGCTATCAACGCCAACACTGGAGACATCGTGTGGCGAGTGCCGCTCGGCACGAGCGACGAGCTCGAAGCCAAAGGCCTCAGGAACACCGGCGCGTTCGGGCAGGGCGGTCCCATCGTCACGGCCGGCAGGCTTGTGTTCATCGCCGGAACGATCGACAAACGGTTTCGCGCGTTCGACGCGCGCACGGGCCGCGTGGTATGGGAAACTCGGCTCGAATCGGAAGGCCACACGACGCCGATGACGTACATGGCGCCAAACGGCAAGCAGTACGTCGTCATCGTCACGACCGGCGTCAACGCATTTGCGCTGGAATAGGAGGACGCGATGGTGAATCGGAAGAGGCGTACGTTGCTGAAGGCCGGCGCCGCCGCGACCGCGATGGCCGCTGCGCAGCGCGTGTTTCCTCAGGACAAGCGGCAAGGAGGGTCTGCGATGTCGTTCTATGAACGAGGCCAGGTTCGCATCGCGTACGAAGAAGCCGGTTCAGGGTTTCCGTTGCTGTTGATAGCCGGCGGCGGCTTGAACTCGTCGATGGCGGGTTTGAAGCGCGCCGATCCGTTCGACGCGATCGGGGAGTTCAAGGGGGAGTTCCGCTGCATTTATTCCGATCTTCGCAACGCGAACGGCGGCCAGTCGTCCGGGCCGCTCGAGGTCGACAGGCCGTGGGACGCGTACACGGACGATCACATCGGCCTGATGGATCACCTGCGAATTGACAAGTTCATGGTGATGGGCTTCTGCATCGGCGGGCCGTTCATCTGGAATCTGTTGAAGCGTGCGCCGAATCGCGTGGTGGCCGCGGTGCTCGCGCAACCGAGCGGATCGCGCCCCGAAGCCCGCGATCTGTTCTATGACAACAACATGACGGGCTGGGGGCCTGAACTCGTCAAACGTCGACCCGACATCACGATGCAGACGGTCGACAAGTTCCTGACGAAGATGTATCGCACCAACCCCGACTTCGTGTTCACGGTGACTCGCGATTTCGTGCGGAGCTGCAAGACGCCGGTGCTCATCCTGCCCGACGACATCCCCGCGCATCCGTACGCCGTCGCGATGGAAGCCGCGATGCTCGCGCCGAACGCAGAGGTGAGCATCTTCCCGTGGAAGGAACCCAAGGAACGGATTCCTCTCGCCATCCGCCAGATCCGTTCGTTCCTTCGCGCGCACCGCCCGGCCCAGGTGTAACGCCGTCGGTCGTGTCCGCTTCACAAACGCGGGCCGAAGACGTATCGTGAAATTTCGGGCGGGGCGAGGGCCCGACGTGATGGCTACGGTTCAGGTTCGGTACATCGTGCGCGATGTTGACGCGGCAATCGAGTTCTAACGTCACCACCTGGGGTTCACAGAAGTAATGCACCCTTCGCCGGCGTTTGCGATGCTCACGCGCGGTGATCTTCGTCTCGTGCTCAGCGCGCCGAACGCTCAACCCGGCGGCGGACAATCTATGCCGGACGGCCGCGTGCCCGAGCCCGGCGGCTGGAATCGTTTTTCACTCGAAGTGACCGACCTCGCGGCTCTTGTGGACTCGTTGCGCAAGGCCGGCGTGCGTTTTCGCAATGACATCGTCACGGGAGTCGGAGGCAAGCAGATTCTCGCGGAAGATCCATCTGGAAACCCCGTCGAGATGTTCGAGCCCATCCTTGCCGAGGCACGACTGCGTCCACGCGGCTGACGCGGTGGCGAAACGCCGTTCCGCGTTCAGCGACGGTTCAGCTTCACGGGTCTGACGCGCGCTACACTAGTTCCACTGCCGTGTCCCCCGTCGCGCGCCTCTTCAGCTACGTCAAACGGTACCGCCGCAAGTTCCTCACCGGCCTCGGGTGCGTTGTCGTCACCACGAGCGTGCGGCTGACGTCGCCTCGTGTGCTGCAGCACGCCATCGACGACCTGACCGGCGGCGTAACGGTGCGTAAGCTGGCGGGGTGGGGTTCGCTGCTGCTGTTCATCGGCATCGTCAGCGGCGTGTTTCGGTTCTTGATGCGCCGGATCCTCACTGGCGTGTCGCGCGACATCGAGTACGACATGCGCAACGATTTCTTCGCGCATCTTCAGAAGCTGCCGGCGCAGTACTTCCAGGCGAACCGCACCGGCGACCTGATGTCGCGCGCGACCAACGATCTCAACGCCGTGCGGATGATGATCGGGCCGTCGGTGATGTATTCGGCCGACACGATGCTCACCTTCGTCGTGAGCCTCGTGCTGATGATTGCGATCGATTGGCGGCTGACGCTCGTCGCGTTGATCCCGCTGCCCTGCGTCTCGATCTCGGTGAAGTATTTCGGGACCGCCATCCACAAACGCTTCGAGGAAATTCAGGCGCAGCTCTCAGACCTGAGCGCGGTCGCGCAGGAGGCGTTCGCCGGCGTCCGCGTGGTTCGCGCGTACGGACAGGAGCACCATCAGCTGGCGCGATTCGCGCAGTCGAACGAGCAGTTCGTCAGGAAGAACCGCAAGCTCATCGCCGTTCAGGGGTTCTTCTTCCCGAGCATGACGTTCTTCCTGAGCCTCGGCGCGCTGGTCGTCGTGTGGTACGGGAGCAAAGAGGTGATCGCCGGGCGGATCACGCTGGGGCAATTCGTCGCGTTCAACGTGTATCTCACGCTGCTCGGGTGGCCGATGATCGCGTTCGGGTGGGTCACCAACATGATTCAGCGCGGCATGGCGTCGTGGAAGCGGATGCTGGAGGTGCTCGAGACGGCGCCGGCGATTGCGGATTCGGAGCCGCTGCGCCTGCAGCCGAAGATTATCGACGTGAAAGGCGACATCGAGTTCCGGGATTTGACGTTCGGCTTCGGCGCGACGCCGGTGTTGCATCACGTCTCCGTGAAGATTGCCGCAGGACAGACGGTCGCGCTGGTCGGACCGACGGGCTCAGGCAAGTCCGCGCTAATCAGCCTGCTGCCGCGTTTGTACGATCCGCCCCCCGGAACGGTGTTCGTCGACGGGATCGACGTCCGCGATCTGCCGCTCGACGTGCTCCGCGGCGCGATCGGGTTCGTGCCGCAGGAGCCGTTCCTGTTCTCGGACTCGCTTGGGGCAAACGTGGCGTTTGGATACGACGCGCAGACACTGGGCCCTGCAAGCATCGCGCGCCGACATAACCGCGAAGCCGCGATTCTCCACTCGGCAGGCGTCGCTCGCCTCGACAAGGACGTCGTCGATTTTCCGAAGGGCTACGACACGATGGTGGGCGAGCGCGGCATCACGCTGTCGGGAGGACAGAAACAGCGGTCCGCACTGGCGCGCGCAATCGCCATCGACCCCAGGATTCTGATCCTCGACGACGCGCTGTCTGCAGTGGATACGTATACCGAGGAAGAAATCCTGTCGCGGCTGCGAGAGGTCATGCGGCAGCGCACGTCGATCATCGTCTCGCACCGCATTTCCACAGTGCGCGATGCGGACCTCATTCTCGTCATCGACAACGGCCGCATCGTCGAGCGCGGCACGCACGACCAGCTGATCCGCGGCAGCGGCCTGTACGCCGAGTTGCACAAGCAACAACTGCTCGAAGAGGAACTCGCCGCGTCGTGACACAACAAGACGACGAGATCCTTGGAAAAGCGTACGACGCGCGGCTCATGCGCCGGCTGCTGGCGTACTTGCGGCCGTACTGGCGGCAGGTGCTGTTGGCATTCGTCGCCATCATCGCGGGCGCCGCGGGCCAGCTCGCGCAGCCATATCTGATCAAGATCGCCATCGACCGGCACATCGCGACCGGCCGCATCGAAGGACTCGACACGCTCGCCCTCGTGTTTCTCGCAATCGTGATCGCCGGCTTCGCGTTCGAGTACCTGCAAACGTGGACGCTGCAGATGACCGGGCAACGGATCATGTTCGACCTGCGCATGGCGATTTACACGCATCTCCAGCGTATCGACGTGCAGTACTACGATCGCAATCCCGTCGGCCGCCTGATGACCCGCGTCACGTCAGACGTCGACGCCCTCAACGATCTGTTCACGTCGGGGGTGGTGACGATTTTCGGCGACGTGTTCTCGCTCGTCGGCATCATGGCGATCATGTTGACGATGAACTGGCGGCTCGCACTCGTCGCGTTTTCGGTGCTGCCGCTGATCGTCGTGGTCACGCAGTGGTTCCGCAGGAACGTGCGCGAGTCGTATCGGACCGTGCGCGGCTACATCGCGCAGATCAACGCCTTCTTGCAGGAAAACCTGACAGGGATGTCGACGGTCCAGCTGTTCCGGCGCGAAGCGGTGAACTTCAACCGGTTCGACGAGATCGACCGCAAGCACCGCGACGCGAACTTCGAGTCGATCTTCTACTATTCGGTGTTCTATCCGGCCATCGAGGTCGTCGCGTCGCTGGCGTCGGCCCTCATCATTTGGTACGGCGGCGCCGGCGTCCTTCGCGACGTGCTCACGCTCGGCGGCCTCGTCGCGTTCCTGCAATACTCGCAGCGATTCTTCCGGCCGATCAGCGACATGTCGGAGAAATTCAACGTCCTGCAAGCCGCCATGGCGTCGTCTGAACGGATCTTCAGGTTAATCGACGAGCCGATCGTCATCCGGCAGCCTGAGCATCCTGCACGGCTTGCCCACGGCAGCGGCCCCGAAGGCGCTGCGAAGGTGGGGCACATCGTGTTCGATCACGTGTGGTTCGCGTACAACGGCGAAGACTACGTCCTTCGCGACGTCACCTTTGACGTCAAACCGGGACAGCGCATCGGCATCGTCGGCGCGACCGGCTCCGGCAAGACGACGCTCATCAACCTGCTGCTGCGGTTCTACGACGTGACGAAGGGCCGCATCACCGTCGACGGCGTCGACATTCGAGAACTGGATCTGGAGGACCTGCGAGGGCTGTTCAGCCTCGTCCTGCAAGACGTGCACCTGTTCTCCGGCACGATCGCCGAGAACATTCGGCTCGGCCGCCACGATATCGACGACGAGCGGGTGAGGGGAGCGGCGGCAGCGGTGCATGCCAGTGCGTTCATCGAGCGCCTGCCCGACGCGTATCAAACGGCGGTTGCCGAGCGCGGCTCGACCCTCTCAGTGGGGCAGAAGCAGCTGCTGTCGTTCGCGCGCGCACTCGCCTTCGACCCGCGCGTGTTGATTCTCGACGAGGCGACGTCGAGCGTCGACACGGAAACGGAACTGCTGATTCGCGACGCGCTCCAGGTGCTCATGGCTGGCCGCACGACGATCGCCGTCGCTCATCGCCTGTCGACCATCCAGGACATGGATCGCATCCTCGTGTTCCACAAGGGTCAGCTCCGCGAAGCGGGCACCCACCAGGAGCTGCTCGCCGAGCGCGGCATCTACTTCAAGCTGTTCGAGCTGCAATACAAGTCCGCCAACGCGGACCTTCCTGCCACACGCGCGTAAGGCCGATTTGCCAAGTCAGTCGCCCTTCGCGATCTGAACCGTCGTCGCGGCGATCGTGCCGTTCTGCAAGAGTCCGCTGACGGACACGTCCGTGCCGTTTTTAATCTTGTCGCACTTCCCGCCGGCGAACTTCGTCGACTTGCTCGTCTCGACCGCCGTGCCATTCACCGTAAAGCTGATCGCAGGACAATCGCCCGAGACGTCGCGCACTGACCCGGATGCAGTCGTCGGTGTCGGCGGCGGTGGTGGTGGTGGCGGAGGAGTCGGTGTTGGTGTCGGCGAAGGGGCCGGAGGCGGCGTTGGAGTCGGCGTCGGCGTTGGTGGCGGCGTGGGACTCGGCGAGGGCGAAGGAGTCGGTGCTGGCGCAGGAGCCGGCGTTGGCGCGGGAACTGGCGATGGCGACGGCGTTGATGGCGGTGTCGGCGCCGGTCCGGCGTCTTGCGTCACCGTGAATAGCTGTCCGCCAACAAGCGCATGGCCGACGCGCGCAGGACCGGCATTGGCCGCAATGCTGAAGCCGACGATCGCGGTTGAGTTGCCGCTGGCGTTGCTGCTGACGGCGAGCCAGCCGCTGTCACTCGACGTCGACCAGCCGCATCCGCTGAACGTTTGCACTGTCACCGACAGCGTACCGCCCACATAGCCGATCGATTCGCCGCCGCTGCTCAACGTGAACCGGCACGGCGCCGCGGCTTGACTGAGTTGCAGCGTTTGTCCTTCGACACTCAGGTTGGCAACACGAGTTTGGGGGACGGTATTTGCCGCCACTGAATATGAAACCGAGGCGCCACCCTGGCCGGTGGAATTGGGGAGCGATACCCAGCTCGCATTGCTGCTCGCCGTCCACGCGCAATCGCGGGTCGTGTCGATTGCCAGCGATCCGGTGCCGCCGCCGTCAGGAAACGTCGATGACGGAGTGCTGACTCGAAACTGACATTTCTGCGTGGACGATGCCGCGACGTCCGTGGAGGTTTGCGTCGACGTGCAAGCGGTGAGCGCGTAGACGAGGCCGGCTGCGATGACGAGAAAAGCGTGCCTCGCACGGTTCCGCATGGCCAGGTCCACGCGCGTCAGTGCACACTTGCTGCCACTCGGCACGCAGATCAGCTCGCGTAATAACCAGCGCGTTCTTTCGATCGCGCTGCGATAGCCGTGGGGTTACCAGGGCGTCTTCACCTGTTTCCCGGCGGTCTTTTCGCGTAACCGGTCACTCTTTTGGCGCGACCGGCCTTCCTTGCGGCGTAACCAGTGTCCCTTTTCGCGCAACCGGCCTTCCGCAGAGCGTTACCAGCCTCCCGTTTCACGCAACCGGCCTTCCGCGGGACGTGTCCCGGGGTCCGTTCAGCCTGACCGGCCTTCCGCGGGCCGCTTAGACCGGCGCGCCGCGCGAAAAAGCGAAAGAGAAGAGAAGCGAATCAGTTCGCGGCGCCGACAGGCTTCTTGAAAAGCTTGTCCAAGAGCGTCGGAGTCGTCGCGCGGGGGTTCCATCCGAGCCGAAGCACGGTGAGGTGAATCGGCTGACGGCCGAATTCGAGAGCTTCGTTGCAGCTCCACATGTAAAGGTCCACCTGGCGGCCCTGAATGGCCGGGCCGGTGTCGAGCACCGTGTAGATGCCGTTGTAGCGCCCGGCCGAGACTTGGATGTCGACGACGGACCCTACTGGCAGCAGCTCCGGATCAGCGGCGGCAATACCCGTATGGATGCCTGCGCCCGACGCCGTCGTCTCGCCCTTGCAGTAGGCCGTCGCGCTGAACGCGAGCTTCGCCCCCGGGCTGGGCAACGCCGTGGTTTCGCGAGCGGCCGCCTGCCGCGCCGCGTATTTCGAGTCCAGAATGGTGACCTCGTACGTCGAGACGAAGCCGACGACGGCGACGGCCGTCACCAGGGCTTTGCGCCAGAGCGACTTCGAAATCAGCATCCCTCAATTGTAGGGATCCACAGGCCGTTCCAGTCAGAAAAGCGCCTGTATCGTTTCGGGCAGGCTGTCGCCTATCTCGAATCCCTGCTATGGATTAGGTGACTAAACCTACGTTGGTTCGTCACAAATGCGAGTGCGAGAGGGTATGCAATTGTGGCAAGCACGAGCGCCCCGAGGAGGGACCCTACCGTGTAAGGAATCACCAGAGGCCTGAGCACCATGAGGAGCTGGGCCCAGAAGTCGCCGCTGAAGACGGAATGCTCGAAGACGTCGGCCACTTGCCGTCGGAACCCGATGGGGATGCGATGGCCTGTCAGCGGGCCGCCGACGAACATGGTTACGAAGGCGTAGTACGGCGCGACCGTCCACGGGAGGTTCGAGTAGACGCCGAGCAGCACGGCCACCCGGTTGAAATTCAGCAGAAAGGCCAGAACGACACCGGCGAGCGTGTGCAGACCGACAAAGGGCGAAAAGCCCAGGAACACCCCGAGCGCGAACGCGGCCGCCGTTCGTTCGGGCGAGTCATCGATGTGCAGCAGCGCACCGAGCCAGCGCCGCGCGAGACCGCGCGTGAGTCGAATCATCGAAAGTGCTGAAACCCTGCCGGAAGCGGCACGGCGCCGGATCCGCTTCCGCAGTTGAGCATGATTGCCGGTTCTTCCGTGCAGATCCCGATCCGCGTCAGGGCAGCACCGCCGTGACGGCGGACCGCTGTGAGACGACGTGCCGTTCTCGGACGAACGGCAACCAGCAGCTCGTAGTCGTCGCCGCCGGCGATGGCGGACCGCACGGCGTCCTCGTTATGGCGAGTGAACCAGTCACGCGCCGCCGACTCGACCGGAACGGCATCCTCATCGATTACCGCTCCGACGCCGCTGGCGTGGGCGATCTGGGAGACGGCGTCAGCAAGTCCATCGCTGAGATCGACGCCAGCTGTAGCCGCTCGGTTGCGTCCGATGAGGAGACCCATCCGTATGCGCGGCTGCGGATAGAGATACCGCGCCACGCATGGGTTCTCGGCGTCGGCAGCCGCGGCGCGATTCTCTTTCAGCATTGCGAGGCCGGCCGATGCCGCACCGATGGTGCCGGTCACGTAGAGCTCGTCTCCCGGACGGGCGCCGCTCCGCGTCAGCACCTGCCGCCGTTTGACGGTCCCAGTCACCGTGACATCGATCATCACCGGCCCGGGAGAGCGCGTCAGGTTGCCTCCGGCGACGTGGATGCCGTGCTCGCGGGCGAGCGCCGCAAGGCCGTCGGCGATGGCGTCGAAGTCGTCGATCGCCAGCGCGGGAGGCAGCGCCATCGACAGCAGGCACACGCGCGGCGAGGCGCCCATGGCGGCGAGATCGCTGAGGTTCACGGCGAGCGCGCGGTGTCCGATGGCGCGCGGCGGTGTGTAGGCGCGGTCGAAGTGGACGCCCTCGACGATCGCGTCGACCGTTAACACCTCCAGCCTGTTCTTTTCCGGTTCGACGACGGCCGCATCGTCGCCGATGCCGATCGGCATCCAGGCGGGGGGCGGCGGCAGCCGGCTGGAGATGCGAGCCACGAGCTCGCGTTCGGTGAAGTCGGCAACCGCGGCTCGTGGCTCGCGGTCCGTGGCTCGCTCCGTCACTTGGCGTAATCGACGGCGCGTGTTTCGCGAATGACGGTGACTTTGATCTGGCCGGGGAATTCCAGCTCGTTCTCGATGCGGCGCGCGATGTCCTTCGACAGCCAGACGGCTTCTTCGTCCGACACCTTCTCGCTCTCGACCATGATGCGGATTTCGCGGCCAGCTTGCAGCGCGAACGACTTCGACACCCCCTTGAACGAGTCGGCGATGCCTTCAAGCTTCTCGAGGCGCTTCACATACGACTCGAGGATGTCGCGGCGCGCGCCGGGACGCGCGGCGGAGATCGCGTCGGCGGCCTGCACGAGCATCGCTTCGAGCGAAGGCCAGTCGATGTCCATGTGGTGGGCCGCCACCGCCATTACCACCGGCTCGCTTTCGCCGTACTTACGGAGAATCTCGATGCCGAGCTCGAGGTGCGTGCCCTGCATCTCGCGGTCGACGGCTTTCCCGATGTCGTGCAGAAACGCGGCGCGTACTGTGACGTGCGCGTCGAGCCCGAGCTCTTTGGCCATGATGCCGGCGAGCCGCGCGACTTCCGCCGAATGCGCGAGCATGTTCTGACCGTAGCTGGTGCGGTATTTCAACCGGCCCATCAGGCGGCAGATCTCAGACGGCAGGTCGTGGAGGCCCAGGTCGAATGCGACGGCTTCGCCCTGTTTGCGCATCGCCTCGTCGGTTTCGTCCTTCACTTTCTGTACGACTTCTTCGATGCGGGCCGGGTGAATCCGGCCGTCGGCGATGAGCCGTTCGATTGCCTGCTTGGCGATTTCGCGCCGGTAGGGATCGAAGCCCGACAGGATGATCGCGCCGGGCGTGTCGTCGACGATGAGGTCGACCCCGGTCGCCAGCTCGAGAGCGCGAATGTTGCGGCCTTCGCGTCCGATGATGCGGCCCTTGAGGTCGTCGCTCGGCAGGTCGACGACCGACACGGTCGTTTCCACCGCATGCTCGCCAGCGCAGCGCTGGATGGCCTGCGTGATGTACTGCTTGGCGCGCTCGACGGCGGTCTCGCGCGCTTCGGCGTCGAGACGCTTCAGCAGTTTTGCCGAGTCGTGCCGGGCGTCCGTCTCGATCTGCTTCATCAGCAGCTCTTTGGCTTCTTCGGCGGTCAGGCTCGCCACGCGTTCGAGCTCGTGCTGCTGCCTCGCGACGAGTTCCTCGTATTTCTTCGTCGACGCGGTGACCTGTTTTTCACGCTCGGACACCGCGCGGTCGCGGCTCGCCAGATCCTTCTCGCCGCGTTCGATCGCGCCTTGACGTTCGGCGAGCGCTGTCTCGCGCCGATGGAGCGCCTGCTCGAGCGCGTCGGCCTGCTGGCGGTCCTTGCGGGCCTGCGTCTCCGCCTCGCGGATGATGTCGTGCGCTTTCTCTTTGGCTTCGAGGAGGGCTTCTTTCTTCCGGGCTTCGGCGTCGCGTTCGGCGTCTTTGACCAGCCGCGCCGCCTGTTCTTCGGCGCGGCCGACGGTTTCGGCGGCTAGGCGTTTACGGTTCGCGAGCCAGACGGCGTAGACGACGCCGGCAGCGACCACCGTGATGACGAAGTTCGCAGCGAAACCGTATATCGGCAACACGGGTGTACCCCGCGGTCGAAGTTAGAAGTTACGACCAACAACGTGGAACCAACTTTGGAGCCGTACACGAGAAAATGGCTCCGCTTTGCCGTGTGGGGAGGTCGATGAACCTGCGTAAGCAGGTGGAACCGCTCAGATAAGCGGCGCTTCAGGCTTCCTCGTTGCAGAGGCATGCACACCGCGCCGCGTCACGATTCTCTTAGATGAAACGTTGGCTCAAACGAGCCTGCCGCCATCACAAGCAAAGCAGAAACCGGTTTGAATCTTAATCGGCGATAAGGACCCGGTCAAGCAGGCGTTCGAGCTCCTCGGCGCGCTCGGCGACGTTGCCGTCTTTTGCACGTGAGCTCTCGATCTGGCGGAACAGCTCGTCGGCGATGTTCAGCGCGGCGAGAACGGCGAGCCGAACGGGGTCGCCGTTTGGGGCCGACTCGCCGGCCGCGCGGATTTTGCCGTCGACGAATGTGGCGAGGCGGTTCACGTACTCGGCGTCGAGCGCGCTTCGGATCGGGTAGCGCTGCCCGAAGATCTCGACCGAGACGCTTTGAGAATCGGACATTGGTTTATCGTCCGCCTAAAGGCGGGCACCACACACCGAAGCGGACCTTACCGCCATGCCGCCGGCAGTGTCCGGCCTCCGCCGGACCTAAAGATTCAACGCCTCGAGCTGCGTCAACATGTCGCTGACGCGCCCCCGGATGACCTCGCGCTCGTCTCGGAGCGCGGCGATTTCCGTCGAGAGCGTCTCGCCGGTCGCCACCCGACTGCGCAGCGAGTCGATTTCGGCCTTCAGCCGTTGATTCTCTTCCGCGGCGCGCGCCTGCTCGCCTTTCATCCGTTCGACCATCGCCACGAGGCGTTTCACCTTGTCCTCGAGCCGATCGAAATCGAGCTCTGCGCCGCGCACCGCCGTTTTCGTCGCCATTGTCATATGTCCTGCTGCGTGTCCTATCGCTGAACCGCGCCGTGCTCGCGCACGAGGGCGGCGACAATCGAGTCGAAGTGTGACTGCACTTCGGCGTCGGTGAGCGTGCGATCGGCCTGGAACGTCAGACGAAGCGACAGGCTGACTTTGCCGTCCGGCACGCCCTTGCCTTGATAGCGATCGAAGAACCCGACGCTCGCCAGCGACGAACCGGCGCCGGCCGCCTGAATGGTGCCACGAATGATTTCGGCAGGCAAGACAGCGTCGACGACGATCGACAGATCGCGCACGACGAACGGATGACGCGGGAGCGGCGCGACCGGCCCCGATCGCTCGACCGCCGCACGCGCCGCGGCGTCGAGGTCGATCTCGGCCGCAAACACCGCGTCGTGCTTCGGCGCGCCGCGCTCGTCCACAATCGACGGCGCCACGCGGCCGATGACGCCGAGTTCCACGCCACCAGCCCGCACGACGGCGGTCTGTCCCGGAACCAAGTACGCCACGGTGGCCGCGTCGAAGGTCAGCGGCAACAGCCCCAGCGCGTCGGCGAGACGCTCGACGTGGCCTTTGACATCGAAGAAATCCGCCTCGCGGGGCCCGCCCTTCCAGTGGTCCGTGACGGCGCCCGTCACCGCCACGCCGGCGGCGCGTGTCTCGCCGGCACGCGCGAACCGGGTGCCAATCTCGAACACGCCGACGTCTCGTCGCCCGTGACGGCGGTTGTGCGCGACGGCGTCCACCAGCCCGGGGAGCAGCATGGGCCGAAGTGTGTCGAACTTGGCCGACAACGGGTTGGCAATCGCGACGGCCTGGTTCACATCCGGCTGAACGAGCGCCGCGGCCTTCGCCTCGATGAAGCCAAAGGTGATGGCTTCGGACAGTCCGGCTGCGGTGAACACGCGGCGTACGAGCTGATCGCGCGCAATTCGCGGATCGGCCGGTGCCGGCGGTTGCGTCAGCGCGGGGAAACCGACCTCGAGCCGATCGAAACCGTAGTGACGGCCGACTTCCTCGATCAGATCCACTTCGCGGAGCAGATCGACACGGACTGTCGGTGCGACGACATCCCATCCGTCGCCAGCCGCCGTCACGGTCAGCCCGAGTCCGCCAAGGATACGCGCGACATCGTGGTCGGGGACTCGAACGCCGAGCAGCGACGCGAGCCGCGCTCGACGCAGATGCAGCGTCAGCGGACCGCGCGGCGACGGATAGCGATCGACGATCGGTCCTGTCACCTTGCCGGCGCCGATCGATTCCATCAGCGCAATCGCACGCTGCATCGCGAGGAGCGCGCCGTTGATGTCAACGGCGCGTTCGAACCGCGCGGACGCTTCTGTCTTGAGATCCAGCTTCTTGCTGGTGCGGCGGACGGAAGCGGGCTTGAAGTAGGCGCTTTCGAAGACGATCGCCTTCGTGTTCTGAGAGACCTCCGAGTGCGCGCCCCCCATGACGCCGGCAATCGCCTGCGGTCGATCGCGGTCGGCGATCACGAGCATGTCCTCCTCGAGCCTGCGGTCGACGTCGTCGAGCGTCTTGATCGTCTCGCCCTTCATCGCGCGCCGCACGCGAATCTCCGGTCCGGCAAGCGTCGCGAGGTCGAACGCGTGCATCGGGTGGCCGCGCTCGATCAGCACGTAGTTCGTGATGTCGACAATCGCGCTGATGGGACGGACGCCGGCAGCTTCCAGTCGCGAGGCCATCCACGACGGCGTCGCGACGGCAGGATTGATGTCGGCGACGGCGCCCGCATACCGCGGGCCGAGGTCCGGATCGTCGATGCTGACGCGAAGCCGGTCGTTCTCGCCGGTTGGCACCGACGGCGGGTTGGCCGCCTGCGGCGGCGCGTAGGGAATGTCGAACGCCGTCGCGACTTCGCGCGCGAGCCCCATCACGCTGAGACAGTCGGGGCGGTTCGCGGTGACTTCGAAGTCGATCACGTCGTCTTCGACCGACGCCACCTCGAATCCGCGGAGCCCGATCCTCTCGGCGATCTGTTCAGCCGAGGCGTGGACGTCGACGAAGTCGCGCAGCCAGGAGAGGACGAGGCGCATCAGTACGGGAATTGTTCGAGAAATCTCAAGTCGTTCTCGTAGAACAACCGGATGTCCTCGACCTGGTACTTCAGGATCGCAATGCGTTCGATGCCGATGCCCCACGCGAACCCGGTGTAGCGCTCGGCGTCGTACCCGACGGCTTCAAAGACTGCGGGGTGCACCATGCCGCAGCCACCGAGCTCGATCCACCCGGTCTTCTTGCACATCGCGCAACCGCGACCGTCGCACTGCCAGCAGCTCAAGTCGATTTCCGCGCTCGGTTCGGTGTACGGAAAAAAGCTCGGACGGAACCGCACGCGCGTCGTCGGCGAAAACATCTGCTGCGCGAACGCGAGCAGGACGCCCTTGAGATCGGCGAGCGAGATGCCTTCGCCGACGGCGAGACCTTCGATCTGCCCGAACGCCGGAGAGTGCGTGAGATCCAGATCGTCGCGGCGATATACGCGGCCTGGCGAAATGATCCGGATCGGCGGGGTGTGCGACTGCATGTACCGAATCTGAATCGACGAGGTGTGCGTGCGCAGCATCGACCGCGGCAGGTCACCCTTCTCGAACGGCGGCAGGGAGGTCGCAAGGTAGAGCGTGTCCTGCATGTCGCGGGCGGGATGCTCCGCGGGCATGTTCAGCGCGTCGAAGCAGTGCCACTCGTCCTCGACCTCGGGACCCTCGACGGCCGTGAATCCCATGCGGCCGAAGATGTCCTCGAGCTGGGTGCGGACGATGGTGAGCGGATGGCGGTGGCCGAGGCGGACGGCGCGTCCGGGAAGCGTGACGTCGAGGGCGTCGGCCGGCGGCGCCAGCGCCGCGGCCGCTTCGACACGCTGCGTCCACCGCGTCTCGAGCTCCTTCTTCAGGGCGTTGGTCTGCTGGCCAAGCTGCTTCTTTTCTGCCGGCGGCGCGGCCGCGAGCCGCTCCATCCACTCCGCCAGGACGCTGTTTTTGCGGCCGAGATACCGATCGCGCACCGCCTGGCGGTCGTGCGCCGACCGCGCCGCGTTCAGATCTTCATTGAACCGGGCCAGAACGCCTTCGACCGTGTGCAAGTTGGGCAGGGGCATGAGCGAGCGGACGCCCGCGGTTCACGGGCGCCCGGCGACTACAGTGTAGCGGAAACGTTCTCGGATCAGGCGCGGGCCGCGGGCTTCGCCGACTTCGCCTGTTCGGCGAGCTTCGCGAAGGCTGCCGGGCTCGCGATCGCGAGTTCGGAAAGGCTCTTGCGATCGAGCGCGACGCCGGCTTTCTTGAGGCCGCTGATCAACTGGCCGTAGGTCAGGCCGTGTTCGCGCGCGGCGGCGTTCAGCCGGACGATCCACAGCGTGCGGAAGTCGCGCTTCTTGCGGCGGCGTCCGACGAACGCGTACTTCAGCGCGGTGTCGACCGATTCTTTGGCGGCGCGATACAGCTTGCTCTTGTTGGCGTAGTAGCCCTTCGCCAGCCCGAGCAGCTTCTTGCGCTTGGCGCGGCGAACCGTTCCTCTTTTTACACGCGGCATTTGTGTCTCACTTTTAACTGGCGGCGGGGCCCACCCCGCCGCGAACTTACGCTGAGCCTTCGCGCTTGCGGGCTCGGCTTCGCCCTTGGACGCTCGGCTGGCGCCTGCGCTTTTGGCGTCGTCAGCGCGACGCGGCCGAGCCTCTATTTATATGGCAGCATGCGCGCGAGCTTTGCCGCGTCCACGTCCGCGACGGTCGTTGTGCCGCGGAGCGCGCGCTTCCGCTTCGTCGTTTTGCTGCTGAGGATGTGCTGCTTGAACGCGTGTCCTCGCAGGAACTTCCCGTTCTTGGTCCGTTTGAACCGCTTCGCGGCGCCCCGGTGCGTCTTCAGCTTGATCTTTTTCACTTTTGCCATGTCGTCCTGCGCTTAACTCTTCGCCGCCGCGCTCGCCGCCGGCTTGGCCCGGCCACCCCCGCCCTGGGGACGCCGGCTCAGAATCGTGTGCATCTGGTTGCCTTCGAGCCGCGGCAGCGTTTCCGCGATCGCGACGTCGGCGAGCTCTTCGACGAGGCGCTCGAGAATCCGCCGGCCGATTTCCGGATGGGCCATTTCGCGGCCGCGGAAGAAGATCGTCGCCTTCACCTTGTCGCCGTCCTCGAGGAAGCGCTCGATGTGCTTCTTCTTGAACTGGTAGTCGTGCTCGTCGACCTTGGGGCGAAACTTGATCTCCTTGACCTCGATCACCTTCTGGTGCCGCCGCGCCTCTCGGGCCCGCTTCTGTTCCTGGTACTGATATTTGCCGAAGTCCATGATCCGGCAGACGGGTGGAACGGCCGTCGGCGAGATTTCCACCAGGTCGAGTCCCTTCTGCTTGGCGATCGCGAGCGCCTGCGGCGGCGGCATGATGCCGAGCTGCTGGCCGGTGTCGTCGATCACGCGGATTTCGCGGACGCGGATTCGTTCGTTCACTCGCACGCGATCGTCGCGGCGGGGTCCTCTCTCGAAAGCGATAAAGCCTCCTACGCTGTTGCCACGGCCCTGCCCTTGTGCGCGATTTCTTCGCGCGCCGACGCGATGAACGCGTCGACCGGGCTTGCTCCCTGATCGCCACCCGCGCGCGTGCGCACCGACACGGTGCCCTCTGCGCTCTCGCGGTCGCCGACCACCAGCATATACGGGATCTTCTGAAGCTGAGCTTCACGGATCTTATAGCCGATTTTTTCCTGCCGCTCGTCGAGCTCCACCCGCAGGCCGGCGGCGTTCAGACGGTCGCGCACCGATGCCGCATATGCCATGTGCCGATCGGAAATCGGCAGCACGATGGCTTGCACGGGCGCCAGCCACAGGGGGAAGGCGCCGGCGTAATGCTCGATCAATATCGCGATGAACCGCTCGAAACTGCCGAAGATCGCGCGGTGAATGACGACCACCCGGTGCTCGGTGTTGTCCGCCCCGACGTATTTCAGGTCGAACCGCTCCGGCATCATGTAATCGAGCTGAATCGTCGCGCACTGCCACTTGCGACCGATCGCGTCGGTCACATCGAAGTCGATCTTCGGACCGTAGAACGCGCCGTCTTTCTCGTTGAGTGTATAGGCGAGACCCGCGCGCTCCAGGGCGCTGCGCAACTCCGATTCGGCGTGGTCCCAGGTCGCGACATCGCCGAGAAATTCATCGGGCCGGGTCGAGAACTTCGCCTCGTATGTCATGCCGAGGTCGTCGTACACACGTCGGATCAGCCGCAGCATGTGTTCGACTTCGGAGCCGATCTGCTCGGGCCTGACGAAGCAATGGCCATCGTCTTGCGAGAACTGCCGGACGCGGGTGAGTCCCGACAGCACGCCGGCCAGCTCGTTCCGATGCAGTGGCGTCTGCTCGTGAAAGCGGATCGGCAACTCGCGGTAGCTGTGGACGTCGTTCGAGTACAGCAGGTAATGGCCCGGGCAGTTCATGGCCTTGATGGCCATTTCTTCTCCCTCGGAGCCCTGCACCTGGAACATGTTCTGACGGTAGTGCGACCAGTGGCCGGAGGTTTCCCACAACGCCTTGTTGTAGATGATCGGCGTCTTCACCTCGACGTAGCCGTTCGGCAGCAGCACGTCGCGCATGTAGTTCGCAAGCGTGTTGTAGAGCGTGGTCCCCTTGTCCTTCCAGAACACCGCGCCTGGCGCCCACTGGTGAAAGGTGAACAGGCCCAGCTCTTTCCCGAGCTTCCGGTGATCGCGCTTCTTCGCTTCCTCGATCTGCGTGAGGTACGCCTTCAGATCTTTGTCGCTGAAAAACGCGGTGCCGTAGACGCGCTGCATCGGCTGGTTGCGCGCGTCCCCTTTCCAGTACGCGTTCGACGTGTTGAGCAGTTTGAAGGCTTTCAGCTTGCCGGTGGACGGCACGTGCGGACCGACGCAGAAATCGATGAAGGTTTCCTTGTCCTTGATGGTGTAGCAGGAGACTTCCCTCTGGCCTTCGGTCTTCTCTTCGATCAGCTGCACCTTCAGCGGCTCACCGCGGCTCGCGAAGAACTGCTTCGCCTCCTCACGCGGCCACATCTGGCGCTCGTATATCAGATCCTGCGCGGCGAACTCGCGCATCTTCGCTTCGATCTTCTCGAGATCCTCGGGCACGAACGGGCGCGGGACGACGAAGTCGTAGAAGAAGCCTTCGTCGGTCGCGGGGCCGATTCCGCACTGGACGCCGGGGAAAAGGTTGGTGACCGCCGCGGCCAGCAGATGCGCCGTGCTGTGGCGGTAGAGCGCGAGCGCCTCCGGGCTGCGGTCGGTGACGATCTTCACCGTCGCGTCGTGCTCGAGCGGGTACGTCAGATCCACGAGCTTGCCGTCGACGGTCGCCGCGAGCGCGGCCTTCGCCAGGCCAGGCGAAATCGCCTCCGCGACCGCGCGGACCGGTGCACCCGCCGCGATGTCGCGGTTGGATCCGTCGGGAAGCGTGACGTGAATCTGACTCATGACTGCGAGCTGGCCGCTGTGGTTTGCCAACCGAAGGTTGGTAGGCACGGGTGGACTCGAACCACCGACCTCCTGCGTGTCAAGCAGGCGCTCTAACCTCTGAGCTACGCGCCTATACGTTGGAGCATAACGGCTTAGACGAACGTTCAGTATAGCGGATCCCCGATTAGAGTGACCTGACGATGTGGTGATTTGGAGATTGAGCGGCGGCGCGGCTAGGCCGCCTTCTTTTCGGCGAGCCGCTCGAGCGCTTTATCGAGCGCGGGATCGCCGGACGGCGCCGGCTGGCCGAACTCGACGTCGGGCAGGTCGACGGTGACGGTTGGCTCGAGGCCCTTTTCGTGAAGCGGCGCGCCGGACGGCGTGAGGTAGCGGGCGGTCGTGAGCCACAGCGCGCTGCCGTCGGGCAGTTTGATCAGCTTCTGAATGCCCGCGCGGCCGATCGTGTGTTCGCCGACGAGATCGGCGCGCTGGTTGCCCGCAAGCGCCGACGCAAACAACTCGGAGGCGCCCGCCGTGCCGCTGTCGACGAGCACGACGAGCGGCGTGGTAATGCTGCCGTCGCCGTTGTTCGCCACGATCATGTCCTTCGCGGGCGCGCCCTTCGCGTCCTTCTGGGCGAGCGTGCCACGCGCGACGAACAGGCGCGCAAGCGCCAGGCCCTGCTCGTACGTGCCGCTCGTGTTGCGGCGAACGTCGATGGCCAGCCGGGTCGCGCCTTCTTTCGTCAACGTCGCGATTTGCGACTTCACCTGATCGACAGTACGCGGCCCGATCGACGGAATACGAACGTAGCCGACGCCAGGAGACGCGATGCGGCCGGTCACGTCGGCGGCCGGCAATACCTCGCGCGTCACGTCGACGTCGTGGGGATCGGCCGCGTTGCCGCGAAAAATCGTGAGCTTGACCTTGCTGCCCGCCGCGCCACGCAGGACGCGCGCGCCTTCCCACAGGCTCATGTCACGAGTGGGGACGTCGTTGATCGCCCGCAGGTAGTCGCCCGGCCGCAACCCCGCCTTCGCCGCCGGCGAGTTCTCCCGCGTGCCGATGACGCGCAGGTAGTACTGCCGCGTCAACTCGAGGCCGATGTCGCCGGGCGCCGGCGGGGCCGCCGATTCGAACTGTTTGACTTGCTCTGGCGTGAAGTACGCGCTGTCGGCGTCGAGGGAGTCGACCAGACCGTTCATCGCGCCTTTCATCACTTTGTCGAGGTTGGCCGGCTCCACGTAGTTGCTCGAAATCAAGCTCACCACGTCGTCGAAAATCTTGAGGTGTTGATACGTCTCTTCACGCCCCATCGCGCGCCCGAGGACGCCGCCAACCAGCGCGAAAACGATGACGGGCGCAGTAACAGACAGGACGAGGGCGCGAGTGCGTGAGCTCATGGCCGTTTCTTCAGCCATTGTAAGGGATCGACAGACTGACCGTCGATGCGCAATTCGAAATGCAGTTCGGCTGAGCCAGCCGGCGCGAGACCAACCGTGCCGATGGGCTGGCCGCGCTCGAGCCGATCGCCCTTTGCGACCGTGATCTCCAGCAGGTTGCCGTAAAGACTGAAGTTCTGAGATCCGTGTTCGACGATCACCAGATTGCCGAAGCCCCCGAAGCTGTCGGCGAACGCGACCGTGCCTTCATGAACCGCCGACACGCTCGCCCCTTCGGGCGCGGCGATCTCGAGCGCGGTTGCCGCCGTGGACGTCCCGGTTCTCGTCGAGCGACGGCTCGCGGTCGCGGTCACTGGCCAGTCGAGGTCGCCCCGAAACGGCCGGATCGGCAGTGACGAGGTGTCGACCGCCACGCCGTCGGCCAGATCGCGCAATGTCACTTGCAGCTTCTGTTGCGCCGCTTGCAACTCGCTCAGGAGCTGTGCATTCAAGTCGCGACGGTTGTCGATGTCGTGGATCAGGCTGTTGCGGGCGGCCACAGACTGCTCGAGCGCGACGCCGGCGCGCTCGACCGTCGCTCGCAGCGCCTTCAGACGCCGCCGGCGCTCCTCGAGCGTCGCTCGCGCGCTTCTCAGCGCCTGGAGCGTCCGCTCGCGAAGGAGAATGCGTTCGCGATCGAGCTTGGCGAGCGCCGCGAGCGTTCGTGCCGCCTGACCGACTTGCCGCATGTCGCGCGTGGACAGGAGCAGCCGCAGGTACCGTCCTTGACCGAGCTTGTAGACGTCCACGAGGTGCGATCGCAGCTCGGGCCGGCTCGTCGACTCTTGCGCTTCGAGCTCCCGCGTCCGCTCCATGTTCGCCTCGAGCTCGGTGGCCAGCTGCGATTCCTGCTCCTCGACCTGCCGCAGTTCTTCAGCCTTGATTTGACGATCGACTTCGAGTTTCCGCAGATCGCCGAGCAGGGTCCGTTCTTCAGACGTGAGCCTGTCGGCCTCGCGTTGGAGCGCTTGAAGGCGCTCGGTTGCGCGCTGCGCGAGCGCTTCGGTGCGCGCGCGATCGGTGGATTGGGCGGCCGAGACAATGCAGAGGAGGCTCGCCACCACACAGGGCACCGCGGACAGAGAGGTGAAGTACTTACTCCTCCGTGACCTCTGGGGTGGAGAGTTAAAACAGCGGCTTCCCATCTATCTCTTTAGATATCGGCACGCCGAAGTAGTGCAACACGGTTGGCGCGATGTCGATGACTCGGGGGGTATCGCTCGTCGTCGGACGGCTGGAAATGAGCACCCCCGACACGGACTTGTAATCGAGCGCAGCGTGGTCGGCGGACCACTTTCGCCGGTTTGGCCCGACAAGAGACGGGAGTTCGCCGAGACGGTAGCCGGGCGAGAGACCAACCTGCAGATCCGGCGCGGCCGAGACCTGCGGCCCGGTGTAGATGTCCTCGCGCCTGTAGACGGCCGCGACAATCGGAGCTCTCGTCGCAGGATCGAGCTCCGCGGTAAGGCGCGCGACGAGGTGCTCGGAGATGTCACGTCCGGCCGCGCTCAGCGTGATACCTCCAGACGACGTGGCGGTCGCGCGCCCGATCAACCCTTCGAAGCCGAGCCATCGATTCAGATCGAACGTGCGCGTCGCGCCGTGGCCGCCGTAGGCCGACACGACGAGAAGCACCGCGTCGCTCTCGATATGGGCGGCGACCTCGCCGATGAACGCGTCGGCCCGGCGATACATCTCGTCGATCGTGTCGCCGAATTTCGCCGCGGCCGCGCGATCGTACGCGGGATGCGCCGGATCCGTCAGCCGCCACATGACGTGCTGCACGCGATCGAGCGTGTCGATTTCCCCGACGAGCAATTCCCAGTTCTTGCGCTCCAGCCGCTGCATGATGATCTGCGCCCGGTCGTCGAACGCCCGCTGCGCGTCGTCGAGAAACAGACGCTCGTCCATGACACCGGCCTCGAGTGCGGCTGTCGCTTCCGGCCAACCAAGCGTGCGAAATGGACCGACGCGCTCGAAAACGTCCGTGGCGAATCCCGGCGGCGAGGAAAGTGGCGCCGGCGGGCCGTTCGGCTTCCAGTGGATCGGCGACGCATACAGGGCGACGGACGACGTCGAGTGGATCAGGCAGAACTCGATGAGCCCGTGCTGATGGGAGAAGAGATTCGGACTGAAGTCGACGTCGATCCATTTGCTCCATTCGCCTTCCTCGAGACGCAGGGAGCTGCCGTCGATCTCGATCGTGGCGGAGTGGCCCGATCGATTCCAGAAGATCGAGATGGGCCAGTGATCGAGGTGTTGCACGAAGCTCTTGCTGTACGGCTTGGGCGTGTAGTACTCGGGATATTCGGTCTCCGGATTGCCGAACAGGCGCCGGCGGGTCGGCCGCCGGCGCAGCGCATATGCGTTGTCGAGCGCGTGGCCGACCTCGTGCCGCAGAATCCGTAGGCAGCCCACCTCGTCACCGCCTTCGACTTCCAGCATTTGCGCGAGCTCGAGTTTCGCGAGCCGCGGGTGCGCCAGATAGAACGGAACCGCGACGCCAGGCACGCCGTCGGGCGTGAACCATTCGTCCGAAAGCCAGTAGCGCGGACGGAACTTCACCCCGCGCGCTTGGAGCTCGTTGTCGATCGTCGCGATTCGAGTTTCGAGGTCGGTGCCCTCGATGCTGAGATCGAGGTCGCACATCCGGATCTCGAGCAACTTGTCGTCGGGCAACGACGCCCAGTCGGCCGTCTTCAGCGGACGATCGGCGGTTGCTGCTTCCACCATTCGGTGTCGCGTTCGTACGCGTCGGCGATGCGCAAGAGCGTGCTCTCGTCGAAACGACGTCCAGTGAGCTGCAGTCCGATCGGGAGTCTAGACGCCGTGAACCCGCACGGCACGCTGATCGCGGGCAGGCCGGCAAGGTTCGCGCTGACCGTGAAGACGTCCGCGAGGTACATCGCCAGCGGATCTTCCGTTTTCTCGCCGATCTTGAACGGCGGAATCGGGCTCGTCGGCATCGCGACGACGTCGACGGACTGGAACGCCTCGTCGTAGTCGCGGAGGATAAGCGTTCGCACCTGCTGCGCCTTCAGATAGTACGCGTCGTAGTACCCGGCGCTGAGCACGTAGGTGCCGAGCATGATTCGGCGTTTCACTTCGGCGCCGAATCCCTTGGCGCGCGATTTGGCATACATCGCGCCGAGGTCGTCGCTCGCGATGCGCAGCCCGTAGCGCACGCCGTCATAGCGCGCGAGATTGGAGCTGGCCTCGGCCGTCGCCACCATGTAGTACACCGAGATCGCGTACTTTGCGTGCGGCAACTCAATGTCGACGACAGTCGCGCCTCTGGCGCGCAGCACGTCGAGCGAGGTGGCCAACGCGCGCGAAATGTCTGGATCGACGCCGCTCGAGAGCATTCGCGAGGGCACGCCGACTCGGAGTCCGCGAACGTCCCCGGTCAGCGCCGCCTCGTAGTCGTCGACCTCGCGCGACGCGCTCGTCGCGTCGGCCTTGTCGAGCCCGGCGATGACGCCCAGCGCAATCGCGCAGTCTCGGGCAGTGTGGCCGAAGGGTCCGATTTGATCCAACGAGGATCCAAACGCGAGCAAGCCGTAACGAGACACGCGGCCGTACGTGGGCTTGAGCCCTACGATGCCGCACATCGCCGCCGGCTGCCGGATCGACCCGCCGGTTTCAGAGCCGAACGACAACGGCGTCATGCCCGCGGCCACTGCCACCGCAGAACCGCCGCTCGAGCCGCCTGGAATGCGATCGAGCGCCCACGGATTTTTCACTGGGCCGAACGCAGAGTTTTCGTTCGACGAACCCATCGCGAACTCGTCGCAATTGGTCTTGCCGACGACGACGGCTCCGGCGACGTTCAGGCGGTCTACGACGGTTGCGTCATAGGGGGGCACGAACGTTTCGAGAATCCTCGACGAGGCCGTCGTGCGAATGCCGCGCGTGCAGATGTTGTCTTTGAGCGCGACCGGGACGCCGGCGAGCGGCGCCGACGCGAATTCGCTCCGGCGGCGGTCGATGTCCGCAGCGCGCGCCAGTGCGCGCTCCGCACTGACGGTGTTGAACGCGTTCAGCGATCCGTCGACCGACTCGATGCGATCGAGCGCGACGCGGCAGGCATCGGACGCGGACAGCGTGCCGGACCGAACGCCGTCGCGAAGTTCCGAGACGCTTGGTGTGGCGGTCATCCGATTACTCGCGGCACCTTGAAGAATCCGCCGTCGCGCGGTAGCTGCTCGCGCTCGGGCGCGTTCGCGAGCACGTCTGCAATCGGCATCGAGGGCACGACGGTGTCGGGCCGGTCCACGGCGTGCTGCGCCACGCCGTACGCAGTCGGCGACACGCCTGTCGTGTCGACTTGACGCAGCTCCTCGGCGTGCGTCAACACGTCGCCGAGCTGGCGGGCGAACAGGTCGACTTCGTGCGCCTCGAGCTCGAGATTCGCGAGCGCGGCGACCGCAAGCACTTGCTCCTTCGTGAACTCCGACATCTGGTTGAAATAGTACCATCGGTCCGCGATGCCCAAGATGCGCAAGGCTGCCGTCGCAGGCACGTGGTATCCAGGAACATCGGCGGCGCTCTCCGCGGCCGTCGATCTCCATCTCGCCGGCGCCACGAGGGACGTCGAGGGCAACCTGTTCGCCCTCATCGCGCCGCATGCAGGCTTGATGTATTCCGGACCCGTCGCCGCGCACGCGTACCGGCTGCTTCGAGAGCGTGCGTTTGACGTCGTGGCCCTCGTCGGGCCATCGCATTTCGTCGGCTTCCACGGCGTTGCCGCGCCCGCGGCGGACGGATTCGAGACACCGTTCGGCACGACGCCCATTGCAATCGACGTCGTGGACGCGCTGCTGAAGACCGGCGTCGTCGCGGACCACGCGGCCGCTCACGCGCGTGAACACTCGATCGAGATGCAGTTGCCGTTTCTGGGCCGCCTCCTGCCGAAGACGCCAATCGTCCCGCTCCTGATGGGCGACCAAACGCGCGACACGGCCACGGCACTCGGCGGCGCGCTGGCATCGGTGCTTCGTGGACGTCGCGCGCTACTCATCGCGAGCACAGACTTGTCCCACTATCACGACGCCGCGACGGCCTCGCGTCTGGATGCTGTGGTGCTCGATCTCGTCGCCAAGTTCGATGCCGACGGCTTGCAACACGCGCTCGAACTGCAGCCTGAGCACGCGTGCGGCGGAGGACCCACGGTCGCCGTCATGCGTGCGGCCAAGCAATTGGGCGCGGGTGACGCTGTCGTGCTGGACTACGCCGATTCGGGGGATGTCTCAGGCGACAAATCGCAGGTGGTCGGGTATATGGCCGCCGCACTCGGGACGTTCACCCGGTGATGGACGCACACGACCGCAAGGCGCTGTTGAAGATCGCGCGCGACGCGATCGCCGCGCACGTCACCCGTGCGCGCGCAGACATCCGCGTCCACGACGAGCTCAGCCGGCGGCGCGGAGGCGTGTTCGTCACCGTCTATTGCCGCCGCGAGTTGCGGGGGTGCATCGGCCACCTCAGCGACGACACGCCGCTCGTGCAGGCGGTCGCCGACTGCGCGCGTGCCGCGGCGAGCGCCGACCCGCGGTTCGCACCCATCGCTGCAGAAGAACTCGCGGACGTCGACGTCGAACTGTCGCTGCTCGGTCCGCTCGAGTCGATTGCCGGCCCGTCACACATCGAGGTCGGCCGGCACGGCGTGCTCGTCGAACAGCACGGCCGTCGCGGGCTGCTCTTGCCGCAGGTCGCGACGGAGTGGAAATGGGACGCCGACACGTTCGTCGCACGCACCTGTCAGAAAGCCGGGCTGTCGCTCGACGCCTGGAAGCACGGCGCGACGCTATGGCGCTTTGAAGCCGAGGTCTTTGGCTAGCTTCCGAATTTCTCGTCGATCACGCGGCTGTCTTTGTCGAGCCGGACGGTCACCGTGAACAGGCTCGATCGCCCGACGCGTTGATCCAGCGTCAGCCCCGCCGCGAACCGCATGTCGGTCCAGCGAACCGTGGTCTCGCCAGTTCGAGGATCGGTGAGTGAACGGGCGGCCGGAAATCGCGAGAAGCCGAGAAACGTTCGCGGAACCCGGGCCGTTGCCGCCGCCTGCACGGCCGGCGTCCATTGATTCGGATAACGGACGCTGATTCGCCACGGGGCTTCTCCTGCTTCGGGCGGACGCCGCAGCCGCGCGTCGAGCACGTCGACGTCGTGCAGTTCGTACGCGTTGGACATCTGCGCGATGAGCCGCCAACGAAACGGCGAGAAGAAGGACGGCATCGCGGCGACCTCCACCAGACATCGGCTGCCGGCGACCGGCGGAGCAGGCGCCTCGCGCGGCCAGGTCGCCAAGAGGACGCGATCGTCGTGCGCGCCCCCGTCGCATCGCTGCGGCCATGTCGGGCCGAACACACGCGGCGCAAGACCGATCGCCTGATATCGCGCAACGGCACGGACGCTGTAGTTCGCCGCCATCAGGACCAGGACGATTGCGGCGTTGCGTCGTCGGGCCGCCGCCGACGCCGTGCCGAACAGCAAGCCGGCGACGAGAATGATGATCAGATACACGTCGACGATGGGCATCAGATCCGTCGCGTACCAGTGCCAGTTGAATGGGCTCAGAAGGCGAGTGCCGTACGAGGTCGGAAAGTCCATCAGGATGTGACAAACGACGCCAATGACCGAGGCGGCAATTAACATCCGCAGCGACGCCTCCGGGTCCTCGGGAGGACGTGGCCCTCGCCGATCGACGACGCGCTGTCCCGCGCGCACGAGGAACGCGACCGCGAGACCGAGCGCGACGACGCCGAGCAGACCGTGCGTCGGCCCGCGGTGCCACTGGAGGTACGACGCGTTGCCGCGCGCGGTCATGACGATGTCGGCGTCCGGCGCATTCGACGCGAGGACCAGCGCCGTCGTCACGCCCCGCCCGGCACGTCCGAGCGGTGTCCGCGCGAGCGTCAACCCGAACAGTGTGTGCGTGAGGTTGTCCATCGCGTTGGTAATATACCTGCATGTTCCGACCAGCTTTGGCCGCGCTCCTGAGCGTCGCCGTCGCGATGCTGCCGTCGACGGCGTTGGCGTGGGGCTCGAGCGCACACCGCGGCATCATGCGACGGGCGATCGACATCCTGCCGGCGGAGATCAAACCGTTCTTCGTTGCGCACCGCGATGAACTCGTCTATCGCGCGATCGATCCCGACACCTGGCGGACGGCCGGCTGGGAGGAAGATCCGAATCACTTCGTCAACTTCGGCGCGCCGGAGCTCGGACGGTCCGGCACGGACATGCCGCGCGATTACACGGCGGCGCTGCAGCGGTTTGGCGAAGCGACGCTGAAGCGTCTCGGCACCCTGCCCTGGCGCGAAGCGGAAATGTTCGGCAACCTGCAGCGCGCGTTCGAATCGTTCGCGCGTGGAAACGGATATGCGGCTCAAGACATCGTCCTGTTCGCGGCCGCGGCGTCGCATTACGTGCAGGACGGGGCGCAGCCGCTGCATGCGGCCAACAATTACGACGGCCAGCTCACCGGCCAGCGCGGCGTGCACGCCCGATTCGAGGCGGAGCTGTTCGAGCGCTTCGAGTCGCGTCTCGTCCTGACGCCGGCGCCGCCGAAAGCGTTCGCGTCCCCGCGCGATTTCGCGTTCGACGAGCTGCTCGGGAGCTTCCGGCGCGTCGACGAGCTCCTCAAAGCCGATATGGAAGCCATCGGCGACAAGGACACGTACGACGACGCCTACTTCGACGCGTTCTTCACGAAAGTGAAGCCACTGCTCGAGGAGCGCCTCTCGGCTGCGATCACGGCCACGGCCTCGGTCATTGTTTCCGCCTGGGAGCAGGCCGGGCGGCCGTCTCTCGGACTCAGCGCCAAGCGCGAACCCAGGAAGCGAATTCGTTGATGCGGCTGCGCGAGCTTGCCGACGCGCTGCAGTGCCGGCTCGACGGCGATGCGGCAATCGAGATCGTTCGTGTCGCCGGCATCGATCAGGCAGAGCAGGGCGACGTCACGTTCGTCGACAACCCGCGATACATCCCGCGCCTTTCGTCGACCAACGCGTCAGCGGTCATCGTCGCCGAAGATCTTGCTGTTCCCGCCGGCTCGCGTTTCGCGATCCTTCGCAGCAAGACCCCGTACGTCGATTTCGCTCGAGCGGTGGCGCTCTTCCTGCCGTCCTCCGCGCCAGCCAAAGGCATCGACACCCTGAGCGCCATCGCGGCAGACGTCAGGATCGGCGCCGACGTCTCGATTGGTCCCTTCGTCACGGTGGGTGCCGGCGCGTCGATCGGCGCGCGGACGGTCGTCTATCCCCACGTCGCCATCGGACCTGGCGCGAGCGTCGGCGACGACTGCGTGATTCACTCGCAATGCTCGATTCGCGAGCGGGCGGTCGTGGGCAACCGCGTGCTGCTCCACGACGGCGTCGTCGTCGGCAGCGAGGGATTCGGATTCGCGAAACAACCCGATGGTACGCATCTAAAGATTCCGCAAGGCGCGCCTGTCGTGATCGAAGACGACGTGGAGATCGGGGCGAACAGTACAATTGACCGGCCGGCCGTCGGAGAGACACGGATTCAAGCCGGCACGAAGATCGACAACCTCGTGCACGTCGCGCATGGCGTCAGCGTCGGCAGGCGTGTGCTGCTGGCGGCGCAGGTCGGTGTCTCCGGAAGCGCCGTCATCGAAGACGACGTCATTCTGGCGGGGCAGGTTGGCGTCGCCGGACATTTGCGCATCGGAAAGGGCGCGATGGCGACGGCGCAGAGCGGCATTCCGAATTCGCTCGAGCCGGGCGAATACGTGTCGGGCTCGCCGGCGATGCCGCACCAGGATTGGCTGAAGGCGTCAGCGGTTTATCGGCAGCTGCCCGCGCTCAGAAAGCGCGTCGCAGAGCTCGAGCGGCGGCTGATCGAACTCGAGGAGACGCTCAAACGATGAGACGTGCCGCCGCTCTGCTTCTTGTGTGCCTCGCGCTTGCATCGCCCGTCGCCGCGCAACAACCCGGACCCCAACCTCTCGATCATCCCGTCGATCATTTCGACTTTCTGTCGCGCTACGACTTCCAGCTCGAGATCAACGTGCTGAGCGGCGACAACGGCAAGCAGTATCGCTGGGACGCGCACTACGGCGGCGCGGTGGACGTGCTCGGTTACCCGAAAGGTCGATTGACGTTCGTCGGCGACTACGAAGCCGTCCTGGGAAGCGAGCTGCGTCCATTCGATCCCAACCAGGGCAACTACATCCTCGAGCCCGCCGTGTCGTGGTTCATCGGCGACGACGAGGTTGCGTTCGTCTTTCATCACGTGTCGCGGCATCTCAGCGATCGGCCGAAGACGTATGCCGTCGCCTACAACATCATTGAGGGTCGTTACCTGCGCAAGTTCCTCCTCGGCGACCGCACGAGCGTCGGCGTCCGACTGAGCGGAGGCCACCTCGCGCAGCATTCGCAGGTCGACTACACATGGGCCTTCGATTGGGACGTCATGGCTCGCCGGCGCATGAACGCCCACGTCGAATGGTACGGACGCACGACCGGCGAGTTGTTCGGCGTCGATCCGCTGGTTCGGAACGAGGATCGCGGAGCGCAGCACACGGCGCGTCTCGAAGTCGGCACGAGGCTGACCGGAACGAAGGCCGACCTCGAGCTCTTCGTTGGCGCCGAGCATCGCCTCGACGCGTCGTTGATCGACTTTGTTCCCGTCTCGTGGGCGATCGCCGGATTCCGAATAGCCAGCAAATGAGTTCTGCGATAATCGAGTGACATGAGTCGAGATGTGGCGCGCCGTCTCTCAGCCGTCGCGGCCGCTGTGGGCGCATGCGCGATCGTCGCGTCGACCCTCGACGCCGCCGTTCGTCCGCCGAAGCTGCAATACGACATCTCGACCCTGCCCAACGGCCTCACGGTCGTCCTCGAAGAAGATCATTCAGTTCCTATCGTCCACGTGAACCTCACCTATCACGTGGGATCGAAGAACGAGCGGCCGGGCCGTACTGGATTCGCGCATCTGTTCGAGCATCTGATGTTCAAAGGCTCGAAGAACGTCGAGCCTGAAGGCCACACGTCGATGATTGCGGCCATCGGCGGGCAAAGCAACGCGTTCACGACGGAAGACGAGACGACGTTCTGGGAAACGGCACCGTCGCAGTATCTCCCGTTGATGCTCTGGCTCGAGGGCGACCGGATGGCGACGCTTCGCATCAACAACGAGACGTTCGTCAGCGAACGCGAGGTGGTCAAGGAAGAGCGGCGCTTGCGAGTCGACAACCAGCCCTACGGCCGGCTGAACGAGATCATCTACGACCAGGTGTTCACGACCCATCCGTACAAACACGTCCCGATTGGCAGCATGGTCGATCTCGATGCCGCGACCGTGGACGACGTCCGCGACTTCTATCAGACGTTCTACGTGCCCGAGAACGCCACGCTGACGATCGTCGGTGACATCGACTCGTCGCAGGCAATGCAACTCGTCACGCACTATTTGGGACGCGTGCCGAAAGCGAAGAACCCCGTGCCCCGCGACATCCCGAAAGAGCCGGCGCAAACGGCGGAGCGTCGTTTGACGCTTCAGGAGCCGTGGCCGCTTCCAGCGGTGGTCGTCGCGTACCACATCACCTCCGACGGAAATCCCGATTCCTATCCATTGCACATCGCCGGCAAGGTGCTCTCGGACGGACAGAGCTCGCGGATCTACAAGAAGCTCGTGTACGAGCAGCAACTCGCCGTCGCGGCGTTCGGCGGCCCGAACCTCATCGAAGACCCGAACCTCTTTTATGCCGTCGCCATCGTGCAGCCGGGGCGGACGCCCGCGGAGGTCGCGAGCGCGCTGATCGCGGAGTTCGACCGGCTCAAGAACGAGCCGATCAGCGATCGCGAGATGCAGCGCACGAAGAATCAGTTCGCGCGCGACTACATCCTGAACCGCGAATCCGATCAGGACAAGGCGCGCGTGCTCTCGCACGCGGTGGTCATTCACCACGACATCAAAACCGCCGACGGCGAGTTCGACATCTTCCAGGGCCTCACGCCCGCCGACGTGCAGCGGGTCGCCCGCAGCTACTTCACGCCGAGCAACCGTACCGTGCTCACCTTGACGCCGTCCGGCCGACAGGAGGCGCAGAACCGATGATCGCGTTGAAGAGGATCATGGCTCTGTGCTGTCTGTGCCTCTGTGGCTTCGCCACAGACGCCAGCGCGCAGACGGCGAGCATCTGGCCGAATGAATTCCCGCCGCGGCCGCTCGCGGCGCGTCCGGTCAACTTCCCGCAGTACGAGACGCAGACGCTCCCGAACGGCCTGCGGATCGTCGCTGTCTCGCATCACGAGCAGCCGGTCGTCAGCATTCGGCTGTTGATTGGCGCGGGCAGCTCGCTCGATCCGAAGGGCAAGACCGGCCTCGCGCACCTTGCCGCGGCGCTCCTCGATCAGGGAACAACGACGATGAGCGCGGGCCAGTTGAACGACGCGATTGACTTCATGGGCGGCGGCGCGAGCGCAGGCGCCGGCACCGACCTCAGCTATCTCAACATGCTCGTGATGAAGGACAGCTTCGACAGCGGCCTGAAGATGCTGTCGGACATGGCACGTCACCCCGCGTTCGCCGCCGAAGAACTCGGGCGGCAGCGGCAGCAGCTGAGGTCGTCGCTGCAGGTCAGCCTCGACGACCCCGACTTCATCGCGAACGCCGTGTTCGATCGCCTCGTGTATGGCTTCCACCCGTACGGGCTCCCGCAGTCGGGCACGCCGGAGACGCTCGAGGCGATCACGCGCGGCGACCTCGTCGCATTCCATCAGACCTATTTCGTTCCCAACAACAGCATCCTCGCCATCGTCGGCGACGTCTCGCCGGACGAGGCGTTTGCCGCGGTCCGCCGCGTGTTTGCCGATTGGGAACGCCGCGACGTTGCGCCGCGGATGTTCGCTGACCCGCCGAGCCCGACGCGCCGCCTCGTCATCGTCAACAAGCCGGACGCCGTGCAGACGGAAGTCCGAGTGGGCAACATCGGCATCCCGCGAAATCATCCCGATTACATGGCGGTGAATCTTGCCATCCGCATTCTTGGCGGCGAAGGCAGCAACCGGCTGCATCAGGTGCTGAGGACGGCGCGCGGGCTCACGTACGGCGCCCAGGCGAACTTCGACACGTTCAAAGACGGCGGCGACTTCGAGGTAGAGACCAACACTCGCACGATGGCGACCGGCGAAGTCCTGCGGCTCATCGTCGACGAGTTCTGGCGGCTGCGGAGCGAGCGGGTGAACGAGCGCGAGCTCGCCGATGCGAAGGCCTATCTGACGGGCAGTTTCCCGCTGACCATCGAGACACCGAATGCGATTGCGACTCAAATCGTCAACGTGCTGTTCTACGGGCTGCCGGTCGGCGACCTGCAGAACTTCCGCGAGCGCGTGAACGCTGTCACGGTCGACGACATTCAGCGCGTAGCACAGCTGTACTTGAAGCCGGATCGCTTGTCGGTCGTCCTCGTCGGCAACGCGTCGGAGTTCACTAGTCAGCTGCAGGGCGTCGGGTTCGGCAAATTCGAAACAGTCGATCTCCAGAATCTGGATCTCACCGCGGTTGATTTCAAGAGACCGGCTCGCCGTGCAGAGGCAACGCGACCATTTCCAGGTCGCGATGGCAGCAGCGACTCCAAAAAAGTCGCCCTACAGTACGCCGCGCAATCGGCTGCCGGACAGGATCCCGCGCGAGCGGTGCTCGAGCGCGTGATTCGCGGGATGGGCGGTCTCGCAGCGCTGCGCGGCGTCAAGACAGTGATCGCGAGGCAGACGGTCACGTCGCCGACGCCCCAGGGGCCGACCGACACGCAGACGACGAGTTATATCGAGTATCCAGACAAGTTTCGTGTCGAAGCGATGACGCCGGCGGGAATGCTCTCGTCGGGCTTCGACGGCAAAGCGGCATGGGCGCGCGATCCCGGCGGCGTGCACGATGTGCCGCCGGAAGGGACCACCGAAGCGAAAAACAACTTGAAGCGGGACGTCATCCGTTTGCTGCTCGACGCGCAAGACAATCTCTTGGGCGTCAGGCTGTTGCAGGACGTGCGTGGGCCGGACGGCCGAACGCAGCGCGTGCTCGAGTTCACCGGACCGGACCAAAATCCGATCATCTTGAATGTGGATGCGGAGACTTTCAGGGTGACCAAGCTGTCGTTCGCGGCCGGCACGGGCGGACAGGCGCTCGTCGACGAAACGTACTCGGACTATCGCGCTGTCAACGGCGTGCAGATGCCGTTTGCGGCCGAGCGCCGCGTCGGCCAGTTGACAATCAGACGCAAGGTCTCCGACATCCAGATCAACGCGCCAATCGATCCCTCACTGTTCGCACGACCGCGCTCTTGAGGGTGCTCCTCTCGTGCGGCGAGGCCTCGGGCGATCTCTACGCGGGAGCGCTCGTGCGCGAGCTGCGCGCGCTTGCGCCGGGCATCGATGTCTTCGGTCTCGGGGGCGCGCGGTTTGCAGCCGCCGGAGGGCGGCAAATCGCCGACTACCGCGAGCTGTCGGTGAACGGGCTCTTTGAAGTGGTCGGCAAGATTCCGCAACTCGCCGCGGCGCGTTCGCGGCTCGTGGCCAGCGCGGAGACGACCCCGCCTGACGTGTTCGTGCCGATCGATTTCTGGGGATTCAACTACCGGCTTGCGCAAGCCATGCGAGCGCGCGGCGTGCCGGTTGTCTACTACATCAGCCCGCAGCTCTGGGCGTCGCGGCCGTGGCGGATGAAGAGCATGCGCGCGATCGCGTCGCGCGTGCTCGTCATTTTTCCGTTCGAGGAAACGATCTATCGGAAGGCCGGCGTTCCCGTGGAGTTCGTCGGACATCCGTTGGTCGAGATGACGACAGCCGCGGTGGACAGGCGGCAGTTTCTCGAGGCGCGCGGCCTGACGTGTTCCGCGCCGACCGTGGCCATCCTGCCCGGCAGCCGGGCGAACGAGGTGTCTCGAATCCTTCCCGATCTCATCGCGGCTGCCGGGCGCATTCAATCCGTTGTGTCCGACGCGCAGTTCGTCGTCGCGCGTGCGCCGAATCTCGCCGACACGCTCCTTGAACCCGTGCGGCGCGCCAACCTCCCGAGAACCGTCATGGTCGAAGGCGACACCGACGCGGTGCTCGCCGCCGCCGACGTCACGCTGACGGCGTCAGGAACGGCGACGGTACAAGCCGCGCTGCACGATTCGCCGATGGTAATTGTGTATCGCGTGTCGCCGCTGACGTACACGCTCGGCCGCTGGCTGCTGACGGTCGACACCTTCGGCATGCCGAATCTGATTGCCGGCCGCCGCATCGTACCGGAGTTGATTCAGCACGAGCTCACGCCCGACGCCGTTGCGCGTGAGGCGGTGTCGATGCTGACCGACGCGAGTCGCGCCGCGCACATCCGCGACGGACTTCGCGAGGTTCGCCAGAAGCTCGGGGGCGCCGGCGCGAGCCATCGCGCGGCCAAAGCCATCTTGGACGCCGTTAGGTCCGCCTGAAGGCGGACACTGCGCATACCATTACTTCGCATGCCGGCAGTTGAGTTCCGCGACGTCTCGTTCGCCCGTCAAGGCGGCACGCGAGTCCTCGAACGTTTCAACCTTGCGATCGATGCGGGCGAAGTGGTGGCCCTGGTCGGCCGGAGCGGCGCGGGCAAGACGACGATTCTCAAACTGATCAACCGGCTGCTGGTGCCCGATGCCGGCGACGTGCTCGTCGAAGGGCAAAGCACTCGGGACTGGAATCCGCTGCGTTTACGCCGTCGTGTCGGCTACGTGCTGCAGGACATCGGGTTGTTCCCGCACATGACCGTCGGCGGCAACATCGCGGTTGTCCCACGGCTCGAGCAGTGGCCGGCCGATCGCGTGGATGCGCGTGTTGCGGAGATGCTCGATTTGATCGGCCTCGACCGCCGTTCGTTCGCCGAACGCTGGCCCGATCAGCTGTCGGGCGGACAGCGGCAGCGTGTCGGCGTCGCGCGCGCGCTCGCCGCCGATCCACCGGTGCTGCTCATGGACGAGCCGTTCGGCGCGCTCGACCCGGTCACCCGGGTCGAGTTGCACGCGCAGTTCGCCCGCATTCAGGCGCGCGTGAAAAAGACAGTCGTCATCGTCACGCACGACATGCACGAAGCGTTTGCGATGGCGACGCGCATCGGCGTGCTCGATGGCGGTGTGCTCATCGCGTACGACACGCCCGAGTCGGTGCGGGCCGCCGCGGATCCTCGCGTACGGCAGCTGTTCAACGCATGACACGCCTGTTCACGTTCTGGGCGTCGCACGTCGCGGAATTCGCCGGCCTGCTGGCGCAGCACGTACTCCTCGTGGCCGCCTCCACGCTTGCGGCCATCGTCATCGGCGTGCCACTCGGCATTTTCGCGTCGCGCCGTCCGAGGCTCAGCGCGCCAATTGTCGGCGTCGCGAACATCGTGCAGACGATTCCGAGCCTCGCGATGTTCGGTTTTCTGCTCCCCGTGCCGTTCATCGGCGGTGTCGGCGCCCGCGCGGCGATCGTCGTGTTGATCCTGTACGGTCTGCTGCCGATCGTACGCACGACGATTGCTGGCATCGCCGGCATCGACGCGACCGTCCGCGAGGCCGGCATCGCGATGGGCATGACGGCCGGCGAACTGCTCCGCATCGTCGAACTGCCGCTGGCGTTGCCTTCGATTGCCGCGGGCGTGCGCGTTGCCGCCGTCGTCGGCGTCGGCTCGGCGACGATCGCCGCCGCAATCGGCGCCGGCGGGTTGGGTGAGTACATCTACCGCGGGCTGTCGATGGTCGACAGCACCGTGATTCTCGCCGGCGCGATCCCGGCCGCCGCGCTGGCGCTTGCGGTCGACGCGCTGCTGCTTTGGGTCGAGCGGCAGCTCTCGGCGCGCCGTCGGTCGGCCTCACGGCGATCTGCGCTGGGTGCAGCGGCGGTCCTCGCCGCGATCGCGCTCGTTGCCGGCGGAATCGCGGCCGCGCGAGCACGTGCGGCCATTGTCGTCGGATCGAAGAACTTCACCGAGCAGGTGATCCTCGGGGAACTCGTCGCGCAAACCATCGAGCGCGACACGGGGCTCGCGGTGCAGCGCCGGCTGAATCTCGGTGGCACGCTGATCTGCGATCGGGCGCTGACCACGGGCGACATCGATGTCTACGTCGAGTACACAGGCACTGCGTTGACGGCTGTCTTCCACGAGCCGGCGATCCGCGACTCGCGCGCCGTCTTCGCCCATGTTCGCGAGCAATATGCGCGCACGGGACGGACGCTGTTGCCGCCGCTCGGCTTCGACAACACGTTCGCGATTCTCGTGCGCGGAAAAGACGCGAGGTCGCTCGGACTGCGGACGATCGACGACGCGGCGCGCGTGGCGCCGCGATGGAAGGCGGGGTTCGGGTACGAATTCCTCGAACGTCCTGACGGCTACCCCGGCCTGGCGAAGGCGTACGGTCTGCGCTTCAACGGCGAACCGCACGTGATGGATCTCACGTTGAGTTACCGCGCGTTGTCGTCAGGACAGGTCGACCTGATCGCCGGAGATGCGACCGCTGGCCTGATCTCGGCGCTCGACCTGGTACAGCTCGAAGACAACCGGCACTACTTCCCCCCGTACGACGCCGCGCCGGTGGCCCGCGCGCAGACACTGCTCAAGTATCCGCAGGCGCGCGAAGCGCTCGAGAAACTTGCCGGGCGCGTGAGCGCCGACGACATGAGGCGCATGAACTACGCGGCCGACGCCGAGCATCGCGACGTCACGGCGATCGTCGCCGACTTCCTCACGAACGCGACAAGCCGAACGCCGCGTTAGCCGCCGCTTCGTCCATCACCTCGCCGTGCTGGCTCAGGTCGAGGCCGACCTCCTCGTCCTCCGCCGTCACGCGCAGCGGGATGATCGCGTTCGTCACCTTGTACAGCACGAACGAGCCGATCGCGACGTAGGCAGTCACCAGGACGAGGCCGGCGACGTGGTGCAGGAATGTGGTTGTCTGGCCGCTGACGAGACCGACGTCTTTCGCGAACACACCGGTCAGGATCATGCCGACCATTCCGCCGACGCCGTGGCACGGGAACACGTCCAGCGTGTCGTCGAGCGTGGTCTGCGATCGCCAGTGGACCATCAGATTCGAGATCGTCGCGCCGACGACGCCGATTAACAGACTGTCGCCGACGGTGACGTACCCGGCCGCGGGCGTGATGGCGACGAGCCCGACGACCGCGCCGACGCAGAAGCCGAGCGCCGTCGGTTTGCGGCCCTTCCAGCCGTCGATGAAGATCCACGTCAACGCAGCCGCCGCCGACGCCGTGTTCGTCGTCGCAAACGCCATCGCCGCCTGTCCGTTCGCAGCGCCCGCCGATCCCGCGTTGAAGCCGAACCAGCCGAACCACAGCATGCCGGTGCCGAGCAGCACGAACGGGATATTCGCAGGCGTGTGCGGCTCGCTCGCCAGATGGGTCTTCCGGCGTCCGAGCACCATCGCGCCGACGAGCGCGGCGACGCCCGCCGACACGTGCACGACGGTGCCGCCGGCGAAGTCGAGCACACCCCATTTGTGCAGGAAGCCGTCCGGGTGCCACGTCCAGTGCGCCAACGGGCAATAGATGACGAGGCTCCACAGGCAGATGAAAAGCAGATAACTCGAGAAGCGGACGCGCTCGGCAAACGACCCCGTGATGAGCGCGGGCGTGATGATGGCGAACTTCAGCTGGAAGAACGCGAAGATCACGAGCGGCACAGTCGCGGCGAGCGTCGCGTTCGTTTCCGCGCCGACGTGCCGGAACATCAGGAACGTCCGTGGATCGCCGATAAGGCCGCCAAGGCTGTCGCCGAACGCCAGGCTGAAACCGATGACCACCCAGAGCACGCCGATCACACCCATGGCGACGAAGCTCTGGAGCATCGTCGACACGACGTTGCGCGTCCGGACCATGCCGCCGTAGAAAAACGACAGGCCTGGCGTCATGAACAGCACGAGCGCGCTCGCGGCCAGCATCCACGCCGTGTCGCCGGCGTTCAATGCCGCGCCTGGCGCCGGCGGCGCGCCGGGGCGCAGCCAGGCACCCGCGACGGCGACGATGGCGATCGCGAGCAGCGGAAGCGCAAAATAAGATCGATGCCCATTGGTCCGTTGGACGGTCACGATGTGTCCTCCTGCGGCGCGGATGTTAGCAGGAAAGACGACAGTCTTGTTGGAATGGACGCGGTGAGACGACAAGAGCGTCAGTCGCCACCCGCGTTGTAGTACGATGCAATTTTCTTCGTGAGGATCGTTTTCGATGCGTAGCGCTGACAGTTTCGGCACCCGCACTGCGCTGTCCACCGGCGCAGGCGCGGTCACCATCTACAGTTTGATCGCGCTCGAAAAGCGCGGATTCCCCAACATCCCCCGCCTCCCGTACTCGTTGAAAATCCTGCTCGAAAACCTGATGCGGAACGAAGACGGCCGATTCGTGAAGCAGGCCGACATCGAGGCGCTCGCGAACTGGGACGTGCAGAGTAACGCGCTTCGCGAGATCTCGTTCATGCCCGCGCGCGTGCTGCTGCAGGACTTTACCGGAGTGCCGTGCGTCGTCGATTTGGCGGCCATGCGCGACGGCATCGTGCGATTGGGCGGAGATCCGAACAGGGTGAACCCGTTGCAGCCGGTCGAACTCGTCATCGATCACTCCGTGCAGGTCGACTACTTCGGGCAGAAAGACGCCTTCGATCTGAACGCCGAGCTCGAGTTCTCGCGCAACAAGGAACGCTACGCGTTTCTTCGCTGGGGACAGAACGCGTTCCGCAACTTCCGCGTCGTGCCGCCCGACACCGGCATCGTGCACCAGGTCAATCTCGAATACCTCGCGCGCGTCGTGATGACCGGCGACTCGGTTGACGGCACGCTTGCGTTCCCCGACACGCTTGTCGGCACCGACTCGCACACGACGATGGTGAACGGCTTGGGTGTCGTCGGATGGGGCGTCGGCGGCATCGAAGCGGAGGCGGCCATGCTCGGCCAGCCATCGTCGATGCTCATTCCCCCTGTGCTCGGCGTGAACCTGACGGGGCGGCTGCCGGAAGGCACGACGGCCACCGACCTCGTGCTCACGATCACCGAGCGGCTGCGCAAGCACGGCGTCGTCGGCAAGTTCGTGGAGTTCTACGGGCCGGGCCTCGAGAACCTCACGCTCGCCGACCGCGCGACGATCGGCAACATGTGTCCGGAGTACGGCGCCACGATCGCGATTTTCCCGATCGACGCGATGACGATCGACTACTTGAAGATGAGTGGTCGCGAAGGCAACCGCATCGATCTCGTCGAGACCTATGCACGCGCGCAGGGGCTCTATCGCGACAAGAATTCGCCGGACCCGATTTATACCGAGACGATCGACGTCGATCTCGGCGGGATCGAGCCGAGCCTCGCTGGTCCCAAGCGTCCGCAGGATCGCGTCCCCCTCAAGAGCGCAAAGGACGGATTTGCCGCCGCGCTGCCCGGAATGATGGTGACGAAGAAGGCGGCGAGCGGCGGAGGCGCCACTGCCGTCGCTGCGCCGCCCCAAGCCGCGATCGAGCATGGATCGGTCGTGATCGCCGCGATCACGAGCTGCACCAACACGTCGAATCCGAGCGTGATGGTGGGAGCCGGCCTCGTCGCAAAAAAGGCGGTCGAGAAGGGCTTGTCTCGCAAGCCGTGGGTGAAGACGAGCCTTGCGCCGGGGTCAAAAGTCGTCACGGATTATCTGAAGGCGGCGGGCCTCGACAGATATCTCGATCAACTCGGCTTCAATCTCGTTGGCTACGGCTGCACGACGTGCATCGGCAACAGCGGTCCGCTGCCGGACGATGTGTCGGCGGCGATCGACGCCGACAGTCTGGTCGTCGCATCGGTGCTGAGCGGCAACCGCAACTTCGAAGGGCGCGTGCAGCAGCAGGTGCGCGCCAATTATCTGGCGTCGCCGCCGCTTGTCGTCGCGTACGCCCTCGCCGGCAGCATGAACGTCGACATCACTACCGAGCCCCTCGGGACGGGGAAGGACGGCAAGCCCGTCTATCTTCGCGATATCTGGCCGACGCAAGCCGAGCTGCAGCAGACCATGGCGTCGTCGCTGTCGTCGGATCAGTTCCACAAGCAGTATTCGGACGTCTTCAAGGGCGATACGCGCTGGCAGAAGCTCGAGGTGCCCACAGGAAATCGGTTCGCGTGGGCTCCGGATTCGACATACGTGCGGAATCCACCGTTCCTCGAGAACGTGACGCTTCAGCCCGAGCCGCTCCAGGACGTGAGTGGAGCGCGAGTGCTGGCGCTGCTCGGCGACAGCATCACGACGGACCACATCTCGCCGGCCGGGTCGATCAAGAAGGACAGCCCCGCGGGAAAGTATTTGATGGAGCACGGCGTCCAGCCGCACGACTTCAACTCGTACGGCGCGCGGCGCGGCAATCACGAAGTCATGATGCGCGGCACCTTCGCAAACACGCGGCTGCGCAACCTGGTCGCGCCGGGCACCGAGGGTGGTTTCACCACATATTTCCCGGAGTCGGCGGTAATGCCGATCTACGACGCCGCGATGAAATACAAGGCGGCCGGTATTCCGCTGCTCGTCATTGCGGGGAAGGAATATGGATCGGGCTCATCTCGCGATTGGGCGGCGAAGGGCACGCTGCTGCTGGGCATCAAAGCGGTCATCGCGGAAAGCTTCGAGCGCATCCATCGCAGCAATCTCGTCAACATGGGCGTGTTGCCGCTGCAGTTCCAAAGTGGACAGTCGGCCGCGTCCATCGGCCTGAGCGGCCGCGAGATCTACGCGATCGACGGCATCAGCGACGGGCTCAAGCCGGGTGCGATCATCCCCGTCCACGCGGGCGACGGCAGCGGCCGTTCGATTGCGTTCAACGTCCTGGTGCGGATCGACACGCCGGAGGAACTCGTGTCGTTCAAGCACGGCGGCATCCTGCCGTACGTGTTGAGGCAACTCGTCGCGAAATAATGATGGCGGGCCTTCAGGGCCGCCACATATGACGGCAGCCGACATCAAGGCGAAAGCCCTCGAGCTCGGATTCGATCTCTGCGGCATCGCGCCGACCTCCGATTACCCTGAGCTGAAGTTCTTTCGCGAGTGGCTCGACCGTGGGTACGCGGGCGACATGGCGTACCTGAATCGGTCGGTCGATCGCCGCGCCGACGTCCGCAACGTCGTTCCGTCTGCAAGATCGGTCATCGTGACGGCGACCGTTTACAACGCCGACCGTCCGTACTCCACTGAGTGCACGGATCCCTCGCGCGCGCACATCGCGCGCTACGCGTGGGGCGACGACTACCACGACGTGATCGGCGAACGGCTGCAGCGGCTGCTCGACTGGATGCGCACAGCGTCGCGCGATCCGTTCGACGCGCGCGCGTACGTGGACACCGGCCCGGTGCAGGAGCGCGTCTACGCGCAGTACGCCGGCATCGGCTGGATCGGGAAGAACACGTGCGTGATCAATGCCGAGAAGGGTTCGTGGATCTTTCTCGGCGAGATCATCTGCAGCCTGGAGCTCGAACACGATCGCCCGGCGTTCGATCAGTGCGGCACGTGCACGCTCTGCATCGAGGCATGTCCGACGAAGGCGATCGTCGCCCCTGGCGTCCTCGATTCCACCCGCTGCATCTCGTACCTGACGATCGAACACCGCGGCGACATCCCCTCGGAATTCGGCGACGCGATCGGCACGCACGTGTACGGTTGCGACATCTGCCAGGAAGTGTGTCCGTGGAACGCGATGCCTGCGGTGTCGAACGACCGGGCATGGCAGCCGCGCAAGGCCTGGGACGCAGTCGACGTCCAGGAGCTTGCCGCGCGATCCGACGACGAACTGCGCGCGGCAATGCGGGGGAGTGCCATGCGGCGAACGAAAGTGGCAGGCCTGCGCCGGAACCTAGTCGTCAGTCGGAGCGCGATCGGCGCGGTCGACGACTAGCATCTCGATCGGCGCGCGCTCCGGAATCAATTTCAACCCCAGTTGTTCTTCGAGCGCCCCGAACACCGCGGTGTCGCTCTCAAAGACGGCTCGCTTGAGTTCCTCGGCGGATGCGCCGGCCGGAAGATCTTGGAGGTTCGCGGTGAAGTTGTATCGTCCACCGAGTCCCGTGCGATCCACCACGGGCCGCCCCGTCGTGCGAAGGAGCGAGAGCATCTCGGCGAGCGCGACCATCGGATAGTTCCGGTAGCGAAAACCACCGCGGGGATCGGGAGAGACGTGTTGTTCGCCGCCGTCGCCGTCCTTCAGCTTGTGGCCGCCTTTGGCGACGACGAGCGCATACACCGGGAGCACGCGGGTCTCGCGATGTAGCTGGAGGTGGAATCGCTCGGCCAGCAGCGGCACCAGCATGTGACGGAGCTCGCTTTCAGACGCCGGAGCCGCCGCCTTGGCGACGATGTCGTAGCGGTTCGTGGCCGGATTTGTAATCCAATCGTCACCCGCAATCTGATAGCGCCGAACGTCGTACCCCATCTCGATGAACTCACCGAGCCTGACGTTGAGGTAGGTGAGGCTCTGCTGCTCGATGCGCCGCGTGGTTCCGCCGCCGCGCGTGTTGGCTTTGACGGACGCGACCTCGAACTGGGGCGGCGTGGACTGCGCGAGCAGCACCGCCGCCACAACCGCGATGATGGTTTTCATGTGTTGTGGACGATGCTGCGGCCGTTTCGGTTAGCCATCGTCGCCGAGAATTGTTACGATGCGGCGCGCATGGACCACAGAATTGGGCGCCGCGAGCTGCTGCGCGGCGGCCTCGGCCTGAGCCTCGTCGCGATCGCCGAATCGAAGGCCGGGGGGCAGGATGATCCGGCGGCCGTCAGGCCGAAGCCAGGCGACCTGCTCGTGCGAGATGGCGACGCGGACAAGAAGATGCTGACGTCCGACGACATCACGGCCGACGCAAAGCCGACGATCGCGTGGGCGATGGACCCCGACACGCACACCGTTCGGAATGCCTCGAGATTCAATCGCCTCGTCGTCGGTCGGCTTGGCGACGACGTCTTCGCGTTTACGGCGATCTGCACGCACGACGGCTGCGACGTCACCGACTGGCTGGCCGACGAGCACGTCCTGTCGTGTCCATGTCACTACTCGAAGTTCGATCCGAAGGACGGCGGGCGGGTCAAGGACGGCCCCGCCCCGCGGGCGCTCCCGCAGCTGCCGTTGAAAGTCGTGGATGGGCGGCTGGTGGTTGCCGCCCCGTTTACGGCCAAGGTGGGGTTTGAATCGCAATGAAAAACACATTTGCCGCGCTCATCGTCGTGCTCGCCGCTCACGCGCTCGTCGCGCAGGCACCTCCGCCGCCGCGGCCGGCGATCCTGCAGAGCTACCCGGCCGTCACCGCCGAACAGCTGAAGGCGCCGGCCGACGGTGACTGGCTGATGGCTCGCCGCACGTACGACGGCTGGGGCTACAGCCCGTTGCAGCAGATCACGAAAGGCAACGTCGCCCGGCTGCAGCCGGCGTGGTCGCTGGCGACAGGCGTGACGAGCGGCCATCAGGCTCCGCCGATCGTGAACGGCGGCGTGATGTTCGTCGCGACGCCGCAGAATCAGGTGCTCGCGATCGACGCGCGCACCGGCGCGCTGTTGTGGCGGTATCGTCGCACTGCGCCGGAAGACGCGATCATCGCGCACCGCACCAGCCGCGGCGTGGCCCTACTCGGCGATAAAGTGTTTTTCGCCGCGGGCGAAGCAGTGCTCGTCGCCATCGACGCGAAAAGCGGCCGCGAGGCGTGGACGGCGAAGGTCGGCGACAACAAGGCGGGCTACTACATGTCGCTCGCGCCGCTCATCGCCGACGGCAAAGTGCTCGTCGGCACATCTGGCGGTGAATGGGGCGTGCGCGGATTTGTCGCGGCCTTCGACCCGAACAGCGGGAAGGAACTCTGGCGCACGTTCACGGTGCCCGCGCCAGGTGAACCCGGCAGCGAGAGTTGGCCGAAAGGAGGAGAGCACTACAAGAATGGCGGCGGCTCCATCTGGGTGACCGCCAACTACGATCCGCAGACGAATCTGGCGTACTGGGGGACGGGCAACGGCGGCCCGTGGATGGGCGACTTGCGGCCGGGCGACAACCTTTACACGAGCTCCACGATCGCGATCGATGTGGCGACCGGCGCCATCAAGGGCTATCACCAGTACCACCCGAACGACTCGTGGGACTGGGACGAAGTGTCGCCGCCGATCCTCGTCGACTATCAACGCAACGGCAGGACGATCAAAGGTCTGATCGACGTCGCGCGCGACGGCTATCTCTGGTTTCTCGAGCGCACGAATGGTCCGATCAACTTCGTTGACGGCCGCCCGTATGTGAAGCAGAACGTCTTCAAGAGCCTCGATCCGAAAACCGGCCGTCCCGAGATCGATCTCGCGCGCAAGCCTGCCAGCGGCAAGACCGTGGAGTTCTGTCCGTCGCTGTGGGGCGGCAAGAACTGGCCGCCGATTGCGTTCAGCCCGAAGACGCGAATGATCTACATCCCGGCGAACGAAAACCTGTGCGAGTCGATTACGGCGGTGCCGGCGATCAAATACGCGCCCGGCCAGCGCTATACCGGCGCGCAGGGCACGTTAATGGCCGCGCCTGGCGCGGATCACATCGGCGAAGTGCAGGCATGGAACGTCGACACCGGAAAGAAAGTGTGGACGCATCCGTACGCCAACTCCGAGAACTGGGGCCCGATGCTCGCGACCGGCGGCGGCCTCGTGTTCACCGGCGGCACCAACGATCGCAAGTTCCACGCGTTCGACGCTTCCACGGGCACGTTGTTGTGGGAGTTTCCGACGAGCTCGGGCATCATCGGCCAGCCGTCGACGTTCATGCTCGACGGCAAGCAGTACGTCGCCGTGCAGTCGGGATGGGGCGTGGACTCTGCTGGCATGCAGACCCAGTTGAACAACATCTTTCCCGGAAAATATCCAGAGGTGCCCGAGGGCGGCGCGGTCTGGGTGTTCGCGGTGAAATGATTTCCCGACGACGACTTCTCAAAAACGCGGCGGCCGTCGGCGGCGCCGCCCTCACGGCGACGCCAAACGCACTCGGTCAATCGGCGGCCGTCGTCACCGGACGGAAGTTCCGCGCGTGGGTCTCACGCGGCATCGGCAGCGGTCGCACGACGCTGCAGGAGGTGACGCTGCGTCCGATCAGCGGACGACAGATCGTCGTCCGCACAGAAGCCACGAATCTTTGCTACTCGAACACGACGACAGTGCTGGGGCTGCCGGGGATGTTCGCCGGCCCGATGTCGCGCATGGCGGTCATCGACGGTCACGGCGGCGTCGGCGTCGTCGAAGCGATCGGTCCCGAGGTACGGCGCGTGCGGGTCGGCGACCGCGTGTGCGTCTCGGGTACGCCGCAGTGCGGCAACTGCTATCAATGTCTCCGCGGCCGCGCGGACATGTGTCAGTTCCTCGGCCGCCAGGGCCCAAACGATCTCGTGCCGATTGCGGACATGCGCGACGGCACTCCCGTCTACGCCAGCTCGCACATTGGCGGTCTCGCCGAGTTGATGGTGACGTTCGAGGAGTGGGTGGTTCCGGTTTTCACCACAGCGAACGCCGTCGAGCTCGGAATGGTGTGCAGTTGCGTCAGCGTCGCCGGCCTCGGCACCTCCACGTCGCAGACGCTCGCGGCGATTGCGCCAGGAGCCACGGCGGCGATCGTGGGCTGCGGGCCCCTTGGGCTCAGCGCGGTGCAAGGCGCGCGGATCGCCGGCGCGTCGCGGATCATCGCGATCGATCCGATTAAAGCGCGCCGGGATCTTGCGCGGAAGGTCGGAGCGACCGACGTTCTCGACCCCAATGTCGAACGCGACAAGCTCGTCGCAAAGGTGCGTGAGATGACGAGCACGCCGAACAATCGCCTCTGGTCGGGCGGACGCGATGCCGGTGGACTGCTCGGCGGGGCCGGCGCGGACTTTGTGATCGAAGGTGTCGGCGCGGATCGAGCGGCACCCAAAGCCGAGGTCGGACCCGACCCCACCGGAGTGCTGCCGCTGCGGCAGTCGTATGAAATGTGCGCGCCCGGCGGACACGTCATCACGACGAGCTTGCCGAATGGCAACATCTCGCTGCCAGCCGTGTTTTTTGCGATCGGAGGCCGCACGCATCACGCCGGCCAGGCCGGTGGGGCCAACCCGATGCGCGACATCCCGCGCTTCGTCGCCATGCTCGACGCCGGGCAATACGACGCCAAGTCGCTGGCGACCCGCGTGGTGCCGATCGACCGGATGATCGACGCCTACGAAGAGGTGCTCTACAGGACCACCGTGACGGCGATCATGACAGCGTAGAGAGATCGTAGAATCGGGGGAGAGGTTGTTTCGTGTCGCCGAGGTCGCTCGCTCCCACGCTGCTGCTGTCCATGCCGCAGATGGCGGATCCGAACTTCGCCCGGACCGTCGTCCTTCTCTGCAAACACAACGACGAGGGTGCGTTTGGGTTGGTCGTCAATCGGCCGCTGGTGACGACGGGCCGCGTGATCGTCAACTCCGATCCGCCGATGGAAACCGAGCGCGAGCTCGAAGTTTGGGTCGGTGGGCCGGTCGAGCCGCAGAGCAGCTGGATTCTGGTCGGCGATCATGAGGAGGAGACCGGCCGCGGGGGCATGCGCATCTGCGACGGGCTCTACCTGTCGACGTCGACGTCTCGGCTGAGCCGCCTGCTCGAGCCGAACCCGCCGCCGCGCACGCGGCTCGTCATCGGTTACTCCGGCTGGGGCCCCGGTCAGCTCGAGTTCGAGCTCGCGGAGTCCGCATGGCTATTGAGCGACGTCAGCGCCGATCTGATCTTTTCGACGCCACCCGAGCGCATGTGGGAAACGGCAATCCGCCGCCTCGGGGCGGATCCGGCGGCGCTTCAGATGTCCCGGGGAGTCCACTAGAGCCGATCGGCGGTTTCGAAGGTCCGTCCGCACACACATCGCGTCGTGAATCTCTCGTGCCTGCGTGATGTCGAGGCGCGGCGATAGAATGACCCCATGCCAAGAATAGTCGCCGCCGTTTTTCTCGCCGGAGTGTGCGTGGCGATCGCCGGCGCGCAAGGAGGACGGTTGTCTGAGCGGTTTGCGCCCACGGAAATCCGTGCAGATCTGTCGAAGCTGTCGACCGCCGATCGGAAGGTTCTCGCGAAACTGGTCGAAGCGTCGAAGATCATGGATGCGATCTTCCTGCGCCAGGTATGGGCCGGGAACGAGGCGATGCTGATCGAGCTCGCGCAGGATCAGTCGGCCGAAGGACGCGCGAGGCTTCATTACTTTCTGATCAACAAGGGACCGTGGGATAGGCTCGATCACAACAAGCCGTTCGTGCCGGGCGCCCCTTCCAAACCTGAAGGCGCGAATTTCTACCCGGAAGGTGCCGCGAAGGCCGACATCGACCGCTGGATGAAGTCGCTTCCCGACGCCGAACGCGCGAAGGCGGTCGGCTTCTTCACCGTCGTTCGCCGTAACGGAAATTCGTTCGCGGCCGTTCCGTACAGCGACGTCTATCGCGAGGACCTCACGCACGCGGCGGCGTTGCTGCGTGACGCGGCGGCGCTCGCGACCGAGCCGACGTTGAAGAACTTTCTCACCAAACGCGCGGCCGCGTTCCTCTCGAACGACTACTACGACAGCGACGTCGCCTGGATGGAGTTGAAAGGCGCCATCGAGCCGACGATTGGCCCGTACGAGGTGTACGAAGACGAGTTCTTCAACTACAAGGCGGCGTTCGAGTCGTTCATCACCGTCCAGGACGAAGAGGAGAGCGCCAAGCTCCAGAAGTTCGCCGGCCAGCTGCAGGACATCGAAAACAACCTGCCGATCGATCCGAAATACCGGAACCCGAAGCTCGGCGGGCTCGCGCCCATCGTTGTCGTCAACGAGGTGTTCGCCGCCGGCGACGCGAATCGTGGCGTGCAGACGGCCGCCTTCAACCTGCCGAACGACGAACGCGTCGTCCAGGAGAAGGGCGCCAAGCGCGTCATGCTCAAGAACGTGCAGGACGCGAAGTTCGCCAAGACCCTGGTGCCGATTTCGAAGATCGTCCTGACCGCCGCTGATCAGAAAGACGTCGCCTTCGATGCGTTCTTCATGCAGATCGTCGTCCACGAGTTGATGCACGGGCTCGGGCCGAACCAAATCACGATCAACGGCAGGAAGACGACGGTGCGGCAGGAGATCAAGGAAGCCTATAGCTACCTCGAAGAGGCGAAGGCCGACATCTCGTCGCTCTTCGCGATCCAGCACATGATCGACAATGGCGTGCTGCCGAAATCGCTCGAGAAGCCGCTGTATACGACCTATCTGGCATCGGCGTTCCGGTCGATACGATTCGGCGTCGCGGAAGCTCACGGCCGCGGCGTCGCCGTCCAGTTCAACTATCTCCTCGACGCCGGAGGGTTCATCCCGAACAACGACGGCACTTTCGGGATCGATCTGGGAAAGGTGAAGACGGGCGTCGCCGGCCTGACGCACGACATCATGACCATTCAAGCCCAGGGCGACTACGCCAAGGCGATTGCGCTGCGCGATCGCCTCGGGGTCGTGCGGCCACCCGTGCAGCGTGCGCTCGACAAGATGACGGCCATTCCCGTCGACATCGAACCGAAGTTCACGACCGCCGCGCAGCTGCTGCAGTAGCCGTGGCGGACCGCGTGCTCGATCCCGTGTGCGGGATGATGGTCGACCCCGACCGCGCGGCCGGGCACGTCGACCATCAGGGCAAGACCTACTACTTCTGCTCCAAATCGTGCGTCGCGAAGTTCAGCGCCGATCCCGAGAAGTACCTGATGGGCGCTCGCGAGGCGATGCACGCGTCGATGCCGCTGCAGATCGGCGGGCTGAAGCGATCTCCCGTCGCGTCACCGGCCACGAGCTCCGAGCCCACGGCGCCGAGTGCCCAGGCGCGAGCCACAAGATGGACCTGCCCGATGGATCCGGATGTAATCCGCGACAAACCCGGCGCATGTCCGAAATGCGGTATGGCGCTCGAGCCGATGCTCGACGACGTGTCCGCCGCTAATATCGACGCTCCAAATCCAGAACTCGTCGACATGACGCGCCGGTTCTGGATCGGCGTGGTGTGCACGGCTCCGGTGTTCCTGCTGACGATGGGGGATATGGCGGCGGGCGGAGCGCTGATGCATCGGCTGGGTGCCGGCCCACTGAATTGGATCGAACTGTTGCTGTCGGTTCCTGTGGTGCTCTGGTGTGGCAAGCCGTTCTTCGAGCGGATGTGGGCGTCGTTCGTGAACGCAAGTCCCAACATGTTCACCCTGATTGGGATTGGTACCGGCACCGCGTTCGCTTACAGCGCCGTCGCGACCATCGTGCCGGCGATTTTTCCCGAAGGATTCCGCACGCACGGCGTCGTCGAGACGTACTTCGACACGGCCGATGTGATCACCGTTCTTGTGCTGCTGGGCCAGGTCATGGAGTTGCGCGCGCGCCACCGGACCGGCGCCGCCATCCGACAACTCCTCGGGCTCGCGCCGAAAACCGCACGGGTGGTTCGCAATGGGCGCGAAGAGGATGTTCCGCTCGACGCCGTCCATGCGGGCGACGTGCTCCGCGTCCGTCCCGGCGAAAAGGTGCCTGTTGACGGCGTCGTCGTCGACGGCGAAGCGGCGATCGATGAGGCGATGGTGACAGGCGAGTCGCTGCCGGTGACGCGCCGCGCGGGCGACAAATTGATCGGCGCGACGATTGTCGCCAACGGAACCGTCACGATGCGAGCCGAGCGCGTCGGCCGCGAGACACTGCTGGCCCAAATCGTCAAGATGGTCGGAGACGCACAGCGCACGCGCGCGCCGATTCAGCGTCTCGCCGATCGCGTCTCGGGGTACTTCGTGCCGGCTGTCGTCCTGTGCGCCATTCTCGCGTTCGCCGCCTGGAGTGTCTGGGGGCCCGAGCCGCGTCTCGCGCACAGTCTGCTCGCGGCGGTCGCCGTGCTGATCATCGCGTGTCCGTGCGCCCTCGGTCTCGCGACGCCGATGGCGATCATGGTCGGGACCGGACGCGGTGCACACGCCGGCGTGCTGATCAAGAACGCGGAGGCGCTCGAACAGCTCGCTCGCGTCGACGTGCTGGTCGTGGACAAAACGGGGACGCTCACCGAAGGCAAACCCCGCGTAACGGCGATCGACGCCGCTGACGGATTCGCCGACGCGGACGTCCTGAGGCTCGCTGCCGGTGTCGAACGGGGCAGCGCGCACCCGCTCGCGTCGGCGGTGGTGTCCGAGGCGCGCGCTCGCGGTCTCGAGATCCCGGCTGTGTCGCGGTTCATGTCGACCACGGGCAAGGGTGTCAGCGGCGTCGTCGAGGGACACGCAGTCGATGTCGGCAGCGCAGGTTTCGCAGCCTCTGTGTCGCGACCTTTTCAGGGTCGCGAAGGAAGTCGCGCCGAGACGTCGCTGTTCGTCGCCGTCGACGGACGCGCGGCCGGGGTGATCGCCGTCGCCGACGCGATCCGCGCGACGACGCCGGAAGCCGTGGCGATGTTGAAGGCCGACGGGCTGAGGCTCGTGATGGTGACGGGCGACAATCGAGCGACCGCCGAGGCCATCGCGTCGCAACTCGGCATCGAGGACGTGCGAGCGGACGTGTTGCCGGGCGACAAGCGCGACGTGATCGCCGAACTGCAGCGGAGCGGACACTCGGTCGCGATGGCGGGAGACGGCGTGAACGACGCGCCGGCCCTTGCCCAGGCGACCGTGGGCATTGCAATGGGGACAGGCGCTGACGTCGCGATGGAGAGCGCGGGCATCACGCTCGTCCGCGGCGATCTGCGCGGCATCGTCCGCGCGCGCCGGCTGTCGCGCGCGACACTCCGCAACATCCGCCAGAATCTGTTCCTCGCGTTCATCTACAACGCGATTGGCGTCCCGCTCGCGGCCGGCGTCCTCTTTCCGTTCGTCGGCTGGTTGATCAGCCCAGTCTGGGCGAGCGCGGCGATGACGCTGAGCTCGGTGTCCGTAATCGCGAACGCCCTTCGGCTTCGCCGAGTGAATCTCTAACTCGCAATCCGCCAGCCTCTCATCGGTAGTCCTCGCCGGGGCAGACAACGCAACGTTTGCACTTCGTTCATGGCAACGTCACACGCACGTTGCCCACGTTGCATAACTTTTGACGGCACCTAACCACCAACTTGGAGGTTTCATGCCGGTTCGCTTTACCACGACCACGGGTCTGCTCGCAGTCGCTCTAGGATTGTCACCGTCCGTGGCGTCCGCCCAGCAAGTGAAGACCGTCTTCGTCATTGCGATGGAGAACACGAACTGGGCGCAGAACGCGAGGCAGTTCACGGGTTCGCAGCAGCAAATCTTTCAGAACCCCGCCGCGCCGTGGCTCAATCAGCTGGTCAACGGCAACCTCGTCGTGACCATCAACGGCGTCCCGACGAACATCAGCCTGCAGACGTCGTACGCCACGCGCTACCACAACGTCGGCTCCAACGCCGCTGGCACCGGTCTTCATATTCATCCGTCGGAACCGAACTACATCTGGGCCGAGGGCGGATCGAACTTCGGAGTTGCCAACGACAATCAGCCTTTCGGATCTGGCGGAACGAACCAGAACACCACGGCCCACCTCGTCACCTTGTTGACGACGGCGGGCAAGACCTGGCGGTCGTATCAGGAAGACATCGATCTCGTCCCGAATTCCGGCGGCGTCAACACTCCGGGCGCAAACAGCCTGACGAGCGTCGTCGCGCCGCAGAGCGCGTGGACCGTTCCGTTGACGAACTTCTCCGGCACCAGTGCGGCGTACGTGAACCCGTACAACGGCCGAAACCAGTACGACTACGCGGCGAAGCACAACCCGATGGTGTTCTTCACCGACAGCAACGGCGGCAACAACTCGACGAACACGAACCCGCTCCGTCTGCAGTACGCGCCGCTGCAGCAGCTGGCCGTCGATCTGGCGAACAACACTGTCGCCGACTACAACTGGATCACGCCGAATCAGTTCAACGACATGCACAGCGCGCTGGCGGGCAGCTTCACCTACAACGGCGTGACCTACGTGAACAACTCGAACACGAGCGGCGCCGAAAAAATCGCACAAGGCGACAACTTCCTGAGCCAGATCATTCCCATCATCATGGCGTCGCCCGCGTACCAGAGCGGCACCGCCGCAATCGTTCTCTGGTGGGATGAATCCGAGCCGGACGGCACGACCAACCAGGACGACTTCTCGCACACGATTCCGGAAATCGTCATCTCGCCGCTCGCGCATGCGAACGTCAACGGCATTCCGTACGCCAGCAGCGTCGACTTTACGCACTCGTCAGACCTGCGGTCGATGCAGAAGATCTTCGGCGTCGACGACGCGTTCCTGCTCGACGCGGCGTTTGCTCCCGACCTCGCCGATCTCTTCGCCGCGGACGCGCTGAACGGACCGCTGTCCATCACGCGAAGCGGCTACGTTCGCGATCGACGCACTGGCCACTGGTATCAGCAGGTCACGGTCAAGAACACCGGCGCCACACAACTCGCGGGGTCTGTCTTCATCATCCTCGACGGTCTCAGCGCGAATGCGACGCTCGTGAACGCGACGGGTGTTACGAACAACCCGCCCGCGGGCAGCCCGTACCTCTCGGTGCCGGGGACGGCAAGCGGGCTTGCGGCCGGTGCATCCGCGACCGTGGTTCTCGAATTCACTGATCCGAGCAATCAAGGGATCGCCTATACGCCGCGCGTGCTGCACGGCAACGTCAATCCATAAGGAGACCCATGAAGCGTCTTGCCCTTATCTCGACTCTCGTGGCCGGCGTCGCGGCCGTTGCGGCGCCGCGCGCGGAAGCGACGTCGTTCAAGGTGACGGTAAATACCGCGCCGCTCGTCGGAAATCCGCTCGCGCCGTTCTTTCTCGATTTCATGCTGACGGACGGCTCGGGCAGCCTTGCCGGTCCGAATACCGTCAACCTCAGCAACTTCCAGTTCGGCGGAGGAAGTCTCGTCGGCTCACCGACGTTGAGTGGCGGCGCCAGCGGCAGTCTCGGGACGTCGATCGTCCTGTCTGACAGCGCGAACTTCTTCAACGAGGCGTTTCAGCAGTTCATGCCGGGCAGCTTCCTGAGCTTCGACGTGACGACGACGAACAACGCGGATCCGATTGCGCCGGATGCCTTCAGCTTCGCGATTCTCGACAAGAACCTGTTCAACCTGCCGACTAACGGCCTCGGCGATGCATTGGTGCTCGCCAACTTGACGCCGTCGCTGTCCGTCGCGCAAGTGCAGGTGTTCGCCACGACAAATCCTGCCGGTGTGACGGCGACGGCGAGTCCTCTTCCTGAGCCCGGAACGTTGTTGCTGCTCGGGACTGGACTCGTTGCCACGGGCCGACGGATTCGGAAACGGTAACGACGTGGGCCGGTCCGATGGGCGGGCCGGCCCACGCTACGGTTGTTTCACCCTCTGCCATTCCCGTTCGAGATCGTCGAGATTCAACTCGGTCATCTTCCGTCCCGACGCGGCAATCGCCGTCTCCATTGCCTCGAAGCGCTTCGTGAATTTGTCGTTCGCCTTCCGGAGGGCGGTCTCGGGCTCGATCCCGAGCTGACGCGACAGGTGGGCGATGGTGAAGAGCAAGTCGCCCATTTCTTCCTCGGCCCGGTTTCGGTCGGTGACCACCTCGCGCAGTTCGTCGACCTCCTCCTGGATCTTGTCGACGACGTCGGTCACCTTCTGCCAGTCGAAGCCGACCGACTTCGCGCGGATGCCGATTTCGTAGGCCCGAAGGAGCGCCGGCAACGTCGGCGCGATGCCGCTGAGGAGCGTCTTCTTCTTCGCCGTTCCGCGCTCTTGCGCTTTGATTTCCTCCCAGCGGGTCACGACCTTGTCCGGTGTGTCGATCGGCGCATCGCCTTCCTTCCGCGCGAAGACGTGAGGGTGTCGACGCACGAGCTTGTCCGCGATCGAGCGAAGCGACTCGGCGATTGTGAAGTGCCCGGCCTCCGACTCGAGTTGCGCGAGGAACACGGCCTCGAACAGGAAATCGCCGAGCTCCTCGCAAAGGGCTGCGTGATCGTGGCGATCGATGGCTTCGAGGACCTCATACGTTTCTTCGAGGACAAACGGTTTCAGGGAATCAATGGTCTGCTCGCGGTCCCACGGACAGCCCTGAGGCGAGCGCAGCACGGCCATGATCGCGAGGAGACGATCGAACTCTTCCATTTGGTAAAATTATCAGATTGTCGTGTCAGCGCGAGAGCCGCTCACGCGCGGCTTCCTTGACGGCCTGCACGAGCCGGTTGAGGTCGTAGGGCTTGCCGACGATCTCATAGATGGTTGTGTCGCGCCCGGCGAGCTTTTCGACGTGCTTCCGGTTGATGCTCGTCAGCACGACTTTGCGGCCCTTCATCGAGTCGAGGCTGCGAATATGCAAGAACAACTGCCAGTTGGAGTCGTACGGAGGCGCGACGTCATAAACCACAACCGACGGATCGTGATGTGAGAGAAAATTCTTGATGTCGACGCCGCCTTCGCGAATCTGATACGTCATCAGGCTGACGACGACGATGCCCGCGGGCTCGAAGGCGCTGCGGACGAGTTCGATGAGATCCGGCGAAGTGTTGAACAGCGCGACGACGAGGGGTTTGCGAAACGGCACGTATTCGTTTGAGAAGCGACTTTCATGCCAGAACAACTTTCATTCACCGCATTCGTGATTTCGTTGGCGAGCACCGCCGCCATTCACCTCGGGGACCTCGTCGATCCGTCGGCGACGCAGCCCTCCGAGCCCAACCTCGAGGGCGCCGCACAGATGATCGAAATCCTCGGGTTGCTCGAGAAGAAGACGAAGGGAAACCTGTCGGCCGAGGAGCGTCAGGTGCTCGAGCAAGTGCTCTACGAACTGCGCATGCGCTTCATCGAAGTAAGCGGTGCGAAAGGGTCGAGCGGTCCGGAGGGTTCGAAAGGCCCTGACGGTCCGCGGATCATCATTCCGTGAGGGTGACCGTCCTCGGGAGCGGCACGTCGCAGGGCGTGCCGTTCATCGCGTGCGATTGTGCCGTGTGCCAGTCGCCGGACCCTCGCGACAAGCGCACGCGTCCCTCGATTCTGATCGATCTCGAGCCACGGGGCACGAGCGACGAGCCAGGAGCGACGAGATTCGTGCTGGTAGACACGACGCCCGATCTGCGGCAGCAGTGCCTGGCCAATGACGTACGTCGCGTGGACGCGATCCTGTTCACGCATTCACACGCCGATCACATTTGCGGGTTCGATGACATCCGGCGGTTCAATCAGCTGCAGCAAACGCCGCTGAACTGCTATGGCGACGCCGATACGCTCGCGGATCTGCGGCGCATGTTTACGTACGTGTTCGCCGGCCCCAAGCAGAAAGGCGGCGGCGTGCCGCAGGTGCGGACGTCGATTATCGGCGGACCGTTCACGCTGGGACACGGTGAGATCGTTCCCGTGCCGGTGCTGCACGGCATTCTTCCCGTCCTCGGCTTTCGCATCGGGTCGTTCGCTTATGTGACCGACTGCAACCAGATTCCCGATGCGTCGTGGCCGCTGCTCGACGGCGTCACGACGCTCATCATCGACGCGCTTCGTTGGCGTCCGCACTCGACGCACTTCAGCGTCGACGAGGCCGCCGCCGTCGCGTCGCGGCTGGGCGTCGAGCGCGCGTACTTCACGCACATCACCCACGATCTCGGGCATGCGGAGACATGTGCGCGGCTGCCGCCCGGCGTGCAGTTGGCCTATGATGGTCAAGTGATAGACGTGTAGTCGTGGACGTCATTCATTTCCCAGAGGATGCGCGCCCACTGAAGTGGACGCACCCGGTGCTCGCCCTCGGCAACTTCGACGGCGTGCATCGCGGCCACAGGAAGATTCTCGAACGGCTCCGCCGCGTGGCTGGCGAGCGCGGTGCCACGTCTGTCGTGATGACGTTCGACCCGCATCCGCCTCGCGTCGTGCGCCCCGACAAGGCGCCGCCGCTCATCATGACGAAGACGCAGAAGCTCGAGGCCCTCGACGACGCCGGCGTGCAGGGCGCCGCCATCGTGCGGTTTACCCGCGAGCTGTCGCAGTGGGACCCCGAGACGTTCGTGCGCAACGTGCTGGTCGACTGGCTGCGCGTGTCAGAAGTGTGGGTCGGCGCGAACTTCCTGTTCGGCCACGATCGATCGGGCAACTTCTCGCTGCTGCGGTCGCTCGGCGCCCGCTACGGATTCAAAGCGGAAAAAATCGATCCCGTCCGCTACAAAGACTTCGTCGTCAGCAGCACCCGCGTGCGGCGCCTGGTCAGCGAGGCACGCGTCGACGAGGCGAGCGCGTTGCTCGGGCACCCGTATTTCATCGACGGGATGGTCGTGCACGGCGATCAGCGCGGACGCACGATCGGCTTCCCGACGGCGAACCTCTGCAGCGACAACGAGCTCGTCCCCCCTCACGGCGTCTACGCGACGACGGCCATCATCGACGGCATCGTGCGGCCGTCCATTACAAACGTCGGCACGCGGCCCACGGTCGACACGTCGGGCAAGCTCACCATCGAGACGCATATCTTCGACTTCGACCGCGACTTGTACGGCATGAAAGTTCGTCTGGCTTTCGTCCAGCGATTGCGCGACGAACGGGCATTCGACTCGCTCGACGGACTGAAATCTCAGATCGCCGCCGACTGCGCACGCGCGCGCGTGCTGTTCGATCGTCTTTCGCTGTAGAATCGCCCTTCGTGTCCGCGCCAGAATTCCAGTTCGGCATCACGCTCGCGAGCGCGGCGTCCGCACCCGCCGGCGACGGCGCGGCTGGCAACGCGCTCTTCGTCGATGTCTTTCGAACTGTGATGTGGCAGGTGGGCCTCGGCGGCGACGCCGCCGATCGTCTGCTCGAGCAGCTGCTCGCCGCGCATCGGGCCGCGCCGCCCGGCGCGTGGACCGTCCGCTTCGTCGCCCACGGCGGCGCCCTCGACATCGTGCTCACGCAGGGCGGCGGCGACTGGCGGATCTCATCCCAGGTTCCCATAAGATAGAGGACCGTTGCGTCTCTACAACACCCTCACGAGGACTGAAGAGAGCTTTGCGCCTGCGTCCAGCAACACCGTGCGCATGTACAGCTGCGGGCTCACCGTCTATGCCCGCGGCCACATCGGCAACTTCCGCACGTTTGTCTGCATCGACGTCCTGCGGCGGACGTTGAAGTACCTGCAGGGCCACGCCGTGCGGCAGGTGATGAACTTCACCGACGTCGACGACCGGGTGATCGCCGGCGCGCAGCAGGCCGGGATGGAGCTGCGGGCGTACACCGATCAATTCATCCGTGCGTTTCACGAAGACTGGATCGCGCTCGGACTGGAGCCCATCGAAGCGCAGCCGCGCGCGACGGATCCCGAGAACATCAAGGCGATGGCCGAGGTGATCGCGGCGCTGACCAAGAACGGCCATACGTACACGCGCGACGGATCGATCTACTTCCGCATCGCGTCGATGCCCGACTACGGCAAGCTCGCGCACCTCGACCACGAAGGCATGAAAGACGGCGCGCGCGTCGACAGCGACAACTACACGAAGGACAACCCGCGCGATTTTGCGCTCTGGAAGGCCACCAAACCCGACGAGCCGACGTGGCACGAGGTCGATCCGCCGGGCCGTCCAGGCTGGCACCTCGAGTGCTCGGCGATGGCGCTGCGCCTCCTCGGCGAGCCGCCGATCGACCTCCACGCGGGCGGCATCGATCTGATTTTTCCGCACCACGAGAACGAGATCGCGCAGAGCGAGTGCGCGACGAACAAGCAGTTCTCTCGCTTCTGGTTCCACGTCGAATATCTGCTCGTCAACGACGAGAAGATGTCGAAGTCGCTCGGCAACACTTTCCAGCACATTGGGATCCTAAGCTTAGAATTCCACGTGGACAAGTTGTCGCG